>CEVB01012105.1_pt1:100000-364643 | contig 364643 bp, 296 predicted proteins | sample 531381 | NCBI WGS metagenome assembly CEVB01 (sample SAMEA2622763, study PRJEB7988) | marine metagenome | biome: marine biome (ENVO:00000447); feature: surface water layer (ENVO:00002042); material: "saline water (ENVO:00002010), including plankton (ENVO:xxxxxxxx)" | depth 5 m | reverse complement strand
CCCGCCTGGTCTGCGGGAGCGGCCCTTTGTATGCTGGCGGGTTTTGTGGGTAGCGCCACGCTGGGGATGAGCTTCAAGATACTTCCCTTCATGGGCTGGATGGCGGTTCAATCCAGGGTCCCGCAATCCACAACCTCGCAGCTAAACCCCCGGTCTCTGGCCGCGCCAGCGCTCCAGCGAATCCTGTTGGTCGCCTACCCAATTTCCGTAATCGCATTGTTGATTGGAATGCATTATCGGGAAGTTCTGCATTTCGCGGCGTTGCTGTTCCTGATCTGCACATTAATTAACGCAGCGCATTTCATTTATATAGTTCGAGAAGTTGCGAGGAGGTCCCTGTGAATGAAAAAGTACGGCGATTGGAAGAAGCGCTCAAGACGGTGGTGGATCCTGAAGTCGGATTGAATATCGTGGATCTGGGCTTGATCTACGGTCTGGATGTGGATGATGAAGGTGATGTCCAGCTGGAACTGACACTGACTTCGCCGGGCTGTCCCGTGGGCCCCATGATTCTGGAAGAGGTGCAGTCCACTCTGGAATCCGTTCTTCCCCATAAACAGGTGCTTATCTCGCTGGTATTTGATCCCCCGTGGAGTCCAGAGCGCATCTCGGAGGAAGGGCGTAGTCACCTGGATCTGTGAACACTTATCTTGAATCTCGCATCGCTGTGTTCCCATCGTTGAATCCTCGTTGCTGAATCTCTTTATCCGTCACGGGCGATTTTCAAGAAGTGGTTAAGACGGATAGCTTTCGGCTATTCTTCCAGCGGCAGTGGCCGAGCAAAAATCAGAGTCGCAAAATCTGCAGCGATCGAGGCTCTGTTGTCCCGGTCGTTCGTAAGCAGGAAATGGGATGTGCTCTTGATAACTATCAATGCTGATTCTCCGGGCGTGGGTTACCCTCGCTGCTATGAATACAAAACGGGTATTTGCTCCGTCAGGGAGCCCTGGAATTGCTTCGGGCCTGAAGAAGCCCGGAAGGAACCTGGCTATTGTTTGCGGCGTCGCATTATGTAGCTTCTTTCCGGTTTCGACGGTACAGGCCGAATCAACCAGCTCGGGTAGTTGGTTGGATGGACTCACAGTTTTTGGCTCGGTGAGGGTACGTCCCGAATTTCGTGGGAATCCTGATTTCAATCGCAAGACAGACGATACAGGCGAATTCGTCGGTAGTCGGATTCAGCTGGGATTCGAAAAGTATATCTCAGAGGAAACCCGGATTGTGATTCGCATGCAGGATTCCCGTGTATGGGGCGGCACCCCGGGGTCCGATACTGGATTCGGCACTGCCAGCGATCAGTCCGGCGAATCGTTGGATCTTCGGGAAGGCTACCTGCGCTCGGATAACCTGCTTGGACCTCTGGGCATAACCGTGGGTCGGCAGATGCTGGACTACGGTAGCGGACGACAAATCGGCGCCCTGGGCTGGAGCAATGTGGGCCGTAGCTTTGATGCCCTGGAACTTCATTGGAATCTGGGAATCTGGAAGGCCTCCCTGGCCGCCGCCGTGCTTGCAGAAGAAGACGGGGATGGCGGAGGGAATTCCACCCAGGTCGGCCGGTCGAACCCGTCAGGAATAGAGTTTCAATGTAATCCATCCACCAATCAGTGCACGGTCACGGCAAACACTCCTCGGGAATTGGACGACGCCTATCTGGCTGTACTCTACAATGAGATTCGCATCCATCCGCAATTTCAAGTAGAGCCCTACTACATAGGCGTTTTCAAGAAATGGATTCCGGCCAGCACATCTGCGGTCCCGGGGCTGCCAGTGGCGCCAAAGGAGCGGAGTCGGCAACGGGACAATCTGCACACTGTGGGCCTGCGAATTACGAATAAGACCGTAGACGGAAAGAGCGCCAGTCCGATGTTCGATTACTCCGTGGAAGGGGCATTCCAATTCGGACTGAACGGGCAGCGGGTGCAGGCTGGATGGGATCTCCTGGATCAGCGGGATCCTGCCGGCAATCCAGTACATACGCAACGGCAACGTTACGAAGCGCATGCCGTCTATGCGGATCTGGGCTTCAAGCCAGTGGACTTTCTCAGGATCGGCGTTATGGGCGATCTGGCCACCGGGGATCCGGATCGCACCGATGCCGTTGTTTCCACTTATACGCAGTTGTATCCCACGAATCATGCACCCATGGGCGACATGGATTTAATCGGTTCCAGGAACCTGATTGCGCGGGCCATTAGCTTTACGTTCGATTTCAAAGAGTACGGTTCCATGAAATTGGCTTACTGGCATTATCGCAAGCATAAGGATCAGGATAGCTTCTACGGAAATGGCGGCGCAGTGGCCAGGGATGCCAATGGCGAGTTGCTGAGTACGGAAACCAGGAGCAATTCCAGATATTCCAGTGTGCTGGATACCAGCGGAAAGATATCTGAGAACTCTGTGGCCCAATTGAGTTCGCAACTATTCCATGAATACAACTTCACTTATGGAATTTCAGTGCGAAGCTTGAAGATTTCCCTGGGCTATGGTCAGGCCTATGCTTTGAGCTCGATTCGGCATCGTGTGGACGATGCATTTGATGGCCTGGCGCTGCAGGAAAGGGCTTTTGATCCCCGCAGCGACTTCGCGTATTTTATGATTTCCGGGACATTCTGAGAAGACATCTCCGGCCGGCTCGGTGCCGGAGGGTCATCCCCGGAATCATTCCTTGATCCTCGTCAGGGGCGGCATCGGCGCTATCTTGCTTCCGCCCCTGCGTTCTCTTCATCAGAGATATTCGCATTCCTGACTTCGAAAATGCTCACCGCTGTGGCCCGCTGGCTTCTCGGAGCCGGGGATAGCCCGGTCACCCACGCCGGAACATCCCAATAAAAAGAAAAACCAGGCCCCTGGATTGATACTTATCAAGGAAGGGAATCGGAGCCTCTGCTACACTTCAGGTATCGGAGGCAAAGATGAAGTCATTAACATGGAGCTTGCTGATACCGTTTCTTCTTGCTGTAATTGCATGCGAGAAACCAACGGTGGAAGCAGAATTGGCGTTTGCGCCCAACGTGCCCGCTCCCCTGGATCGAGGACCTGCGCACGTCATCATTAAGCTGGAAACCAGCGAAGTCGAGATGCGCCTTGCAGATGGCGTTACCTATACATTTTGGACCTTTGGCGGAAAAGTTCCGGGGCCCTTCATTCGAGTTCGGGAAGGCGACGACATTGAGTTTCAGCTCAGTAACCATCCGGATAGCAAAATGCCGCACAATATTGACCTGCATGCTGTAACCGGACCCGGTGGCGGAGCTACCTCTTCGTTTACTGCTCCTGGCCATACCTCTACCTTTAAGTTCAAGGCGTTAAACCCTGGCCTGTACATTTACCACTGCGCTACGGCGCCGGTGGGCATGCACATCGCCAACGGAATGTACGGTTTGATTCTGGTGGAGCCGTCCGGGGGACTTCCGGAGGTGGATCGGGAGTATTATGTACTCCAATCCGAGTTCTATACCAAACAGGGCTTTGGTAAACCAGGATTGCAGCCTTTCGACATGGAAAAAGCGGTACGCGAAGACGCTGAGTACGTTGTATTCAACGGTTCTGTGGGCGCGCTTACCGATGCCAATGCCATCAAGGCGAAGAAGGGAGAAACGGTCAGACTATTTGTAGGAAACGGCGGCCCCAACCTGGTAAGCTCTTTTCATGTGATTGGCGAGATATTCGATCAGGTGTATACCGAGGGAGGCACCGAGGCAAATCAGCGCAACGTTCAGACCACTTTGATTCCTGCCGGAGGATCGGCCATTGTGGAGTTCAGAGTAGATGTGCCGGGAACCTTTATCCTCGTAGACCACTCCATTTTTAGAGCGTTCAACAAAGGCGCCATCGGAATGCTGAAAGTGGAAGGCGAAGAGGACTCGGTAGTGTATTCGGGCAAGGTCTCGGATGACATTTATCGGCCTGAAGGCGGCGCCATTCAAAGCGTGGAAGACGATGTAAAGGCGCCGGAACTGGTAACTCTGGAACAGCGTCTGGAAGCCGGCAAAAACACGTATGAACACAATTGCGCGGCCTGCCACCAGATGCAGGGACAGGGCGTGGAAGGATCTTTTCCGCCGCTGGCAAGTTCCGACTATCTCGCCAGCAAGACCAACGCAATCCGGGCGGTGGTTCACGGTCTCCAGGGACCAATTACCGTAAACGGAAAGAATTACAACGGAGTGATGCCCAAACTGGGTCTCAGCGATTCCGAAGTAGCCAATGTGCTCACTTACATCTACAGTCAGTGGGGAAATCAGGGCTACCAGGTTACAGCCCAGGAGGTTCGCGCTCAGAGATAGCGAATGAAGTAAAAGGTGCGTGGGCGGAACCGGCATTGCGCGTTCCGTCCACGGGACTTCTGCGGCTCCCTTTTTCCGGTCCCGGGGGCCGGGCTGACGGCCGAAAGGTCTTCACCAACGGCGAGCAAGAAGATAGGTAGCGAGATGAGAACGGCAATACTATTATTAATTCTAAACATCATGCCTCTGTGGGCCGGGCCTTCGACCACGGTTCGTGTACCTGCGGGTACTATCCGGCCGTTTCTCGACGGCAAGAACGCCGAACCGGTGCAGATTCAGGCCTTTCTGATGGATCGTTATCCGGTGACCAATGCGCAATTCGCAGACTTTGTCGCGGCGAATCCTGAATGGGGCCCGGGTCGAAAGCCAGATCTTTTTGCGGATGAAAACTATCTGCAACACTGGGTAGAAGCGAAGGAACGCCGAAACAGCCTACCGGTTACGAATGTATCTTTTTTTGCTGCGGAGGCATATTGCGAAAGCCAGGGAATGCGATTGGCTACCACCTATGAATGGGAATATGCCGCAGCCTTTCCCAGCGCAGAATCCCCTCGCGAATCATCCCGGGACTTCGCGGCGCGAATCCTTTCCTGGTATGCCAAAACCGGAAACGAACTGAGAGTGGTGGGCACCGGCTACAGAAACGTACTGGGTATATACGATCTCCATGGTTTGATCTGGGAATGGACCGAAGATTTTAATTCGGCCACCGTAGGAGGCGACTCCCGGGATGCGGGCGAAAGCGGACTGTTTTGCGGAGCCGCAGCCACGGCCGCCAGCGACCCATCGCAGTATGCCAATTTTATGCGCTATGCGTTTCGCTCCGGGTTACAGGCCCGGTCCACGTCAAAGAACCTGGGCTTTCGTTGTGTCCGGGATATTTGAGAAGCCGGGCTGAATGCAACGGCGGCCGGGAAATCCGGAGAGCCGGGAAGCCGGGAAATCAGAAACGGAGAAAGGCAGAAGAAAAGTAAAGCGAACAAAATTGCAGGAACGAAGGGATATCGATATCAGTAGGAGTGAATCTATGAAAGGACAATCGAGAAGAATAACACGTGATAGGGCCGCCTGGAAATCTAAGCTGCGAGCGAGTATGCTTCCGGGAATTCTGATGCTTTCCCTGATTGCCGGCTGCAAAAAAGAATCCCCCGAGCCTCTGGGCCCCAGTCTATATCAGATCGAGACTACCTGGACCGACCAGAACGGCCAGAACTTGCAATTGAAGGACCTGGAAGGGAATCCAGTGCTTATTTCCATGATATACACGCGATGCAAAATGATCTGTCCGCGAATGGCCAGCGATATGCAAAAAGTGGTTAATAGTCTGGATGAGGATCAGCGAAAGCGGCTGCATCTTGTGGCTGTAAGCATAGATCCGGAAAACGACACAACCGAAGTATTGAAGGAGTTCCAGGAGAAGATGAAACTGCAAGGTAACTGGCATCTTCTGAATGGAAGCGAGAAGGAAGCCCGGACCCTGGCCGCCGCCATTGGGTTTCAGTATCGCAAGACACCGGATGGGCATTTCACCCACTCGACGACCCTGCTATTGCTGAACGAGAAAGGCGAGCCGGTCTATAGAAAGGATCGCTTAAATTCTTCGCTGGACGATCTGGTGGAAGTGGCCCGCCTGTTGGCGGACTAACAGCGGTGGCAAACAGGCCGGGTTGGCCGGCCCGTTCCTCCATCCCTACCGCTCCACGCCGGAGATTACCTGTCTTCAGAAATCGCAGGACGCAACCCTGAATCGAAATGGAGAATTCAAACCGGTGGTTCAGTGAGGGCCTGCCTGATTTTTATGAACGCCCGTAACGGATCGTTTCGGCCGAAATGTATGGCGAAAAAATGCAGATTTCTGTAGCAATGGATTGTTATACAATAGAGGAAGGCACATGCATTGGTTTCGCATTCAACGGTTCGCCGCTCTGCTTCTCATTTGCGGAGCCGGAAACTGCGCTCAAAGCGGTTCGGATGACTTGAGCTCGACGGGTCTTCTGGCCATTGCCTATTCGGGGCGGGAGTTTCGTAGCAGTTTTGAATCCGTAAGCGAATTCGATGGCTCTTACATTGTACCCCAGAACTACCAGAGCGCCGCATCGCATAATCTCAGCACAGAGCGGGTGTTTTCGGGCAGTTATTCGCACAAGGGATGGATTTATTCAACCGCCGCCGATAGCCACCGCGCGTATCCTACCGTACAATTTCACAAACTTCCAGGGGGTTCATTTAGAGGACCGGTCTACATGGAACTAATGGTCTATCTGGAGAACGTGGCGCTTCCTACGGGCAGCGGCCACTGGTTCAGCTTCATCACCGTTGCTCGTCGAAGCATAGATTCGGAATGGGAAGCCGTAACCGTGAATCTGGGTTATGAAGGTATGGTACATGTAATGCATGTTCCCACAAGCGGCCAGAAACAATGGACTTATCAGAGTACGGATCGATTCTTTCCGCAGAATCAATGGGTAAAGTTGGGACTTTGTATTGATATGGATCCACAGAACGGGTATGCCCGGGCCTATCAAGACGGCGTTCTGGTATCGGCCGGTCCGGTGCACGGTCTGGACGGAAGCGTTCCCCAGGTCCATTATGGACTCTATGCGTACAAAGATATGAACCAGGGAGTAGTCTACAATGACGATCTCTATATCAAGGAAGTGCTGCTTTGTCCTTAAACGCTGCCGCGAGCTGTTTCTTCTCTTTTCTACGTTGACAATTGGGTCGACAATGTGCAATTTCTGGTTGTGGAAGAACTCCCTGTGCACAGAGAGCTCGCGGGTCGGCTCAGAACGCTTCGCTGGATTCTGAGGCGAATCGCCCGGTCTGCATCATTTGCTTCTGTATCGCTACTCGTTGGCTTCTGGAGCATTGCCAGTTGCCAGCCATCCGAACCCGAGCCACAATCCGGCGGGCCAGAAACTGAGAACTCAGCCAATCCGAACGAGCGGGCAGATTCCGCCAGAAAGGGAAAAGCTCTGCTTCTGGAAGTGAAAGGCGCTATCAGCCCCGCCACCATGGACTATCTATTGCGCGGATTCAAGGAAGCCCGGGAAAGAGAGTCCAGTTTGATCATTATTCGCATGGATACCCCCGGCGGATTGAGCTCTTCCATGCGGGAAATCATCAAAGAGATTCTGAATTCGCCCATTCCAGTGGTGACCTACGTAAGTCCCCCCGGCGCCCGGGCGGCCAGCGCCGGAACCTACATGCTCTATGCCAGTCATGTGGCGGCCATGGCGCCATCCACAAACCTGGGATCGGCTACGCCGGTTCAAATGGGTGGAATGCCTGGCAGTCCGGAAGAAAAAGAGGATTCGCCGGGAGGTGAATCTGAGCCCCGTTCCGGCCAGGAGTCCGGGCCCGGCGGTGAAGCCGGCGAAGGCAAAGGGGATGAACCGCGGCGGGGTAGCACTGCCATGGAACGAAAGGTCCTGGAAGATGCCGTGGCCTACATTCGCGGTCTCGCCGAAAGGCACGGCAGAAATGCGGACTGGGCAGAAAAGGCCGTGCGCGATGCGGTAAACATTACGGCCTCGGACGCTCTGGAACAAAACGTCATTGATATCGTAGCCGAAGACACTTCTGAACTGCTTGCCGGCATTCATGGACGGACGGTTCAGATGGCTCATGGAAACCGAACGTTGGCGACAAAAGGAATCCGGATAGAGGAGTTTATGCCGGACTGGCGACATGAACTGCTTTCGGTTATCGCAGATCCCAGCGTAGCCTACTTCTTGATGCTCATTGGATTCTACGGATTACTATTTGAGCTATCCAATCCTGGAGCCATATATCCAGGGGTAATCGGCGCCATATCCCTTCTTCTGGCCCTGTTTGCTTTTCAGGTACTGCCAATAAATTATGCCGGTCTGGCGCTCATGGTGCTCGGGTTGGGCTTGATTCTCGCGGAGGCATTTGTGGCAGGTTTTGGAATTCTGGGAATAGGCGGAATAGTCGCTTTTGTGGCGGGCTCGGTGATCTTAATGGATGAAGAAAATCTATCTGTTTCGCTTCCTTTGATTGGAAGCGTGGCTCTTGTGGCGGCCGGCTTTCTTGCCTGGGTTCTGACTCGCCTGGTGGCCCTTCGTCGGAGTAAATCCGTTTCCGGTAAGGAGCATCTAATCGGTCGCATAGTGGAAGCCAGTTCTGACTTTCAGGGTAAGGGCAGGCTCCGCGTAGGCGGCGAAATCTGGTGGGCGCAATGTGAAGAGCCGGTAAAGAAAGGCGAGCGCCTTGAAATTGAAGCAGTGGACGGATTGACATTAACCGTTTCGAAAAAGGAGTGAACTATGACTACATCGATTATTCTACCGGCAGTCCTTGTCATTGCATTGATTGTGATGTCGGTGCGGATTCTACCCGAATACCAGCGAGGCGTGGTATTCTTTCTAGGACGCTTCCAGGCGGTTAAGGGACCGGGTCTCGTACTTGTTGTGCCCGGGATTCAGAAAATGATTCGCGTGGACCTGCGAATCATTACTCTGGATGTCCCCAGTCAGGATGTGATTTCTCAGGACAACGTTACCGTTCGTGTCAATGCCGTCCTCTATTTCAGGGTAGTGGATCCGGAGAAAGCCATCATTCAGGTGGAGGATTACTACAGCGCCACCAGCCAGCTTTCGCAGACTACGCTTCGGTCGGTGCTGGGAAAACATGATCTGGATGAAATGCTTTCCGAACGCGATAAGCTGAATGACGATATCCAGGAGATTATAGATGCGCAGACCGAAGACTGGGGCATCAAGGTGGCCAACGTTGAAATTAAACATGTAGACCTGGACGAAAGTATGATCCGCGCTATTGCCCGACAGGCCGAAGCCGAACGGGAGCGAAGAGCCAAGGTGATTCATGCCGAAGGCGAACTGCAAGCCTCGGAAAAGCTTCTGGGAGCGGCAAATGTGATGAGCGAAAACCCGGCGGCTTTACAGCTCCGGTACTTACAGACAATGAGCGATATGGCTCAGAAAAATGCTTCGACTATCGTATTGCCTTTTCCTGTAGAACTAATGGAAGCATTCAAGGGAATGATGAAGAGCAAAGATTGACGTTCTGAGTTAGAAGGCTCTCCTACCGGGAACGATCCATAATAGCGGCCGGCTTTCTATTTCGACGGCTGGAGCGCTACCGTAGCTGCGAACGATCTACTTCACCGGCGACGGATGGGCCGGAATGGGGAATGAAAGCGGAGTCCGGATGCAATGATGATGAGTAGAAGAAAGACTCTTTTGGCCGTCGCGTTCGGGGCCGTTTTTCTATCGCTTTCGGTAATCTATTTCGCAAGCCGTAAGGAAAATCCTCATTCGGTGGAAGGCTTCGAACCAATGCGAAACGATGCTCTGGCCATGGCCTTCGCGCCCGCGCTGCATTCCGGGGCTTATCAGAAGCCGGAGAAGCTACTGTATCGAATGAGTCAGTCGCCGGACAATCTCATCCACATTGCGTACTTTCTGGTATGGCCGTTTGAGCGTAACGACACGTCCGGCTTCTTTCCCTGGCTTAACCGCTCGGTGTATACCGGGGGCCTTTCGCTACAGGGGCTTCTATTTGGACCTGGAGACGTGGAGGTGATTTCGTTGATAATTGAACCTGCGTCAAACGCAAAGAATGGCTTCCATGCATCTGACGCTCGTTACCTGTTCAGATCTACCGACGTCTCTAGCGCTCCGAACGGATCCAATGGGCCCGAAGGTTACGGCTCACCGAACGGTTCTGCCGGTATAGATTCAGCTACGGTTCGCTTCCACAAGGATTTCCGGCTCAGGGAGTTGACCTACGAAACGGCCGAGAGCTATGATCCCCATGCCTTTGGAGTGAAGCATCGCACGGTCCGCCTTGGCTTCCGGCAGGACGATGCTCCATCGGCCGAAGACCTGGTCTTCGATGTGATCAGCTGGAATCATATGTTTTTCTGGAATCCCGATCGCTCTTCGGGTAATGTCACGGCCATGGTTCCAGAATATTTCTCTTCGGAACAATGGAAATACTATCGCATGTTTAAGCCGGTGGAGAGTCTTCTAGCTCGCAACCGGGCCCATCCTGAATTTGCCAGGGAAGCTGTGGCCCCCGCCCATCCCGGCTCGGATACGGTAAGGGACGCTTCGCATTAAGCCTGAGGTCTATCCGCTACTTTCTCCGTTCTGCGCCCAGCATGGCCGGGATCGATTTGCATTCTTTCCATTCTGTGCCGCGCAATATTTACGGTGGCCGGGTTTTGGAATTGCCCTTCAGAGCCGGTGGCAAAAACCGTCTGTATGCATTCCATAAGATCCCAGGGCTCCCTTTCCATTGCGGAGCAAAGCGCTGGGCCAACCAGGGAAGAAATCCGGGCCCCATCGGCGGAAAATACCGGTATGGAGATCGTGGCGCCTGCAGGTACCATGGCCATGGTAGCCGCCGCACTCCAATCCGGGGCGAACAGTATCTATTTTGGCGTGGAGAATCTGAACCTGCGCAACCAGGCCAACGGCGCCTTTTCGCTGGAAGATATCGACTACGTAGCGCGAAAGTGCCATCGTTTTGGCGCCAAAGCCTATCTTACAATGAACTCGGTCATCTATGACCGGGATATGAAGCTGGCGCAGACAATCCTGACCCGGGCTGGCAGCGTTGGTCTGGATGCTGTGATCGCATCGGATCCGGCAGTCATTGAATTGGCGCGGGAAAAGGGCCTTTCCGTGCATCTTTCTACGCAGGTTTCCGTTTCGAATCTGGCTGCGGTTCGTTTCTGGGCGCGATATGCAGATGTGATCGTTCTGGCAAGAGAACTGGATCTAAGCATGATCGCGCGGATTGCGGAGGGCATTCGCGAGCAGGATATTCGCGGGCCATCCGGGGAGCGTGTAAGAATCGAGGTCTTTGGCCATGGAGCGCTGTGCATCGCGGTTTCCGGCCGATGCGGCATGAGTTTGTATTCAGATCTTGCCTCGGCCAATCGAGGCGCCTGCCGACAAAACTGCCGGCGGAAATACAGAGTCATAGACGAACGCGGTGTGGAACTGGAAATCGACAACGAATACATAATGTCGCCCAACGATATTTGCACCCTGCCATTCCTGAATCGAGTGGTGGACAGCGGGGCGAGTATGCTTAAGATCGAAGGCCGCAACCGCGGCGCCGACTACGTCTCCAATACCGTGCAGGTGTATCGCGAAGCTTTGCAGAAGGCCGGCCAGGAGGATCTTGCCGAATTCAAAGACAGCATTCCTGATTGGATGCAACGTCTGGAACAGGTGTATCACCGCGGCTTCAGTAGCGGTTATTATCTGGGCGAAAAGCAGGGCTGGGCGGGTTCCGACGGAAACCAGTCTCCTGTGCGCAAGGTCTTCCTGGGCGAGGTAAGCAACTACTTCTCCAGGCTGTCCGTCGCTGAAGTAACTTTGCGGTCCGGAAAGCTTTCCCGGGGCCAGGAAGTGGCTTTCTTTGGCAAGACCACCGGCGCACACATCCAGCAAATCTCCGAGATTCGCCAGGACAACCAACCGATAGAATCGGTTTCGGGTCCGGCCATCATAACGGTACCGGTAAGCAACAGGGTGCGTCGCGGAGATCAGTTCTATCTGATGGACCGCCTGGAAGTCGATGGAAAGGCAGGGGAAGGAACAAAAGGGAAGAGGAAATGATTTCCGAAAAACGGCGAAGAACGGAAGGGCCCAAAAATTGAACACGGAAGAGCCCAGAGCAGCTACGGGTCAGGGCAAAGAAGCCACAGGTCCGGGCGGATTGTATCGGATTCAGTACAACCGAAAACGTTGTATTGGCTGTGGCGCCTGTGCCGAACTGGCTCCAGAACGCTGGATCATGAACGAGAAAGACGGCAAAGCCATTCTGCTCCATGGTCGAGGTCAGGGGCATATATTTCGATCCACGGTTGCGGATCTGAACAGGCCTCCAGAAGACCGCATCTGCCCGGCAAGCGCCATTCAAGTTCAGGACTAGGTTGTAGCGATGCCTTGCAGCTGGATCAAAGGGCACAATGGCATCCAGTAGTCAGGGCGAACCGCTTGATCAGCGCGATTACGAGGCGGTCCAGGTCAGGATGGTCATCAGCGTGATCACCGGGCTGGCAGTTCAAGTTCCGAAATCATACCCGGGTTAAGGCAAGCGGTGGGGACGTCCGCGCTGGTTAGCCAGGAGTTTCAGGCCTGGTCTTCGGTTTTCAGGTAAGGCTGAAACAAGAAGCGATTTTCAATACTCATATGCAGATACATTCGCCGGGCAAAATCGTCCAGCGAATTGATCAAGGCGATGCCCGAGTCGCTGCGTTCCTTTTCGATGCTTTCTTGTAGTTCGTTTTGAAAGGCAGCCAGAAGGCGGAGATGCTTTTCGTGCATCTGGTGGTCGGACTCCATATGCCTGCAAGCATACTGCAGGGCCTGCTGGAGCGAGCCCGGATCCTTGTGCTCCATGGAAACCAGCACCGGAAAAACGATGTTTTCTTCGGTTTTGAAGTGACCTCTGAGTTCGGCATTCAGTGTCTCAACAAACTGGGTGAGCGGACCGTGACTGGCCTTTCTTGCGGAATCTTGCATTCGCGGTAGTTCCATCTTCAGGAAAGTCTCATGATCTTTGACCAGGTACTGCACCAACCGTTCCACAGGCCAGACACTCATCTCTTCCAGTTCTCTTTCTAGATCATGAATCGGCATAATGAATTCCTGGGTCCGACCGCGCGGGCATGGTCAGCCTGTTCTCCGAAATTGGACGGATCGGGAGGCCCCCTTGCTCAGATAGAACGCAAAAAAATCTACTTTTCAGTAAACCTTAATTCGCTCCACCTCGACCTTACTTAGTATTTCATACATATCGATTCTGCGATCCCGTAGCGGGCGAACGCTTCCATATTCTCGCTGCCTTTGCAGATCGCTCAGGTCCACTTCGGAGATGACCACGGTTTCCGTGTTTGGTTCTGCCTCGGAAAGCACCGCTTCGTTCGGAAAGGGGTGATCGCTGGGTGTTAGAATGGCCGATTGTCCATAGTTTATCAAAAAGCTCTTCACCTGGGGAAGGTTTCCCACATTTCCGGCCAGCACCGTGTATAACCAGTTTTCGATGGATCGTGCCTGGGCGCTGAACCTTACCCGTAGATAGGCCTTTCTATGCTCCGTTGAGAAAGGAACAAACAAAGTCTCCATTCCGGCAAACGTTTGCAACCGTGCCAATTCCGGGAACTCAACGTCGTAGCAGATCTGAATCCCAATTCTTGCCATCCCGGTATCAAAAACCTTTAATCCTTCTCCCGGGATCATATTGTAGTATTTTCGTTCGGCAGGCGTGATATGTAGTTTATCCTGCGTAAAGACCCCTCCGTCCGGGGTGAACAGATGGGCCACGTTTCTGATTCCGTCCGGCGCTACAATGGGATGGGAGCCGCCTATTATGAAGATTCCGGTTTTTCGGGCCTTTTCTTTGAATATCTCCAGGTATGAGTCGGTGAAATCTGCCAATCTTCGCATAGCCTCCCGGTCGTCGGTTTCCGGGGCCAGAATCAGAAATAGCTGTGCTGTGAATAGTTCCGGAAACACCAGGAAGTGACAGTGATATTCGTTGGCCGTATCTACATAGAAATCCACCTGTCGCACGAATTCATCCAGGGAATGGATGGGGCGCATGAAATACTGGGCGGCGCATATTCGAATCTTGCGCACGGGATGCGTCACTGGAGCCGATGAAATTCGATGTCTTTCCGGTTTGTAGCTGGGATTGATGTACTCGATGAGAGTGGCATAGTTCAGGCTTTCCAGGTCCTTACTATAATCCATGTAGATTTCTTTTACATGGTAGCCCACTTTCAGTTGAGGGGTAAGGGTCGGATCCATCAGCTCTCCGGCAACCACGCGTTCCACGTACTGTTCGGGCGTTAGTTTACCCGCATGGGTTCGGTAACCTGGAAGCCGACCGCCGGCGATCATGCGGCGCAGGTTGAAGCGGCGTAGTAACCGCTTTCTTTCGGCGTAGAGCTTTCGGGCCACGCCCATACCGCGGTAATCCGGGTGCACGGCCATGTCGGCGCCATAAAGAGTGTCCCCTGCGGGATTGTGCGTTGTGAAGGTGCCGTTCCCGGTGATTTCTACGAAGGTGTAATAGGTGTCTTTCTCAAGATTGACGATCAGAGTAGCGGTGTATCCAATAATCTTCCCGTCCAGTTCGGCCAGGATCTGACCTTCCGGAAAAGCGGCCAATTCCAGCTCGAATACCCGGGCTCCGTACATCCCTTCCTCGTAGGCGCTGCTATAAACGGTCTTCTGCAGTTCTACCAGAGCCGGAATGTCTTCCGGCCTCCAGTTTCTTGTTCTTACGCCATGATTCTTTCGGGGACTGTGTCGCTTTTTCTTCTCTTCCGCCATTGCGGACGGAATCTACTTCAGCAACTCATCCGGATAGCGAAAAACAATGTGAACACGATAGTTGCTACCGTCGGGCTTTTCGAGGTTGGAAACGCCAGTAAAGCGAAGCAACCGTCCGGTCTTCTTGTCGTATATAATGTAGATTGGATCGGCCAGCTGGCGGATTACAATGTTTGTAGGTTCCATGACAAACATCACGGCATCCCTTTCCAGAAACTTCAGGTCCCTGACTTTGTAAATCCGGCAGGGAAAATAGTCCAGCCGATGGGACACGGTGAAATTCCCCGTAAGGGTCTTTCCGGCCATCAGACTCTGCATGTTCTGTCGTACGAAATAGTCGAATCCGCCATCCACAACGATTGGAGAAGGTACATTCAGCGCTTTGGATTTCTTGCTTTCGGAGGCCGAAGGCTTATAGTAGACGCTCACTGAATTTCCGTTTACCCGGGCCCCTTCTTCCAGCCCGCTTCGCTTATCGGACAGATCGTAGTTGGGAGCCACTTTGCTGCCCGTGAATACAATCTTTTTCACGGCCATCACCTGGCCCTGGGGGTCGGTGTAGGTTACGATGCTATAGGCATGCTTGCCGTTTTGCCAGTGCTCAGCATGGTTTTCGGTGTACATGTACTTGCCCGATTGAATATCATAGGCATTGGATCGGTATCGTACTACCTGCGCCTGCAATGCCGAACCAGCGAAGAATAGAATCGCTGTGGCCAAAATCCAGGGGGTGCTTCTGTTCTTGTGTCCAATCATGTGTCTAAACCTAATACAAAATTTCCGAGATATCCACTCTTTTCCGGTTTCTCCCCATTGGACCGGCTCTGGTGTATGGGGGTTCCCGGTTTTTTCGGGGCGGCCGGAAAGCTGATTGCCCGCGGGGAATCCTCTGCCATTGTCATTTCAGGGACGGATGCGCCAATAATTCAGATTATGTCGCATTTTATGGACCTCGCTGTCAGAAACGGATGCCAGAGTAGATCTGACGGTAAGAATACTGAGGCTTGTATGACTGAGGCTCGAATGCCGAGGGCTTGAATACGGACGCTTGAAGGACCGAGGCTACCACATGAAAAATACAAATCCCGGGTTATGGTTTCTGAATGCCCTGTTGATCCTGGCCTGCCTGGCTGTCGGCTGCCATGCCCCATGGCAGCGAACATCGGAGTCGGATGATTCCAGGGCTCCAGAGACTTCGCAGTCAGAGAAAAAAAAGAGTGAGAGCGACAGTTCCGCTTCTCGCAACGGTGTTTCCGAGGAGTCCACCTCGGGGGCCGAGGGACAGGATTTAAGACCTGCGCCGGAGAATCCGGAACTTCATCCCCCGCTGGATCCTCCGCTGGTCCTCACCGGTACCACTGGCGAATACCGTAGAAGTCATTTTCACTATGGAATCGATCTTTCCAGCGATATAGGCGATCCTGTGTATGCCGTGCGTTCGGGTTACGTGTCCAGGATCATCTATGATGGCTATGGTCTGGGCTATGGTATCTGGATCACCCATGCCGATGGTCGCCGCTCCAAATATGGACATCTTTCGGCTTATGCGCCGGAGCTTCTCAAGTCCTTCTTTAAGCAGAAGCCGGAATTGGAGAAGTGGCTCTCTACGAGACAGAGATTCGATCTTCGTTTCGAGAAAAACGAAATCGCAGTGGAGAGGGGGCAGACCATTGCGCTCACCGGGGATACCGGTTCCGGTCCGTCGCATTTACACTTTGAATACCTGGATGGGGAGCGGGTACTGAATCCTTTGAATTACGGACTTCGCCTGGCGGATGACCGAGCGCCTCTGGTGGAATCCCTGGTGCTGATTCCCTGCGAAGCCGATGCACGAATCAATGACAGGGAAGCCACCATTTCCCTGGCGGTGGATGAAAGCAGCGAATGCGGCGCCCAGGATCAACCCTGCAATCTGCGGCAGTACACCGCGGCCGATGTTACCGTGAATGGAAAAACCTGCCTCCAGGTGCGATACTTCGATCCTTCCGGAAAATATGCGCGTCTGGGAATTGCCGACCTTCGCATGACACAGGACGGAAAGACAGTTTATTCTTCCACCTTCGATAGTCTTATTCATACGGGTTCCTTCCATCATCTTATCCTTTACAGCGAATCCTCCCGCATTGGGGGCGGCACCCGATACATTCACAATGCATTCGATCTACTGCCCGGACAGTTTAGCTTTCTTTCTTCGGTGGATCATGGCCGCTTACAGAGTCCGAAACCGGGGGAGTCGTCGCAGGTCATAGTGCAGCTTCAAGATGCGGGCGGAAATCGATCCGTCGTTTCTCTGTCGCTTAAAAATGATTCGGTGAGCCCGCTCTCCCTTCGCGCAGTAGCCAGCACCGACCGGGGATGGTCTCCCTATACCATGGAAGAACGGCTACGGGATTCCATGGATTCCGGTTCCGGCGTTGGTCGTCCCGGCAAGGATCTGAATCTACGAAGTCCCGACGGCAGGCTACGTCTGGAAGTAGGACCGCGAAGTCTTACCGGAGCCGTCCGTTTTCAGGTGCTCGAAGAAGCGGCTAAGCTTTCTACAGGGAAATTGGAGAAGCTTTCCCCTGTTTATAATATACGAAGTCGTAATCTGGACGAGCTTACGGGAATGATCTTTCGGGAACGAATCTTTGTTCTCGATCCGCTCAAGATCCATATTGAGGATCTGCAAGACAACGATGGACTGTACCGAATCACCGACTCCGGCGCCCTCTATCCTGTGGCCTACAGCCGCAATGGTAAGCTAACTGGCTATGTTCGCAGTCTGGAAAAATACATCATTCTCAAGGACCGTTCGAATCCGGTGATTCGGGCCATTCCGGATCTTCGAACCCGCGTGGACAAACCGGTGCTTCTTTCGCTCCGATACTTCGCCGACTACGGAACCGGGGTGAATGTGGGAAGCCTGGAGCTGGAAGTGAACGGCAAACCGGCCCTGGCCGAATGGAATCCGGATCGATACGGTTTCGAGATCTTTTATCCGCCGGAAATACTCGCTTCGGGTAAGCACACAGCCACTGTACGAATTCAGGACTATGCGGGTAACTGGTCCGGTAAGCGAAGCTTCAGCTATCAGGTACAATAAAAGCAATCCGGGGCTGCCACCCCTGTGGGCCTACCCTGGCCGCAGCAGGCGCAAACCAGGAATCATTTCGGCTGCTAATGGCTTCTTCGCTGCTTCGATTCCCGGTGCAGGTTTCCAAGCGGCCTCTAGCAGTCTCCGGAATCTATATCGCAGGCATTCCCCGGCGCTTCGCCCTGTGCATCCGAGTCCGGCCGGTCCCGGCTACCTGCCGGTTTAAGGACCAGATTATCCATTACATCCTGAATGCGGTCAAAAGGCGTGTAGCCGTAAGAAATCACCATGGCCCGCTGATTCTTTAAATGCACCAGAGCCGGAAATCCGGTTACGCCTACGGCCCGGCCCAACTGGAAATCCAGGTTTGTCTGGTATCGGGCCTCATCGCTTTCGAAGAATTCTCGAAACTGGTTTCCGTCCAGGTCGTAGTTTTCGGCCAATTCTACGAAGGTATCCGTTGCGCAGGGATCCTTGCCGTCACGGTAGAATGCGGACTGCACGTCGGAGAAAAAAGCAAACTCACGCTGGGGCAGGAAATTACGAAAAGATACCACTGCGCGACAGGAAGGCTCTGTATCGTAGATGAAGCCTTCTTTTTCCAGAAAGTCATAGTTGAAAGGTTGTCCGGTGGCTTCCTCCACCTGCTTCCAATGGTGTCGCAGAAATTTGCCCAGCCGACTGTCCAGTGGCTCTGCCAGTTCGCCGGGGCGCAATCCGCCCATCACAGCGCGCAGGGGTATCCGATCGGAATACACCTCTTCTACTTTGCCCAGCACAGGATTAAATCCGTAGCACCAGGAACACATGGGGTCGCCCACATAAAGGATCGCTTCTTCTGGCAGATTCATAGTAAAAATAAGGGCGAAAAGTCGGCATTTGTCCAGAATAATCCCGGGTCCACCGAGAATGGAATGTGGAGCTACTGCTTTCCGATCAGATATACTCAGCCTTTCAGAAGCAACTGGAAAGCGCCCGTCGATTCGTCTGGGTGGCCACGGCCGATCTAAAGTCCACATACATTCGGTCGGAGGGTAGCTTCCGTTCCATCCTGGAGGTATTCGCTTCGTTGGTTCGATCCGGGGTGGAGATAAGGCTGATACATGCAAAGGAACCAGGCACGTATTTTCGCAGGGAGTTCGATCGTTTTCCGGCGCTTCTGGAGTCGGACCGATTCGAACGGTTTCTTTGTCCCAGGAATCATTCCAAGTGCGTCATCGTAGACGGAAAGTCTGCCCTGGTGGGATCGGCCAACCTGACCGGAGCGGGGATGGGCGCAAAAGGAGCGGACAAGCGAAACTTCGAAATGGCCTTTCTTACAGACGATCCGGTGCATATTCGAAGCATCATGGAGCATCTGGATTCGCTCACCATGGGCCAATATTGCACGAAGTGCAAACTGCGTTCCGTCTGTCCGGATCCCATTGCCTGAAGATCGGCTCGTCCCCTCGGCAGAGTAGTCACATAAGGTCAGGGCCCCGCCTACGCACCAAAATTATCTGAGTTCCATCAGGAAGGCCGGTATCTGCAAACCCGCCGCTACAGCCGGGGCCGGCTCGCAAAGGGCTGGATCATGAGATCAAGATTGTGAGATCAAGCTAGCGCATTTTTCTTAAGCGAAATAGCAGTTCGCTTCCCTGGCGCGCCGGGTGGGATATCTGGCAACTTTCCCAGACCAGAAATTCGAAGTACGGCGCCAGAAGCTCCCTGTACTCCGCTGCGCTGCCGCCAAAAGGCGGTCGGTGGTCATACATGGGCGCATCAAAAAACACTCCGGCCATTTCGCCTTCCGGCTGCAGTAGATCGTGCATCTTCTTTGCATAGCTTTCGCGAAGCGATGGGTCCAGAGCACAGAAAAATGTCTGTTCCAGAATAAGCCCGAAGGCGCCCTGCAGCTTGAAGAAGTCCCCGTGCACCAGATGCAGATTCTCCATATGGTGCGGATGAAGATCGTTTACGCGGGCTTTGAGTCGCTCCAGCGCCGGAACGGCGATGTCCACCACAGTCACGCTGTGGTAACCCGCTTCCAGCAAATAGTTGGCCTCGTAGGCATTACCACATCCAGGCAGCAGCAGCGGTCGACTGTGAAGATTCTCACGTTTCCAGATGTCGATGAAGTGCTTGAGAGGTGGACTTACTCCGCCCAGATCCCATCCCGTTTGACCGGATTCGTATCTGGAGCTCCAGAACTGTTCCAGTTCCTGACTTTCCGCTGGTAGAATATGAGACACAATGCGAAATAAAGCAAAGCAGCCGACAAATATGCCACAATTTTTTGCCGCGGTCTGCGGGTCTCATAATGCCGGGTCATTATCGACATCCACGGGGGTTGCTTGTTCGGCACGAATCCGATAAATGCTAAGACCCGGATTCCTCCCTGTGGGTAAGACGCGTAATATGCCAGATCTCCGGCTTATGCGAGTAGTTTACATCGCAGTCGGAACGACTGTTACATAAGCGAAAAGCGCCACAGATAAATCTGCGAAAGCCCTCTCATTTGTCTCCTACCTGCGCCAGGTGTCCAAAAGCGTCTCAATCGATCCAATGAGACCGCAAAACGCTCTTCCGGGAGCTGTCTTCACTGTAAAAGCCTTGCGCATTCCTGCATATCCTTCAGTCTAAAGTGCAGTCCACTGGACTATGCGTCCAGGCGCGACATGCCGCGTTGCCGACAGGGAGTCGGATCGGGAGGACATATGAAACAATACAGATTAGGCGCCTTTGTGGCTATAGGGAGCATGGCTCTCATTTCAGCGCTGTCTTTGCAGTGCAATCTACTTGGCTCAGAAGAAAGCGACGACACGGCGCTGGCTCTGGGAGTCCTGGCTATTGCGGCCAATTCGGCCGGCTGCAACTCCTGCGTCACAAACAATGACGCATCCCTTCCTTCGTGGATTAAGGATAATTTTACCTGCATGACAGTCACCGTAAGCGGAAGTAACTATGTGTTCCAGACAAGTAACCTTCCTCCTTACCAGAACGGTTATTACAGCCAAACTTCCGGTTGCTACATTAACGATTTTCCTTCCGGAAACTCACCGAACCCGAATACCATTTCTTCGCAGAGCATTCGGCTTACCATTCCTGCCTCCCCTGATACCAGCGGCAGCACCACCGATTTTGGTCCCATGGGCGTTACGGTAAATGGCCTGGCCATCTATAACAATCAGGCTGCCCCCGGAGATACCCTGGCAGATGAGTTAGACACAATGGACTCTGGAAACGGTCATCCCACCAATATAGGCCAGTATCACTACCATACAGAACCGTACAAGATCACCAACGATGGTTCGGAGCTGGTGGGTATTGCCCTGGATGGATACGCTATATTCGGACGTAAAGATCCTGGCGGGGTAAACCCGGGCACAAATGCAGCCATCGATGCCAATGGCGGTCATACCCACAATCATGCCGTTGTAGGCAATACATACCACTATCATCTGGCGTTGGATGGCGGTTCAGGCGGATATCTGGTGCTGAAGCAAGACTTCCACGGAACCAAAGGTACTGTCAGTCAATAGCTCGAATTCATGAGGCTTCTCCCTGCGAATTGCGCTCTTGCTGTGGCCGTGGTCGTGCTGGTCGCCGCCCCGCATTGTAAGAAAGAGCGGCACGGAGTCCTGAATTCCCATCCCGGTTTTGAAATAAGCAAGGGGATACTTTACCTGAATGGAGAACCGTTTAACGGAATTATGCGTACGGATTTTCCGCAGGGATGGAAAGAAACGCCAATGATAAATGGGAGCATTCACGGCGTGGAGCATGAATGGTACAATGACGGACGCATGGCCACGGAGCGACCCTACGAGCACGGGAAGCGAGTAGGGGTTCATCGCGGATGGTACCCTTCCGGCCAAATCCGATTTTACTATGAGTACGAGAACGATCGTCAGCACGGGGAGGCCTTCTCCTGGCATAGCAACGGAAAGCTGTTTACGTATTCCCGATTTGTTGATGGACGCCCGTTGGGACAAAAAACCTGGCGCGAAAACGGACAGATCTATGCCAACTATGTCCAGGTGAACAGGCACAGGCAAATGGGTTTGATGGGGAGCGATCTATGCAACGGAGTAAAACAATCTATTCCGGACCTGCTGCAGCAGGCGAACGGAAAGTGATTCAACGCGGGAGATTCTCATATGAAGCCCGGTGGGCCAGGGGACTGGCGCCGGTTGGTGCTCTCCTTGTTCTTTTAACGGCTTTGTTGAGTCACTGCGACCGGGCCAATGACTCTTTCGATCCGAAGAAGCGCTACGGAGAGGAGGTCCGGAGTTTTGCTTCTGCAGATTCGGAGACGCTGCCTTATATGGTGGGGAAGGACTTCCAGCCGGTATGGAAGGAAAGCCCCGAGCAGGGACCTCTTGACCGAGCGCGCAAGATCCCGGCGTTCCGTTTTCTGGACCAGAATGCCCGTGCTTTTGGAACCCGCGAATTGTCCGGTAAGGTTTATCTGGCCAACTTCTTTTTCACGGAATGCAATGGAATCTGCCCGATGATCATGCCCCGATTGCGTCAGGTGCAGCAAGAGCTGGCGGATTTGTCTGGTTTTGCGCAGATATCTTATTCGGTTACGCCGAACGTGGATACTCCGGAAGTTATGCAAAAGTATGCACGGGGCCTGCGAATTGATCAGAAAACCTGGCATCTGCTCACCGGAAATCGCCAGGAGATCTATTCACTTGCCCGGGAATCCTTCGGAGCGGATACGGTTGTACGCAGTCGTCAGGGAGCGGATGACTTTCTCCATTCCGAGCAGGCCTTCCTGGTGGATACGGAGGGTTTCTTGCGCGGAATCTATAACGTTGGCGGCGCCGGCGACCTGGAACGACTGGTGGAGGATATCCGGAAACTCACACAGGAATAAACGAACCATGGGACGGTGCACCGAACTATGAGCGCGAGGCATGACACCGAACAAAGGGGCTGAATCCAGACAAATCCGGCAGTCGCAGCAGTCGCAGCAGATGCAGGGATGCAGGGATCTCAGCCTGGCATAGCCAGACCGGAGAATCTATCTGGCTATTCTCTCTATTTACTCGATGCCAGGGCATTCGTCCGATGACCATGCGAATACGAATCCCCTCGAAGAAGCTTTTCTTATGGACCCAAACGGCTATTGGCGGGGAATGTATAATCTCAGGGACTCGGACGATCCAGGCTGACGGATCGTACAAGACTTCGTCTGTCCGGGGATGAGCCCTGAAGGAAGGGCATGATATCAGACACCAGATACGCGATAGTGGCCGGGCTGGCCATTCTGGGATTTTCATTTCTGATCATTATCAGCAAACCTGCCGCGGAACGGCGCCCCGTCCTGGACTCCATCGCCTTGCTCTGGCTTCTGGCAATGCTCAAGCCACTTCTGCATCCGCTTCTGGTGCAGGAAGGCTGGTTGCGTTCTATTCCTCAGTATCTGCATCTAATGGCTTTGCCCTGGCTGTACGGTCCCCTGTTCTATCTCTACATTCGTTTGCTCACCAGGCCCGAGCGATCGCTACGAGTCTGGGAGTGGAGTCCTCCCGTGGTTCTGTTACTCATCATTATGGCGGTACCCTTGTTTCGTGCCGGTGGCGGAACCCCGTTGCCGGGAAGAGCTCCTGCCCCCGGCTTTCCCGGGCCCCTGGCAATTGTAGATCCCTTTCTGGCCGTCATTTACAGCGTGCTAACATTCCTGCTGTTGCGAAGGCATAGCCAGAGGGTGATTCGAACGAAATCCAGGCTCTCCGAAATGAACACTCTGGGGTCCGGTTACCTGCTTCTGTTTCTCTTCTTCGTGCTCAGCTTATTTCTGAGCGCCCACAGATTTCTGGGGCATACATGGGGGCTATCCGCCGGGGAAAATCAGGAGTTGCACGGCTCCGGCTTTCTGGCCATGATCGTTTCCTTTTCGCTATTCCTGGCCCGCCAACGTCCGGTATACTCCCTTTCCGAGTCAGAAGAAGTCGAAGACCATCTTCGCCCACCAAACCTGTTTGCCGATCCCGGAATGGATGGGAGTTCCCCCCGGGAATCGAATTCGGATCCCGAGCTGCATTCGTTGGGTGGGGCGCACCACAGTCTCCCTCCGGAGGAAGAAGTACGCCAGTTGCGACAGTCCATTGAAAGCCGGGCATTGTTTCTGGATTCGGACCTTACCCTGGAGAGTCTGGCGCGTCAGCTAGAAATGAGCCGGCACCGAGTGAGTTACCTTTTGAACCAGGGCGTTCAGCGAAACTTCTACAGCTACATCAACGGCTTGCGCGTAGAGCATGCAGCCCGGCTCCTCAGGGATCCTGATTATGCCCCCTGGCCGGTACTGCGCATAGCTCTGGAATCGGGCTTTAGCTCCAAGGCTACTTTCAATCGGCTATTCAAGGAATACAAAGGCAAAACTCCCAATGAATGGCGAAGGTTGGCCGCCTGAGCCGCCTGAGCCACCGGAGGCCAAACAGAATTTTTCGCGAGAAAATCCGGACAATATGCCCAGAGGGCAGGGAGCGGAAAAAGGACCATCCCATGGAGGTCGGATGCACGGAGGCGGCCCGGGGAATGCACCAGAACCGATCTAATCTTCACTTTGCTGCCATGGAAATGACATGCGGCGGATGTCTATGAGGGCATGTCCATGGGATTTCTGTTTCAAATGCTTACCGGACGGTTCAAACCCCATAGCAGGGTAGAGCGTAGTCTTGCTACAGAAGAGGGCGACGTACGGATCGACGTTTATGACCCGGGGACCGGAAATGTCAACGAAGAGCAGGCTTCGGTGGGTAGTTGGCCCCTGAAGCCAGCCCTGGACTCGAAAAAGGTCGGTTCTTTCTCGCGAAAGCCTCACAAAGGGATCATTCTTACTATAAATGGACTCGCTCCCCTGGGTAATCGGGATCCCAGATTCGAGCGGTTAAACAAGGCCATGGCCGGCGCCGGGTATCGGGTCATATCTCCTTTTATGCAGGATCTCTGCGATTTTCGCATCGGGGTGCAAAACATCCGGCAAATACGGACCTTGATTGAAGCCGTACAGAACGATGCGGAACTCTGTCCCTCCGGTAGACTCAGCATCTTTGCCCCTTCCTTTGCCGGCACCATCAGTCTAATTGCGGCAGCGGATCCGGCTGTCCATGACCGAATCGATGCTATCTGTGCCCTGGGTTCTTTTGCCAGCGCACCGAACGTGATTGAGAAACTGTTTGTGGATACGGACGTAGATGAATACGGCCGGTTGATTCTTCTCTATAACTATCTATATCTTTCCCTGGGGCGAAACCCGGAACTTGAGCGGGCCCTTCAGCTGGCGATTCAGGATAGCTATTTTCATTACAACGAACCAGCATTGCCAGCTCATCTCGCAACCATGAGTCCGGAGAACTTGCGATTGTTTGATTCCATTCGAAGCAACGAAGCAGTAAGGCGTTTTCACTGGAACGTAATTGAAAAAAGGGGAAAGCAGAAGGGTCATAGCCCGGACGCTATCAGTGCAGCCCAGGCTTCCGTCATACAGAATCTGAAGGCCTCCGTCGCTTTGATTCATGGACAGGACGATCGAGTTGTGCCGGCCTCCGAATCCAGGACGCTACATCGATTGCTAAAAAATGCCGGTAAGGAGTCCAGGTTAACAATCACTCCCCTTATTTCGCATGGCGATCAGACCAGTCCTTTGAAGTCTTTGCATCACATTCCCGGCTTACTGGCCGGCTTTGGTTTCTTCTTCAAGAAAGCTGCCGTGCGCTGAGTGGGGATCCGCGAATCTTACGCGCCCTTCTTGATCCAGGCTGCTACGCCCCTGGACTCTAGATACCCATTCCTGAATCAGTTTCGCCGTCGCCTGCAAGCCGTTCCAGGCCATGTCCGCAGTACTTGCAGAAATCCGCGTCCGAGTCATGTCCTTCCCGGGCGCAGGCCGGGCAATTGATGGCACGGCGACCGGCATGTTGCGCCTGCGCCAGTTCCACAGAAACGATTCCCGTGGGAACGGCAAGGATGGCGTAGCCCATAATCATGATGACGCTGGCAATGGTTTGTCCCAGCGGTGTGGCCGGGGAAATATCTCCATAGCCTACCGTGGTCATGGTTACAATGGCCCAGTAGATGCTTCGGGGTATGCTTGTGAAGCCCGAGGCCTCCCCCTCCACCAGATAGAGCACTGTACCAGAAATGATCGCCGCATTGACGATTGTAATCAGAAAAACGATGATCTTGGGCATGGATGCCCGCATGGCATTGTATAGAAGACTGGCTTCGCCCATGAAGCGAAACAGCTTGAGGATTCTGAATATTCGTAACAGCCGGAGCCCGCGAATTACAATCAAATACTGTGAACCCGCAAAGACCAACGCCAGGTAGGTGGGCAACAACGCCAACAGATCGACGATTCCAAAGAAACTGAAGATGTAATACCTGGGGTTCCGAAGGGCCAGGATTCGCGCCAGATACTCAATGGTGAATACAATCGTAAGCGCCCATTCAGTGATTCGAGTGGCTTCGTAGATCTCCGGAGAAAGCCCGGTAACGCTTTCCAGACTAACCACGAAGATACTTAGAAGAATCATTCCGATTAAGGTCAGGTCAAAGGCTTTGCCGGTACCGGTATCAGAAAGAAAGATTACTTCGTACAGTTTGCTGCGCCAACTGACCTCATGGGACTGCTCTTTCATCGACTATCTCCGGAAGTATTTCGCGATGCGAAATCTCCAGCGCTCTTTATTGCCTTCTTTCGTCGTAGAGTCGTAGCGCTCGGCTGGCTTCCGCCGCATCCACTCCGCCCAGAACGTACTCGGATGCGGGAGCGCTGGAGCGAGTTGTCTTTCCGTCGGTGAAGGTAATCTCATAGCTACGAAAGGCGGTCTTATCCCAACCGGGCAGCTTATTCTCTTCGATTTCTACGTCGCCCCAGGAGCCGGGCTTGATTTCGCCGCTGAGTTCAGAGATTACAAGATTTTCTTCCAGGGCATCCTTACCGGCGGAAAGGGAGTTCTCGATTTTATTGCCGTCTTCGTCCAGGGCAAAGAAGGAGATAGTGGCTTCCTTAATTGTCTTGTCCGAGATGTTCAGTACGGAAAATCGTCGAATACCTTCGCTGCCCTCTTCGCCGAGCACAGCTATGGCATGACCCTTTAATCGGGCCTCTGCAAGAAACAGAGCTGTTCGTGTTGCCGTTTCGGAGGGGCTGGACACTTCTCCGGTTTCGCTGCCGGAGTTCAGGATCGGAAGATACTGGCAACTCATGGCGCCCAGAATGGGTAGCGTTGCGAATAGCAGAATAGTCGTGCGTCTCATGTATACTAAAGAGCGCACGGGCCCCGGAAATGCAAACCAATTCATGAAGTCAAAAAACCGGGCGCCGGATCTCCGATGGGCAAGGCCAATCCCGTCCCACTATGCTTCCCCGCCGTCTTCCAGGCGTAGCTTTTCCAGGTATCGGGATAGCTTCTTTCTGTTTTCGTTGGACAGCGTGGTGAATTGGACGCCGGTTTCGAAAAGAAATTCGTTATCCTCGGCTGGCTGCGCCCAGATCACCATACCCTGTGAAATGATCCGCGCCCTGGCTTCCTTGATATAAAAATCCAAACTGACCAACGCATCCCTCTTCAGACTCTTGCGCCCAACCATTCGGATCCCGGTTTCGCTGATGTCCAGCAACTGCGCTTCGAATCGTCCAGAATCCGACCAGGGCGTAAAATGTATGCGCATATCCATGGGTACCCGGTTCCCTTCGCGCAGTATAGACTTGTGTATCACTCGAGGCTTGGCCAGAGCCACCATCCCGGCGGCCGTAATTCGGACTACTGCGGATTCGAAGCTATAAGTGGATCGATCGATCCAGAATTCCACGGTGAGGGGATTGCCTTCGGCCAGAGACTGTAGCGTTTCTACCTGAACCAGAATGAATTTTGCGTTCACTCCCTGGAGTCTGCCCTGTATACGATTGCCCTGGGGGTTGTCCGTGCCGGGACATATGGATATAGGTAAATCCTTCTGAAAAAGACCCATGGCGGATAGCAAAACTATCGCCATACAAATTAATTACAACAACTATATAGCTCGAGAATTAAAAAGCGAATCCGGGGAGGCTCATTGCCAACCCAGGGCAACGGAATGGTGCGGAAATGCGCCCGAACCGGGGCCATTCCGTCTCAGCTGGTTTCGCGGCCCTGTTTTCCGGCGATGCGCAGGAGAAATTGTAGTATTCCGGAGCGATCCAGGATTGGATTGAGCCAACCGGACGTTATACAGTAATGATTCAAGAACGGCTCCCGATGATGCCTTGCATGATGGTCCGGGGACAGGATCAGTCCGGTTCTCTGGAGCATTCGTACACCGGCCGGCGGTTTCGGCTGATGGGCCCATTTATGGACCTGATTCGTGAGAAAAATGAACGCCAGAGTTCCGTTTACGCCGGTCCCAACGAGGATAGCCGCTTCAGGCGAAAACCAGTGATACGTAAGATGGAGCCCCAGAAATACTGGTATGCAAACAAGACAATTGTTGCCGTTGGTTTCCAGAAAACCGTGTCGGGTAATTTCCGCAGGGTCATCGTGGTGCTCGCGAAAGGGATGGATCAGCGCGGGGCCAAGAATGGGCGTATCGGCGTTTCCGAAGTTGTCGGCCAAGAAGTGAACCACGCCAGAGAGCAGATCGGCAATTAGGTAGGATAGAAGCAAAACAAGGGCGCAATAGAACAACAGGGCGGGGCTGCCGGCCAGGCTCCAGGATTGCATGATTCGAAACCCCAGCCAACCGCTCAGAACAGCATAAGCCGATATCGATACTGAATCCAGAATGCGCAGTGGATTCATTGTATTCCCTCCAGTCCCATGATGCCCACCGGTTCCCGCCGCCCTCGCACCTCAACCCTGCCCAGGTCTGAGAGACGGAATCGGTGGCTGGCAGGCAGTCGCGCTGCGGCTTCCGTAGAAACAATGGCCAGGCAACTATGTTTCTGTGTTAGCTTCTCCAGACGCGACGCAACGTTTACGGCATCCGAGATGACCGTCCCGTCAATCCGCTTCTGTTCGCCGACCAGTCCAAGGATGCAGCGGCCGGAATGGATACCTACGCCGACCTGAATAGGTCGATAGCCTCGTTGAATGCGAAATCCGTTATAAGCCTTCAGGGTGTCCTGCATTTCGATTGCGGCGGCCAGGGCTGTTGCGGCCCCTTTGGGGAACAGAGCCATAAATCCGTCGCCCAGATATTTGTCTATGAAGCCGTCATGGTTGCGAATGATGGGGCCAACCCTTTTGTAATAGGAATTAATAAAAGCGAAATTTTCCGCCGGGGTCATTGTTTCGGAAAGAGTGGTGAATTCTCGAATATCTGTGAACATCACTGCAATCTCATCTATAGCCACCTGATCTCCCAGCGAAGTAGCGGTTATATCCTCTCGTCCCAGCAGATTAAGAAAGCCGGCCGGAACAAACCGGCGAATGGACTCGTTGTTTAGAGCCAATTCCTGGTTGAGTCGCACAAAACGATTGGCCAGAACGCCGGCGATTCCCAGGTTAAAAACCGCCAGTCCGATGGGTGTCAGAGTCGGCAGGTTCGTCAACGCCTGGGATTGCAGTACATCCAGGATGGTAGCAACCAGCAATGTCAGGAAACCCAGAATCATCAATCGAGCGTCGCGTTTTCGCAGGTTTGTTAGCAGGATCGCCAGACAGGCCAGTACAAATGGAATCCAGGATGGTTGGATCAATCTTTGATTCCAGATTTCCCAGGATGTGGCCCTGTCCGAAAGAAAAATCAGACCGAGTCCGGTGGCGGGAAGTAGTAGGAGTACCGTAAGGGCTTTGCGAGTCCATCGAAAGGCCCGACGCGAAGGGCGGAAGAATGCATCCAGAAAAAAGTAAAACAATGGTACCATTCCGACCAGGGCCACGTACTGGGCCTTTTTCATTGGCGCGAACTCTACGGGTAGCTCGAATTTCAGCTGAGTGCGAAAGAAGTGATAGACTACAAGAAAAACCAGAAATAGGCCAAAGTACAGGTACTCCCTTTCTACTCGACGCCGTACGAATAGAAAAAGAAAGTAAAGCGCCGTGGTAAGGTAAGCACTGAGAAGAGCCAGTTGAGCCGTCATCTCCAGGTAATACTTCTTCCAGATCAATCGGGAAGGCCCTGCCTCGATCTGGCCCCTGTAAATGCCCAGCTCATCGTTGTTGTCGTTTCGTACCTGCACTATCAGTTCATGGGGGCCGGTTCCCGCATTCACGGGCAGGTCATAGACTCGGATTCGATCGTAGGCCTGGGGAGAAACAGCATCCCAGGTACCTGTGGAGGCCATGGGTTCGCCGTTAAAGTAGACCTGGTCTCTATCGCTAATTTCCCCCAGGCGAATGCTGTAACGTTGAGTCCCGGAATCAAAAGCCAGCTTCAGGCGATAATAGGCGGCCGAAGTGTGATTTCCTATACCTGCATGGATTAGATCCCCTGGAGTATTCACTGGGGTCCATTTGAGCTTTGTGGCCGGATACTCCCGGGTCATGGGAGCCGGGGCCACCTGCACTTTGGCCGGGGCGTTGGTAATTCGATGGGAGCTGAGAGCCCAGACGCCGTCCTGGGCTCCCACCGGGATGGCCGGCAGTCCGATAGCCAGGAGGCCGAAAGTCTGGCATAACAGCAGAAATAGATTTCGCTTTGGATCTTTCAATTTCGGGTCCCGACAGTAGTTTACCCCCAACGTCGAAATCTGCAAGTAAATTGGACAAATTATTATTACGGAGTCTTAATGACCTGTTCGGATACGAATCGGAAGGCTGATGCCGGCTTTCTTGAGCAAAAGGGGTTGCACGGCGCATTAAGTAAGACCGAAAGCAAAGGCTTCCGGTTGTCCAGGGTTCAAGCCGTAAGAACAAAAGGTCGAAGCATAGGCCGATGCAAAGATGAAAGGATGAAAGCGGGAAACCGCCACGGAGTTCTGCCAGGCCCAGTGACTGGCAGGGAGGGCGCCCGGATCGTAGAGAGACCGGCACGGGCTGGCCGGTCCCTTTTCGCTACAGTAGATTTTTATTTGCCGTCCAGGGTATCCACACCCGGCAGGGTTTTCCCTTCCAGTAATTCCAGCGAAGCCCCTCCACCGGTGGAAACATGGGAAACCTTATCTTCCAGGTTGGCTTTTTCGATGGCTGCAGCCGAGTCGCCTCCACCGATGATGGTTGTGGCTCCCGCTTCGGTGGCCCGGGCCAGAGCGCCGGCCACGGCAAAGGTGCCCACCGCCGTTTCATCGATTTCAAAAACGCCCATGGGACCGTTCCATATGATGGTCTTGCATCCCGATAAGATTCCGGAAAACTCTTCGATAGTTTTGGGACCAATGTCCAGCCCGATTCCATCCGCAGGCATATCGCTCACCTGAATGGTATCCAGTTTCCCTACGGTCATTTCGCCGGGGTTGAACTCTTTGCTGATCACTGTATCTACCGGCAACACAAGCTTGTTTCCGGCCTTCTCAAGAAGGCGCTTTGCCAGATCTACCTTGTCCTCTTCTACCAGCGATTTGCCGGTTTCCATGCCTTTAGCTTTGAAGAAGGTGAACATCATGGCCCCGCCGATGAGTAGTTTATCAACAATCGGAAGCAGGTTTTCGATAACGTCAATTTTCCCTGAGATCTTCGCGCCGCCTATGATGGCCGCGTAGGGACGCGCCGGCTCGGTGATGGCTCCGCCCAGATAAACCAGTTCATCCCTTAGCAGAAATCCACAGACGGCGGGACGTAAATGGTCGGCCACACCGGCGGTGGAACTGTGCGCCCGATGGGCCGTGCCGAATGCATCGTTGACGTAGATTTCTCCCAGTTTTGCCAGAGACTTCGCCAGTTCCGGGTCGTTTTTCTCTTCGCCTGCATGAAATCTTACATTTTCCAGCAGCAGTATTTCGCCTTCTTTCAGCGAGTCGGCCATTTTCTCGGCTTCGGGCCCAATGCTTTCCTGGCAGAACTGTACATTGATGTCCTTACCCAGTTTTTCCCTGAGCAATGTCTGCAAAGCATCCTTCACCGGCCCCAGCGAAAACTCCGGCTTAACTTCGCCTTTGGGGCGTCCCAAATGGCTCATGAGCACTATCCTGGCGCCTTTCTCGAGCAGGTATTTAAGTGTGGGGACGGTGGCACGAAGCCGTTTATCGTTGGTGACCTGTCCTCCCTTCACCGGCACGTTAAAGTCTACCCGCACCAGGGTTTTCTTTCCCTTTACGTCCACATCTTCGATGGTCTTCTTTGCAAATCCTGACATTGTCTTCCTCTTTGTCCGGCTTTAGAGGCCGGGGTTTACGTTACTGTATATTTCCAGCTGTATTCTACGAAAGTCGTTTAATCGCACTCTCCGAACCGCATTCTCCGGGCCCTAGCTTCTATGAACGGCAGAAGCAATGGTAAGATACCCGTCCGCGGTAGGTTCGGAATTCGCCTCCTGGAGTGTTACGAATCCTTCTGCTTTCGCAGGAGCGATCTGGCGCTCTGTTCCTGACCTGGGTCCTGGCTTTCTGTCCAGCGGCGATTCGGGTCGCGCTAAAAAAAAAGCCCGGAACCAGCCCGGGCTTTTTTCGCAGAGAACGCGCAAATTAGCCTGCGCTATTCATATGCTGAATCAGATCCAGCACCTTGGATGAATAGCCCCACTCGTTGTCATACCAGCTTACCACTTTTACGAAAGTATCGGAAAGCTGAATGCCAGCGCCGGCATCAAAGATGGACGTGCGCGCATCGTGCAGGAAGTCTGTAGAGACCACTGCCTCGTCGGTGTAGCCCAGGATTCCCTTGAGGGCGCCTTCGGACTGAGCCTTCATCTCGGCACAGATATCTTCGTATTTCGCGCCTTTGTTCAGTCGAACCGTTAGATCCACAACGGAAACATTGGCGGTAGGCACGCGAAAGCTCATACCGGTAAGTTTTCCATTCAGGTCCGGGATGACCTTTCCTACGGCTTTAGCGGCGCCGGTAGAAGAAGGAATGATGTTCTGGTAAGCGCCACGACCGCCTCGCCAGTCCTTCTTGGAAGGGCCGTCTACGGTTTTCTGAGTGGCGGTTACCGCATGTACTGTGGTCATCAGTCCTTCGGCGATACCCCATTTATCATGCAATACTTTGGCTACCGGGGCCAGGCAATTGGTTGTGCAACTGGCATTGGAAACCACGGTTTGTCCCTTGTAGTCCTTATGATTGACGCCCATAACGAACATGGGGGCGTCCGAGGAAGGGGCGGAGATCACTACTTTTTTGGCTCCGCCTTTCAAATGGGCTTCCGCAGCTTCTTGCTTGGTGAACAGTCCAGTGGATTCGACAATGTATTCTGCTCCCACGTCTTTCCAGGGCAGGGCAGCCGGATCCTTTTCGCTGAATACGCGGATCTTTTTTCCGTCAACGACCAGGTTGTCGCCATCCACATCTACGGATCCTTTGAAAGGCCCATGAGTGGAGTCATATTTTAGCATATATGCCATGTATTCTGGCTCCAGAAGGTCATTGATACCCTCTATCTCAAAACCGCCCCTTTCATAGGCGGCGCGAAATACCATTCGGCCAATCCGGCCAAAGCCATTGATTCCTACTTTAATCATTGATTCCTCCTGAATTTGAATGCGAATGACTGCGTTTTAGCGAACTACGGTTACGCTACAGGGAGCGTGGTGAACCACGCGGTCGGAAACCGAGCCCAGCAAAAAGCGACCGATAACGCCCAGGCCCCGGCTACCGATCATAATCAGATCGAAGCTCCCTTCTTCGGCTACTTTGCATATGGTCTCTGCAGCATAGCCTTCTTCTACCTTTCTTTCCCACGGCACGGAGGTATTGTCCAGCCGCGTATGGATTTTCTCAAATCTTTGTTCGGCCACCCACTGAACTCGATTGGCGCCGGCGGGCGCGGCTTCGTAGTAACCGGGCAGAGGACCAAATTCCTCGATAACTTCCAGTACGGTTACGCTGGCGCCTGCGGCTTCTGCCATGGCCAGACCCATTTCCAGGGCCTTTTGCGACGTGTCGGATCCATCAACCGGGATCAGGATTTTTTTAATGAAGCGTTTCATGGTAGGCCTCCACTTTGCAGATTCCGTTTCTGCAGAAAAGTAGAAATTGAAATCCTTTTTCGCTTTCGGTTCCGCCCTGGGATCGCTTTTTGAGTACCGGTGAAACCCACCAGCTGGACAGCCCTCTATATTGCAGGATTATTGCTTGCGGAGATCCTTATCCACGCTTCCTTTCTGCTTTCTCTGCTTCGGTCAGAAAGTCCGCCCTACTGGACTTTTCATATCCTGGGTCTCTTTATTGCCGTGCCGGCGCTTTTCGGACTGGGGTATGGTTTTCGAATGGCCCGGAAGGACTCTATTCGCGATGCCATGGCGCATACTCTGCCTGCCGGGCTTTTGGGCGGCGCCCTGGGTTTTGCGGTCTTCTATTTTTTTCCCGGTTTTCCCGAGGGGTTGGATCTGGCATTCGTCATCTGGGTACTGGTTTTTATTGTCTCCTTTGCGCTGTTTCTGCTTACCCGGCAACTGTATCGAAGACATAAATTTATGCAGTCCGAAACGCGCCCGAAAGGGTGACTGCATCCTTCGGGACTCCGCCCCCGGAGCGGAAGGTCAATTTTGAGCGGGTTTGCCGGAAAAAGGATTTACCTGCTTTAGGGCGCTTTCGCTACTTTCTCCTGTGACGGCACTATCCGATTGGTCGGCTTCTCTGGCATCTCTGGAAGCCCGGGGTTTTTTTGTACTGGATGATATGCTGGGCGACTCCGCATGCGCCGAACTAATCCAGGATTTCGATGAGCGAAGGAGACAAGGCCAGTTCCAGGATGCGGGCGTCGGCGCTTCTGCCGATGTGCAGCGTAAGATTCGAAAGAGCGAACTCATATGGCTGGAGCCCGAAAACCCGCCCATGAAGGCCCGCCCCTTCATCGACACAATGCAGGATCTAAAAAATCTTCTGAACCGAAACTTCTACATGGGACTGAACGAGTGGGAAGCGTTCTATTCCGTGTACAGGCCTGGAAGCTTTTATCGTCGGCACGTGGACAACTTCAAAGGCAAAAACAATCGAATCATCACTTTCATCCTCTATCTAAACCAGAACTGGCAGCGCCCAAAAGGCGGCGAGCTTCGCATTTATTGGGATCCCCGGAAGGCTAATCCTTCATCCGGAAAAAACCATCCGTCGGCAGTGCCCGACTCCATGCAGGAGACTCTGCCATCTTCGGGAAACGATACCATGATCTGGCAGGAATGCTTTCTGGATATCGAGCCTGTAGCGGGAAGGCTGGTCGTGTTTCATGCGCCGGAAATCGAACATGAGGTGCTTCCCTGTCATGCCGATCGCTATTGTATAACTGGCTGGTTGAGAAGATAGGCTCCAAATCCAAGACCGGCCCGGCTACGTCTCAGGCGGTTTGAAGAATGAGGTCGGAATGCCGGTCGGGCTTTCCGTGCAAATCGCATCAGGCCCGGTTCAGTGCGCCTGTCGCCGGAAGACGGGATTGAAGCATTCTAGATCTGGCCGTGGTCTCGTATGGCCGGCGACGGAAACAGCTCCAGTACTCGCGCATTTCTTTCCAGGGCATTGGGGATCTCTTTGGCGGAGGGTATACTTGTTTCCAGAAGCGGGTATCGCGCATTCAGCTGTTCTACGATATCCTGAGCCTGGCTCTTCTCCAGCGGTTGAATTTCGTCGGAGTTCATCAAAGCGGTAAAGTCTGTTTCGCCGTTTCGCTGAATGTAATAGAGCTTCTTACCCTGAAACACCGGCGTCTGCCAGAGGCTATGTAGAAACTGTTCTGCTGTGATGGTTCGTGGCCAGTGGCTCTGGTCTTCCTCCGCATCCAGGAAATCGAAAAAGTAGACCGCATTGTTCTGGGAAAGCGTGAACGCCGAGATTGCGTAGTGGATAATGTCGAATCGTTCTCCTACGAATACTATGGCCTTACCCATGAGTTTCTTGTAGAAGAATTCCGAATAGCCGGAAGGCTTACCGGCCTTTTCGCGGACCTCGCTCAGTCTCAGGGCCATGTTTTCGTGGGCGGCCGCTTTGCGAATAATGAATCTTCTTCTACGCACGCCGATTCCCAGACCAATGGTCACGACCAAATCAACGAATGCGTGGATTCCCAGAGCATAGGGTATGGCCTGCAGCCAATAGATCTTACGAAACTCCAGTATATCAATCTGTATCATCCCTTCCATGGCGCTGGCCAGGGTGGCTGGCTCCACAAAGTAGATGATGGTGATCACTCCCGCAAAAATCGCCAGAAGGGCAAATGGATCCGTAATGCGGAAATGGCTTTGCTTCCGAATGGACTCCACAGCTGGAATCAACCCTGCGAGAACGGAAGTAACAAAGAATAGAGCAATCTGTCCGGTGGGCGAAATGGGCCGGATCAAAGGAAGCATGAAGGCTGAGAGGGGTAGAAGAACTCCCAGAATAAAATAGGCCAGTCGCACAGAAGCATACACTCAGGCAGCAGAGCTCCGGTCATTCAATTTCTGAAATGAAAAAAGGACACCGAAAACGGTTTACGGCTCAGATTGCTGCAGCAAAAGCATGTCATGCGCAGAACAGTTTCAGCTACATCGCTATTTCTTCTTATATTAGTGGCGTCGACGGTGCAGGCCGAAGAGGCGAATATCACTCCGGATACAGTGGCGCGTTACATCTCCGGGCTGCCGGTGGAGGACGAAGCCTTACCGCCTTCGCTCCGAAACCTGGCCGCTTTCAAGGCGCAGCGACAGTTCTTCGAAAGCCGATGGTCCGAACTGGAACCCAGAAGGCTGGACCCCATGCGCAAATGGGCCGCCAGCGAGCTCGATGCGGCCAGAAAGGACACCGAGACCCTGTTCTATCCGTTTGGCGGTCCGGACTTTCTGCATGCCTTTACTTTTTTTCCCAATGCGAATCGCTACATTCATTTTGGCCTGGAGCCGGCCGGTGTTATGCCTGATCTCACTACCATGAGCAGCAAAGAAACAGCCGATATGCTTACTTTGATTCGCAAATCCCTGTTTGCTGTGCTGGAGTGGTCGTTTTTTCGCACAAACGATATGAAAGTGGATTTGATTCGCAGCCGGATGGGCGCCGCTCCACTAATCCTTTCTTTCATTGCCCGATCCGGCAATGAAGTGCTAAAAGTGGACTATGTGGAATTGGATGCAGAAGGTAACTTGATTGGCGTTTCGGCGCCGGGTAATCAGCCGCAGTACAAAGGTCCGGTGCCGGGCATTCGCGTATACTTTCGCAAATCAAAAGATGCCGCTCCGCAGGAAGTTATCTATTTCTCGCTGGATGTGTCGGATTCGGCCTATGCCCGAAACAAACGCCTGCATGACTTCGTAAAAAAGCAGAACGGTCTGGTAACCTATTTAAAAGCCGCATCCTATTTGATGCATTACGCTAGCTTCAATCGCATTCGCGGTCTGATTCTGGAAGAGAGTAAGCATGTACTGCAAACCGACTCCGGCATTCCCTACGGATACTTTTCGCCGGCTACCTGGGATATTACGCTGTACGGAGTGTATACCCGACCCATCCCACTTTTTAGAAAACGATATCAGGCTGATCTCCGTTCGGCCTATCTGAAAGCCAGCGAACCGTTGCCCTACGGCATAGGCTACAACTATCGCGAAGGAACATCCAACATGATGCTGGCTAGCAAGAAGGGCCGGTGATGTAGCTGGTGCAGTTGATTCGGCTGATCAAGTTGACCGAATCGATTTAATCGAGTTGATTCGTAGATTTCCAGTCCATTGAGCGATGAGCAAAGTGGCGCCGATAGGGTTGGATTGGCGTTCGTGACGGCCACTTCATTCCAGCCGGGATTTGTGTCTGTTTCGAGAACGGATGGGGCCGACTTCCAGCGCCATTCAAAGGCCTGGCTTTTTGGGAATGTCGGGCCAATCCTCTCTTGACTTTCAGTGTTTTTGGATTAAGGAAGTACCCGTGAAGATTATACTTTCCAGCGACGAATACGGAGAACTGATACCCGCCATTCAGCAGGCCGTAGAGAAGGCCGGGCACGAATGCACCTACGTGGGGCCGGGTCCGGGGGAGGAAAAGGATTGGCCGGTGGTCACTTCCGATGCCGTAGCCAGAGTTGCGAGCGGCGAATTCGATGAAGGCATTGTGATGTGCTGGACCGGAACCGGGGCAACCATCGCAGCCAACAAAGTCAAAGGTATTCGTGCCGCGCTTTGCGGCGATGCGGAAACCGCAAAAGGCGCCCGGGTATGGAATCATGCAAATGTCCTGGCTTTGAGCATGCGAAAAACGTCTCTTCCTCTGGCCCGGGAGATTCTGCAATCCTGGTTTGAAACCCCGTACAGTTCCGATGACTGGAATTTGAAACAGATTCAGAGCATTCGCGATCTGGAATCCAAAGCATAAGGCTGCTCAGACGATAGCTCCGGAAATGGATCCGCAAATAGATCCGGAGATTCTGCCAGATTGCGCTAGATTCAAGACCCATGATCTCGTCAGGCCGGATGGCGGCGCTCTGTTCAGTTAGACCGTCCGGATCTATTCGAGTTCGCTGCGTAGCTCTACGAGAGCGCTTTGAATGAGCTCGGCGCTTTTGTGTCCTGGTCGAAGCTGCAGGGCCCTTTCGATGCAGTGTTCGGCCTTTTCCACGTAGCCCAGCATTCTGTATATATCCGCCAGGTTCACCAGATTGTTGGCATGATCCGGATCCCGCAGCAGAACCCGTTCGCCCTGAATCCTGGCCTCTTCGATACGATCCGCCCGTTTTAATGCGTAGGACGCCAGATAAAGATACCGGGTGCTCTGATGCAAAGACCACTGTGCGGACAAACGGGCCGCCTTTTCGTAATCCTGTTTGCGAAAAGCGATCTCAAATAGCTCACGATGCAATTGAACCGGCGCACTGATGTTCTCTTTCGTATGCTGATAGAGTTTGTCCTCCAGCAATTCCTGGTAGGCGTCGGGATCGTCCTTCTTGAGCTGTTTTTCTGCTGCGGACAGTTCCAGATTCGGCAGAGGCAGCCCGCCTCGAAACTCAAGCTTTAACAGCGAAAGGTCGTCTGAAATCTGTCCCCGGTTCGCCAGGTTCTGCTGAATTTCCTGCAGCGATCCTTTGCTTTGTTCTACTACTTCCAGAAAGGCGGACTCGTCCATGTTGTAGATTCTGTTTCCTTCCGCATCGGTGCCGATGATCAGATCGTCGCGACCGTCGCTTCCTGAGATGAAAGCATCCTCGGGCCTCAATTGAATCGTATAGATGCGCAGATTTCTTTCGGCCCCCGGAATTCCCAGCTTGTGGATGATTTTTTCCTGTTCGATGACCGGAAAGCTGGCCTGTCCGTCTCTGTAAAGTACCGGCCACGGGTGCTCGGCGTTTAAATAGTACATCAAACCGCTGTGTTCTTCTACAACGCCCAGCACCATGGAGGCCATCATGTAACCGTCAAAGGTACAAAAGATCTTCTGCAACTCCAGGTAGGCATCCCGCAGCCACATTTCCGGATACAAAGTCTGTATCTCGCTACTCAATTCTGTGCGTTGGATGATGGATTCAAAGACGCTGCCCAGGATAAGAGCGCCGGCCGCGCCCTGCAGGGATTTCCCCATGGCGTCGCCATTGAGAAAAACGATGTAGCTATGACCGCGCAGTTGTATGGTGTGCGCGCTACAGAAGTCGCCGCCAATCTCGCCTTCCCAGCGGCGAAAGGAGAATCGCTTTTTCTGATGCAGAAGCATGTCTATGTTGATGCTCGGACTACTCACCTGGTTTGATGTGAGCGGATGAATGAGCAGGCTGGTTAAAAAGAAATCACCGTCCTGTCTGGTTTTGAGATCCTGGATTCGCTTTACTGTGTCCTGAAGTTCCAGGGTTCGCGCCTGCACTCGGTCTTCCAGGGTGGTGGCATAGTCCTGTAGCTGGCCCCGGGCTCGCCGGATGGACGTTACCATGCGATTGAACGAGCCTGTGAGAAAGCCGATCTCGTCCTGGACCTGGACGGGGAGTCGAATGTTCAGATCTCCGGTATTGATCTTCTGCACCCCCTGAAGTAGTGCCTGAAGGGGATCGATCAATGTCTGTTTGAAGAATAGACGGAATCCAATGAGTACAATGAGCAGACATCCAATGAGCATCCACATTTCGGCCAGCGCAACCTTCATCTGTTCCTGCCGAAATTCCTGGTAAGAGTAACCAGCTTCGTAATACTGACCGGGCTCGGGCCCCGGTAGAGCAAAGCACACTACATGACCATATTCCGGATGGCTACGGTAATAGCGCTGGCCATCCGGATGCACCTGGAGATAGAACTTGAAGAGAGCCTCTTTTTTCTGAGCGGGGCTTTCCGGATTGTTGCGAATGGAGTCTTTCCAGGCTTGCCAGGCGACTTGATCAAAGGACTGCAGCGGCGAGTCTGTATTCGCCCAGGTCCGGAGGTTTTCCGTGAGTTTCTCATCCAGCGTGCGATCCGGGATCATGCGAATCTGAATCCGGCGAATTCGCATCTGTTTTTGGAGTTCGTTGAATTTCTGCTTGAGTTCGCCTGGCCCGGACTCGCCGGACAAACCTTTAAAGAAGACGCTGTAACCTTTAACGTAAGGCGACTCCAGTTGCTTTAAATTCGCTGCATCGCCCTGCAGCGCCGAATGATAGGCCATAATGACTGCAAACATTCGACCGGACTCCTCCGGGAGTACCGGAGCGCGACGATGGTATTCAAAAGAGCTGCCCCTGTCGCGATCGTATCGCAGTAAATAGAGCAAGTCCGGCGACTTGTTGTCTGCAACCATGGCCAGCCGCATATCCTTGTTTCTGAGACGGTTGTAGGCGCTCTCTGCCTGAAGGTATGAGGCATAGCTCAGCCACTGGAAGATTACCAGGATGGTCACCAGGCTAATGCCCACTACTTTGGCCAGAAACGTCGTGCGATCCAGGGTTTTGTTGATATAGATAACAATAAGTGCAAAGAATCCCAGGATGGTCATCAAATTGTAGAGCACCTGGAAGTTGCCGCGGCTCATCCGTCCTGCATGACTCAGTTTGTTCGCGATGGCCGGAATCAATGTGCCGGCAAGAAAGGCCAGCATCATCCAGAATATCGTCCAGCGCAAACCTCGCTCATTTCGCACCATCTTCCAGACGGCAATGGCCGGCACCATCAGCACGAACAGAGCGATTAGATTGGCGATGTAGGAGCTCAACTCCCACTCGGCGAAATCCCAGTAATGCGCCGAGAACCGAAACCAGCGATCTCCCCGCAAAGTAGTCTCGATAAAGAGAACGGTAAGCGCTACGGTTACAGTCCACTGTATCACCAGAACGATCCGGGAAACGTTTTTGTTCGGGTTATTGGGAAAGTTCCAGAAGAAATGTCCGAAATGGAGGGCCGCCAGGGGAACAAAGGAAACAGTGAAGTATCTGTGAAAGGCAGCCGCGGGGTGGTACACCGAGGATGTGATTACATAGGCTACATTTGCGATCCCGATGAACAGCAATCCCAGGCCCAGGTGCACGGTGGCCGCAGACCGCCGGGGGATGGAAACCAGAAAGAAAAGGCTTGCAAACAGTGTGAACGCGGCCGCAGTGCTGGAGCTTATGGCGTGGAAGTTTATTTGTAGAAAAGACCAGTCCATCGGTGCTCCTCGACCCTGCAAGAGGCCGCCGGGCCGGTCAACCTTAAAGGGAAGTACAACCTTTCGGATGCAGTCCCCCTTTCACGCCGTGGTCCTGCCCTGCTGCCTGAGCCTATTTCTCTGGATAGGTTGTGATTCGGCTGCAGTGGCTTTCCCTGCCTCGCAATGCGGTCCTCTGCCCGAAGGGTTCCTGGTGTTGGAAAAGGACGGGGATCAGGTGAGTCGGCAGGGCAATCTCGAACTGGAGAATGCCCGTTTAAACCCCGCTTCCACCACCAAGCTGGCGCTGGCCTTGATATTGCTGGCGGACGGATTCGATTCCGATACGCAGCTAACCATTTCGGACCCCTATATCGAAGGCACGCCGCGCTCCGCTTCGCTGTCGGAAGCGTTGCTCTATTCCAGCAATGATTACTTCATTTCCCTGGCCCGGCAGCGAGGCATTCCATTCTTTCGGGACCGCATGGATGCTCTGGGTTTTCTGCCGGATGCAGTGAAAGAGTCCTGGCCCGGGGAGTTGAAAGCCATTGTTCATGCGGGCGAGGCCACCACTACGCCGGCTCATCAGCTGGAATTCATGGACTCTATTCTGAATCTGGATAAGTCCGGAGCCAGGGAGTTGTTACCGCTGATTGAATGGCCACGCAGCTCTGCTGACCGGGACCTCTATCCGGACCTGCATCTCTATGGAAAAACCGGGGCCTGGGATAGGACTGTATGGTTTGTGGGCGGGGCCAGGCAAAAGGACCGTCTTAAGATAGTTGTGATTGTAAGCCGGGGACACTGGACTATTAGAAAGCAGGCCATCGAGCATTTCTACTGCCGTTTTGGGCAGCAGTTGCCGAACCATCCTCTGGTGCGCTAAATCGGGCTTCTGCGTCGGGTTCCCGGGGAACCGTGGGCCGCTTCCCTCCTTGCCAACGTCCCGTACACGGAAACTCTGGCCATTAACCAGGTTTTCTGGTTGGCGAAATACTATTCCGGTAAAGTTTTGTTTATGACGGAGACAGGCAGGATTTATGCGCAGATATATTAGTATTCGAGTAGTTCATGGATTTCTCTGGGCTCTGGCCGGGGTGGCTCTGTTATCCTGCCTCTGGGTCCTCATCCAGGGCCCTACTACCTTACCCGTTCTCAAGTTCACTGTCCTGAAATTCAGCGTCGCAATATCTCTCCGGCTGGATGCGCTTTCTACTATCCTATTTATAATGATTGCTCTTCTGTCAGCCGCCATAGCCCGGTTTGCTATCCGCTATCTGGATGGAGAGCAGCGACAGTGGTTCTTCTACCGGAATCTGCTGCTTACCGTTGTGGCCGTTTGTTTCTTTGTTCTGTCCAGCAATCTGCTAATGCTCTTTGGGGCCTGGCTCCTAACCAGCTTTGGGTTGCACCGTTTACTGATGTATTATCCGGATCGTCCCGAGGCGGTGAATGCGGCGCGAAAGAAAGCCATCATCAGCCGCTTCGGGGATCTGGTACTCATTGCGGGTATTGCCCTGGTGTATCGCACCTTCGGTACCCTGGAGTTCGAACGAATCTTTGCGCTTTACGAAAGCTGGCCGGACTACAGGCAAACTTCTCTGGTTATGGAGCTTACTGTCATCTTATTTGTCGTAGGAGCTCTTATCAAGTCTGCGCAGTTTCCTTTCCACTTCTGGCTTCCGGATACCATGGCCACTCCGACGCCGGTATCTGCCCTCATGCATGCGGGTATTATTAATGCTGGTGGATTTCTTATGATTCGCCTGAGTCCGCTTCTACAGGAAGTCCACGGGGGACCGGTAATGCTGATACTGGCTGGATCGGTAACGTCAGTCTATGGGGCCCTGTCCATGATCACGCAGAGCAACATTAAGAAAAAGCTTGGATACTCCACAATCAGCCAGATGGGCATGATGCTTTTTGCCTGCGGCCTGGGCGCTTACAGTATTGCTCTGTTCCACATATTCGCGCATAGTTTCTATAAGGCCCATGCTTTTCTATCTACTGGCGGACTGGTGGAAGAGGCGCGAAAGACTGGCTTCAAGCTGGTTCCGCTTTCGTTTTTCGGTCTGCTTTTAGCCGTTCTTGGTTCCGCCGCCCTGGTTTACGGGGCCGTGGAATTTAAGTCCGGTGAGTATTTCTCGCTTTTTATTTATGCAACGGTCCTGTGGATGGGACTGGTTCAGAATTCGGGTAGGAGCCTGGTCGATGACTATTCCCGATTTCGAGTATGGTCCGTAATACTGGTATTGATGGCGGCTGCTCTGGCGCTCTACGGCGTTGTAGAATTCTATCTGGGACAATACCTGGAAGGACTGACTCCTGCTCTGCGACGGCCGGACCTTGATTCTCCATTTGCCATTACGGCCTTTGCATCTGTTGGTCTGTTCCTGCTGGGGCTACTGCTTACCAGAACATTGCAGTCCGGCTCTCCTTTTGCCCGGCGACTCTATATTCTACTTCTTAATGGAGGGTATTTCTCCGCTATGTCCGATCGATGGCTGGAGAAAAACACACCCATGATCTCCCGGGGAGGGCAGTAATGAATTCGGCTCAAAGCGAACACAATAAGCAGAATCAATACAATCAGAAATCCCAGGTTTTGATTTCTCCGGAATCCACGCTGACCATGGTCACACCGTCCTGGCCACTGCAGAGTGTGGCCGCAGTAAATCCGTTCTGGTATCTGAGAGAGAAGTCCTTCTTTCAGGTGGCTACCGAGCTCAGTCCCATACTCCATGCATCGCTATTCATGCCTCTTCAGTATTATCTGGAGGAGTTTGCTCGAGGAAATATCACCGATTCTTCTATAGAGAGTGTTCTGGAAGAGTACTCCGGTCAATGGTCGGAGCTTCCCCGTAATGTGGACGATTTGATTCAGCTATCCCGGGGATCGGACGCCATGATACGCCGGTATCCGTCGGTGGCGGAGCAGATTCAGGCCAATCAGTACTGGCACCGATGCGTGGTTCAGGACCTGGGCAAAATGGCGGCGGCCTATCTGGACGATCAGCAAGCGCTGGCCCCCTTCCCGGAGCAGCAGGGGACCTTCTGGCAGGCCTTCCAGGAAGCGATGAAGTATGACCGATCCATGGAAGCCTATGGCGCGTACGGTTTCCGACAGTACGTCTCCGAACTGCTGGAGCAGGAAGCCGAAGAAGCGATTCAGACAGTCCTGAGCAAGATGGGACTGGTTTCGGCGGAAGCCCAGAAGCTGTATCTGCAGCGATTGCTGGCCTCGGTGCTTGGCTGGGCTACTCAGTTTCGATATCTGGAATGGCAAACCGGACTGGGTTACTCGGTGTCCAGGCAGACTTCGGTGCTGGACCTGCTGGCGGTGCGCATCGTCTATGACTACGGTCTATTCTGTTTTTCCCAGGACACAGACTTTGCGCCGGCCCTATCCTTCTGGCAAACCACCTACAACGAATTAGGTACTCGAACCGATCATTCCGTGCACGGATATCGATTGCATTATGTTTGGCAATGCGCTCAGGAACGCTCCTTCCAGAAACGCGTGGCCTCCTCCTTTGTGGATGAACGCGCCGCCAATCCGGCCAGATATCAGATGGCCTTCTGTATAGACGTAAGGTCCGAGGTGATTCGTCGAAGACTGGAGGAAGAAATTGAAGACCTGGCAACCATAGGCTTTGCCGGATTCTTTGGATTGCCGTTCGCCTACAAGCAGATCAGCGAAAAGAAACCTGCCAGTCGATTGCCGGTACTTCTGAGCCCGGCCTTCCAGGTGGACGAGGAGCCGCGAAAGCGCAACGGGGTGGGGCGAAAATCGCTCAATGCGAATCTAATTCTCAGCTATTTCCGTAACCTTCGCAAGGCTCCTATTTCATCCTTTCTCTTTGTAGAGCTATTTGGTCTTCTATCGGTGGAGAATGTGGTGCGTCAGACATTTCATTCGCTGATGCGAAGGTTCAGAGGAAAGAACCTTCCGCAGCGTTTCGACGATAGCAGAACCATTCCGGATCATAAGGCTTTACTGGCGGCGGACGGTCATACCCTGTCGGCGCGGCAAAAGGCCGATACGGTTCGAGGGGTGCTTCGCCACATGGGTCTTCTGCAGGGAATGGGCGAGCTGGTTTTTCTTGTAGGGCATGGCGCCGACACTACGAACAACGCTTTTGGCGCCTCCCTGGATTGCGGAGCTTGCGGAGGTCATGCAGGGGACATCAATGCTCGGCTTCTGTCCGCTTTGTTGAATGACTCAGAAGTGCGAGGCGAACTAAAGGCCCAGAACATCGAAATCCCGGACTCTACTCTCTTTGTCCCTGCCATTCATGAAACCGTAACGGATACAATCCATATCCTGGATGAAAATCGCATTCCCCGTGATCGGCTTAAAGAAGTGAAAGAGCTGAAGCGCAGTATGGATCAGGCATCGGCAAAAGCGCGGAAAGAAAGAAGCGTGGCTCGGTCCAGGGTGCTGGATCCGCACATCAACCGGCGGCCTCGGAACTGGGCCGAAGTTCGTCCCGAATGGGGCCTTACAGGGAATGCCTGCTTTGTTGTGGCGCCCCGAATACGTACCCGGGGAGCCAATCTGCAGGGCCGATCCTTTCTGCATGACTATAACTGGAAGGCCGATGACGGTTTCCAGACCCTGGAATTGATTATGACCGCTCCCATGGTGGTGACGAACTGGATCAATTTGCAGTACTACAGTTCATCCGTGGCTCCCGAAGTATACGGTTCCGGTTCCAAAGTGCTACATAACCTGGTATGCGAAACCGGCGTGCAGGAAGGTAACGGTGGCGATCTGCGAGTGGGTTTACCGATTCAGTCGGTTCATGATGGTCAGCGATTGGTGCATGAGCCCCTGCGCCTGAGTGTCTTTATCGAAGCCCCGGAAGATGCAATCGAGTCCATAATTCGCAAACACCAGGCCGTGCGAGACCTTGTGGACAACGGATGGCTGCATCTGCTGCAGATTCGCCCGGATGACCTGGGAGTCTTTCGTCGGCAGCCTGGCGGAGTGTATACGGAGCTCTGATTCCTTGCTCCAGGGGGGGAAGGCCAGTCAGCGACATAAGGGGAGGGCTCCGTTTTGGGTAGCAGCACCCCGATATCGATTCAATAAAGCTGGCAGCGAAGGAAATTTCCGCCCCGGACTTTGCTTCGCCGCGAGTTGCAACAGACGTTACAGCAAGAAGCTTCGAATTACTTGCGCCGTATCTTCGGGCCTCTCGTACTGCGGAGAATGGCCAGTTTCGTCGAGAATGATCAATATGGCATTGGGAAGCAATCGGGACCAGACCTGCGCATGGGCCGGGCTGACCACCGTATCCGAGTCTCCCCATAGAATCATAGTCTGAGTTTCGATCATGGCCGCGCGATCGTTCAGGATATAGTCGTCGCCTTCGCGAATATCCGATCGAATACGATTCAGCCAGTCAAAGTTCTTCTGTGAATTGGACACGAAGTGCAGTTTGAACGATTCGGGGATATAGGGTTTCTGCACGAAAGTATCCTGTATGTATTGATCGAATTCCTCCACACTTCGCAGGGGAGCCTGCGAAGGCTTGTAGGGCACGGGATCGTCCACCCTCAATCCGGCGGCATTCATCAGAATCAGCTTACTCACCTTATTTGGCTCCATAAGCGTCAAAGCGGCGATAATGTGGCCACCCATGCTGTTTCCGGCCAGAAATACAGGCCCGGTATTCAGCTTATCCAGGAAGCTCTTCAATGTATTTGCCTGGGTTCGAATCGAATAGGAGCGACCCGGCGCCTGCCGAGTATCGCCAAAGCCCGGAACATCCGGCATGATGACGTCGTAATAAGGTGTAAGATGAGCGGCTGTTTGCAAGAAGCTAATCTTGCTATCGCCGAATCCATGAACAAGCACCAGGGTGGGTCCGGTTCCGCCGCGAAAGTAAGGGATTTCGTACCCGTCTACGGAAACGGTCTGCTCCTGGACTCCGGCCTGGTAGGCGTAGTATTGGTAGATGCCCTGGAGTATAACGCCGGGAAAGGAGCGGGCGAAGAGCTGAAACGCTCCAAAGAGAATGGCAACGCTTATGCCCGCAATGAGTAGCTTCCTCTTCACCGATGTTTTTTTCGAAGGGCCTTTCTCTGGTGTGCTCACAGCCCAGAGCAACCCGGACCCGGAGGCTCGTAAAGCCCTGTTTGCCGGTTTCGGGAAGCATAACTTTTTTTCTATTTTTGCTTGACCGGGCCGGCGCCTGACCCACTCTGTCCTTGCTGGCGCCAATAGAGAGGGTGTTACACCTGTTCCCATTCCGAACACAGAAGTTAAGCCCCTCATCGCCGATGGTACTGCAGGGTTCGCTCTGTGGGAGAGCAGGACGGTGCCACACAGCAATTATACTATTGGCTAAAAAGAGCACCTTCGGGTGCTCTTTTTTTATGTACCGCAGATAGCCGAACGCTCTATAGCTTTTCTAAACTCCTGCAGGGCGGAGAAGTCACAAAAATACTGAAGTCTGAAAAGGGTTGCCGGCACGGTGCCCCCCTGTCCCAATCTGGCCGTGAGCGTCCAAAAGCCAGAGAAAGATCGATTCTGCAGGTCTGACCTGCCCACTGAAGCAACCAGATCCGTGGGAGAAGCAATACCAGTCGGAATGTTCCGGTATTTTCGGTTTTTTCGATTATCCCCATTATCCCCATTATCCCCATTATCCGGGTTATGGACAGTACCTGGAGCCTCTTCGAGGCCGGACCAGCGGACCCGGCGGACCTCAGGTGGCGCCGTTAGCAAGGTGCAGGTCCGGTTGAGAGCGGCGTTTCTTCTCTGTCTGTTTTCGGTTCTTCTTCTGACTCCGGGCCGCAGTTCGAATGCCGAGGAGCCGCTCCGTCCCCGGGAGATACCGGAATACAAAGGCCGGGTAAACGACTATGGCAGTCGGCTAAGCCAGGACGCGGAACTCATCCTGGAACACATTTCTTTTCAGCATCAGTCAAAATACGGCGATCGATTGGTATTGCTTACTATAGATTCGCTCAAGGGAAACGATGCGGAGGATTTTTCCGACCGGGTCCTTGCACAATGGGAACTGGCCGGCACCGAACAACGATCGTCCCGGGTAGTTCTCATACTTGTTGCGGTACAGGAAAAGAGGGTACGTATTCATACATCCCTGGGGATGGATGAGGATCTGCATCCAAATGTGTCGGCAGAAATCCTGTCGCGGGCGGTGCTACCCGAACTCAAGAAGGGGCTTTATTCCATTGCAATGTACCGGGCATTTGATGAGATCACCGCTCATCTGCAAGCCCGACACGAAGTAAAAAAGAGACGGGAAAAGGAAAACAATTCGGCGGATCCCGGCGTCGAGAAACCTGAAGAGAAGGAATCCCCCTCCAACTAGAAACCGACGGAAGCAACAATACCGGACCGGCGGCTAAAAAAGAGTCTAACGGACTACCGCGGTCTACTTTCGCAGAAAATAGGCGATGGGTTCTCCCAGACGGACTTTAATACCTTCGTACATTCGCTCTGCAAATTCAACAGTATCCCTTTCGAAGAGCAGGATGACTGTGGAGCCCATCTCGAAACGTCCGATTTCCGCTCCCTTGGCCATTTCCCTGGGAGGGTCGTAGTTTACGTCCCGTTTCTTGCGAAAGAATCGATTTGTGCGAATGCTGTCATAGGTAACGCGAATCTTGCCCACATTTGTGGCGCCTACCTTGATCATGGCTATTCGGCCTCTGGGCGAAACCAGAAAGGATGTCAGTCGTTCATTTTTGGGGAACAGCCCATGGAGTCCTTCTACGGCAATGTCGTTTACCGGGAAGAGTTTGCCGGGCGCATAGTTGAATCCATTTACCTTGCATTCGACGGGAGTATGCATGCGATGGTAATCCTGCGGGCTGAGATAGAGCACCATGTACTTGCCCTCCAGGTAGGGCTCGGCTCGCTCCGCGCTACCCAGAAGATCCTTCAGCGTATAGACGATTCCTTTGGTCTGGATTAGAAGTCCTTCGGTGATATTACCGAACCGGGAGGCCCGGGCATCCACCGGGCTTACAATGCTTCGAGGATCGGCATCGATAGGGCGTACGCCTTCTTTCAAGTGACGAATGAAGAAGGCATTCAGCGATGGATACTCTTCCAGAGGCTTTTCCGCTTCCTCCAGGTTGATCTTATAGGCGGCGGCGAAGGCGCGGATTAATGGCCGGCGAATGGGGCCCGGGAATGGAATGAGGCTGAACCAGCCAAAAACCTTGGAGATCAAATTCTGTGGAAGCACCGAGATCAGAATCAGAAAGAAATCTCCAGCGATGGCCGCTTTTGCTTCCCGGGATTCCAGAAAGAAATTCAACTCGTTTCGACTGCTTCGCACCATGAGTAGAGATGCCAGCGCTCCGGAAAGCGCCGACACCATCAAGGTTATGCTGCTTAGAAGCACGATCAACGGAAAGAAATCGCCGGGATAGAACTGAATCGCCAAACCGGCGCCAAGTACGGCGAAGAAAAACACAATGCTTGCTACGATGGAAAGTTTGCGCCCACCGGCCGAATAGGAGTTATTGTACAGCGCGTACCACCAGCTGGCCATTCCCGGCACCACAAATGCGATACATGCCCCCAGCATCAGAAGACCGGCCAGGTTGGCTCCGGGCGCGCGAAAGAAAAAGGCCCGAAATAAATCGTACAACGAAGGATGAAAGATCTGGCCCAGTTCCCGCGCCGGCCCCCCGGATGTGAGATACCATTCGTAGAGTTGCCCGGCGCCGGAGATGCTTCCCAGAAGCAGAAGAACCAGGCCGGCCACCGCGGACTCCAGAAGCAGAGTAAGCTGCATGGAAAGCCCGGCCTTGGCCGGATAATCGGTGCGAATCGCCGCCGACAGCGACGCTGCTTTGCCGGAGCCAACCTCGGTGAATGCGAAATAGATGGCCAGAGCAAGCAAGATGGAGGGCACAGAGGACAAAGCCCAGGTATCGCCAAAGGAGGCTGCAATATCGTCCAGGATGCCGGAAACGTCTGGCATAGGTCCCAGAATCAAGGAGAGTATCAGAAGGGTTATTCCTGCATAGAAGGCAAACTTTGAATAGAGTCCGATCCGCTTGATGCCTCCGGCCGCCATTACAACCAGAAGAATGGCCATAGCGATGGAAATGGCCGTAGGTCCAGGCACCAGGCCGCTACTGGCAGGAGATGGAAAGGTGCCGGAAATGCCGCCGGATAAAAAGGCTACCGGCAAAGCGCCGCCGCCAATGAGAGCGGCCGGAATGAAAAAGACCGCGCTCAAAATCGCCAGCCATCGGGACCGTGTGATGCTGGCCACCGCCTCGGCGCCGGAACCGGCTATGGCCCCCGAAGAAGTGCGTTTGCGGCTACGATGGGCCGCCGTAGACAGAACAAAGTGAATGGGACTCAAAAAGAAGGATACAATCCAGATCCAGAATAGTATTCCCGGTCCCGCTATCAGTACGGCCAACAGGGTGCCCATGAAAGCCCCCGGAATCAATGCGCTCAATGAGCTGGCCGCAAATGAGCGTCCCGGAGTGATCTTCCCTTTGGAGCCGGACCAGTCCAGAGTTCCCAGAATGAGCTTCAGGCTCAAAAATGGATACCTCAGTTGCGGCAATTTCAAAAAAATGGTTAGCACAATGCCGGCAACAGCCAACAGAACCGACAGAACCAGGGATAGATTTATAGCCAGAGTGTTTAGAACTTCCATTTGCTTGCCTGTTGTCAGCACATCGCTACGCTGGTCTGTTGTCTATTTCCTTCTTTTCGCCTGGCTGCCCGGCCTGAATGCCCAGACCGTGGAGCTGGGTTTGCAGCTGGCGGGTCACCATCGTTTTGAGGATGCCTTCAGTCGCGGGATCAGGAAGTTTCGCACATCTATATTCATCGAGCCGATACGTTATAGCGATGCCGAACCTATGGAGCGGCTGTATCAAACCGAGTTTTTCTTTCGTTTCAACGATTTCATTGGGCCCGAGCATTACACCGGAATCACCATCGGGTCCTATTCCATGCCTTCCTTTTCAGTTCAGCATGTGGAGAGCTCGGGTCGATTCCTGACTTCGCAGATGGATTTCAATATGACCTACTTTTTGCTGGGTTACCATTACGTGCGTCCAATGCGTAGCTTCCTTCGCGGCTGGCGGTGGGAGGCCGGCGGCGGTTTCGGAATCATTCCATCAGCCACCTGGCGGGTGCGCGGGATTCAGAGGACGGCTTTTGAGATCAGGGATTATTCCGCCACGCACAGAGCCAGGAGCGGAACCATGGCCCGCCTGGAACTGGCCGTCAGTCGGCCCTTTCCCTATTCCATTCTTCGCATGGGCATTCGCTGGGATTATGCCCTCCTGGGCGATTTCAGGGGAAACCTTCGGGACACCGACGCCGATTACTACACATTGGGCGATGGTAGTATTGCCCTGCTTCCGGATATCGCGGATCTGGCCACCGTGAATCAGCAACTGGCCCAGGCCAGCACCTCGGTGTTTACAAACTCCGCCATCCGCGAAAAAACCAGGGTAACGTTCGGAAGCATGGGGTTATTTGTTTCCTTCGGCTTTCGATTCTAATCCATTCCCGGCTTGCCTGACAGTCTGTCCGCAGCACGGTCGGCGTTTTGCACGCTGCACCGTGAACGGTCAATTTCAAGGACCGCTACAATTTTCGCTTGTAACTGATCATCCCTGTGGTAAGCAAATCCCAATGGAAAATGAAAAGTTAATCTCCATGCCGATTAAGGACCTGGCTCAATTGAAGATTGTGCTGGCTACCTGGTATTCATTTTTAAAGGATCAGGCGGGTTCTTTGTCCAAAGAAGCTTTTGCCAGTTCGCTGAAGACTCCGGTGCTTTACGACCTGGAGAAAGATCAAATCGAAGTGCTGTTCACCGGTTCTCAGGAACTGTTAAAGCAATTCAGCGATTACGTTTTCCAGACTACCGAGCCTTCCGAATCCTGATGAACTTCCGCCGATTCATCCTAATAGCTGCCGCCGCTATCCTGCTGTCAGGGAACCTGCAGGCTTTGCCGCCCATGGAGGCGCCTCTGGATCGGGCCCGAAACAGCGACGTTGTGATCCACGTGGTTGTCACGTCTTCGCAGCAGACCGGATTGAACAGCGTTGTTAGTGCGGTGCAACTAGGTATTCAGGTACAGCAAGTATTGAAGGCATCCCCTGGTTTCGAGGCCGGCACACTGCGGGTTTTGAACTTCTTGATAGCGCCCCAATCCTTTGAATCCGGCCTCCGAGAGCCCCCGGGTCCCGGACACTGGGTTGTTTTTCTGAACATCAAGCGACAGCAGGTGGACGGACGAACTATCGCCGTTCCTGTGCTCTACAGCCCCCAGGCATTTGCTTTTCACCCATACGATGAAGAGCTCGGCCAAGAAATTCGCAAACTTCCGTAAAACAGTTGCACTCTGAAAAACCTGACGGCCAGTAATGTCGTCTGATAAACACGTCCGGTAAACAGGGGGAATTATGAAAAATCGGAATGGTGTATTTTTTCTGCCTGGAGGCACAAGAAGCCGGGTCGGCGACGTCGACCAGACGTTCGGCATGCCATCCCCGGTCCATTCGGGAAAGCTTCTGCGTAGCGGACTGCGTGCGCTGGTCGCTACGGCCCTGTTGTTCAGCAGCGTGCTTTTTGCCGAGCCGGGATTCGATCCCTCTTCCGTACGGCCATCTGGATGTGACGGAAACCAGATGGACTGTGGCTATAACCCCACGGCTCCGGCGGCTATGCGCTCGGTCCCGTTGGCCCCTTCCACACAGATTCGTCACCGTGGTCTGCCATCGAGTGTGGATCTCAGTTCGCGCATGCCACCGGTGGGTAATCAAGGTCGCCAGGGCAGTTGCGTTGCCTGGGCCGTAGCTTACGCTGCAAAAAGTTACCAGGAGCATGTAGAGAGAAATTGGCAGTATGATTCGCCGGTTCGTGGCGGTTCCGGACAGAGAGTTTTTTCCCCGGCCTATGTTTACAATCAAATCAATGGCGGACGGGACAATGGATCCGTAATCGACGATGCCATGCGCGTGGCGGTGCAGCAGGGTATTGCGCCCTGGGCGGCCATGCCTTACAATGAAGGGGATTACCGACGTCAGCCGTCCTCCGGAGCGCGTCAGCAGGCCCAGAGTTTCAAAGCAAAGAGCTTCAAGCGAATTCCTTACCATAATCTGGATGCCGTGAAAGCGGAACTATCCAGCGGCAACCCGGTGGTCTTTGGGGTTCCGGTGGATGATGCATTCTATAATCTGCGAGCCGGGCAGGTGTACGACCGAAAAGGAGGGCAGAATTACGGCGGCCATGCAATGACCCTGGTCGGCTACGACGACAATAAACGTTCTCCCAACGGCGATGTGGGGGCCTTCAAGCTCATAAATTCCTGGGGAACCCAGTGGGGCGATCGTGGCTACGGCTGGATCTCCTACCGAATGTGGAAGCAGTTGAATCCTTACATCATGGTCATGTATGACGTTCAGGAATCCAACCCTTCGCCCGGCCCTGGTCCCGGTCCCAACCCGGGTCCTGAACAGTCGGACAAAATCCAACCTCCTGCAAACGTATCTGCCAGTCGTGGAACCTACAGCGATCGCGTGGAGATCAGCTGGTCAGCTGTAAGCGGCGCCGTGGTTTATGTTGTATTTCGCGCAGAACCCGGGGGACAGGGATTCGAAGAAATCGCCTACGCAGAGACTACGGTTCATTCAGACACTACCGTGCAGCCGGGGGTGTCCTATAAGTACCTGGTGATTGCTGTTGCTTCGGAAGACAACTATTCCGATCCGGAGCAGTCACGAATCGTGGAAGGATTTGCCCAGGCCGGGGGAACCAGCGCGCCCACGAAGGTGACCGGTCTTGATGCAAGTCTTCGCGCCGTGGCCGGTGTTAGCGTTGCGCTGAACTGGAACACCGTTTCCGGAGCCAACCGCTATCAGATTGCGCGTTATAATGCGGCTACGGAAAGCTGGTCCGTCATCGGAACCTCAACCAGTCCCGCTTATAACGATTCCAATCCGGGCCGAAATACGATCACCGCTTATGCGGTGCGCGCCATTAACAGCAAAGGGGCCGGCGAATGGTCCGAACCGGTGCAGATCAATCTTCCGGGGCAGGCCACCAAACCCGAAAAACCGGGATCCGTACAGGCTTCCCGCGGCATATATAACGATCGCATTGAGTTGGAATGGAGCGCCGTTCCGGGGGCCACCCATTACGGATTGTTTCGATACGACTATGGCCGAAAGGTATGGGAAGGCCCGCAGACGATTCGAAGCAATAGGTTTACCGATCGCGACGGCAATGTGAAGTCCGGCCGATGGTTCGCCTATGTAGTGGTGGCCGCTAACGAGGCGGGCAATAGCGCTTACAGCCAGCCCGCTCTGGGTAGAGCCAATCCAAACGCACAGCGGGCCGGATTGATTCTTCCTCCTCCGAACAATGTTCGTTCATCCATGACCGGCGAAACAGTGCGAATCGATTGGGATGCTGTGAAAGGGGCCAGCGAATACTACGTATTTAGGACTCAGGTGCGGGGAAAAGGCTTTCTGGACGCCATGACAGGCTCGGATTATGAGTATGTTGCTTCGGTGCCGGCCGGTAAGACCAGCTTCAGCGAAAAGGTTCCCGGAAAACCGGGAGATCTATTCTTCTACGTGATTCGTACAAAATCGGATCTGGGCGGGGAATCCGAAAATTCCGACAAAGTCAGCGCCTACCGCAATCCTGAAGTGGTTCAGAAGAAGCATCGGTTCATGCCGGGCACCGGCCTACAGCGATTTACCGGCGACTGGAAAGGCGAATTCTTTGACGGCAAGATGCGGCCCGTGGAGGTTACGATCAGCGCAGATCAGGATCGATTCACGGTTTCCATGAAAACGGACGGGGGCACCTCCAGGTTCTCGGGTCGGTATGCGGCCAAAAGCGATGTGCTGGAAGCGGGAAGTATCCGAATCCTTGCCGACGAACAGGACGGCATACTGTATCTGGAAAGCGATGAGTCCGTGCCCATTCTTTCTGGCCGAACCGTTACCGTAACCCGAATCGAATGATCCAGGAACCAGCTATCAAGAAGCGAGTCATCTGAATGCAGTCAGCCAGCAAAAGTTTCTCTATGATCGGGCGCCGGGGCCGCCCCGGTCCGGCTTTGGTCTGGCTGCTCGGCCTTGCTTTGATTATTGCATTCCATGAGGTAAACGGCGAACCGTGCCGGGACTGCGGGTACAGGCAGGCGGGCTGGAAAGAGCTTTCGGCCATCCCGGGCACAGATCTTCCGGGTCAGCTCAGTCCGGCCCCCTTACCATCAGAGATTGACCTTTCTTCGCAGATGCCTCCCGTGGGTTATCAGGGCGATCAGGCCAGTTGCATTTCCTGGGCGGCGGTGTATGCCGTAAAATCCTACTACGAGAATCTGCACAGGAAATGGGGCCTGGACAGCCCTTTCAGCGGGGGTCCAGGTCATCATGTATTCTCCCCCGCTTTCAGCCAGGCGCATCTGGGCAACGACGAAAAAGGCTCCACATTTCCGGAAGCCTTGGACGTTCTGCTACGGGAAGGCGCCGTGCCCTGGAGCGAAATGCCCTATGAGCCCGGCAAACGGTCCGCTTCGCCGGATCGAAGGCTGGTCCCTATCGCACGGGAGTTTCGCATTGAAGGCTATCGCATACTATCCAGTCATGCGCCGGAAGGCATAAAAAGGCAGGTTGCCGCAGGTCATCCCGTCATGGTGGGCATCTTGCTCTACGAAAACCTGTTGGATCTAAAGTCCGGCGTCTTTACCGGGCCCGAGGGGGCCTTTCTTGGAGGACACTCGGTGGTCATAGTAGGCTACGACGACGATCGGGGTCCGGATGGCGCATTCAAGATCATGAATTCCTGGGGGCAGAACTGGGGAGATCAAGGCTTTGGCTGGATATCTTACAAAGCCATGGGTCGGATCATTCGCACCGCGCTGATAATCGAAGAAAGCGCTCCTGCCAATGTAGCAACAAATGTGCCCGATGCTCTGCCTGCGCCGGAGCAGATCGTCGCTTCCCGGGGCGAGTCCTCGCGACATGTTGAGGTTACCTGGAGCGCGGTGGATTCTGCACTGGCTTATGAAGTGCAAAGAGCCATTATTTCAGGAAAACAGGAACTGGACTTTCATACTATCGGCTATTCCACAGCCACATTGTTTCGCGATAGCACCGTTGAGCCCGGGCGTCCATACGCCTATCGGATACTGACTCTGGACGAGAAAGGCAAGTCAGCATCCGAACGAGCGCCGGTGGTACAGGGATTTGCCTCCACCAATCCCGACCCGTCCAGCCGGATTGAGATCCTGGGCGGCAAGATGGTGAAAAAGGGCACACAGGTTTATGCTCATCTAAACTGGCAGTCTTCGTCTCCATCCTTCGAGGTGCAACGTTGGAACGACTCCGCTTCGCGCTGGGAATCTCTGGGTACCAGTCGTGCCCAGGAGTTCAAGGATTACCGGGTTTCCCCGGGCGTGCGATACACCTACAGGATTCGAAAAGTAGACACAAACATCAAAGGCGTCTGGAGTCGTCCGTTGGTACTCACGGCCGCCGGAGGCGATCTGCCGCCAGCCATGGTCACGGGAGTCCAGGTTAGTCGCGGAAGTATGCAGAATCGAATCAAGCTGCAATGGGATGCCGCCCCGGGAGTAAATCAGTATCTGGTGTATCGCTTTGATCCGGCAAGAAAAGTCTGGGAAGGTCCATTTCGCACCGGACAACCTGAATACCAGGACGGGGATTTGAAGGCGGGTCAGTGGTACGGATATCGCATTGTCGCCGTAAACTCGGCGGGTTCGGGTCCCACCAGTCCTGTAGTCTACGGTCGTACGTCGGAAACCCTGACTGCGGAACGTTCTATTAAGAACTTGCCTGCCCCGGACCAATTAGCAGTAACGTCCCGGGAAGAAGGTACGTTATCGCTGAACTGGAAGAAGGTTCCCGACGCAGAATCTTACGATATACTTCTTGCCCGGCTGCCCGGAAGCGGATACGAAAAAGTAAAGACCGTGGATGCTTCCAGCCGATTGCTCCAGAACGAAAACCTGAAGTTACAGGACCCTGGCGCCTATGCCATCCGAGTGCAGGCTCGGTCCGGTCCTTCGGTTTCTCCTGCCTCCGAGCCGGTGGTGGCCTTTCTAAATCCGCAAAGCAAGCGCGAGCGATGGTTCGGCCTGGACGACAATCCGTGGCTTCTAAATGGTAGTTATCGGGCCGAGGACTGGGTGTCCGGCAAAGAACTCAAAGAATACCGTCTTACCTTGAAAGAAAACGGCGATGCAATCGTCGCGACGCTGATCGGTTCCGGTAAGCGAACCTATCATCTGTCGGCGCCTCCTGGAAGCACGGTGCAGCTAAGCGATGGCATGCAGTTCACGCGAAGCGGCGATGGACGATACATTCAGCTTACCGAGCAGGAGCCGAATTTCTTTACGAATGGAACCCTCTTATTTGTTGCCGAATAATCCGCCCAATCTAACCGCCCATGGATCCTTCGATCCTGCTACAGGGCTCACATTCACCGGATTCGAGCCTACGGCTGTGACATACTAATCTGTCTTTCGCTCGCTGAAACTTCACTCCCGCAAGCCTAACGGCGACTGATCTTGATTTAGCGGTTAGCATCGTCCCTGGCCGGAAGCCAGGGTATGAGCATGCTGGTTCCCTTGTGATAGGACTGAAATTCCGGGTTATCTCCGTACTTCTTCTTGTATCGTCTTTCCAGGGGCGGTATTCCGCTGAAGAAGAGCAGAATGCAGGTGATAAATATAGGTCCAATGGCTGTAAGCCAGGCCCATTCGGACAATACGGGGGTCACCGCCAGAAACAGGGCCCACCAGAGCAGTATCTCGCCGAAGTAGTTCGGATGTCGGGAAAACTTCCAGAGGCCATGTTGAATCCAACGGTTTTCGTTTTCTGGATTGCTCTTGAATGCAAACTTCTGCTGGTCGGCAACGGATTCCCAGATCAGCCCCAGCAGCCAGAGGGCCGATCCCAGGGCAAAGGCCGCTTCGGTGGGCAGCGACTCCTGGCTAAGGGCATAGGTCACGGGTAACATGGTGGCCCATACGGTAATCCCCTGAAAGATCCAGAACAGAAGGAAGGAAACAAAGTTCTCCCGAATGCCGTCGAATCGCCGGTCCCGACCCATCTGGATGATTCGTACTAGCAAATAGCCTCCCAGGCGAATGGACCACAGGGCCACCATGCCGGCCAGGACGTAATGGCCTGACTCCGGCTCCGGATGCATGAAAAGCAGCCCGCCGGCAAGAAGCAGGAATGTAAGACTGTAGGTTAAATCGGTTACTTTGTCCGTCTTCAAGGTGGCGGCAAAAACGAAGAAGATCGCTTGCAGAGCCATAGATACAATCAGGCTCAATAGAATATTGGCTGTATCAAAATAAAAGGGATTCATGTGCACTCAATAATGCACGGCGAAGGTGCACCGTCCACAAAAATCCCTGGACGAAAATAGAATTGTGTCCAGGGTGCGCATCGTCCCGGCCCGAAAGAGGCCGTAGAGGCCATTTAGGAGTCAAAGGGAGGGATATAGAACGGCCCCGAACCGCCGGAAAGGGCCGGGAGAATTACTGAACAGCAAAACCCGGAGAGCCCAACCGGAGTAAATCCGGCTGGAAAAGCCAGTATGGCAAAACTACCCTGGTTCAGGCTGGCTCCCAGGGCAGCACTAAAAACGGGATACAGGAATATGGATCGTTACTCATTAGACCAGTACTACTGCAGAATGAAATTCTGGAAACTATTCGGAAACGAAATCAAAATCTACGACGGAAACAGGCAGAACCTGCTTCTCTTCGTGAAGCAAAAGGCTTTCAAGCTAAAGGAAGCCATCACAGTATACGCGGACGAATCAAAAAGCGAAGAGCTACTCACTATCAATGCGCGAAGCGTGATCGACTTTGGAGCTTCATACGACGTGGACGATGCGAAGACCGGTCAGCGAATCGGAACGCTGCGAAGAAAAGGACTGAAGTCTATTCTACGCGACTCCTGGCTCATTCTGGACGCCTCAGAAAATGAAATTGGAACCATTCAAGAAGACAGCATGGCGCTGGCCATGGTGCGAAGGTTGCTTTCCAATCTGGTGCCCCAGGCATTTACCGTTACCGTAAACGGTCAGGAGGCTGCGCAATTCAAGCAGGCCTTCAATCCTTTCGTTCCGCAGATCACCATTAACTTTAACCAGGGCACTTCCCTGGATAAGCGACTGGGGCTGGCGGCGGCTGTGCTTCTTCAGGTAATCGAAGGACGACAGCAATAAGTAATAGATTAGGAGCTTTCATGGGCCGGACTGTCCTGGTCCGGCCTTCGAACTCTCTTTAACTCAGGATGCCCTTCTCAGAAATCGCCCAACTTCAACTCGCGGCCATTCGCCGTAGAAAACGATTGGCCCTGGCTTTTAGTCTTCGATCGGGATTAACATTTCTGGGAGGCGCGGGGGTTCGGTCATTTGTCCACTCGAGTGTTCTTGCGCTTTCGGCTCTCCTTCCGGCCTTCCTTCTAATCGGATGCGAAAAAAAGACGGAGGGCCCGACGCCCATGGATCTGGATGGATTCAAGCGCCACCTGGATACCAGAATCCCGGAACTGATGGATAGCTACGATGTGCCCGGTGTGGTCGTCGCGGTGATTCGTAGCGGCGAGATTGAGTTCAGCGCAGCGTACGGCGTTGCCAGCTACCGAACTGGCGCGAAGATGACCCTGGATACTCCCTGCCGAGTGGAGTCTATCTCAAAATCGGTTACGGCTCATGGCATCATGAAACTGGTGCAACAGGGACTGATCGATCTGGATGCGCCGGTGGCAAAGTATTTGAAGTCCTGGGATTTTCCGGAATCCCGCTTCGATAGCTCCACCATTACAATCCGACAACTACTGAGCCACACTTCCGGACTGCCTCTGGGCACCATTGGCGTTCGCTACGAACCGGACGGCGATCGTCCGACCCTGAAAGAAGCGCTGAGTCACGATGCTCATTTATGGGCGTCGCCAGGCAGCGAATTCTTTTACTCCAATACTGGCTTCAATCTGCTGGAGTTAGTCATCCAGGAAGTGACCGGAGAACCTTTTGCGGACTACATGCAGCGGGAGATTCTGATTCCGTCCAATATGAATCAGTCATCCTTCGAATATGACCCCGCCTGGCGACCCGGAGTTCCCGACGGCCACAACTACGACGGCGACGCCTTTCCTCCTTACGTCTATCCGGAGAAGGCTTCCGGCGGGTTGTTTGCCACCGTAGAAGACGTGGCGCGATTCGTCAGCGCAAGCAGATATGGGGCCCCGGGCCCGTTGAACGACCAGAGCAGGGAAACGATGTACAGCGCGCAGGTACAGATCTCGGGAATCTACGGCCTGGTTTTTCCACATTACGGGCTGGGGCACTTCCTGGAAGAACTCCAGGGCGCCGCCGGTAATCATCGCGCCATTTCCCACGGCGGCCAGGGAAGCGGCTGGATGACTCATTTCCATGGAATACCCGAGACCGGGGACGGAATCGTTCTTCTCACCAACAGTCAACGTAGCTGGCCACTTTTCTCGGCCATTCTCACCGACTGGGCTCGCTGGGAAGGCTATGATTCGATTGGCATGGGACTTATTTCTCGGAGCGCGCCCTATCTGAGTGCCATGGTCTGGATGATCGTTCTTGCCGGCCTACTATTTCTGATGCTGGCTTTTCGGAACATCGCCTCTGCTGACCCGGGGCATCACAGGAATCTGGCCGGCTTCCTTTCGAAAAGCCAGGTCCGCAAAGTTTTGGGCTCGGCCGACTCAGCTCAGGCAGGAGTTTTCTCGTTTTCCGTGGGGGCTGTATCAACCTTCATTCTGGCCGGACTTCTGGTTGCTGCGCTGCTCTACGTCCAAACTCTACCGTACTTTTTTCTTACTTCTATCTTTCCTGTTCTCACTCCCCGTCTGGGGTATGCGCTGCTTTTCCTGGCCGTTTCTCTGTTGGCCTACGGGATTACCTCTGGAATTGCATTATTGCGTTCGAGATGATATCTAGCTCGCAGCTAGATTAGAAGTATGGTCAGGGTGCGCCCGTCGATTAATCCGATTAATCGCAGGCGAATTCGTTCCGCGAAAGAACGGCTTTCCATTTATCCGCTGGAAGCCGTTGTGAACAGACAAAATACTCGCTACCGGCGACTCCTTCTATGGTAACGTCCTGCCATGCCATTGAATAGGTCCAGGAGTTCCCGCTTTCTTCAAACAGAGAAACGTTTAGTGTCCAATTTCCAGGTTCCAGGTAAGCGACTCGGTAATTCAGGGCAATCAAGGGCCTCCGGTCGATGGCATCCAGTCGAGTATCCTCGGCAAAGTTCACTCTAACAAGATGCTTCCGGTCCTTGAAAGCCGCATCTCGATGATAATACCGGTGTTCCACCTCATCGTACTCGGCAATAGCTGTGCCCGCATCCCGAAAGCCGGAACAACTCTGCTTCTCCTCAAGAATCCTTACCCCCCAATCTTCGCTTTCCGGACTTTGAAGGCATCCATAGAAAACCTCTCCCGGGCCCCCGGAGAACGGCACCTGGATCTTGCGTGGAGATTCCGTGCTGCCGGCTGGAGAGTATCGAATCAGTCCCAGCTCCAGTTCATATTTACCAGGAGCAAAGACTGCCGGACCACGGGCACCCCATAGGGCCGTCACTTCGCCGTTCACTGATTCCAGGGATACACCGTCAGGCAAGTGAAGGTACAGTCTATTCCTGGCCGGCGTTTGTCGGGCACCTTCCACGAGATAGACCTGAGACACGCAACCCGAAAACCCAATGAGCAGTATTAACCCAAAATGCTTCATTTTCCAAGGGGGCTTGTCTCCCAGGGTGCGGTAAACGCCTTTTCTCCGGGAGGCCGCCGGGCGCCGCAATGCACCGGGGCCTCCGGGGCTCAAAAATTGATTGACTGATTTGTCAATCAATCGGTATAACCGGGTCGGAGCAAAGAACAGATGCGAGCGGGAATCATCGGGGGGGCTTCCCTCATAGAAAGGGCGAACACGGAACTTTCCGTGGAGGAAACGGTTTTTTACACCGTAAAACAGGGCCTGGAGTCCATAGGTTGGGACCGTTCGGAAGTCCAGACGGTGGTCCAGTGCGCCGACGACGTTCTGGACGGAATCTCCATCAATCATGTCTACCAGGTAGAGGCAGCGGGTTCTTTCCTCAAAGACGAGTCCAAAGTGGAGCGGGACGGGGCCTGGGGGGCCATGTATGCCATGGCCAAAATCCTCACCGGTAAATTCCAGACGGCCATGGTAGTGGCCTACTCCAAATGCAGTCAGGTGGGCTATTCGGCCTTTACCGGTATGAATGCGGATCCGTTTTTCCTTCGTCCGGTGGGAGTGGATGGCGACGGGCTGGCCGGATTGCAGGCACGCCACTACATGCAGGCTTCGGGCGCCAGCGAAGCGGACCTGGCCGCGGTCACCGTCAAGAATCGCTTAAATGCGTCGCGAAACCCCCGGGCCATGGCCGGGGAGGGGGCCGAGCTGGATACGGCGGCCGTACTGGCATCGCCTTTCGTGGCCGAGCCTATCCGGGAACTGGATTGTGCTCAGGCCGGGGACGGATGCGTTGTCCTCTTTTTGGCCTCCGATGACTATATCAAGTCGAACAAGCTGGACGCCTCCTATATTCGATCGGTGGGCTTTGCCAGCGATCGCTATTATCCAACATTTCGCAAACTGGACCGAGTGGAGTCGGCCCGGGTGGCTGTGGAAAAGGCAACGACAAGGGCCGGCATTAACCCGGCCGATGTAGACTTTGCCGAAGTCCATGAGTGCTACGGATATCAGGAATTGATGCTATACGAATCCCTGGGACTGGTACCGGAGGGGCATGGACTGGATTTCCTTCGCCAGGGCGCGAGCCAGAAAGAAGGAAGACTACCCGTGAATGCCTCCGGAGGCGCCCTGGGCTCCCACATCCCCTATGCCGCAGGACTGATGCGAATGCTGGAAGCTCATCTGCAGATCCAGGGGCGCGCCGGCACGAACCAGCTCGGAAAAGCGGACCTGGCTCTGGTTCATGGTCAGGCCGGTCTGGCCATGCAATCCAACATCGCCTTCTTTCTGGAGCGTTAGGTCCGGGAGAAGTGACACCGAAGCGAACTATTGGAGCAAAGAAGTAAACAGATGCAGAAAGTAGCCATAGCAGGAATAGGACAGACGAAGACGAAACTCAAGCGGCGGGACGTAAACTTTCCGGAATTGATCGGCGAGGCCTGCGATCTGGCTCTGGAAGATGCTGGAATCAGCGAGAGTCGAATCGATTGCGCGGTCATGGGAAGCGGCCCCGAGTTCTTCGAAGGCGTGGGCGAACCGGAACACTGGTCGGCGGATTACTCCGGCGGCGTATTGAACAGCCATTTTAGGGTTCAGACCGGCGGTACGGTGGGCGCGGCTACGACCATCGCAGGCTACTACATGGTGGCCTCCGGGCTGTTTGATGTGGTGATGGTGGTTTCCGGCGATAAACTCAGCGAGTCTTCGGTGCAACAGGGGCTTTCGCTGGTATACTCGCCTACCATGGGTCGCGATTTTGCCGGGGGCGCGCCTTCAGCAGTGGCGAATCAGACCAGAATCTATATGAGTCATTATCCCGAAGTAAACGAAAACCATTTTGCTCGCATCGGCACTATGATGCGTAAGAATGCGCTTAAGAATCCTAACGCTCAATTGAAGCTTCCGCAGATTTCCGAGGAACTAATGCTTTCCATGAACTGGCTATCCACGCCTTTGCGGCTACTGGACTCCTGTCCCACCTCTGACGCCGCCTGCTCTATGATCCTTGTAAGCGAAAAGGTGGCGGAGACATTAAATCGACCTCTGGCCTGGATCCAGGCAGCCGCCACGGTTTCGGACGGAGTGAACTATCCGGATCGGGATTGGGGCGATCCGGTGGCCCTTCGTGAAGCGGCCCGGCGATGCTATGACGCTGTGGGCATTACCGATCCCCTGGAACAACTGGATGTGATGGAACTCTACGACGCTTTTTCCAGTCAGCATTTGCTCTGGTACGATGCCCTGGCCCTGTGCGAACCCGGTCAGTCCTACAAACTAATCGAAGAGGGTATTACTGCAATGGATGGGAAGCTGCCGGTAAATCCGTCCGGCGGAGTGCTTTCGAATAACTCCATCGGCGCCAGCGCGATCATCCGGCAGGCCGAGGTGGCTCTGCAGGTAATGGGGCGGGCCGGGGATCGGCAGGTTCCGGGAGCGCGCATTGGCCTGGCTCAAGGCTGGGGAGGGGCGATTCAGTTTCATACTGTGATGATTCTCAGCTCTGACAAGGATATTGACAATTTGCGTCCCGCGAGAAGCGCCGGGCCCAACGTTAGGGATTCGCAGTCCGGCGGAGATATGTAGCGCGCCGGGACTTGCCACCGTTCCGGAGCGGAAGGCGATAGGCCCGGCCAGAGGAATAAGAATGAACTCAAAACCAGACAATACGGAAACCGACCAGATGGTTATGGATGGCCATGTTCATCTGGACTATCAATGGAATCCCGGATCCGTCATTGGCGCATTTCTCACCGGCTTGCGCGAAGGCGAGATCCGTGCCGGTAAGTGCGAATCCACAGGTAAGCTTTTCCTGCCGCCCCAGTCCAGGTCGCCCTTTGGCGGAAGGTGCAAGGAGATAATCAAGGTGGAAACTCCGCCGGAGCTGCGTACCGGAACGGTGGTGCATCGCCCCCCCTGGAATGTGCCCGCCGGCTTGAAGCCTCCGTATATGCTTGCTTCCATTTCTTTCTCCGGAGTCGAAACCGAATTAATCCATCTGGTAGTGGGCTCCCTGTCTCTTTTGCGGGGCCTCCAGCCAGGACATCCCCTGAAGCCGGTCTGGGCCGAACAAACCGAAGGGTCCATCCGCGATATACTTTATTTTCAACCCGAATGAGCGAACTATGACTGATACGGAAAACCCATCCAGGCAACCTGAAAGCAGCGACAATAAAACCAGCGCTGCAGACTCTGCGATACCCTTGCTACTGCAGCGAGCCGCCAGCCAGTATGGAGGGCGGACCTTTCTTCTCGAAAGGGGCGAAAACGCTGAATACAGCCAGATCGATTGTTCGCAATTCCTGGCGAAAATCCATGCTCGAGCCAGGTATTTGAGCGTTCACGGAGTGGTCCCGGGCGATACAGTGGGTTTGTGCCACACGGCCTGGCAGGATTTTATCTATGATTGTTTTGCTGTCTGGACATTAGAGGCTACAGTTGTATCGCTTCCCGCCGAGTGGAGGGTCGCCGCCATTCAGAGTCACCTGCAGCAATCCGGCGCCCGATTTCTTTGCTGTAGCGACTCGGTCCGGGCAAAGTTGGAGCCGGTGTGGTCCGGACTGGATTTTTTGGAGGGTTATTTCCTGCCCGAAGGATCGGCATCGGAGTGGCAGGTCATTCCAGAATCGCAGAAAGAGCAACAGCAGAAACAGGATCCAAAGCGGCCGCAGGATTCGCAATCAAAGTCAGGATCGCAGCGCGAATGGCAACCAGAGAACGGATGGCAACGGCATTCGAAATCGCAGCCAGGAGTAAGTTCGAAGGAGGCTGTCCATTCGCAAAACACCGAATCCCACCGGGCTTTGTTCGCCTATACGGCCGGAACCGAGGGCGATCCGTTGGGCGTGCTTTTGAGCGGCGCAAGCCTGGCCGGCGCAGCCCTGGCGCTGAATGAGCGATTCGCTGATACTGAAATCTCGGCCCTGCGTATATTGGGCCAACCCGGAGATTTACACGGGCTGGTAGGCGGCGTGCTACTGGCCATCCATCGCGGAGCCTCGGTATCCTTTGGCGAAGGTCGGACTTCCGAAGTCAACCCGCAAGCGGGCGGGCCTTCTTCGGATATCGAAAGAAGAGCACTTGCTGCGCCGAATTTTCTCATAGGACGAATGAGCCAGTGCCAGAGCTGGCTTGCGCAAGTGGAGTCCTTTACCGGCACAGTGGTTGCGATCCACGACGACTCTATGCGAAATGCGCCGTCCTGGCCATCGTCCAATGAGACCGGTTCCGGGAGCCGGCGCATCTTCTACAGCTACGGTTTATGCGAATCCTCTGGCTTCTTCGCTTTGAAACAGTTTCGCCCCGGTTCAGAATCCGGTTACGCCGCCCTGGATGGGTCTGTGCGCATTGGCGCATTTCAAAGCAACGTTGACGATAAAGCAGCGGCTGTAAATGAGGCAAACGGCGAAGGAAACGGGGCTGGTCCGGTTTCCGGCGGGTACGTAGGACTTGCGCCGGGCAACGATGGCTTTGTCGATGCTCCGGATGGAACTGTGGGCGAAATCTGGATTCAATGCGATTATCTTGCCGAAGGCTTCGCAGTGCAGAGTTCCGAGCATGGACATACTCAGTTCATCCGTGGCTGGCTTTGCACCGGCGACCTGGGATACAAGAAAGGGGAGGAGCTATTCGTTGTTTCCCGGGCCGGGGAGCGAATTGTTCGGGCCGATGCTCCGGTTTATGCTCCAGAGGTAGAAGGGGCCATTCTTTCCCTGGAAGGGGTGCAGGATTGCGCCGTGGTTGGGATGAAGGATGCGAAGTTGGGGCAGGAGGTGTTCGCTTTTGTTGTGCTGGAAGCGGAATCATCGTTGGACGCCAGGCAAATCAAGAATGCCCTTCGTAGCTATCTTGTCCCGGAGAAACTTCCCGGTAAGCTAGAGATCGTAAGCTCGCTGCCTTATAACCTGGCGGGCAAGCTCCAGAAGAATCGCCTGGCCTACGAATTCCAGCGCAATCAGAAGCTATTGAATCGTCTGCCTGGACAGGTGGATATTCCCTATCAATGGGTGTACGGAAAAGCTTTGTCCAGGTTTTACACTGGCCTCAGAGAAGAAGAGAAAATCTATGGTACCATCTGCCCTGTTTGCAAAAAGGTGCAGGTTCCTCCGAAGGTTTATTGCGGGATTTGCTTCGTAGAATGCACTGAATTTGTAGAAGTGCCGCGCACAGGGGTGCTGGAAAGCTTCACCACGGTGCATCTGGAATACCCGGGTCAGCCCAGAAAGCCTCCCTATACCTATGGCTACATCAAGCTGGACGGCTCGCACACGCATCTTTATCACCTGGTAGATGGATTGAGCGTGGACGACATTCGCACCGGCATGCGCGTGGAAGCGGTATGGAAGCCTCGATCGGAAAGAAAAGGTACCCTTTATGACATCCAATACTTCCAACCAGTCGAATAGCAGGGAGGGTTCCGATTTAGATCGTTACTCCTTCGGACTTAGACTGGCATTGCTGGCCGCAAGCTCGCTGACCGTGATGGCCGGGGCCACAATGTCGCCTTCCTTGCCGGCCATGCAGAGTCATTTTCACGATGTGCCGGATGTAGCCTACTGGGTGAAACTCCTTCTTACTTTGCCGGCTTTGTTCATCGCTCTGTTCGCGCCCGTGGCGGGCTGGGTGGCGGACCGCTTTGGTCGAAAGAGGCTTCTGTTTTTGACTGTCTTGCTCTATGGGCTCAGCGGCACAGCCGGATTCTTTCTGGATTCGCTGACGGCCATTCTGATCAGCCGGGCCATTCTCGGGATGAGCGTGGCCGGAGTCATTACCTCGGCCACGGCTTTGATTTCCGATTATTTCCACGGACCGGCTCGGGCCAGGTTCCTGGGTTTCCAGGCCGCCTTCATGGGATTCGGCGGAGTGGTTTTTCTATTGGCCGGGGGCGCCCTATCCGAGTGGAGCTGGCGAGGGCCTTTTCTGGTCTATGCCTCCGCTCTTGCTCTGGTGCCGCTGGTTGCCTTCTCCGTTTTTGAGCCAGACCGGAAAAGCGGCTACAGCAAGGCCCTGCCTGATGATCCTCAGTCTTTGCATTTGCCGGTGATTGGCTTCATCCTATTCTTCGCATTCTCCGGAATGGTAGTATTCTATCTTATTCCGGTGCAGTTGCCTTTTTTTCTGGAAGAGCGATTCGGCGCGGCCGGATTCATTACCGGAGCCTCCATCGCGCTGGCCACCCTGGTAGCATCCATTTGCTCATTGAACTTTGCCCACATCCGTCGTCGTTTTTCGCATCTAATGATCTGTGTTTTGATCTACGGATTCATGGGAATCGGTTATTTGATCTTTGGTAGCGCCGGAAGCATTCTGCAGGCCTGGGCCGGTTTGATTATCTGCGGGCTGGGCTTTGGTATGCTCATGCCAAATTTGAACCTCTGGGTGGCGGCTGTGACGCCCGAGGCTTTTCGCGGACGCGTGGTAGGCGCTCTGGGCGCCGCCATTTTTCTTGGTCAGTTCTTCTCGCCGGTGATTACCGAGCCTCTGCGAGGGGCCGCCGGTCTGGATTTGCTATATGAAGGCGCCGGCCTGACTTTGCTTGTTGCGGCCAGTTTGATATTCGGACTGGGGTTGGTGCGAAAGCACAGAAAACGGTCGGCGGAGTCTCTGAAAAAGGATCCGGTTACGCGATAGTCCATTCCTCTGACGGCTACGGCACGGCTCCGACTGCGGCTACCTCTACGGCCGGGGCAAAGGCCGCTCCTCGGTATGGACCTTCGGAGCGGCTCGCTTTTCGACTCGGTCTTTATTCAATCAGATACTTGTAGCCAAACTTGACGTAGTGAACGAATCGCGGGATCTTCATCCGGGGCGTATACGTGTAGTTTGCATTTCCGGTCTGATTCTGGATTTGAGTGGTCACCGTATTGATGATGTAGTCGTTTACGATGCCCTGGGTTCGGGAAGGATCGCTTACCCGACCGTCCAGTCCTGTACTGCCCCCATCAACCCATACCGGTAGACTGTTGTAGGCATCGCCGTCGTAAAGCCATTCATAGAGCTTGAGTTCCGGTCGATAGCTGGCATTATAGGAAATCATGAACGAGCCGTTGCCCACCTGGTAGGAGACCCCCAGAGTGGCCGTTACATCGTTCATTCCATGAACCTGATCATAGATGGAATAGGCGGCGCTGATTCCATAGTCCAGGGAAAGCGCATCGTTGATTCCGTAGGTGTCTGCATACCCGATCTGGATGTACTGCCAGATGTTTGTTAGCTCGGAATAGTAGCTGAATGTGAGCTGGCGTAAGAAGGCAGGCGAGTAGGTTACATAGGCTTCGTTTCCGTAGTAACCATTCAGGTTTCCGTAGTTGGATTTTACAAGGGGGCTGGAGTAGGCGTAGTGGATGAGTCCAAAGCCAATGACTCCAATGGTGGAGTCCATTTCGTAACCGATGGTTACATCCAGTTCGTCCACGCGCCGGGTTCCGTTCTGTTCGGGATACATGCCCGGTAAAGCAGTGTAGGCGCTTATCGGGGCCGTATTGGCATTGGGGCCCGCGGCGGCAATGGCAGCCGAAAGTCCCGGATCAAACCAGCTAGAGTTTCCTACGAAGGCTCCGCCGGGACCGGTCTGAATCCTTTGATCCGAATCCACGTCCTCTCGGCCTTCCAGGGCAAAGGAGCCCCATATGTTTACGAAGAAACCGCCGGTGGGTGCGATCCAGGTGACACTGGGCTGCAAAGTCCAGGCTCCGGAGTTGGCGCTGTACTGTTCTCCCTTCTGCCTTGCGTAGATGGCCATGACATCCTGGCCTCTCCAAATATAGTTGGAGACCAGGTCTGTCTGAACCTCCACGGCGCCGTATCCCGGCTCTTCGGCCCCGCCGTACGTCGGAACCAGAAGCAACGCCGAAGCCAATAGCCAGCCGGCTGCATAGAATCTAATCATATCTTCCTCCCTGCCTATTTTGAGAGCATGCTCTTGCATTCTTTGAATGCGTTTTGTTTGTTTCTTAGGCTTTTACGGTCTGGAAGGGGAGCGCAAGTGGTTTTTGGATTATTTCGGGTTCGAGGGGGGAAAATGGGACCTACCGGAGCCCGAATCCTGGTCGCGGGTTCCGGTGTCCTTCCTGGAGGGGCCCGGCGTAGTTCAGCGTAACCAGGGAATCCTTGCCGCGGTTATCTCCGGAATGATTACTAGAGATAGCGAATGTTTATGTGGATGTGGGTGTCCTTATCGGAATCCACGTAGAATCGGGACTGCTCGAATTGAGGCAGGCTCATACCCGTGGCCGGATTATTGGAGAAGCCAAATCCTTCTTTGGGCAGGCTGATCAGATTCTTATCCATCCGCCGGTTTTCGTTCTCATCGTGGATCACCGAAAGCGCATAGTTGCCGGGGGGCAGGTTGCTGAATTGGATCGTGGCGCTGGTTCCTTTTATGCGCGCTCCGGCCATACGGTAGGCCAGCGCTTTGGTGTCCGGGAAGCCCTGGTGGGATCGAAACAGCAGAGCGCCGGCAATACCGTCCTGGTTTCGCAATCCATGCACATGTACGTAGAGTGTACCTTCCTTTTCCGCTCCGCCGAGGCTCGTAATCAGAGCGGCCGGACCAAGAGCAAGGGTCAGGAGAAAAATCAGCTTTCGAATTCCCATGCCATCATCTAGTGGCAGAATTGTTACAATCCGATGGCGTCACGGAAAAGATAGATGACAGCGCCACCGAAAGCAACTGTCTACAAATATGCAGATTCTCAGAAACCTACCGGGATACCCGGAGCTCAGCTCCTCCGAGAAGCATCTCAAGTCCACTCGAGAAGAAATGGATTCCCATCTGTTGCAGGCCCGCCAGCGCCTGGAATCTGTGGAGCTTCTGGCGGACTCATCCCTGCGGGACAGCCGTTTACTGGCGGAGTATTTAGAAAAGGATCTGGAACACCTGGGGCAACGGATGCAGGAAATGAAAGTGCCGGCCCCGGAAACCTCGGCAGGATGGCTCGCTTCCCTCAAGAGCCGACTCAGACCGGCCAATCCGGCCAATCTGGATTCCTTGCATTCGTTCCATGCCGAGTCCGGGGAAAAGTCACATCATTTGTCCGAAGCTCTGAAACAGGCAAATGCTCGGCTGGACTTTCTGGAGCAATCCTGGAAGTCGTTCCGGAGTAGCTTTGGCACCGCCGAGGACAAGTATTTGTCCCGCCTGCGCCGTATCGGCTATATTTCCCTTTCTGTTCTCTTACTCACCGCCTTTGCCGGTTACCGAATCTACAAGGACCAGCCCGAGCAGAAATTCTATAGAAAGCATCTGCAGCCATTGAAGTCGGTTCTGGATCCGGCTACTTTCAGCAAAATGGAGGGACTGGCTTCGGACTCTCGATCTGACTTTCTCAGAGTGGAAGACTTGATCAAGATCCGGATTGGTCTGGAAACCTTCAATCAGACCCGGGGAAGCTACCCCGGGTCCAGCGGCCAGAGATTCAGCACCAAGGGAAAACGAGGACCGGACTGGATTCCGGAGATTCGATCTGTGGTGCCCGCCGCATTGCCCATGGACCGCCGGGAGGGCGACGATCCCGATCTTCAGTATCTGTATATCACCGATGGCGCCGATTATAAGATCCTGGCTCAGTCCCCGGAGAACTGCGAAGCGGTGCAGAAATGGCTGCCCGAGATGATAGATCCGGTGCGGGGCTGCGATGCCATAGGCTATTGGACCGCCGGCGGCAAGGAGCTCTAAAGGGGAAGGCTAATCGAGGGCGGGTCCGAGCCAAACTGTTCTTGCCTCACATGAACCGGTAAAAAAACTGTTTCAGCGGTTCCGGATTGCTAATGGTCGGTGGGCCATTCACCTGGTTTTCTGGAAATACGCCGGTCAACGGTCGGGTTCCGGTCCGATTGTCCGGCAGGATTCGGAAAAACCGTGCCATCAGCGCCGGAAAGACTGGTCGCCGGAGTGGGTGTCCGTTGCCTGAATCGGGGCGGGCGCGCCAGTAAAAGAAAGGAGTAGCATTTATGTCAGATCAAAGTGTAATTCTGGGAGGAGCCCAGACGGATTTCGCTCGAAACTGGAGCAAAGAAGGTAAGACCTTCATGTCCATGATGCGTGAAGTTGTGGAAGATGGACTGGCGCAGGCCGGTCTGGATTACGAAGAAATTAAGAAACTCAATCAAGAGAACCGAATTGCCGTATTCGTAGGTAACTTCGATGCGGAGCAATACGCAAGCCAGGGGCACCTGGGGGCTTTCCTTACTGAAGTTCATCCTGCTTTTTATGGCGTACCGGGCGCTCGCTATGAGGCCGCCTGTGCATCGGGTTCCGTTGCTCTGGATGCGGCCCATACAAAACTCCGTGCCGGGGACTATGATGTGGCCGTGGTTGTGGGAATCGAAGTAATGAAGACTGTAAGCTCGGCCGTGGGCGGAGATTTCCTGGGAACAGCAGCTTACTACGAAAAAGAAGCCAAAGGAATTCAGTTCCCTTTCCCCAAACTGTTTGGACGCCTGGCGGATAACATTCTGCAAAGATACGGAAAAACCATCGGCGAATCTCGCATCATGGATGACCTGGGCGAGATTTCGCGAATCAACTACGCGAACGCCAAAAAGAACCCCAAAGCGCAAACCCGAAGCTGGTACATGAGCGGCGACCATGCAAAAACCCGCGGCGGCGATTTCAACGCCGAAGTGGGTGGCGTGCTGGCCATCACCGACTGCTCGCAGGTTACTGACGGCGCTGCCCTGCTGGTCGTGGCCAACCCCGGATATGCAAAAGACTTCGCGGCGCGAAAGGGCAAGAAAATGTCCGATTACGCCGTGATCAAGGGCTGGGGACATCGAGTGGCTCCCATTCTCTTTGATAAGAAAATGGAAGAGTCCAAGGACGATCCCTATCTGTTGCCCTGGACGCGAAAGGCGGTTAAAGAAGCGTATGATCGGGCTAAACTGGACATCGATCAGATCGACGTAATCGAAACTCATGATTGCTTCACTTCCAGCGAATATGCGGCCATCTCTGCTTTTGGAATTAGCGGCCCCGGGGAAGAGTATCAGGCCATTGAAGACGGCAAGATCGATTTCACCGGCAAAAAGCCCATCAATCCGTCCGGCGGGCTTATTGGAGCAGGGCATCCGGTAGGGGCATCCGGCGTTCGTATGGCGCTGGATTTGACCAAGCAGGTAACCGGACAGGCCGGCGACTATCAAGTGGACGGAGCCAAAAACGGGATCATGCTGAACATCGGCGGAAGCGCCACCACCAACATGACTTTCGTAATCGGCAAAGGCGAATAATCCGCCAGACCTTTTCGTTTTCTGAAATGCCAGCCTTCGGGCTGGCATTTTTTATTTGGCTTCCGTAAACAGTTCCTATCGTATGTGCTATGCTGATTAGATTCTGGAGCCTTTGTGCAATTCTCATCTTTTTGTTTGTCGGTTGTGTTACAGTGGACCGGGGCTGGAATACCAGCGGGCTTTCTACGCCCGGCGGGCGGCCTGCCACTTTTCAGGCCACGACAAGTTATGCACTTCACCTGGGCTGCGGCTATCTGCCGCTCTGGGGCGACGCTTCCATGGAAGGCAGTGTAAAGGCATTCACGGAGAAAGCCCGGGAAACCGGCGCCAGTCGCTACGAGATTTCCTCGGTTGATGCCGAGAACTACTGCATGGGTCTTCTGGGAGTGATCGTCATTCCGATCATCATTACTCCCATGAAGACAACAGTCTACGGTCATACCTACAGTCGCTGATTGTAAGCCCACTGCACCGAACTTCTTTGCCCGGAAAGCCCGAATCGTTCCGACCCGGTGGTTCAGATCCGCCGGGCTTTGGCCGGGCCTTGCAGGTCGACTCTGCCGGCCCCCGGCCCCTGTCAGACTCCCGCTTTCCGCCGGGAGTTACCTCTGTCTATAGCGCAGAACTTGCTATGAGGAAGCATCACCAATGAGATCAAGACTCTTTACATTCTCCCTGGTCCTGGTTCTGGGCGGCCTTCTGGGAACCAGCTGTGAGCGCCCGAAGCCGGATGAGAAGCGGGGCCTCATCCGCGATCTGTCTGCTGGCGACAGATTATCCGACCCAATTATGCTGGACGGCCCCTGGAAATTTCGCTGGAACGGCGGCGAAGCCACTGCGCTTACTGTGCCTGGCGCCTGGAATAATCAGAAATGGAAGGAAGGAAAGTATCCTTCGTATGGTCGTGGGAGCTACGAGCTAACCGTACTTGTTCCGCCGGATGCGGGTCCGCTGGCATTGTACAGCTCCCGGCAGGGAACCGCCTGGGAAGTATTTGTGGATGAAGTATCTCTGGGACGCTCCGGGCAGGTGGGCCGGGATTCCAGAACCCACAGAGCGGCTTTCTTCATTGAGCCTCTGAACATCCCCGAATCGTTAAGCGAAGACGGAAAGCTGACTATCAGGGTAGAAGTCTCCAACTTCACAGACCGGAGCGGCGGAATGTGGAATCCTTTTTTTCTGGGTTCGCAGGAGGACATTCGCCGACTCTGGCTCCTGCGGCTGATCTTTGACGTCTTCACCGTGGCCGCGATCATTGCCATTGGCCTGTATCATATCGCGCTTTTTCTTTCCCGAAACGAGGACCTGGCCTCCCTGGCCTTTGCCTTCGTTTGTATGATCATTGCGGTGCGGGTGGCCGCCACCGGCGAACATATAGTGGAGTTTCTGTATCCAGGCGTTAGCTTCGAATGGATGCGAAAGCTGGAGTTCCTGTCCTTCTATCTGGCGGTGCCGGCCTTTGTGCATTTCCTCCTGCTGGCGTTGAACGATCCTTACAAAAGGGTTGTTCCCGTATTCATCTGGGCTCCGGCGGCCATCTTTTCTTTGCTGGTGCTCTTTTTTCCGGTGGGCGTCTATTCGCATACGCTGGTCTATTTCTTTGGATACTTTGCCATATGTCTGGTAGCGGGCATAACGCTCTGGATGCGCGCAATCCTGCGAAAGGATCCAGGAGCCCTGGCTTCCTTTTTCGGAGGCACTATTTTCGCATTGTCGGCCATCCATGACATGCTATATGCCAGCGAAGTGTACATAACGACCATGGGTAATCTGGCTGGATTCGGACTGATCATTTTTCTGCTCACCCAGTCCTATCTGCTGGCCAGGGTGTTTTCCATGGCATTCCGCCAGACACGAAGTTTGAGCAATACGCTACTGGAAACCAATCGGGCCTATGCCCGGTTTGTTCCGACAGACTTCCTGAATCATTTGAATCGCACCGACATTCGGGACGTTCGGCTGGGGGATCAAACAGAAGCGGAAATGAGCATTCTTTTCACCGATATCCGAGCTTTCACCAACCTTTCCGAAAGAATGAGCCCGGAGGAAAACTTTCAGTTTCTGAATTCGTATCTGAAACGAGTAGTACCCTGCATAACCGAAGCCGGCGGCTTTGTGGATAAATACATCGGCGATGCGATTATGGCCCTGTTCTCCGGACCCCCGGAGCAGGCGCTCAAGGCCGCCATCGGGATTCACAAAGAGGTGCGGCTCTACAATCAGCATCGGCAAAAGCAGGGCTTTGACCCCATTCGCGTTGGTATAGGACTCCATTATGGCCGCCTCATGCTGGGCACCATTGGTTCCGAGGATCGAATGGAATCCACTGTCATTTCGGATGCCGTAAACACGGCTTCCAGGATTGAACGACTTACACGGGACTACACCAGCCCTATTCTGATCAGCCATGAGTTCTATCGGGCCCTGGAGGATGCGTCCAGATACAGCATCCGACTGCTGGATCGCGTTTTTGTGAAAGGAAAGGAGAAACCTCTTCTGGTGTATGAAGTTCTGGATGGGCAGCCGCAATGGATTCTGGATCTGCATGCCTTGACCCGCGAGAACTTCGAAAAAGGAGTGGAAGCGGCCCTGCAGGGAAACTCGGATGAATGTAAGAAGTATATGCGACGAGTGCTACTGGAAAACCCGGCGGATAGCGCAGCCGAGATTTATATCCAGCGAATGGATTGAACCCGCCTGACCCAATGAACCCGCCTTACCCAATGAAGGCGCCTTTTCCAATGAACCTGGCTTACCCGATGGGCCGGTCTGGAGTCCGACCATGCAAAAGCGCGAAAGTGGACGGGGAGTCGGGGCTCAAAGGGCTTCGACGATTTCCTGCAACTCGGACGCTTTCTGTGAAAACTTGAAGAGGTACCGTATGCGGCCGTCTTCATCGACAACGAATAGCGTGGGTGAATGCTGCATTAATTCCGGGTCTTTGGGGTCCTGATAAAAAGTTACTCCGAAAGCCTTTGCCGCCTGGCGCAAGTCCTGTTCGCTTCCGGTCAGTGCGAGGGAGGGAAAGGAGAACTTCGCCATGTAATCGTCCAGCGCCTCGGGCGTATCCCTTTGCGGATCTACGCTGATAAAGATGAGCCTCGGCCAATCGGAAGGTTTACCGCTCTCAGTATAGGCCTTTTCTACTTTGTGCATTGTCATGGGACAGAAGTCCGGACAATACGTGTAGCCGAAGAATACAAAGGCAGGGGCTCCGCGAAACTCCTGCCATTGCACGTTAGAGCCTTCCGTATTCTTCAAGTCAAAGGCGCCAATCTTTCCCAGGTCCTTGAGAGGAGATGGCTTGCATGCCAGCATAAGACCTGAAACCAGAAACAAAAAGAGGGCCGCAACCAGGCCTGTTTGCCGCTTGCAATTCTCCGTTCCAGCGTTGCTTCGCATTTTCGTGAAAGGATTGCCGTTCATACGGGGTTTTGCTGTCATTCTGGTCATGGTTTCCTTTGGCTTCCTGTGGCGCAGGTAATTGGTGCAGCCTATACAATCCCGATTCGATACTTGCGTAGATATTTCTCCGCATATGAAAATCCGAGCAGAGATCTCCGGCTACAAAATCCCGTAGCCTTTCCGTCTATGGCGCTACGGTGTAGTGTCTGTACCGGTTAGGCGCCTACCTGCGTCTATCTTATCCAGAAATGTCTCTACCTGATTGGTGAACACTTCTCTGTTTGTATCGATGGATCGCGCATGTTTGGCATTCCAATCCGTAAAATAGATACCTTTTTCCGCATCGGAAAGGCCGGAAAGGGACTTATACACCGCCTCTGAATTCTCCGGAGCCGTGTAGGTATCCTGCCTGGAATGGATCAGAAATACAGGGGTTTTGATCTGATCCGCTTTTGCTATCACCGAGGTCAGGTCCGCATCGAAATCTGCCCGCCATTCGGCAAAGAAGAATGCCATGGGAATGAAAAGATGTATAATCGGGCCATAATCCGCTTCGCCTCTCTGAACCACGATTCCCGGAAGATCTCTGTACGGCGATTCGGCCACGATGAATGCGAATTCGCGACCCGAAAAGCCCGCGGCCATCAAGGAGGTGGCGGCGCCGAAGCTTTCGCCCATGATTCCAATGTTCAAGTCTTTCAGACCTCGCTCTTTCTTGAGCCAGTCTATTACGTTTAAGAGATCCTGCTTCTCATGAAATCCGAAAGTGCCGAAATCCCCCCCGCTTTCTCCATGGCGGCGAGCATCAAAGAAGAGCTGATCGCAGCCGTACCTGGCGAAGATGGGGGCATATTTCATGCCGCCGTACCGAGTGCCTGTGAATCCATGATGATACACGATAGCGCATTTGCCGGCGGACTCGGACGGATAAAACCAGCCTTTTAGCAATATGCCCTGGGACTCCAGTTCGAAATCCTGGGCTCCTTCCAGACCAAACTGCGCCGGACTCTCGATCTTGAGGTTTGTGCGATCCTCTTCCAGAGGCCTGGGCTCAAAATCCACCAGGACGCTGGAAAAATACCAGCTCACTCCGAAATACATTACGCCGATTACGATCACTACACCGGCCAGGATCTTGCCTTTCTTCTTGTTGCTCTTACTCATGGAATTCTTCCTGATCTCCTGGACATCATTCAAGTACGGTCTCGGGGGAAACCACTGGAACGCGTATGGTCATAGTAGTCCTGTTCTGAAAGTGAAGCGTCAATTCTATTTCATCCCCGGACACCGGTAGCCGATCCAGATCCTTCAACATAATGTGAAGACCGCCGGGCTCCATCACCGTTATAGAACGGGGCGGTAATGCCAGAAGGGAAAGCCTCTGCATCTTCATCAGGCCATCCTCCTGCACCGTTTCATGAACCTCCACGGAGGTTGCGATTGGACTGCTGACTGCAGTCAGGACCCGTAACTCATCGGTTCCATTATTGATGTGAATATATAGAGCCGCAGACTTATTATGCATCGGCGCCGGCATAAAAGACTCATCGATGGAAAGGCCGGAAGGCGTGCACTGCACCAGCGCGGGCAGGGCCGGCAGGACCAGGCAAAGAAACCGCATTCCGAACAATTGGGCCAGCGCAATGGGATGCGAGGGCCTTTTTCCATGGCTAATACTTGTCATTCCACTACAGGGCCTGCCGCACCGAAGCCTTGACAAGCGGCTTTCTCTTAGAAACACTGCGTTATGGAACAGTATCTGCAGCCTACATACTTTCTGGACTTTGAGGAGACATCCATCCAGCAGTTCGTTCAAGATCGTCTCGCCGGTCTGGAAAAGCGCGAGGCAGTGGTGAAGGCTTACTATTTTGTTCGAGATGAGATCGGATACAACCCCTATCGCGTAGGACTGAAAAGGGAACAGTATAGGGCCAGCTATATACTTGGCAGGAAGCAAAATTACTGCATCCCCAAGGCTGTACTGTTCGCTGCTCTGGCCCGGGCGGTGGGAGTCCCGTCCCGGATCGGCCTTGCGGATGTGGTAAACCATCTATCCAGCGAAAGGTTTATCCAGAAACTGGGAACCCGGATATTTGCATTCCATGGTTTTGCCGAAGTCTATCTGGACCAATGGATCAAAGCTACCCCCACCTTCGATAAGAAGCTTTGCGAAAAATACGGCGCGGCCCCTCTGGAGTTCGATGGCACCGCCGATGCAATGTTTCAATCCTACGATGAAAAAGGGAACCGGTTCATGGAGTACGTTAAGGATCGCGGTGTGCATGCAGATCTACCATTCGATACAATCATGAACGGTTTTCGAGAATTCTACCCTCACTTCCTGAAGGGCGGCATCCCGGATGGGAACATGATCGATGAAAAGCCCGCCGCCGGCTAATGGGCTACATAATCCTTGCCATTTTAGCCAGGGTTTTCCTTCAACCCGGCCATTAAAGGCCGGTTTTTGATCCGCCTGCAAAAATACTCTTGCAAGGCCGATACCCGGGAATATAAAAAAGCCGGTTCGGCCCGGTGCGCCCGGCAACGTTACACAGATAGAAGGGCTGACCGAACAGGAGTGCTCGAGCATGAAAATAAAAATGAAGATGATTTTGCTCATCTCCGGTGTGGTGGTGCTGAGCGTCTTTCCATTGTCCTTCATTGTTCTCTGGCGAAACCAGGAGGTAGTCACTGAAAAAACCTTCGAGGTATGTAGAAATCTGGCGCACAATATCGCTTCTTCGGCCACCGAAGAATTGCTGGTCGACGTTACCTACGATGGCACTCGCTCTGCCGTACAGGGTTTGACAAAAGCCGGCGTAAGCGGGCTTATGAATGCCTACGTACTGAACCTCGACGGAGAGTACGTTGCCGACATGCACAAGGACCATCTTGGCCAGACGGCAAGCCCGGACCTACTTGGTCAGTTCCGCGAAATCAAAGAATTGAAGATGCAGCAGATCAAGGGCGATACGAATCTGCTGAGGTTCGTCTATCCCATCTTCATTCAATATAAAGGTCAGCAGCTACGGGTGGGCGAGGCCATCTTTGAGTTTAATGAGGCGCAGGTTTACGAACCAATCGAGCGAACTCGAACCACCATTTTTCTGGTGGCCGGGATTATCTTCGTCATCGCAATAATAATTGCCATCAGCACGGCCATACTGATTACCCGGCCCATCCTGTCCTTGAGCGAAGGCGCTACCATTATCGGTGGCGGAGACCTGAGCCATCGAATTCGGATTCATAGCAAGGATGAGATCGGGCAACTGGCTTCATCGTTCAACAATATGACCGAGCGAATTCAGGACTTTACACAGAATCTGGAAGAGAAGGTAGAGCAACGTACGCAGGAATTGAACGAAACCCTGGAGCAGGTACGGGCTCTGAAAGTCCAGCAGGACGGGGATTACTTTTTGACCAGCCTGCTGGCCCATCCGCTACAAACGAACAAGAATCGGAGCAACTTCATTTCCAGCGAATTTGTAATTGAGCAGAAAAAGAAGTTTAGCTTTCGTAAATGGAATTCCGAGATAGGCGGAGACTATTGCATCACCGATACCATTCGCCTGGACGGACGAAACTACACTGTCTTTCTGAATGCGGATGCCATGGGTAAATCCATTCAGGGCGCCGGGGGCGCACTTGTGCTGGGGGCCGCTTTTAACGCAACACTGATACAGGCGAAGCTGGGCAAGTCATCCATTCAGTATCCGGAAATCTGGCTACGGGATACCTACCGTGATCTGCAAAACATATTCGTTTCCTTCGATGGCACCATGTATATGTCCATCCTTATGGGGCTGGTAGACGAAGAGACCGGGTTCATGTATTTTCTGAACTGCGAACATCCGTTTACCGTGCTATATCGACAGGGCCAGGCATCTTTTCTGGAGGAGGAGCTGGAGCTCCGGAAACTGGGCGTGCCCGGCGAAGAAGAAAAGGTCAGCATAAAGAGCTTTCAGCTACATGCCGGCGATGTTATCATATGCGGCTCTGACGGTCGGGACGATTTGATTACTGTGAAGCCCGACGGAACCGAAAGCATAAACGAAGACGAGTTTTTATTCCTGCGACATGTGGAGCTCTGTGACGGCGATATTGGCCGGATACTGGATTACACGCGCACCAACTTTACATTGATGGACGACATATCCCTTCTGCGAATCTCTTATAAAGAGAATGTGCCGGACTCAATGGGCCCGCAAGTTCCCGTGCCGGTTCGCGAAAGCATGGAGCGGAGCAGGGAGCTAATCGCCGAAGGCCGGGAAGAAGAGGCGCTGAACACCATTGAACACTTCCTGCACCATGGCCGAGATCTGCCGGAATTACTGAAGACTGTGGGCAGGTTGTACTTCAACAAGGGAGAGTATACGCAGGCGGCCGAATGCTTCAAAGAGTATGTGAGCATTGTCCCGGATGATCAGGAGTATCTGTATGTCGTTTCCAACAGCCTGCGGCTGGCGGAAAGATTCGAAGAAGCGGCGGACTTTGGCGAAAGATTGCTTCTGCGGGAACCCTCAAACGTGCTGAACCTTCTAAACCTGGCTGATATTTACAAGAGCCTGGAGAAAACCAAACGCGCACTGAATCTCGTGGACAAAGCGCTTCAGCTGGAGCCGGAAAGCCCGCAAGCGGCCAATCTCCGCGATCAAATCGTTCAGAAGATGGAGAGCTCCAGCGAAACCAGGGAGATCCTGGAGCTGATGGAAAAGGCAAACCATCTATATAAGAAGAAGCAGTACGCCCGGGCGCTGAAACAGTACGAGAAGGTAATGGATCTGGAGCACAACAATCGAAAGGCAATCTATCGAGCGGCGAACTGCAATGCGCATTTAAAGAATCATGCCCAGGCCATGGATTACTTCAATCGTGTCATCGCGCTGGACCCGCAGAATCATCATGCGTATAACAACCTGGCCGTGCTGTTTTTTGAGCAAAAGGAGTATAATCAGGCTCTGCTGAGTCTGCAACGAGCCCTGAAGGTACGGCCGGATTTTGAACCCGCTCAACGGAATCTGGAACAGGTTCAGAAAATGCTGAGCAACCGTGGCCAGGGAGCCAGCGAGGCATCCGAAGCGTATGCTGACCGAAAACCCGTGGCTTCAAGTTCCGGAGGCGATTCCAATGCCTGATCTGGACGGCCGGACACCGCGGATACTGCACGGTCCGTTACTCGGACTTATCCTCTTTCTGGCGTTCCCTGTCAGCGCTGAGGAAGTCCCGGTGATCGAGGTGCTCCTGTCGTCAGACTCTTCGATTTACGAAGAGGGACTGGCCGGTCTGCAATCGGTGGTACAGGGGCAGACCAGGGTGCGGTATCTGGAAGTGCTGCAGGCCGAACATCCGGATCTGGGCGCGTACTTTAACGATATTGAAGCCTCGGGCGCGGTGGTCTACGTAGCGTTTGGTCGAGCGGCAGCGCAACTGGCGGCCGAAAATCTTCGAGGAACTAACGTTGTCTTTTCCATGCTCAATTCGCCCAAGCAGCTTAACTTGAAGCAGGGAAACCTGTGCGGAATAAGCATGGACATTGGTCCCGAGAGATTTTTTAATACTCTCCGAGAGGTGGATCCATCCGCCCGTTATGTCTACGCTTTCTATTCCACCGACCAGGGCAGGGAGTCGGCTCTGGCCGGGGAGTATCTGGATCTGCAACATGGCCTGCTTTTAGAGGCGGTTTCCGTGGGCCCGGGGGAGTCCTTCGCCTCGGCATTGGAGCGTGTAAAGGAGAAAGCGGACGCTATCTATATGGTTACAGACCCGCTCTACGACCGCGAAAACTTTCAGTTGCTTTCTGACTTCGCGCGAGAGAACGGAATCACTCTGATGACCGGTTATCCGGCCCTGGTTCGCCTGGGGGCGACCTTTGGAATCAGTCCCGATTATACAAACCTGGGAATCTCAACCGGGGAAATGGTGAATCGGATCCTGTCCCGGCAAAGCGAATGTTCCCGGGAGCTTGTAAAGGTGCCCACCCAGACCGCCTTCTATCTTAACGAGGATTACGCGAGGTCGCAGGGACTGGAGCTTTCCCTGGCCATCAGGGAGCGAGCTCGATTGGCCGGCTTGATGAAGCTGGGCGTGGATCTTTACAGCGAAGACAAGCTGAACTCCGCGCGAAAGATATTCGAAGCCATTCTACAAAAAGATAAAGAAAACCGTGCGGCAAAAAGCTACCGCTCTTTGATTATTGAAAGACTTACCGGGGACCAGACCAGACGGTATATGGCCCGGGCCAACGAGTTCATGAAGACCAGACGTTATCTCCAGGCCCGCGCCGAGTATGCCAGGGTGCTAAGACTTAATCCGGACTATGAGGGGGCTCGAAAAGGACTTGCTGAAGCTTCCCGGCTACAAAGCGAACTGGAAACCAATCAGGCCCGAGCTCTTAGCGGGGCCGGAAAACCATTTGCGGCTATACGGTCCTACATCAGCGCATTGAGTATTTGGCCGCAAAATGGTCGAGCAAGGGCGGAACTGGCGAATCTCCGTGGGCAGGAGTCCGCCCGTATCCCGGCCTATATGCAGGACGGGCTCCGAGAGTATAACCTGCGTAACTATGAGCAGGCCATTCAGAGGTTCCAGAACGTACTTCTAGTTAATCCCGGGCACAAAGAGGCCACCGAATATCTTCGCCTGTCGCAACAAAAACAGGAAGCGGTTCGTCGATTACTGGAAAGAAAAAAGAATTGATGACATAGCAATGGGTGCGTACCTGCCTATATGTTCGCGGATCGCCGTAATGTTTGCCTGTTACTGGTAATGATCTTCCTTTCCGGTTCTATACTGGCTGCGCCCAGGAATTCGGGCTCATTTCAGACCGTGGATAAGGCAAATTCGCTGGAAATCAACATAGTCCGAAAAAAAGGCGATGTTCCTGGCATCCTGGAATTCAGGATTGAAATCAGCAACACCAAGTCGTCCGAACGGACGGTACATGGCAAGATCACCATTCAGGATGGATCGGGTCAGAAGGAATGCACCGTCTATATGCCATTGCCTCCATCCGCCAACGCTGTAGATACAATTCGCTGCCAGGCGTCTGATTCCTCCTACTGGCAGTTTGAGGTCATCAAGGTATATGACTTCATACTGGAATAGACAATGAAACGTTCTCTCATCTTCGCAATACTGTTCTTTGCATCCCTGGGTTCCCTTTTCGCAGAAGCCATTTATATGCGAAACGGAGAAATTCTGGTGGGTACCATTACCCAGCAGACCGAGCGTTCGGTGACCGTGATTATCGAAGGACGCACTCGCGTAATCCCAAAAAGTCAGATCGCTAGAATTACTTTCGAAACAGAAGAAGAAATACGCGAAATCCGCCGACAGCAGGCCCTGGAACGACAGCGAAGGCTGGCGGCAGAGAAGCGCCAGAAGGAAGAAGCGGAACTGGAAAGAGCCCGTCAGCAATTTCTTTCCGAGCAGGCCATGGCCCGAGCCGAAAGAGCCCGTTATCTCCGCGAACAGGTAGAGAAAGGCCAGATGGAAAAGCCGGATGAACCCATTTCCTATTTCGATTTCGCCTGGCGTTCGGCGCTGGTACCGGGCTGGGGGCACGTAGCCATCGGAAGACCCTACATTGGTTATACCTATATGGCGCTTTCAGGCCTGGCATTGTACAATCTGGGACGAACCTGGGGCCCGGCCCATGCGGCCAAAGCAGAAAACCAGCAACAGATAGACTTCAGTACGGCTCTTGCTCTGGCAGGGCAGAATTCTACCATCCCTTCCAATGTTCGGTTCGTGTACTTTGTTGAACTCAATAGAAGAGCAACAGCAGAATACCAGGCAAAAGTGGACGATTACAACTACGCGGTGATGGCGGCGCTCACGTTGTACGGCGCTCAGCTTGCGCACATCATTTTTAACGGATTTGCCTGGGAAAAGGGTCTGGTAGTAGAGAACGATAACGCCCGGGACGGGTTCAGTCTGAATGTAACCTATGGTCGGTCCATGCCGGGTAAACTTCCCACCTACACGGGACTTGAGCTAACACCGGGACCTTTCGCAGGCGCCTATCAACAAGGGCCGGATGCCATCCTGAACAATGCCCGTAGGCCCGAGACATCTATGGAGTTTGGATACACCAGACATTTCTAGGAATTGGAAGAACGGTTGCCGGCGCATCTGTCCTGGGGGAAAACCTGGACAGCTCTGTAATCATGGGATTCCGCCAGACCATTTCACTAACAGGCTGGCTACGATGGACTCCGGAAAAAGGGGTGCGCTCTGAAGCGCTGAAATTCCATTGTTCGCATGTTTGCGGTTCGTAGCCTCTTTTTGCTAATTCTCGGCCTTGTACCTTTGACAGCCTGCCTTCGTCTGGATCCCAGCGTGGATTCTCGAGAAGCGGCGGCGAATTTGATTTCTGCTCTGGCCAGTCTGTCGGGAGAAGAATACTACATATTTCTCAATCATTCCAGTACGCCGCCCCGAACGATTTTGAGGTTCCGGAACGGAAGCCTGGATAAAATTCAGTACTCCGGTGGCCCGGCTACGATTAAGAAAGCCCGGATCCTGAACGGTACCATTTTCGCCATCGACGGTACCACAAACGATCGCATCTATATCAGTAAAGATCAAGGGAATAACTGGACCGTTCGTGACGTCACCGGTATCACATCCGACGTCTTCACGCACATGCAGGTATGCGGAGATCGTTTGTTTCTAACGAAGGGCCTACTGGCAACGGATCCGTCCGCCTATACTCCGGGCTACTTTACAGACTCTTCTGCGGATACCTTCACCGAATGGAGAGGCGTCGGTCCCTCCCTGGAATCGATTCCCGGGGCCCTGGCTTGCTCCAATGATCGATTGATTGCTGCGATAGACTTCACTCCCTACGTAATCAGCGCTCCTGCATCGGACCCAACCAACTGGACCTCTGCAGGAACCTACAACCCATCCCGGGAACCTCTGGCCATGGCCGCAACAGAAACCACGATCATGATCGCGCACGATGGAGACCCTCAGCGCGGGCTGGGTTACTCGACGGATGGCGGCAGCACATTTAACGCCAACGGAAATCTGCCCGTGGCGGAAGACTATCTGAGTTCTACTAATGGCGAAGGGCCGCTGGCGGCCTTCAACGAGTTTTATCTGGCTACCGTGGATCAGACCGGTAAGCGCTGTTATTTCTATCGCTTTTCCACTGGTTCGGAAAATCCCGCCTCGCTACAGCCGGCCTCTGTGGACTGTGGCCCGTATTCGGACGTGGCCATCACATCCATTGTTGCCGGTCCGTCCGGGATAATCGCCGCCTACAAGGCCAACAGCGATTCCGCCACCGGGCTACTTTATTCCACCGACGGCGCCAACTTTCGCGCCCTGGATCTGTCTGATGTGTGGAATGGTCCCGGTCATATTTCCAGTATTCAGCGAGTGCGCTAATGGGGGAATCTGACCAGGCGGGGGCTTCTCTGGCACCATGCTTCCTGGCCGGGACTTCGGATGAGGCGCGGTTATTTTTAATCTGGATCATTTCGATGAAAATCGACGAATAGGGTCCGCTTTGCGCCTTACCCGAAGTTCTCACACCAGTATCTCTTGCTTTCTGCATCAAATTCTGCAAAAAAGAGCGGCCAGCCTGTTCTATTGTATATGGTCAGGCAAAGCTTCGGAATCGTAGTTCTATTCGGGTTTCTCTGCTCCGGGTCCAGCTGCTTGAAACTGGACACCGGACTGGATTTGCCCAGCTTGCTTTCGCTTGTCTCATCGCGGACAGCTATCGCCTTTTTTAATGACGCTTCGGGTGACGGCCAGGCCCGCTCCCTTTTAAGAATCAACTCTTCAGACAATCTCGAACGAATTGATTGGACTGCCGGACCGGCGCAGATTCGCGATGCGGCCATAGTGAATGGAGTGATTGTTGCGGCGGACACATCCAATTCAGACGATTTCTGGATTTCCAGAGATGGCGGAAGAAACTGGTCTTCGGTGGATCTGCCGTCGGGAAACGAATCCCAGGGGATTTTCTACGTTCTGGAATGCGGAAATGCCGTTGTTGTGACTCAGGCCAACATAGCCTACGACGGCACCGGTAGTCGCCCCGGATACATCAGTCGGGACAATGGTGCTACCTGGACCGAATTTCGCGCCGGTATTGGGCCGTCTTCTACTGGCACCGGCGATATTGGCGTTCGCGGAATTGCATGCAACGCTGACAATATCTACATCGCTTCTTCCGGCGCAACGAATCGGATTCAATATGCTTCTCTGTCGAACCTGTCAAGCTGGACTGGCGCACCCAATGCGGGTGTCAGTTATCTTGACTATACCGATCTCACAGCCACCTCCACCGGCTTTGCCGGCCTGGCTCAAGATGATGGCAACGCGGCCCAGTGCGGACTCAACTATTCTACAAATGGCGGTGCCTCGGTAACTGAGTCGGGCTTTATGCCCAATTTGGCCGCGTGTAACGGCGGGCTTAGATCGGGATCGCCGAACGGAAATGAACGCATCATCATTGCGGAACCGGACACATTGTCGGACGTATGCAGGGTCTATACCAAAAGCAGTCTGGCCAGCGCGCCTACCACCCCGGAGGCCTTTTCCTATGACTGTTCTGATGTGGTGAATTTGGGGGATATGCCTGGCATTCTTTATGGCTTTCAAGGTATTTTTGTGTCTTATGTGGACGCTTCGCGTACCGCTACGGGCCTATTGTACTCCAGCGATGGTGGCCAGAGCTTCCAGAAACTGAATATCGGCACTGTGTGGAGCGATTCCGGGTATATCATCGACATTGAAGAATCGCCTTAGATGCGGGCCGCCGGGGCCGCAATGGTGCCCCGGCCGTTAACGGTGATACCCATTGGCCAGAATCCCTTGAGCCCCGAGCCAGAAGAAGCTTGCAAAAAGAGCCGCCAATCCTGTTGTAAAGTACATGAATTCTCCTGTCTCCCGGATTGCCATGGCTCTCGTGTTCTTGATGGGCACCAATTGCTTGAAGATCGAGAAGCGCCTGGATCCATCCGCCATTCTGAGTGCATTGGGCGGTAATTCTTACTTTCTATTCCTCTCGGACCAACCAAACGGCGGCAGCCCCAGGACCTTGCTTACCTATCGCACTGACGGTACCCTTCAGCTTCAGTCCTGGAATGGGGGTCCGGGAAACATTATTAAGGGCGTGGTAGCCAACGGGGTCATTTTTGCTCTGGATGGCTCTACCAACGACACCATCTGGATGAGCCGGGACCAGGGAAACACCTGGGAATCATGGACGAATTCCACACCTCAGAGCAGCGCATTCCAGCGGCTGGCTGCCTGCAACGGAACCGTGATAGCGACCTACGCAAATATCTCCACGGATGCGGTGCAAACACCCCAGGGTTATTTTTCCACCGATGGAGGAAGTTCATTCTCCAACTTCCACGTTGCCAGCGGATCGACGAGTCCGGTGCCCGTGAGGGGCCTGGATTGCAACAGCACTCATGCTTTCGTGGCTGTGGGCTCAGCGAATTACATTAGCCGAGCTCTTCTGACTAACCTCACATCGTGGGAGCAACCGCCGACGCATCCGTCTGTGCATTCATTCTACACGGGAATTGTCGCTTCCGATACTGGCCTGGTGGGGATCGCCAGTTCAACCGAGCTTCGGATCAACTACAGCACCGATCGGGGTAATGCAATGACAAACGCAGGCTACTTCCCTCTGGGCTCTCAGTATGTAAATGGCGGTGATTTTGGAAATAACCGATACCGGATCGCTGTTGCGCAGAACTCACCCAGTGTCTTGTGCCGAGTATATACTACGAGTTCCGGCAGCGAGGACCCGAACACACAGCTAACCCCCAATGATTTGAGTTGCGGAAGCTCTACCGATATGGCTATTCCGGCAATGCTGGTTGATTCGAACAGAATCCTCTTCTCTTACAGGTTCAACGGTCAGGCAAGTACAGGACTGTATTTTTCGGCTGATGACGGTGCGAATTTCACAAACGTAGACCTCTCATCCGTGTGGACTTCATCGGGCTACATTACCAGCATTGCTCGTGCTCGGTAAAGGGATCGAGCCACCCTGTTGCTGTAGACGGAATTAGCATATTTCGCCTCCTCCTTGCAGAAGAGCTCTGCTTTAGTTTGTGCCCATAGATCGGGGTGGTGCGCATTCCTACATCGTTGACGTCGAGCAATGGCGTTAATGAGCCGACGCAAAAAAACATTAAAAAAATCCTACAAAAGACCGGCTGATCATGTTAGGCTGGAAGTATGATCGTTTTTCGGAGGATGTTTCTCGCTTTAACCTCAATGACTCTTCTGGGCTTCGGATCCCATTGCCTCCAGCTCGAAACGAATCCGGCCAGTAACCTGGCGGCGCTGATCTCGGCGATGGACGGAGGGCCCCAGAGCTTCCTACTATTTCCTTATGAAGCCGATGCCTCCGGCCAGAGCAACGGTATGATTCGCGCCACGGCTGACGGCCAGAGCCCGCAGCTACTAAATCTGGAATGGGTCCCTTTCCCTGGCGGGCCGGCCAACAATTGGAAAGCTGCCGTGAACAATGGCGTAATCTACATCCTGCAAGACGATGGCGAAGATGAGCTCTGGATTAGCCGGGATCAGGGAGAAAACTGGGAGATCTTTGAGGCGCCGGCGGATAACGAAGATGAGAATCTGACAAACGTTTTGTCCTGCGGAAATGCAGTGCTTGTCAGCTACAGCAGTATTTCCCAGGGCGAAGAAGATGCATATCCTGCCTACGTATCCTATGATAACGGACGAAATTTCCAGCGCTGGCACGCTCAGGGGAGCGGCGACGTCACCGTGCAGGGTATGGATTGCAATCAAGATCGAGTCATCATCGCTACTACCATCAGTCAGTCCGAACCCATTCAGTGGGCCCCCATCAGTAATCTAAACAACGGAGTAATTGCCGATAATCACACATTCCTGTACACAGACTACGTCGACGTTGTGGCCGGAGACCAGGGGGTAATTGGACTCTTCAATTATAATGGGGAGTCCGCTCTCGGCTATGACACACGGGTGCCGTTCAACATTCAGGATAATGGTCAGTTTCCGATTTCCTTCAGATACGATGATTTTGGAATACCCGGAGGTAGCGCCTTCGGAGATTCGCACTATTACGTAACGGTGACTGACTCGGGGGACGGGGTCTGCCGCGTTTACAAATTTCTGGATGGGTCCACTCCGCCGGATGATGCGCCCTTCAGTAATGTGCCCTGTTCGGATTTATCCGGTTCCCCCGGGCATATGCCGGCTCTGGCTACCTTGAACGACCGAATCCTTGTCTCCTATCGTACCGGCGATGGTACGGATGGCGGATTGGCAATGTCTGTGGATGAAGGCTTGAGCTACGAATCCCTTGATATAGATTCTGTCTGGAATGACGATGGATTTATAAGAAACATCGAGGTCCTTCGCTGATCAGGCTGCCGGGACTGGTTTTTACGTATTACCGTCGCCGTAACGGTGTTCCGGATTCCCGAAGCGGCGTTGCTCAATAGTCTCCCAGGTCGGAAGCCCGATGCCGTAAGTGCTGAGCCAGAATGCTGTGCTCTTCCTTGCGATTGGTCATGTTTTCCAGCCATGCTGCTGTATTCAGGAGCCAGTCGGGTTTTTCCAGGTTGTCCTTGCGGATAAAGACACGGCGGTGTTTCATCAAGGGGCGCATCTCATCGAACCGGTCTTGTTGGTCATAATAGAGCAGATCTCCGGTGTTGTTCATGTCAAACTTCACCGAGTTCAACGCCTTAACCACTTCATCCAGCCATATCAAACCGTTGTTCGCTCGTTCGACGTAGGAAACGGCTTTCGATACGTTGGGAGGTACCAGATGTGTTCTTGCCCTGGGCCCCGATCGTCCGCCGGTTTTCTTCTTCCTTTTCTTGTCTGGTTCTGACTCGAAGTCGTCCTGTTCAATAGCGCCGGCAGGATCCTCGTAGGCAGAGCCTTTCCGAGCGGGGGCGCCGGACATTCCAAAAAGAGCCAGAAACCAGTCCAGTAGCCGGGCAAAGAACCCTCGTCCTTTCTTCGCTTTCTTTTTGCGTTCTTTCTCCAGCTCCTCTTCCCACTTCTTGATGGCTTCGGTGAGCTCCCGCTGCTCGCTGAGTACGTCGGTGTCCAGCCCCGGCATGTTCATGTCGATAAGTGCGTCGTAGATTCCGCCGGACATACCGCCTTCTTTGGCCATCATATGTAGAAAGGATCTTCGATCTTTGTTTCGAATAAAGGAGCGAGGCAGGTTGGAGCGAAAGAGCAGGTAAGCACCGGAAGGCGCTCCTGAGGCTTCGGCGGGAGCGGATCGCTTATCCAGGCTGACCAGAACCTCCGGATCTTTCTTAAAGTTGGACAGCACAGATTCGAATATCTTCTTTTTGTCGGAGAATTTCTGGGCTACTTGTTCCGGGGGTTGAAAGCTTTCGCGATCGAAATAAATCGGTTCAAATTTCATGTTCAGCATCTTAAGGGTTTGCTGATAGACGAAGCCCAGAAGCACTTCAGCGCGCATGGAGCGCAGTCCCTGAGCGAGCTGAATGAGTTTGCCGAATGCTTCCAGAAACTCCATTCCCCCTGGCCAGGATTCGCCGGCGGTGAAGCTCGGGTGACGGGCAAGCTCGGTATGGTACCCGGTCCCCAGTTCCCCTTTTTCTACTTCAATATCCGGCATGAGGAACTTGATGATCCGGGCAGCAACGTCCACAAATATGCGATGAATCCACTCAATCTCGGTTACCCGTTCGGTGAATGAGTCTTCTTCAAAATCCACCATGGCAAACCCTGGAGGATAGATAACGTGAAAATCCCGTCGCAATGCAAAAAGCACAGGCCGTTCCGGTCGCTGGTCCAGGATTTCGTACGCTTCCTTGAACTTTTCCTTTTCCAGTTCCAGTTCGCCTCGAAGATCTTCCTGTGGTCGCGCCAGGTGCCGGATAATCTCCGCCAGGTATTCTCGGGGGGCGCCGGTTTCGCTTTCCAGTAAGCTTTCGAAAGCGCAGCTTTCCAGGCGCCCCAGCTGTTGAACAAAAGCCGTTCTTTCAAGAAGCACGTCTTGTTTCATCAGCAGATGTTCTTTGAGCTGCGGGCCCAGTTCGCCCTGTCTTTCCTGTTCCAGCACCCGCAGATCGCGATGGCGTATATAGCGCAGCACGCTACTCAATCCGGTACGAACACAGGCTCGGAGGATTGTGTCCACTTGCTCGCCCTTTAGCGACGCCGGACGAACCGCTACCTTCTGGAGAACGAGTCTCTGCTCTTCATCGGAGTATTCCAGATAATGGCCGATTCTGAGAACTTCGCGATCCTCCAGGTTTTTCAGATCGGTTTCGGACAGTATTTTCAATTCCTGGATCTTTACCAGGGCGCGGGGGGACTGATGAAACATGAAGAAATTCTGCACGCCCTTTTCAACCTGGGTGATTTCTCTTTCTGCGCCCGGGCTAAAGGAAAGGAGCAGGCTCTTCAGATCAGTGCTGGATATCAAATCCGGACTCTGTGAACTCTGGGATTCCGCCGTAGGTTCCATGTACTACCAGTATATCTGTTCTACTCGAACATCGGTGTTGTCCAGTTCTATCCGAACATGATGTCTTTGTTTTTCGCCGTTTTTGCTGAATATGCGAGGCACCCGGGCCGCATTGACATAGTGAGTTTTTTCCCGGCAAACATACCATTTCCGTTGTCCGCCCCCTTTCAACGCATGATGCATGTGCCCGGCCAGAACGGTTTGCACTTCCTGACCCTTTGCCGCTGCATTGTCCAGGGCCATCTTCAGGTCCGGATCTCCAAAGTCTCCCCGGGAGGGGTCAAAGTCGCAACCCCAGATGTCATCTGGCCTGTGCCCCAGGCCTTCTGGCCCATTATGCGCCAGTACAAGACGAGTTTTGGCTTTGCTGCGAAGAATAAGCTCCTGTATTTTTTCGCCGGATTCGGTTATATTTCTGACTGCGAAAGCGGACTCAATATACGGGGCAAAACCGATTCCGGGACCGCCCATTGAGTGGGGTCTGGCTACAATAATGTCCAACGGGCCGGATTCGACCCAGCCACGGTCCGGATGGAATGGATGCAAACTGTAGCCGCCCAGTTTTACCGGGCCCAGGGCTTGCTCCAAATCTTTTACCCGGGACCTCATCTTCTCAATACCACGCTCATCCCATTGTTTAAGCCTTTTGCTTCCTGTTACTTCGCCCAGGAGCTGAAGCACTGTGGTGGAATCGTGATTTCCGGGAATTAAGAGGGCCGGCCTGGACAACCCGGCAAGAGTGGAGGCCACCGTCAGGGTCTGCTTATGGGACCGCCCGGGCAAATCCCCGCAAATCAGGATCAAGTCATAGTCGCTATCGTTGAATAGCTCTACATCCGTATCATCAAAGCAGGTGTGAATATCTCCTATGGCCGCAATTCTAATCATATCATCGTACAGAGGTACCGATTTCCCTTGACTCACTTTACTGAGAAAGTTAGCACAGAGGGAAACAAAAAAAGGACTGAGTCATGCGAATATCCTTCAGCTTGAAAGTGGCCATTGCCATAGCCTTCGTTTCCCTTGCGGCTTCCACTTCGGCCATGAGTTACTACTATCTGCAATTGAAGGATAAGATCTGGTCGGAGATGAGCCGCCGACTGCGAGACATCGGCAAAACCGGTCAGGCCATGTTTACCCCGGAGCACCGTGAGGCCATTGTAACACTGAGCCGGTGGATGCAGGAAAGCCAGGAGGATGCGAGTCCGGAATTTCTGGCGGCTATTCCGCCCGATGAGTTCGACGAGGCCATTCCGCGAAAGAGATCCCTGGAAATCGAAGAAACCCCGGAATTCCAGATGATTACTCAGGTCCTGCGATTGATCAAAGCGGGCACGTTGCGCGATCCCGTATATCCGGAAAAACTGGATCAGAATCTGAATCAACCGGACAAGGAGTCCACCCTCAAATACACCTACTTGCTGGCGCCCATCGACGAAGATCCCGATCTGAACGTCGTTCGATTCATAGGCGACGCCGACTATGAAGAGATAGACATGAACGGAAATGGCAAGATAGACGACGATGAGGTAGGAGTGCCCGCCGGGCTTCTCTATAACATCTCGGAACAGCCACGTATGAAGGAAGCATTCCTCACGGGAAAGGTTACCAACACCGACGATGCATTCGAGGACTCCTGGGGCGTCTGGTACAGCGCCATGGTTCCCATAAAAGACAGGGACGGCAAGGTGATTGCCGTTCTGGGTCTGGACATGGATGTAGATTCGGACCTGAACCTGCTTGATTGGTTTTTCTGGGTAGCTGTAACCAGCCTTATTGTGATTTTCTTTGTGACCGGCGCGGCGGCTTACGCCATTGCGCGAATATTGACTTCGCCTATTGCGGTATTGAGACAGGGCGCCGAGCAGGTACAGGAAAGGGACTTCACCACGGTGGTGGATGTCAAGAGCGGCGATGAACTGGAACTGCTGGCCGATGCTTTCAATGACATGGTGCGCGAGATCCGGATTCACTCGGAGCATCTGGAAAGCATGGTGGCGGATCGTACTGCGAAACTGGAAGAATCGCTGCAGCAGGTGCAGAAACTGAAAGATCAGCAGGACGGGGATTATTACCTTTCGACGCTTCTGACCAATCCCTTGTTCAAAAACCGGAATCAAAGCGACAGAGTTTCTACAGACTTTCTTCTGAAGCAGAAAAAGGCCTTTCGTTTCAGGCGATGGGAGGCGGAACTGGGTGGCGATCTGTGCGTTAGCGGTAACATTAAATTTAACGGGATGCGCTGGGTCATGTTCTTTAACGGGGATGCCATGGGAAAATCCATGCAGGGCGCCGGAGGGGCGTTGGTTATGGGATCCATCGTTAATTCCATAATGGTCCGTTCTTCGGCGAATGAACGCAACCTCCAGATAGACCCACGGGATTGGATGATACAGACCCACATGGAGATACAGCGAATCTTTGAAACCTTCGATGGCAGTATGTATGTAAGCGGTGTTCTGGGGATTATTGAAGAGGAATCCGGACGAATGTATTATCTGAATGCAGAGCATCCATTCAGCGTGCTGTATCGCAACGGCAAGGCTTCTTTTCTGGAAGAGGAAATGAGCACTCGCAAGTTCGGCATGCCGGGAGTTACGGAGCCCAGGATATTCGAATTTCAATTGGAGGCCGGGGACGTTCTGATAGCCGGGTCGGATGGCCGAGACGATCTGGAAATCTCTTCTAACACCGAAGGCAGACAAATCAATCAAGATGAGGAGCTCTTCCTTTCGATTTGCGAAGAAGTGCAGGGCGAGCTCGACGGCGTGGAGGATGCGCTGAAGAAGCACGGAAGCATCACGGACGATCTTTCCCTGGTGCGGATCGAGTTTATGCCGCAGCGGGTAGCTCGAAGACCGGCCCGCGACCTGAAGATTTTGCTCCAGCAGAAAAGGTTTCAGGAAGCCCTGGACTACCTGGATGAGAAGGAGGAGCCGGATTCTACGATCGATCTATATCATCGGGGGCTTTGTCTGTGGAAGCTCGGGCGAAGCCAGGAGGCATTGGAATCGCTTCGGCAGGTAGAAGAGCATCTATCCAATCATTCGGCCATGTTGCGTCTACTGGGCCGGGTCTATCTGGATCTGGGCGACACCGAACAGGCGCGATTGCATGCAGAAAGGGCTTTGAAGATGGATCCTTCCGATGAGAGAGCGGCCCGACTTCTGGCAAATCTATAGAATAATTGCTTGCGCGTTTCGGGCATTACGGTTAGAAACCGGACACTGTGGATGTCGAGAAAGAAATAGGGACATCCCAATATGGATTGCACGGCCATTGCCGGCTTTTGCTTTCCCTGGCATACCAACTCTGTAGCCGACGCATGGCAGCGGCTTCAGTAATTCTCCCCCGAGAAAGCTCCGCATGTTTCATGCGTTACAATCGTTGCAAAAAGCCATACTGGAGACTCGTATACTGGGCGTTGAGCATGGCGTTCTCGCTTCTGCTAATGCCGGATGTGCTCCAGGCCGAAAAGGTCGTTCTCGGAAGCTTCCAGGCCCGGTCCCGCTCGGAGGCCGTGGTGGAGCGCCAATTAAGGGATTCCATTCGCAAGGAACTGGAAATAGCCGGCATGTCGGTAGTTCTTGCCGATGCCATGCGGCCAACGGCTGTCCCGGACTCTACAATGGATGGGGCGCATTTGTTCGTGAGCGGATTTTATGCGCGAAGCGAAAACGGGGTTCTGAATGTCTATGTTCAGATCTATCATCCGGAGACTGGCCAGGTTATTGATGCCTTCAATAGAGTGGATGTGGCCGAGAGGGTGGATCAATACGCCGACATAAACCTTCCCGAAGAGGAGATCAAAGTACCCGATGAGGAAGTGCTGGCTGTTGTCTCGCGACGGGTGGCCATACAAATCAGGGTGAACTCGGCCAGGAGAGTAAAATCGGACAACCTGGATCAATACATTCGCACAACCGAACTCGGGAAAGATTTGTATTTCCCTCTGGCCAAAACCGATCCGGATGTAAGTGGTAGCGAAGTGTTTCAACTTCTGGAAGAACAGGAAGTGATCACCGCCACTCGAACGCGAAGTACACTACGGGAAGCTCCGGCTGCCGTGTATGTGATCACGGAACAGCAAATCGAAGAAAGGGGATATCGCACTCTTGTGGAAGCGTTGCAGGATCTGCCGGGTTTCGACATCATACGCAACTATGGCATCTTTCCCGAGTTGATTCATCAGCGTGGGCTGGTGGGTAATAATCAGAAAACCCTCCTTTATGTAGACGGTGTTCTGGACAACAACCTGACCGAGGCCGCCATTCTGGCGGGTAGCATCCGGTTCCCGTTGCACAACGTTAAGCGAATTGAAGTAATCGCAGGTCCGGCGTCGGCTTTGTACGGCGCCAACGCATTCAATGGAGTCATTAATATCATAACCCAGGATTATGAAGGCGACCCCGAGAACGAAGCCGAAATCACAATGGGCGGCTACAATAACCTTTCCCGGCCCGGATACGAAGCGAACGTCTCGCTAAGGGGAAGTACGCCGGGCACTGCGAAACCATTCAGCTACTCCGTTAGCGGCTATATGCATCGAACCAAGGGGCCTGGTTTCAGTCATGTGGGTCGTCTGGACCGGGCCGATATGGGAAAGAATGATCCGCTCTATGCCGTAGAATCCGAGATCTGCGGCGGGCAATGCAATCCTGGGCCCAATTCGGTGGGTTACTGGTGGTCTCCCTATTTCGACGTGGCAGACCTTGACACCTACAACATTACGGGTAAGTTTCAGCTGGGTAACTTCAGATTTCAAACTGTGAACTGGCAGTATCTGCAAGGCGATGGAACCTTCGCAAATGGAACACAGCAGATTGATACTCACAAGCTGGGTTATCGTGGCTCATCGTGGAACTTCGAAAACCACAGCTTCACTTTCGGATATCTGCACGAATTCAGCCCCTTCTTGAGCCTGGATACGGAAGCGGGTATCCGGCATACGGAAATTCTATCCAGTTCCGGCGAACAGTATCCCAATACGGCGGGGGTAAGGCCTTATTTCCTTCCGGATCCAGCAGATACCAGCGTGATTTTCGATTATTCCCGACCGGACCGGGCTTACGACTTCAAGCAAAGAATCACATACAACCCGGGCGCCCGGGCTACCACGGTTATTGGTTGGGAGGGCAATCATACCGTGGTTCCGGAAGCGTATGGTTCGGAAAAGCGAATTCGCACATCCAACTATGCAATCTACGGTCAGCAGATGTACAGGCCCATTTCGCCCTTGCAGGTTACGGGCGGTTACCGCTACGACTACAGCACCGACTACGGCCAGTCCCATACGCCGCGACTGGGAGCCGTGTACCAGGCCAGTCCCGACCTTACCTTGAAGCTTCTGCTCGGAACTGGCTTCCGTGCCCCTACAGCCTGGGAACTGTACAACGAAACGGCTCAGCGACTACGAAACGAATCCCTGGAGCCCGAGCGGATGCGATCCGTAGAGGTGGGGGTGGCCTATCGCTTCAAGAAGCGGTATTACTTCTCGGTGCAGGCTTACAGGAATGAGATCGAGAATCTCATCCTGGAGGTACAGACCTCACAAAACAATCCGGCCGGCGGTAACTGGAACCAGAATCAGAATGTAGGGGATGCCCGGGTGGTGGGAGTGGAATCGCAAACCGAGTTTCTGATTCTGGACAATCTGTCATTGAACCTGAATCATACCTTTTCCGAGGGCCATTACATGAATCTGCCCTACACATTGACCGCCTCTCCCACAACGCGGGGACGAACCGGTGAAGATCCGTTGCGCGACGCTGCCGTATCCGTTCTTTCGACAATTCGCACGCAGGAGGCGGCCATCCTGGCTCAGATAGAGCAATCGGTACTGAATGCTGTGGCTGCCGTGAATCCGGAACTACTGAACAATGCGCAGTTTGTACGAGAGATTCGGAGCAACCTGCCTTCCCAATTGCTGGAACTCGATGGAATCCCCGCAAAAGGGCCCATTCCGAATATTGCGCGACATAAAGCCAACCTGGGCGTGACTTATTATCCCATCAAGAGTCTCTCTCTAAACCTGCGGATGAACTATGTATCCGAGAGAAGGACGATCTCCACCAATCCGGAGCGAACCATTCCGGCCTATTATTTCTGGGTGGGCAACGTTAGATGGGACCGACCATTCGGCGTCGATTCCATGTATTTGCAGCTTATGGTTCGAAATCTGACCAATGAGCAGTTCTGGGATCCCGGTATCCGCACGGCTACCGGAGGTTACTACCCGACCAGGCATCCAATTGAGAACCGAAATATCTGGCTAACCGTCGGATATCGCTTCTAGACTACATGATTCGGGGCTTCCTTTAACTTCCAGGTCTGCTTCAGACTGCGGACCGCAGTGTATCCAGCGTTATCTGGATTTTTCGATTCTAACGCGGAATTACTTGATTTTGTGTTCAAAGGTGTTCCTTTGTATAGCCGTATGCGCGGGGCGCTAGCCTATCCAATAGATAAATGATTCCAATGCGAAACAAGAATACTCCGGTCAAAGAGAACAGGGTTTGTCTCTGTCGCAAAGTCTTGCATTTTGTCCGGGTAGCAAACCTGTCCCCCCTGGCCGCCTTCGTAGCTTTTGGTCTTCTTCCCTTACTATGTCTGGCAATCCCCCGATATCTATATGCCGAAGGAGAACCCGAAAAAACCGTAGTCATCGGTCCATTTCAACCGTACCAGTCTACGGTCTCCAACGAGCTACAGACCGACATTCGTGGCCGGCTGGAGCTTCTGCTTTCGCAGAACGGATATCAGGTCTATTTTGCCCGTGCTCAGACCCTGGAAGGGGCCTTGCAGGAAGCCAGGCAGTATGGCGCGGCCTATCTCGTGTCTGGCTTCTATCGTCAGGGAAAAATCAATCTGGAAGTATTTGGACAGATATACAATCCTGAAACCGGTTACGTTATTGATGCTATCAACGTTTCCGATAACCTGGAGCGTCTGCAGGATGTGAAGGGCCTGGAGAATTTGCAGCTGGACGAAGAAGAGCTAAAGGAGTCCAGAGAGCAAAGAATCCAGGAGTTCTCGAGGAAGGTTTCTATTCGGATTCGCTCCAATCCTAACCGGCAGGAGCGGAGATTTAACATCGACGAAAACCTATTGAGTCATCCGCTTAGCGACGAAGTGCAGTTCTCGGTGCAATCCGGCGGTAGCGATACAGACGATGTTTTTCAGATTCTTACCGAGCAGGACATCACTGTGGCTTCCAATGTGGCCCGTAGCCTTGAAAAGCAACCTGTATCGGTAACCGTCATTGACCGGAAGAAAATCCGGTTAAGCGGCGCCCGAACAATCAACGAACTTCTCATGATCTATGTTCCCGGCTTCTTCATGGTCGAGGATCAGGACGATGTGATTGCCGCATTCCGTGGCCTGGCTCCGGACAACAACGCGAAAGTACTGATGCTGCTCAACGGTCAGAACATCAATACGGAATGGTTCTGGGGGCCGCCGGACGGAATTCTGCAGGGCGTGGATATGGAGTTTATTGAGCGGATCGAAGTGATTCGCGGGCCCGGATCGGTTACCCTGGGACAGGGGGCGCTTCTTGGCGTAATCAACATCGTAACCAGGAACGGGAAAACCCATCCAGACACCGTGCTTACGGCCTCCACCGGTAAGGATGGATACGGTCATCTTTCCTTTCAGTCAGGTATACGCGGTGAGGATGTGCCGGACCTCAGGGCCTATGCCTATATGGGCCGCACTTATTATCCAGGTCAGCGGTTGCGAAATGAGGCCTATGCCCGGGACAAGGGATACGAGGGGGTAGACGATCTCAGGCTCCAGAACTTCTACGATTTTCAGATAAAGCCTACGGCGAACATCAACGATTCCTTCGAGCAGGTCGTAATAGACAATGCGGGGAACCCGGGACTACAGCAGGATGGCTTTTCCCTTGTGCGAAGGCGCACCGTGTATACCTCCGGTAACCGCCTGAAGCGATCGGACAACACTACCGCAATGACCACTCTGGCCTATCGGAACCTGGAACTGGATCTTTTCTACACCGATCAGCAGCGTGACATCTACAATTTCTACCGCGATCGAAATGAAGTTCAAAACATAGTGAAACATGTAAACGGGAAATACCGTTTTGATCTGGGTTCCAGCGCCAGCCTGCGAATAGGAGGCTTCTTTACTCAGGATGATATCATACTCCATTCCCATAGCGGTTTCGTTATGGGCGGAACCCGAGAAGAGCGATATGGCGGTTCCATGCTTCTTAACTGGGAAACCTCTCGAAACAACCGGCTGGCAATAGGAGCGGAGTATAGAAAATACGATATGGGTCTTCCGGATAAGAACGGTAACAACTTCATCGTAAATCAGGCCAACGACACGCTGCTGGGAAATGTGAATCAAACCCATCAGTATGTGTACACAAATACCATTGATGTGGGTTCTTTTTTCGTAGAAGACTATTACAGTATTAGCAGTTCCCTGGACTTTTTTGGCGCCTTCCGCTTCGATAAACAGCGGTACTGGGGCTCCAATGTTTCTCCGCGACTGGGTTTCCTCTACAGTTGGAGCCAGGACTTGAGGTTTCGGCTCTCATATCAGGAGGGGTTTCGCGGCTCTCCGGGCGTGGCCTATTCCGGAGGCTTTCAGAAGGATGGCCATTTGCGAACGGACAACTTCGATGATATCGAAGCGGCGGCTATTCCCAATCCTGACGGTAGCGGAAACTATCGCAATATTCCCAAAACCAAACCGGAGAAGATGAAGAGCTTCGAGTTCGCCGCCAACTACCGTTTCAACGAAAACTGGGATTTTGAGATCGTTACATTCTATAACCGGGTGAAGAACATCATAGATGTGGGCGTGATGTTTCAGGACTCGGCCGTCTTCCAGATGCCCCAGGTGGGCAATGACGAGCCCGGCGACTGGAATGGCTTCTGGTTCTACAAGAACAACAACGGCGAACTGCGACAGGTAGGGGCCGAGTTTGGCTTTAACTTTCGGTCCAGATCATTGGAGATGGGGCTCAATCATTCGGTAGTTCGCGTGGTTTCCGCCTCCAGCCAGAACATTGGCGGGATGTATCTTACCACGGATTCGGAAAACAAGCATCATCGGGCGTATCCGGAAAACGTTACGCGCTTCTTTATCCTGTATTCGCCAATCAAACCGCTGGCTTTGTCGTTGAACTATCTGTACTTTCCCAACTGGTACAGTCCCAATGGAAATCGAGTGGAGGGCAGTCAGCTGCTGAATGCCGGCGTTGCTTACGACATTACCGAGAATATGGAAATCGCCGTTACCGGTAAAAACCTGCTGAACTATACAAATCCGTTTCCCATGAACGCCAATGCCGGAGGAAGAGATCTATCCGATGGGGCCGCTTCTCTGGAAGGCACTACCTACTGGGTTACCTTCAAATACACATTCTGAGGGTCTGGTCGTCAGTGTAAGGCGCTTGAGATACGTTCTGTCATCTGGCGACCGTAGTCTTTTTCTGCTACCGGGCGCAGTGGCGGGCAGTCAGAACACCGAGCGTCCAATCGACTAGAATCCCCCCTGGAAAAGGGCGCCATCGAAGAATTCCGCAGGAGACAGTCCGCAGGGTTGGGCGGCCGCCTCGCAGGACCCCCACAGAATGACGTTTGTACAGGAATCCACATCCTTCGTGGAGTAATAGGCGCCATCCAGAATCTTTCGCGGATTCTGGGTAAACTGAACATAGAGAAAAGCCCCGTTGGTCTCATTTAGTCCGCATTGGGCAATCTTCACCAGCCTGGCATCGTTGATTCTTTGTAGCGCTTCCTCCCTGGAGATTACGTCGGGACCATCAACACCATAGTAAGATCCGGAGCAGCCAATGCCGCAAAGAATGAGAATACATAGCATGGCAGTGAAGCCCATCACGGGTTTCCTGCACGGGTGCTTACGAGAATAGATACCGGAGTTTTCTGACATGGGTAAAGGACAGTCATTCCAGAAGCCGCTTTTGGAATGACTGTATCAGGCTACACCATGTAAGGAGACCTTCAATCACTTTTCGTGGCGCTTTTCGTTACCCGTAAAGGTATCTAACGCCAATTACAATCAGCCAATCTTCCTGGGCTGAGCTTTTCCGATCATAAACAGCATGCGAATGTTTATTACCACAAAACGAATGAACTGCCATACCAGACTCTTTCGGAGCCAGAGTGTGAATCCGGTGGGTCTGGACGCAAACATCCTCTGCTGAGGGTTGATTTCTGCTTCTTTCGTTGCTGAGGTGGCTTTATTCTGAATGGCGGATTTTTTTGCTCCCCCGGTTCGGCTCTTGCCGGTGCTCTTTCTTGAGGTTTTCTTCGCTCTTTTCTTTGCAGTTTTCATGGATCACACTCCTTGCTCTCTGTCTATTCCGGTATCCAGGCCCATCCGGGATGTCCTTTGGCCTTGTACATGAACAGGTAGTGAAGGAAGTATTTGAGCCAGTGTCCGGCCAGGCCAATCTCGCCGGTGGTATATCGGAGGCTTCGTCCGGTTTCTGGATACTTCTCAAAATCGGGCACCAGAGGATACACAGTAAGGGAGGCCGCGGAACCGCTCAGCAGGCCAGCTCCTGCAGAAGCAATGCATGCAGCGCCCAGTTCACTCATGGGGGCGGCGAAACTGGCCTGCGTATTCCCATTCTTGATCATGGATGCAATGCTGTGGGCTACCGCATTGCCCATTACTGCAGAAGGCATGCCCGTTCTGGGAGGAGTAGGGAAGATGGGATTTCCATTTGGGCTTTTTCTGGGACGTGCGATAGCATGTGGAGGGGCGAAAGCAATGCCCACCGCAAAAATATTGGGGTAGGAAGGATTCTGGTAGGTGCTGGGCCAGTCCGAAGGACGCCAGTCATCGTAGTCTTTGGCAGTGTAGTCTGCATCCACCTTCATAAACCCGTTGGGGGCGAAGAGATCCGCGGTGATATCTTTTCCTCTGGCACTGTACGCCTTGAGAGGGACTCCGCTGAAGGGAGGTAGGAGCATGGCAAAGTCAAAACCCTGATGCAGTTCTTCTCCTTTCAGGGTTTCATAATGCACTCCATCCCTGTCGATTTGCTTTGGCCCTGCCTGTACAGTCCATTTGATACCCCGTTCGGCGAACAGGGACTCTGCGAAGGTCCTTGCATGGACTACATAGCCTCCTCTTCGAATGTGCAATCCTCCCATGCCGAAATCGCCCAGAGCCTCTTCATTGCTGATCCAGCGAATCTCTGCTTTATCCCTTACTCCTCTTTGCTGTAACTCATGCTCCAGATTCAGGATGTATTCGAAGGCCGCTCCCTGACAGGTGCAGGTTCCATGCCCGGTCCCAATCAGGAAGGTGCGTTTTTCTCCTTTTCTCATGCGTTCCACTTCTTCGTCCAGGTGCATGGCCGTTTCTGCAGCATGATCGAAAGTGCATACGGAATGGGAATGCTCATCCGGGCCCAGGCCCTTTGTGGCTTCGAATTTCAGTTTGGGCCCTGTGGCATTCACCAGGAAATCGTAGTGCAACCTATCTTTGCGTTTCTCTTCCGGGCGGCCATCCGTGTATTCTATTTCGATGAAAGGGCCGTAATTGCCGTCGCCTTCCGGATGAATGGATGTGGCCCTGGCCTGATGGTACTCCACTCCCAGCTTCTCATAGATGGGTTTGAGCTCAAACGTTACCTGTTCGGGCTTCATGACGCCCACGCCCACCCATATGTTGGATGGTATCCAGTTCCATTTATCGTTTGGTGTAACTACGATTACGGAATGCTTCTTTCCCAGGAGCTTGCGAAGCATCATGGCCGTGGTATGACCTGAAATGCCTCCTCCCATTACGATTGCTCTTGCCATTTTTCCCCCCGGCGTCGCCTCTGCTTGCGCCAGGATTACGATACCACCGGGGGGTATATAAGATCAATCAAAATCCAGCCCCGAGGCCCCGGAACCGATAATTTTCATTCTTTCCCTGAATACAGGGCAGAATGGAAGCGGAAACGATAAAGCGTGAGAGAGGATACTACCACGCTTACGCTACTCATTGCCATGGCGGCGCCGGCCACCATCGGGCTGAGAAAGCCAAAAGCGGCCAGGGGAATTCCAATAATGTTATATACGAAAGCGAAAAACAGGTTCTGATATATCTTGCGTATTGTAGATCTGGAAAGCCGCACTGCATCTACGATTTCCATAGGGTCGCTTCCCATTAGAGTTACATCGGCAGACTCGGATGCAACATCGGTGCCTGAGCCCATGGCAAACCCGGCATCGGCCTGGCTCAGCGCCGGCGCATCGTTTATTCCATCGCCTACCATTCCTGTTGGGCCGCTTTTCCAGTCCTGTATAGTAGAGAGCTTCTGTTCGGGCCTGAGCTCGGCGCGAAATTCAATACCCAGAGCCTGAGCTACCGGCGCCGCCGCCTCTCTTCTATCTCCGGTTAGTATAAGGGGCACTATGTTCATTTTTTGCAGCGAGTCCACCGCCTCTTTTGCGCCGGGCCGAAGCGTATCCTCCAGAGTAAAGCAGCCCAGGTATTCTTCGTCCTGAGCCACGTGAACTACGGTGCCCCGGTCCGGATCGTCAACGTTGGGAGTAATCCCGTTTTCTTGCAGGAAAGCTCGCGTGCCGGCCAGAATCTTACCCTGACTTGAGTTACACTGAATGCCCGCCCCGGCCACGGTCCTGTACTCCCAATCGCCTTCCAGTGGCCGGATGGAATTGCTTTCGCAGTATTCGCGAATGGCTACCGATACCGGATGTTCGGAGCCCTTCTCCACTGAAAAGGCAGCCCGCAGCAACCTGGCGGACTCTTCGCTTACCCGGACTTCGCTGGTTTCGCCTTCGATGGAATGGACCGAGCCAGCCCGTGAATCGATGGGAACGGTAGCCCGGGCATCCAGGCTATGGGTAGCGTCGGCAACCCTTGCATTGGCCACAGCCGTAACCCGGGGACGTCCGGCAGTGAGAGTTCCCGTCTTGTCGAAAAACAGAGTCTTTATCTTGCCCGCAATCTCCAGGGCCATGGCGTTGCGAAATAGGATTCCGTTTTTCGCACTCATGCCTGTGGCGATTACTACTGCGATAGGACTTGCCAGGCCCAGAGCACAAGGACAGGCGATGACCAGCACTGCCACAGACCGAATCAAGGACTCCGAGAATCCCAGTCCCCATGCATAGCTTCCGAGAAAGGTGATGAGAGATATTGCCACCACTGTGGGAACAAATATCGACGAAACCCGGTCTACCAGGCTTTGCACGGGAGCCCTGGAATTCTGCGCTTCCTCTACCAGGTTCATGATTCGTGCCACCGAAGACTGGTTCACATCCCGTGCGGCGCGCAATACCAGGCGCCCGTTGAGATTCATACTCCCGGCGAATACTGTATCGCCGGAGCTCTTAGCCACTGGCACCGATTCGCCGGTAATTAACGAGTCGTCGGTTTCGCTACTGCCTGTTTCTACGATACCGTCCAGAGGGATGCGTTCGCCCGGCAGCACGGCGATTAGATCGCCGGAAGCCACAACTCGAACGTCTACAATCTCTTCGATTTCCTGTCCGTCCTTCTGTTCTATGAGTCTGGCCTCCTCGGGTTGCAGGCCCAGAAGCTCTTCCATGGCCCGGCTTGCCTGGGCACGGGCTCTTCGTTCCATGATCTTACCCATCAATACCAGAGTAAGAATCACGGCGGAGGACTCGAAGTAGACATGGCCGGTGCCCATGACCATTCGCGCTACGCTGTAGCCGTATGCGACGGTGGTGCCCAGAGAAACCAGAACATCCATGTTTCCGGTTCCGCTCTTCAGGGAATGATAGGCCCCTTTGTAGAAACGATACCCCGCGAAGAGCTGAACCGGTGTGGCCAGAATCCATTGCCAGAAAGGAGGCAACATCCAGGGCTCGTAGAGCATGGGAAGGACAAGAGGCAGCGTAAGCAACGCGCTGAATGCGAAAAGCAAGCGATCTTTCAGGTACGCCTTTCTTTCTCTTTCGAGGTTTTGTTTCTTTCTTTCAATGAGTTCGTTTATGGCCGGTTTGAGCCCGTAACCCAGCTTATGTACTCTCTCCAGGAGTTGTGCCTCGGAGATCTTCTGCGGATCCCAGCTAATGCCGGCGGTTTCGGTGGCAAAGTTCACCCGCACCGATTGGACCCCGTCTGTTCTGGAGAGTACTTTTTGGATCCTGCTGGCGCAGGCAGTGCACGTCATTCCTTCTACGGAGAAACCCTGCTTCTGTTTTTCGGCGGTGGCCTCGGTGACGGTCATAGTACCATAATAGCAATCTGCAGCAAAACGCAAACCCCACCCAATACCAGGGCAGGGTACCTACGGAGAATTGGGATCCGGCAGGTGCTCTAGGAATAAGTCTTAAAAACTTCCAACAGCTCTTGAATGGTTTTCTCGCCGTTGTTGGATTCGAACGCTTCACGAACGCAATGGTTGGTATGGCTCTCCAGCAGCTCAATAGACAGAGACTTGAGAGCCGATCGAGCGGCTCGGATCTGCATCAATATATCAACGCAATATCTTTCCTCTTCAATCATTCGTGAAATGGCCTGAACCTGACCCTCAATGCGCCTGGCTCTTCTTACATAGGCTTCCTTTTCGGGAGGGGGCTCGGTTCCGTTGCCCTTTCGCTGGGATGCCTTTTTGGTGGAGGTCTTGGCTTTCATGGTTTCTCCTTCGAGTTCATTTCCGGCATAATAACAGCATCGAAAATGGCTTTAATTCAGGAAACACAAAGTCAGGCTGGTCGTCCATGCAGGTTATTTCCAGCGCCCCCGGAAGAATATGTTTATTCGGGGAACATCAGGACTATCTGGGTCTACCCGTAATTGCCATGGCAGTAGACCTGCGCTTCTATATCCAATACAATCCGGCGCCTGCCGGTCCGTACAGGATTAGAACTCCGGATCTGGCAGAAAAGGAAAGATCTCTGGATTTGCATGTTGATCCTGTGGGCGATGACTACTGCTGGGGTATTGCCCGGGTACTGATGGATGAGGGCTTTACTCTTCCTTCCGGCGGCGAGTTCACTTTCGAGTCCAAAATACCGGTGCGCGCCGGTTGTTCCAGTTCCTCGGCCATGTCCGCCGCCTGGTTGCGCCTGCTTCTGGAAATCGGCGAGCATCCGGAAAAAGAAAAATACATCAATGATCCAGTACTCTGTGCGCAACTGGTGTACAGGGGAGAAAAAGAACTGTTTCAGGGCGCAGGCGGCATGATGGATCAGTACACATGCTATATTGGCGGTTTATTGCATGTATATCCGGACTCCGGCGATTTGCCCTACGGTGTAGAAGAGTTGCCGTATCCTCCAGGAGAAATCTTGCTGGTGGATTCCGGGGATCCCAAGGATACTCAGGGCGTCTTATCCAGGGCAGGCGATACGGCCCGAAAGTACGTAAAGGATGCTGTGGATAGTATTCCGAATTTTTCGCTGGAATCCAGCACACTCACCTACTTTGACCTATTTGGCGGAAGACTTAAAGATGACCGTGCCCGAATGCATGTGCGAAACCAGATTCGTAACCGGGATCTGTGTCAGGATGCGCTGCGATTGCTTCGGCATGGCCCGGTAGAGCCCGGAGTCCTGGGAGCTTTATTTCGCGAAGAGCACGAGATCCTGGCCGGTACTGTAGGGATTTCCACTTTGAAGATAGATGCTCACCTGGGCGCCCTCCGAGGCGAAGGCTCCCCGGGAGGGAAGATCAATGGCTCCGGAGGGGGCGGTACTTTTTTCTGTGTTCAGGGCTCGGATCCGAATCGACTCGAGGCCTACTTGCAGAAGCGTGATCTCAGGTATTTCCCGGTACACAGCGAACCTGGAGCGCGCATAGAATCTTGAATTTGGAGTTGCCGTCCAAAGGCCCGAGAATAGTTTGCCCGCCCATGAGTTATACGATCTGGCGAGTGAGCCCGGGTGGCGAGAGTTTTCAGCTCACCAATATGGGCGCCACAGCCAACAAGGAAAGGGCTCTGGAAAAGGTTCGTAACCTGAACGAAAGACTCCGTCAGTCCGAACCGGATACCACGGACCGTTTTGTGGCCAGAGACGAAAACGGCAAAGAACTGAAGGCGCCGGCCTGACTTGAGCCTTGGCCAGATTTTTCTGGTCCGGACCTTTTCTATTCTGCTAAAGTAAATTTGCCCTTCTCCGATGTACGCCACAGAGGGGTACGGTGGAAGATTCAGCAAACTTCATTTCATTTCGTGCAGAGATTGAATGCAGCGCCTGCCATTATCATCTGCCGATGATGCTTCAGCCGGTGCATATGGAAATACCGATTCTCTGCCCTTCTTGCGGCCACAATCTGACTTACGTGATTCGCAGCGCTATTCGCAAGCATCTGAACGAAGCAGTACCTGTGTAAGCCCTTCCGGCGCTCTTCGCGCTGCTTCTCCGGCTATGCGCCGATCCGCTTCGGGAGGCAAAGCTTTCGCGGGCCCTCTCTGGACGAGAAAGTCTTCGCGGGCCTCGGGCACATCCGTACTAACGCTGGGCAGCGTTTTGAACGTTGGAAAACATCTTCCCTGGCAGCGCTTCCCTAGCACTGCGGGCAATCTTCATCATTCTGTTCAATTTGTACGGTGGGATGAGCGATCCCGAATTCACTTTTGACTCTCGCTTTGATCTCTTTCAGGAGAGCCGGGCTTCTTTCCAGGGAATCTACCACCAGATGGACACTGAGCGCGCTTTTTCGGGTGCTCATGGCCCATATATGGAGATCATGCACATCCATCACTCCTTCCAGTCCCTGTAAATAGTTGCGGACCTCCCCTGGATCAATGCTTTCCGGGACCGCATCCAGGGAAAGCTTCAATGCATTCCAGAGAAGTTGAACCGTACTCCAGACAATCACTCCGGCCACCAAAATGGACAGGGCAGGATCAATCCAATAGGCTCCGGTCCATTGCATGGCCAATCCGCCCACCACTACCGACAAGCTGACCAGCGCATCGGCGGCCATATGCAGGAAGGCCCCGCGCATATTTAAGTCCTCTTTTCGATCCTGCCAGTAGAGTGCGGTGGAGATTCCGTTTACCAGAACTCCCAGGGCAGCAATGTAGACGATGGTCATTCCCGGTACGTCGGCCGGTTCCTGCAGTCTTTGCAGCGCTTCGACGGCGATGGCCCCTGCGGCCGCCAGCAGGACAACAGAGTTGAGAAGCGAAATCTGAATGGACGCTCGGCCTTTGCCGTATGTGAATCTTTCGCTGGCTGCCTGTTTTCCCAGATGCACGGCAATCAAGGCCAGCACCAGACCCATGACATCGCTGAAGTTATGGCCGGCATCCGCCAGAAGGGCCAGAGAATCAGTCCAGAAGCCCGCCGCCAGTTCCGCGCCCGCAAAGAGCACGTTAATGATGATACCGAGCCAGAGTCGCAACGAAGATGTATCTTCAACGATTGGCGCATGGCTATGGCCTCCGGAAGCGTGCGAATGGCTATGATTTCGCTGACCTTCGGAGTCCTTGTGAGAATGGCTATGCGAATGACTATCCCGGGATCCGTGATCGTGGCGCGGGCCTTTCTTTTTTTCGGTCCGGTTTGCGGACTTTGCTTCCGATGTCCCTTCTGGTTTTGCCATATTCGGCCTCTGGAATCAGAAAGCCAGGAGCGCGGGGTGAATGTCAAGCAGGCCAGGCATAAAAATGCTGGAGATCGGAATTCGCGCAAGTAGGACTTTTCCTGTTGTGTAGCTTTCCTGATGAGGGAGTCTACCGGCTAACCTGCATCGTAGTTAGCTTCTGTTTTGAGCCATACGACGAATGTATTTTCCGAGAACATCAAATTCCAGATTGATGCGGTCTCCAGTTTTTCTTTGCTGTAGATTGGTGTGTTGTAGCGTATGAGGAATGATAGCCACTTTGAATCGGTGGTCTTCGAGTTCAGCCACCGTAAGGCTGATTCCGTCCAGCGCAATGCTACCTCGGGGAACCAGTAGATCCCGCTCCTCCGGCGGATAGGAGATCCAGAACTCATGGCTTCCGCTTAATTCGGTTACCTCGAGGATTTCGCCTATGGCATCCACATGTCCCTGTACGAAGTGTCCGTCGATTCTTCCATCGCCGCGAAGGGATCTTTCCAGGTTAATGAAATCCCCTTCTTTCAGATCGCCCAGGTTCGTTTTGCCCAGTGTCTCCTGTATGGCGCTTACGGTGTACTGGTTCGAGGACGGAAGCGTTTCTACAGTCAGGCAGACGCCATTATGCGAAACGCTGTCTCCGGGTTTCAATTCTTCGGCCAGCGTGGACTCTACCAGGAAAGTAAGGTTTCCCCCGGAAGGCGAAATACGTTGGAGTTTTCCTCTCGACTCGATTATGCCCGTGAACATGGGCCTACTGTGGAATTGTCGCTTTCTCTGGCAACCGATCTCCCGGATCGTTCTGATTCCAGTAGTCGGTGTAGTCCAGGCTTTGCAGTTCCAGTACTCCTCCATCATTTCTTTCCCAGCGAAGCAGCGGCCGCAGTTCCGAATCCAGGTCGACGTAAAAGACGTCCTTCTTTTCGGGAATCGTGGCTTTCTTCGTTTCTACAGGCGCCTGTAGAACTGTTACGATGCGCACGGCACGCTCTTCGCCTTTCCAGGTAAGTTTGCCTTTTTCCACAGTCATTTGGGCCGGCCGATATTCCGGTCTCCGTAACGGATTGCCAATGTCCCAGTCCGGTTGTTTGACCCGCGAACTCATCAGCATAGGAAACATGCGTGCGGAATCCGCATTGCTCAGGTCATCCTTTCGGATTAGCAACGGTAGCTCATCGTAGAGGAAGGCCGAAAAGGAGGGACCAGGTCTGCGAATAGTTTCGTAACCTCTGGATTCATTCTCCCAGTAGCTACTGTAGAAGAATTGCATTGTCTTTCCTTTCACTCGCAATTCCTTGTAGGTTTGGCCGCACCACTCCTGGGTGCTCATGGTTGCCTTGCGAAACCGTCCGGACTCCAGTTCCCAGAAGACCGAATTCATCTGTCGATAGGGGTAAACTCCGGTCTGGTAGGTCATCACCTGATTCTGCTTGATTACGTAGTAATCTGTATCGGACTCGGATTTCACCAGTTGTTCGCGACGGAATGGCTCCAGGACCGTGATCAGCATCAGTTCCGCTTCTCTGGGCTTGCCGTAGCGTAGCACTGTTCCTGTGTAGCGGGCCATCTCCGCTTTTCCCTTGAAGTGCGAGGATTGGAGGAAGGACCACCGGTGCGCAGGGCCGGAATATTGCTGTGCATCCTGTCCGCAAAACAGGATTGTGGAAACGGCCAGACCCCCGAAGAGTCGAAACAAATACTTCTGTGGCATATCGGGAGTAAAACACAGTGAGCGCAGCTGGCAAATACTGTTTGAAAAATACACCGGGGGGATGGAGAATCTGTATTGAGCCATGAATCGCAACTCAGATGACATTGATGCTATAGAGCATGAATTAGAGGTGATGACAACACCCGCTCAAGTATTCCGGGTTCTTACTTCGCAGACGGAGTTGCGTAAATGGTGGGCTCCTCGGGTCATTATGTCCAGAAACCTGGTCACTCAGCTGGACGGAAAAGACATGGAGATGAAGGCGGTGACCAAAGAAAAGAATCATCTGGTGCGCTACTCGTGGCGCGGAAAGGATTGGCCAGACGATAAGCCCTCTACAGTAATCACCTTTGAAATCGCCGACCAGGGCGTAAGTCGGGGGCGCACCGGCGAAGGAATACTACTTACGATATCCCATGATGGCTGGGTGGACCAGGAAGAAAGGGACCGGCAGGCCGAGATCTGGAAAGATGCGGTGGCCGGCCTCGAATGCGTTCTGGCCGGCAAGGATTTTAAGCCATGGTGGCAGGACGATCGCCGGGTCGGAGATTTTCTCACCGTTCAATTAAACGAATTGAAAGACTTTATCGGCCGGATCGAAGAAGAGAGCCGTGCGAAGAAAGAGAAAAAGCAGGCGGCGAAGAATCTATGGAAGATTTTCCAGGAATTGGACGGACAGGGCGATTGGCTCTGCAAAGAAAATGGCACCGAAATGGAACTTCGTTTTCGCGGGATTCGCATCTTTGGAGCCCTGAAAAACGGCCAGCTGGTAATGGCCTGGCGTGACCTGGACCCGCTCCTTGGGCGCGAACTGCAGGATTTTGCGGACAGATTTACGGTAGAGCAGGATATGGACATTCATGTGGGCAGAAATTACGATCGGCTTCCCGGGGCGGAGATTAATCCGGATCTGTTCAGTCGATGGTGCAAAGACGTTATGGCCCACAAAGCAGAACCGTGATTAACTTCTCCTGGACACCGGTAGGACCGGAACAAACACTCTTGGAAATCAAAACTCCCTCCGTAAGAGTAGGGACACTGTACCGTCTGGCGGCAGCCATTTACTGTCTGGATCTGGATATCTACTCCGGGGACGTGGATACTGTCGAAGAGGAAGGGGAGATGTATTCCAGCGATCGCTTCTTTCTACGGCCGGTAGAAGGTAAGGAAAGCGACGGGGCCGAACTGTACCACAGCCTGGGCGTTTTGATGGAGACATTGATTTCCGATCGTGTGGATCCGGAAAAACTGCTACAGCAGCACGATCATTCCATTCCGGACCCATCCTTTTTTTTTGACGAGCCCCCGGAGCTTGTATTCGATACGGATCCAGAGCGCAAAGAGACGCGATTTTACATTGAGACCACCGGCCGAACGGGACTTCTGATTCACCTGAGCCGGCATTTTTATCTGGAAGACATTAACATTGTTACGGCTACGATTCGCACTAACAATGCCGGTCGGGCCCAGGATCAGTTTCATCTGCAAAAGAACGGAGCTCCGCTCACCGAAGAACAATGCAAGCGAATCGAAGCAAGGATTCTGGGCAAGTCCTGATTCGCGTATCTCTGCAGTGCCGGCGCTCGATTCGGCGCCACCGGCCAGGCCACCCCGGAGGCAGGCGTTCAATAGAGGAGTCGCGGCGCAGGCCGCCAGGGACTACGAATCCGGCCTGCGAATGATGCGACCGTTTTAGCCACGCTGCATGAGACGTAAACCGGGGATCAGGCCGAAGAAGAAACGCCTTCTAGGTGGTTCGCGTCTGCTCCTGCCATTCGTCCAGCGAAGCCATCTTGGCAAGGCAGTTTTCCTGGATAATCTCCAGGCTGGGCAATGCATCCCGTAGCGCCATGGTCTGATTGGCATTCAGTTTGGATTGTGCATCGTCCGGCATCTCTTCCAGCATACCCTTCAGGTCGGTAGTCACAGCATAGATGGATTGAAAGGCTTTGTGAAAGGAATTGTACATCTCCAGCTTTCTTACGAGATCCAGTCTGGACTCTTCGTCTCCCAGGGACTCCACCCAGCGCCTATCGTCCAATCCAAGGCGGTTTAGATAATGCGTAACCGGTCGGGGATAGGAATACAGCTCTTTGTAGTAGTTGATAGCTTCTTCGCCAATCTGCCAGGATTCGGTGTCAATCTTGCGCGCCAGTTCGGAGAAGCCGTCGTACTGATCCCTCTCGAAGATTTGATGCTTTCTCAACGCATTGAGTACAGCCTGTTGTCGCTCCCTGATTTTTGTAACTTCCTGGACACATTCGTCTAACAGGTCTTTATCCAGGATGGCATGGGCGGAGATCTGTTCCGGCGTGTGGTAATAGTCTCCGGAGTCCCCGGTGTCTCCGGAGTCGGGGCTGGCCTTTGGACTTCCAGCGCCGACAGCCGGGTTTCCGGGCATGCCTGACTTTTCATTCTTTATCTTTAACTGAAGCCGTCGGGCCTCTTCGATTGTCCGGGCCAACCGTACAATTTCTACTTCCCGGGTCTTGATGTTGAACCTGGTAGCGTAGCGGTTCCCTTCCCGATCAATATATTTCTTGTTGAGATCTCGAATGGAAATACGTCGAGGATCTATTTCATCGATGGAGTCGATTGGTATGTATTCCAGGATAGGCCTCCTCTGCAGGGGAGTGCAGTTGCAACCAGTGCAAAATGTATTCACTTCTTAATAGTTGGCAACCAAATTAAAGCCCGGGAAAGGAGTCCCCGGTGTTTACGGAAATACCATCTTTTCCTGGCAAAGGAGTACGGCGCGGCAGACATCCGTTACCGCCGAAGGGCGTTCATTCCCAAAGTAGCTCTTTGCAGTGATCCTCTGCAGTGGTTTTCTTGATTCATGCACCGGAGTCGAGGAAATACCGTTGCCCCTGGCACAAACAAACGTTCATCCGGCAGGGCGAAAGCGCTGACGAGAATCCGGGAAACGATTCAGTCTTCGTCAGATTGGAAGAGATTGTAGATTTCGGACGGCTGGAATTCGTATCTCTTGCGACAGAATTCGCAGAATACTTCTACATGCCCTTTCTCCTCCACAAGTTCTTCGATAGACTGACGGCCCATGGCCAGCAGTACCTTTTCAATCTTCTCTTTGCTGCAATCGCATCTGTATTCGAAGCTACCGGTTTTTAGGATCTTTACATGGGACAACGAAGAACTGAATTCTCGTCTTTCCCCGTCGCCGTCCGCGATCAAGCCATGCACCATATCGGCAGGGGACATGTTGCGAATCATTTCCAGCACACGCTCCGAATCCTGCATGGAAGCCCCCGGTAATGCTTCAAAGCTGAAGCCGGAAATATCGACCACGACGCCGTTCTGGATTGTGCTTTCCATGCGAATGAATCCCAGTTTCTGATCGGAGCGCCCCAGATATTCTTCTACGTTTTTCTCCAGGGGAAGGTCGTGCATTTCAACGCTGGACGAATAGACTTTCCTGTTTTCCTCCACAAAACGGTTTACCGTGAACAATCCGTTCTTCTTCCCCTCGTAGATCGAACCATCCCAGGATGCATCCGGGCTGGAACAGAAAGAGCGCACAATACCATCGGAAGAGGCGAAGGACAGAATCTTTCGCACCGGCCCATTACATTGCATATCGATTCCGACGACGGTGCGTTTCGCCTTTTCGTTATGTCCGGCCAGGAAGAATGCCGCCAGCATGCTTTCGCCGAGAAGGGCTGTAACCGGTACAGAGGCATGGAGCACGGCGCCCACTTCCAGGGCTACATCGGTCAGGCTGCCCAGGATGAACCTGTAGTTCTGATCCGGTAGTATACCGGTTATATAGCGGTTATAGGCCATGGGCCTGCTTCCCATGGCCTCGGATTATCTCAATTGGTTTCCTTGAGCGCCTGGAAAAAAACCGCATAATCGTTCTTGGGATTCCACACCACAAATCCGGCTCCGCCTGAGTCTTTCGATGCCACCAGTTGCTTTTTGATGTAATCTTTGTAGCTCAGGCCGCTCTTGCTCACCAGCATGGTGAACCCCTGGATATAAGCGATGATTCGAGTTGTGCCCGCCCGTTTGATAGCCCGGGTTTTTCCGTCATAGATAGTCCGGTACGGGTTCTTCTGGTAAAACGGATCTCCGTAGAAATGAGACGGATATAGCATCGGGTACAGGGTGTCCATATAGCGGGCAAAGACTTCCATTTTCTGACCGATGATGTCGTTGTTGTTAAACGGTATTCGGCCAAAGATGTCGGCGCCAATTCGCACGCCGTGGGGGCGCAGCGTCTCTTCGAAGGACCTGAGAATGGAAGCTATGGTTCGGTATCGTTCGGTCAGGTTAAGTCCTTTGATGTGAAGTCGATCCGCGAACCGAATGTAGTCTAGCTGAATTTCCATGAATCCCATCAAGGCGGATTCTTCGGCGCGTTTACGAACCTTATTAATGTGTCCGGCCGGCGCCGGGTATGTTTTTAAGCCGCCCTCAAAGACTACCACTCGACTCACCAGGTAGAAGCCCATGGATCGCGCCGTTTTCATGAACTCTTCGGTGGGCAGTCGTGGCTGAACATCGACGACCAGGGTATTGATTCCGGTGGCCTTGGCCTGCTTCAGAAGCGGCAAAAACCGACTCTTTGTACGCGCCGTGTAATTGTTTAAGTAGATTCCCTGATAATAGACGGGGGCCGTGAAACGGTAGTTCCGGGGCATAACCGGATCAATGCCCTTCAGTAACTGATCCACTTGCTGCTGTTGTTTGCTGTCAGTGCTGACTTTTGCGGTTCGATCTTTTGAAAGGCCCTTCAGGTTTTCCTTGGTGCTGTCCAGCATATCCTTCGCCAGCAGACTGGCGATATCTTCCTTCTGGCTCTGGAACCGCTCTTGCTCCTTATCCCGGGAAAGGAAACTGGGTTCAGGGCTTTCGGAATTCTTTCTTGCCTTGTTCGAAGGATCATCCTGATCTTTCGAGTTCGCCAGCGAATTAGTGCTTTCTTCGCGCGATTCTTTTTTGCTCTGTTGATCCTTTGTCGCTGCCGGGATGTTTCTAGCATTGCGCTCAACGGACTTGTCGTTAGGGCTGCCTTTCGGTTTTTCCTGATTACTTTGCGGCTCTCGCGGTTTGCTTTCCGTGGCGGCATCGTCGGACTTCATCCGATCGGTATCGGTGGAGTCTATGGATGGTGCGGCACCCTCCGAAGCTTTCGTTTGTGGCGATTCCCCGGGTGATGTGTTGCGGTTTTTCTGGGCCGACTCAGGGAGCGCCCGGTTGTTTTGCTCTGCGGGCGGATGGTTCTTTCGGTTCTCCATCAGAGTCCGGTACAGAGCGTCTTTTTCCTGGCTTCTGGGCGGAGGGATTTCCGGCAGCGCGGGCACAAAGGGATCCTCCGCCGGGATGGAATAGACCAGCACTGTAGAAAATGCCGTGGCAATGAAAAAGAAAATCAGGCTTGAGGATAACCATTTACGTGGACCGAGCATCGTTGGAATTATCGGGAGGGCGGTTCAAAGCCTGCAGCCAAATATAGGCCCCGTTTTTCGGGATTCGGATCAAATCATAGGAGCCCGTTTCCCGGGATTTTTTGGCGGCTGGGCGATGTACGACCAGGTCCGGTGTCTTCGGCATATGGTGTGCCCCTGGCGCGGTTCCGGGTAGGCGGATCTTCCGGAACGTAGCCCGGGAATCGCCATGCCGGTAGGATTGGGCATGAGTGTTCTTCCGCGCTTCAATGGCTCTTCTTACGCTTTACAGAGAATCGGAACCGCGCTATATGAGGTCTGAATGCGCTTTCGGGGCGTTGAACGTTGCAGGCCTCAGGGCCTCAGCGCCTCCGGCAGGGCTCCAGACGGACCTTAAGCGAGGTCTGCATGAGCCCGTACTCTCCTGGGATGGTGACTATGAAAAAGCAGAGCATGGCAATACTTCTGATTCTTCTTTCGCTGCCGCTACTCCTCGATTGTCGGGGCCGCCGGTATCGTGGAGGCGAAAACACAAGGGAATTTGAATTCCTGTACGATGGAAAAGAGAGAAGTTACTACCTCTACGTGCCCGAGACATTGAAGCCGAATCCAGATGTGCTCTTTGCTCTGCATGGTGGAGGAGGCGATCCGGGAAAGATGATGGGACTTAACCACGGCGCTTTCGATGAGCTGGCGGACAAACATGGCTTCATAGTGGTTTACCCCGCCGGAATAGAAAATCAGTGGAACGATGGGCGAGAAGTGCCGGAATCAAAGGCTCATTCGGAGAAATTTGACGATGCCGGTTTCCTCCTGGCCATTCAGGACCGACTTAAGAAAGATTATGGAGTTCGAAAGAGTTATTTCACCGGCATTTCCAACGGAGGCTTCATGTCCTTTCGCATGGGCTGCGAACATCCGGATCGCGTGGATGGCATTGCTCCGGTAACCGCCAATCTGTCCGAGTATCTATTCGAGAAATGCAATCCCCGGGGAGTACCTTTGCTACTGATAAATGGCACGGAGGATCCGCTGGTGCCCTATGATGGCGGCTATGTGGAGGTTCTGGGGCGCAAGCGGGGAAAAATCCGTTCCACGGATGACAGCGTGCGAAAGTGGCTCAAGGCCAATGGTTGCCCGGCGCCGCAGGATTTTTCGCCGGCCGTGTATGATACTCGGAACAATGATCCGGACGATGGCACCGTGGCAAAACTGATGCGATTTGACTGTTCGGTTGCGGTGGAGCTGGTGCGAATCGAAGGGGGAGGGCATACCTGGCCGTCCGGGCGACCTTATTTGTTCGAGTTTATGATAGGCAAGGTATCCAATGAACTGGACGCTTCGCGCAAGATTGTCCAGTTCTTCGAGTTGGATCGCTGATCTGTTTTCCGTGGTCGGAGGGTGTGGATCCTGCATTTTTTTCGGCCCGGCTCCCGGTACTGAGGCTCCCGATTGTTAGGTTCCCAGTCATGAGGCCGCCGCAGATAGTCCTGGACGGTTGATACGCGATTCTAGCCCCCCGATAAGTATACATTCAGGCTGTGACAGAATGTGGCAGGAGTTCGTGCGCGATGGGATAGAATGCGACATAATTCATAGGCGGGGCGAAACGGCGGATGTAAAAGGAGGGGCTCTTTGGAGTCCGTAGAATTTCTGCTTTTTAAGGGGCAGCCGTCATATATATGCTTTACAAAAGACGGTCATTTTCCGACCGTCCAGGTATGTCCTCTCATCTGCTGGTGGAGTCTGTACAATCCGTCCATTTCTGGGATCGCCGTTCGCCGGCCCTTCTTTACGGAGCTTCGCCTATCTTTCCCTTGAGTCACGTTCTGCAGGTGCATCTCTGGCAGAGCGGTTACGAAATCTTTAACATAGATTGCGCGATTCGATTCAACGCCTTTCAGCTTATGGATGAGGCTCTGCGCCGGGAAATACCCGGGGAGGAAATGCTGCGGTCCATTCAGATTCAGCGAGCTTTTACGCCCTACCAGATTCTGGATCTTTTTCGGGCTGTGTGGCATCGCGAAAGGCGAAAACCCGGGCGGACTCTGTACTTTATCTACGCACCCTGCAAGCAGTTCTTTGACGGCGATGTACAGGAAGAGGAAGCCCGTTTCCTCCTTCAGAAAATGGCCTCGGTACTATCCCTCTGGAATGAAGCGGGAATCCCTTATCTTATAGTGGAAAGCGCTTCTTATAGGAGTAAGCTCTTCGGTAGCGCTCTTTCCGCCTTCAGCTCTCTAACCCGGTATCAATGGCAGTTGGACGGTTTGAAGTCCAGAAAAGAGGAACGTTCGTATTTTTTACGAGATATGAACCTTAAGCGGAATCGCTCGCTTCCTTTTTCCAGGTTTGATCGCCCGGCTACGGCCGTTGGGCAAAACGTCATGCTTTGATCTCAGTCTTTAATGCGATAGCGTAAAGATACGCTTTCATTTGATCCACTAATGCCATACGTTATATGAAGTTTAATCACGGAGCCTGCTATGGGAAGAACATTACAGCCTTATTCGCATCTGGTAGATAGCGTATACGAAAGGTTTTCGAAATTCAGAAAAGCGCTCAGGAAAGAGGATCGGGATTCCTTTGATGCGCTTATGATGGCCGCTCGGGCTCAGCTTCAGGTCGGCGTAATGGCGGCTCAGCCCAATCCATTCGATTCTATGGCCATGAGTATGATGATAGAAATGCATAAGAGGATTATAGAACTGGAAAAGCGATTGGATGAACTGGAGCATTCTTCGGGGGCCTGAACCGGGCGTTGTCAGGGCCAGTCTGCATACCTGGATGGAAAGGCCTGATGGATTGGCGAGTAGATGTAGAGAAGGATGGAGCGTTCGGTGGCAGAAGAAATACGGATCCGCGGATGGCTCTTTGATATCTATCATCTAGAGGATCAGATCTATCTATGTATTCTGGATGAGCAGGGAAAATTCTATCTGTGCCGGGATCACTTCTGTCCGGTGATCTATGCCCGAGGCCCCGAAAGCACATTGAGAAACCTGGTCAGGCGACTCCATGAAATGGAAGGCATTCAGGGTAAGCCGCATTATACAAAACGAAAGCTATTCTACGAAAACCGCCTGGTAGATGTTCTCTCTATCCAGATAAGTCGTCCGTCTTTGCTTCGAAGGATTCGCAGTCGACTATATGCAATGTATGGAAAAATGGATCTGTTTCATACAGATTTCGAAGTGCCCACCGGCTATATGCAGCAAAAAGGCATCTTTCCTCTTTGCCGATTGAAAGCTTCCCTTGTGAGAATCGGGCCTCCTGCTTCTTCCAACGATTCCCATAGGATCAGTCGTCCGGTATATAACCTGAAATGGGTACAGGCTCTGGACGATTTGTTCGATCTGGATTTTGCCTTACCGCCCGTGCGAATTCTCAAAATGAATCTTAACTACGGGCATCGTCTTACCTATCAGCAGATACTGTCTTCGGGTTCGCGTAAGAGCTTCCATACGCCGGATCAGAGAATTCAGCTGGAGTGCAATGACAACAAACTGGAACTGCCTACCGATCTACGGGCCGCCGACCTGGAGTCTTTGAACCAGTTTTTGCATTCGACTGATCCGGACATCATACTGTCTGCCTACGGCGATCAGGTTCTTTTTCCGGTATTGTTCCAGGCTTATCAGAAACAACATATAATTCCTTTTCTGGATCGGGACATATCGCCGGGTTCCAGTCGAAAGATAGTAACGGAAGGGACCAGCTATAATACTTATGGAAACTGGATCTATCGAGCTCCTTCCTATCCTTTGTTTGGCCGATGGCATATCGATAGCGCCAATTCTTTCGTTTTCAAAGAAGCACAGTTGATGGGTATCGTGGAGCTTTCGCGACTGAGCCGGATTCCGGTACAGAGACTTTCTCGATCCTCTACCGGCGCCGCGCTTACGGCCATTGAGTCGGAGGTGGCTCTGCGCAAGAATTATCTGGTCCCCTGGCAGAAGAGCGCTCTGGAGCAGCCGCGTAGCGTCATGGAGCTTCTAGAAGCGGACAAGGGCGGTCTGGTATTTGTGCCTCGAGCCGGTAGAATTATGGAAAACGTAGCTCAAATCGATTTTTCCCAGATGTATCCTTCGATTATGAGTATACACAATGTATCGCCGGAAACTATCAACTGTCTCTGTTGCAGTAATGAAGAAACGGAACATGTGCCGGAGATAGGTTTTCGCATCTGCGCTCGCCGTCGTGGAATTGTATCGGATGCATTATCGCACATCCTGAAACGCCGGAAGTATTACAAAGATCAAATCAAAAGCCTGAAAGGCGAGATGGAAAGGTACAGGTCCCGTATGGAAAACGAGCCGTTGCCACCGAACGGGCAACAGTTCCTGGAGCAGAAGCGGGCATCCCTGGAGCGAAGTCTGGAGTTGTACGATCACCGACAGTCCAGCCTGAAGTGGATGCTGGTTACCTCCTTTGGCTATCTGGGGTACCGTAATGCGAAATTCGGCAAGATCGAAAGTCATGAAGCGGTTACTGCTTTCGGTCGGGACAAGCTTCTGACGGCGAAGGAGATCGCTGAAGATGCCGGTTACCGTGTGATTCATGGAATTACAGATTGCCTGTTTCTGCAGATTCCCGAGAAAAACACTGGCCGGTTCTCGAAAAGAAGGGAATCTTTCGAACACGAACACTTAAAAGCGGTATGTCAGGAGATTGGACAGGTCACCGGCATAGAGATGAGTCTGGAAGGTATATACGACTGGGTGATTTTTCTGCCTTCGCGTACAAAGCCCGGTATTGCGGTAGTGAATCGCTATTTCGGGAGATTTCGGGACGGAACGCTTCGGGTTCGAGGCATTTCCGTAAGGAGGAAGGACCGTCCCTCCTGGATTAAACAGGCGCAGGACTGCTTTCTTGATCGGATGGCAGAATGTAAGACCGCAAGGGAACTGGAATCCATGCATCCGGAGATGGAGGCCCTGTATCTGGATTTCAAAAAGGCGCTGTTACATCGCACGGTGCCCTGGACAGATTTACTACTTCGTCGAACGGTAAGCAAAGGTCTGGAAGACTATTCGGTGGACGGGCCAGCCCCGGCGGCCCTGCGGGAACTGGAACCCTATGGTATACAGATTCAGGCCGGCGAAAAGATCAAATATCTGGTGCTGGAAAAAACCGCCGGCCCGTCGCGTTACATGTCGGAAGAAATGGCCTTTCAGACCTTTGGCGCAAGACCGGACAGGCAGCCGGACTATAGCATAAGCTATTATAGCCAGCTTCTCCTGGATTGCTTCGAAGAGGTATGGCAATATGCGGCTCCCGCGGGCTATTTCAGGCGAAAGGATTTGATGCAGCCGGATCTGCCGGGTATTTTCAAAGAATAACTCCGGATTCGTCTGAAACGCGAGCGAAAAGCTGTGATCCCGAGGTGCAATTGATTTGACCCCGGGGCAATGAAGGGCACTCAGGGGAATGTTCGCTCCAGCCCATTTCCGAATTGAGTCTAAAGAGACAATGCTACGAGTCATCAGCGAAAACAGTTTTGGTAATCTCATTACCTGCGAAGACGGTATTCCCAACGTAACCCATATTCCCTTTGTCCTGGACAGCCCATGGACCGAACACATTCCGAACACACCCGAATTACTGTTTCACGTTGCAGGAGCCAACCCACAGCCGGGAGTGAATTCTGCTCTGGCGGTTTTTCACGGACCCCATGCGTATATATCTCCCTCCTGGTATGAGGAAGAAGGCACGGTGCCCACATGGAATTACGTGGCCGTCCATGCCAGAGGAAACCTGCAGGAATTAACCGACCCGGATACAGTGCGTCGAGTCCTGGATCGGACTGTGGCAGAATATGAAGCTCACCGGCCCAACCCTTACACCGTGGACTGGGATAACGCAAGGCTGGATCGTATGCTTACAGGCATTCGCTGCTATAGAATGACTGTTCATGAATTGGAAGGAAAGGCCAAGTTGAGCCAGAATCATTCAGCGGAGCGTCGAGACCGGGTCATCAAGAACCTGGCCGCGGGCGACTACATGGATCGCGAAGTGGCCCGGTGGATGCAAGCCGACCGGTTCGGCGACCTTCCGGGTGAAAGCGGCGCCTCCCGATCATGATTCAGTATCAGGGTTGCGCAGTGTTTTTCTGTTTCGGTTCTATAGGCGGGCCCATTAGCGGCCTTTAACCGCCGTTCCCCGACGTTCCGTCTCTGAATCAACGCGCAATGATTCCGCCAGCAAGGACAATGTCGGAGACCTCGTTTTCTCTGGAAGGATAGAAGACTGCACTCTGTCCGGGGGTTATACTAAATACATCTTCCAGGCATTCTACGGTTGCGCGATGTCCCACCGGCTGTCCGTTGGAGGCTGGCTTTTCCTGGTAATCCAGATATCGCATCCTGGCCTTCACCGGCGCCGAACGATAGCGCACCTGGACCCGTACCTCCAGATCCTGCGAGGCAAAGTCTTTAACGAATCGATCCGGATGCAGTCCCTGGAAGTTAAGTTGTTCCACGATAAAGCTGTGATTTCGGGTTTCGCTCACCGGTCCTACTATGACATCCCCGTTCTCTTCGATGGAGAGTACGTAAAGAGGCTCCTTCCAGGCCAGGCCCAGCCCCCGACGCTGTCCGACGGTAAAGTTTTCCTTCCCTTTATGCTTACCCAGGATCCGTCCATGAAGATCTCTGAAATACCCCGGCTGGAACTCCAGACCCCGCTTTCGCAGATAATTTCTGTAATCGTTATCCGGAACAAAGCAGATTTCCTGAGATTCTTCTTTCTCTGCAATGGAAAGCCCGGCGTCGCTGGCAAAGGCCCGTACTTCCGGCTTTTTGCGGTCTCCCAGGGGAAAGATAGTATGTTCGATGGCGGATTGATCCAGACCATATAGATAGTAGGCCTGGTTTTTCTTTTCGTCCACGCCTTCCCTTATGGCCCACCGTCCTTCCGCAGTTCTATAGGTTCGGGCATAGTGCCCGGTGGCAATCCAGTCGATTCCCAGCGCACGGGCCTGCTCGAACAGGGAGCCGAATTTAACAAAAGTATTGCATTCCACGCAAGGATTGGGGGTTCTTCCGGAGGCGTAATCAGAAACGAATCGATCCATTACCTTTTCTTTGAAAACCTCTTCCATGCGAATTACATAAAAGGGCATTTCCAGTTGCAGACCTACATCCCGGGCATCCCGAATGTCTTCCGGACTGCAGCAGGATTTTTTCCGTGGATCGCAGCTTTCTTCGTATTCCCAGACCCTGAGATTCACTCCGGTTACCTGATAGCCATCCTGCATCAAGGCAAGAGCCGAAACCGCACTATCCACTCCACCGGACATGGCCACCACTACCTTCTCATCGGTGGAAGGCAGGATGCCGGTGGCCCGGCCCAGGTTCCATTGGGAGCCCTGACTTTGACTCCCGGTCCGGTTCCTATCGGAATTGACGCCGGATTCAACGGTGGGCTCCAGGGTTCGGATTTCCGGATGGAGAAACGGTTCGGTGGTTAGTTCCATATCACAATCGCTTTACAGTATCTGTGCGGCCCCAATCCTGGGGAAAGTATTATTATGAGAATTACAAAGTCATCCGGTTTCAAATCCTACAGGGGAAGAGCCCTGGGACTATTGCTACTGGCCGTGGGCGCGCTCCAGGGGGCGCCACGAGTGGATGTCACTATCAGTTACGCAGAATTCTCGCCCGATGGCGATGGTTTTCAGGACCACGTATGGATAAATGTACGCTCCAGCGAGTCGCCGCTGTACGCCAACGACTGGGTACTGACAATTCGGGACTCCGAAGGAAACATCGTTCGCCAAATCAATGCAGATCGGCGGAAGATTCGGCCTGCGCGCGGGGTGGGTAACCTGTTTCTTCCCGGCAAATACGAAATACAACCGGCTATTCTGCCGGAGAGGATATACTGGAACGGTTACGGAAAAGACGGCAAGCCGGTCAGGGATGGGGCCTATCGACTTTCATTGCAAGGGGAGTTCAAGTCTGGAGGCTATGTGAATCAGGATTTTCGGGTTCGCATCGACACCAAGAAACCCCGGGTCACGCTTGCCGCCACCACGCCTGTCCTTGTTCGAGCCATCACGCCCGATGGAAGCATTCAGCAGCCTCGTGGCGAAATCACCATCATTCAACGCTCGCCCGCGGGCGCAGGCTATAACTTTACCGGACAGATTCTTTCGGCGGACGGCGACTTAATCGAAGAAAGGAAATGGAAGGATCGTCTTCCAACATCGATTTCCTGGAATGGACGGGAGCCCGGAGGCTCGGCTGTAGACCCGGGGAACTACGGTTATCGCCTGACTGTCCGTGATGGGGCCGGTAACGTTGTTCGCGTAGAGGAACATGGAATCTATGTCACAGCAGGCGCGCCGGACATTGTCCTGCGCGGGAACCGCTATTATTCTCCGTCGGGGCCGAACCTGAGTTTGGAGACCGTGGCGATCAGCGGAGGGCTGTCCGTGAGCGGATACGAATTTCAGATTCTGGATTCTGGCGGCGACGTTGTGTATCGCCAGGGCGGCGGATCCCGTCTGCCCCCGGGATTCACCTGGAAAGGGAATTCGGATATGTCCGAAGGCTATTACCGGGCTCGGGTGATTATGGAGCGTGGGGGGCGCAGGCAGATCAGTCCTGAATTCGTCTTCTATCTGGATCAATCGGGTACGCAGCCATCCCTTTCGCTTTCGTCCAGTACCTTCACCCCGGATCATGACTTTATCAACGATACAGTTACCCTGGAAACTTCGTACTCCGGACCGGTACCCGTGCAGGACTGGACCCTTTCCCTGGTCATCGTTTCCGATGCTCATCCGGACCTCAAAGAGGTGTTCATGGCTTTCGAAGGAAAGACTTTGCTTCCGTCGAGTATACTCTGGGACGGAACCGGTTACGAAGGTAGGGATCTCGAATCCTACGAAACCATCATACCTGTACTGAGTATTCGAAACGAAGCCGGCAGGATTCGAACCATCGAAGGCAGTCCCCTTCGCACCGGCGTAGTGTTGCGGCCCATCAAAGACGGCGGTGTGGAGCTTGTGGCCAGGTTTCCCAACAAAAACTATTTCGACGAAAACGGAGTCATAAACTCCAGAGGCGCAGAAGTGGTGGATGCGATTCTGGGCCGGATCAATCGGCACCAGCGCTACTTCTTGCGCGTAGAGTGTCATAGCGCCATTCCTGGCCGCGAAGAAGAAAACCTGGAACGAACCGAAGAGATGGCCTATACGATTTTTCAGAAGTTTCAGGGAACATACTGGCCCCTGGACCGAATGACTTACATGGGGGCCGGCGAAACCGAAGCTCTTTACGAATCAAACGGCCTGTTCGAAAGCTATCGAAACGATCGAATGGAATTCCGACTGGAAGATGACAATTTCGTCGTAAAGGAATAGGAACTAAAATAGGATTAGGATTACTGCTGCTGGGTCCCGGAGATAATATCCGCGCCAATGTCGCTTCGTCGGACTTGTAGGACTTGTAGGACTTGTAGGACTTGTTGGACTGGTCGGGCTCGTCGTGCTTGCCCCACCGGTGACCAAACGTTCGCGAATGATCTTGTTCGCAAACTTCCGCGCTACTTCTTTAAAAGCTTCTTTGCCAGGTTGGCGATGTTTTTGGCTCTAAGACCGTAGTGGTCCATCAGTTTGCCGGCTTCGCCGCTTTGACCGAACTTGTCCTTCATTCCGATTCGATGCACGGGAGTAGGATGCTTTTCCGATAGCGCTTCGGCGACCGCGGAGCCCAGGCCGCCCATAATGTTGTGTTCTTCGGCGGTAATGATTAGCCCGGTCTTTTTTGCATATTTCACCAGGAGGGCCTCATCCAGAGGTTTTACGGAAGCCATGTTGATGACGGCCGCATCGATGCCGGCCTTCGCAAGCAGATCAGCCGCTTCTTCGGCTTCCTGCACCATAACACCACAGGCTACGAGGGTAACATCTTTGCCGTCTCGGCGAACTTCCCCTTTGCCGGGTTGGAACTTATAGCCCGCTTTGCGTTTGAGTACCGGAACGGCGGCACGGCCGCAGCGAACATAGCAGGGCCCTTTGAGATCCGCCACTGCCTTTACTATGGCGATGGTTTCATTATAATCCGAAGGCACGAAAACCTGCATCTCCGGAATGGCGCGCATGAGGGCCACGTCTTCGATAATCTGGTGGCTTGCGCCGTCTTCGCCTACTGTGATGCCCGCATGGGAGGCCACCAGCTTCACGTTCAATCCCGGATAGGCTACGGAATTTCGTACAATCTCCCAGGCTCGTCCGGCCAGAAACATGGCAAAGCTGGAGGCAAAGGGAACCAGTCCGCTGAGCGCGAAGCCTGCGGCCATGCCCACCAGGTTCTGTTCGGCTACGCCCACATTATAGAATCGATCCGGAAAGGCTTTGGCAAATACGCTGGTCTTGGTGGACCCCGAGAGATCCGCATCCAGAACCACTACGTCCTTTCTTTCCTCGCCCAGCTCCTTTAGAGCCTGGCCGTATCCATCTCTGGTTGCTTTCTTTTCCAATTCTATAGTACCTGTATACGAAACTTCCCCCGGGAGTTGAGGGCATATAGCTAAGCTTCCTGAGGCCCTTTTGGCGTCCAAAACAAAAAAGCGCTCACTACCGATTTGGCAGGAGCGCTCCTTTTTTCGGGCCTGAGATCCACAATTCGAAGGCGCTTTAGCCCGAATTGCGAGCTCTTCAGAAACCGGACCCGAGGGCCCGGATGGCCGGATCAGACCTTTCCGTGATTAGCCTTTCAGCGCATCCACCCGGTCGGTTTTTTCCCAGGTAAACGTCTTACCTTCTCGACCAAAGTGACCGTAAGCGGCTGTATCTCGATAGGTTCTACCTTTAGGATCCAGCAGTTCCAGTTCCTTCACGATTCCGCCGGGGCGGAAGTCGAAAGCGTCGCGAACTCGCTGAGCGATCTTGTCATCGTCCATGGTTCCTGTTCCAAATGTGTCTACCAGAACGGACGTAGGCTCCGGATAACCGATAGCATAGGAGAGCTGAACTTCACAGCGCTCGGCTAGGCCGGCGGCCACAACATTCTTGGCTGCATAGCGTGCCATGTAGGCTGCGGAACGGTCTACTTTGGACGGGTCCTTTCCGGAGAATGCGCCACCGCCGTGACGGCCATATCCACCGTAGGTATCTACGATGATTTTTCGTCCGGTAAGACCACAGTCGCCGTGGGGGCCGCCGATCACGAACCGACCGGTGGGGTTGATCAGAAACTTGGTGTCCTTGCTGAGCATTTCTGCCGGGATTACCTTCTTGATAACCAGTTCGATCATCATCTCTTCCAGCTTCTTATGCTCCAGGTCGGCCAGGTGCTGAGTGGAGATTACGACAGTGTTTACCTTATGCGGCTTTCCATCTACGTAATCGATGGTTACCTGGCTTTTGGAGTCGGGTAGCACTTCTTTGATGGTGCCGTTATGACGCAGTTCGGCCAGATATTTCACCAGCTTGTGCGACAGATCGATGGGCATGGGCATCAGGCTGGGAGTTTCCTTGCAGGCAAAACCGAACATCAAGCCCTGGTCGCCAGCGCCCTGATCCAGGTGAAGACCTTCGCCTTCGGAAACGCCCTGGGAGATGTCCGGAGACTGAGCGTGCAGCTTTACCAGTACCTCTGCGGTGTCGCAGTTGAAACCGATGTCCTTGTGAGTGTAACCGATATCTCGGGTCACTTCACGAGCAATCTTCTCTACATCCACATTGGACTGAGAAGTAACCTCACCAGCTACGCAGATGAAGTCAGTGGTGGTCAGAGTCTCGCAAGCCACACGGCTTTTCGGGTCTCCGGCCAGATAGGCGTCCAGAATGGCGTCGGAAATCTGGTCTGAAACCTTGTCCGGGTGACCTTCCGATACGGATTCGGACGTAAACTGGAAATTCTTCAATGACATGTAATACCCCTGTTGACTTGAGCCTGAAAAAGGCATCAATTTATCTTGATATCCTATTTTTTTGCCTGGGGATGGAATGTCAACGGAAAGAAGGGCTGCAGAAAGGGGTGCCGGCCCGCTATTTGGTCCTATGAGCCGCAAACGACGATCCCTGTATGGCATTTTGCTGTCCTTGCCCCTGCTGGTCGCTCTGGTAGGGCTATTTTCCTCCTGTGTTACCGGCTCCCCTCTCTATTTATGGAAAGCTGCGGTGGGCCAGGCCGAGATTCTCTGCAATCGAAAGCCCATAAAGGAAGTCCTGGAAGAGGGGGATCTGGATCCTGAGATTCGTCGAAAGTTGGAATTGGTCCTGAAAGTCCAGGGTTTTGCCCGGTCGGAGCTCCACCTGGATACTGCAAATTCCTTTCAGTCTCTGTCCCGGATTAGCCGGGATGCGGCCGCCTACAACGTGGTGGCCACCGGCGCGCTCTCTCTAGAAGCGCATACTTACTGGTTCCCCATAGTGGGCTCGGTACCCTATCTGGGTTTCTTCAGTCGTCAGGAGGCCCAGGAGCATGCGGCCAGCCTTGAAAAGGACGGAATGGATGTGGCGGTTCAGGATGTGGCGGGGTACTCCACCCTGGGCTGGTTTGAGGATCCGCTACTATCGTCCCAGCTGGCCTATTCCGACTATGGATTGGTCCGGCTGGTTATTCATGAAGGGGTACATTCCACTGTCTGGATTCCAGGTTCGGTTCGATTCAATGAGTCTCTTGCCTCTTTTGTAGAAGAGCAGGGTTCCCGCCAATATCTGGGCTCGCTGGAAAACGGAAAGGAAAGACTTTCCAGGCTGGATGCCCTGACCGCGGAGCGTATGGAATATCGTCGCATAATGCACGATACTGCAGGCGAACTGCAGGAGATCTATACTTCAAACCTCAGCGAGGCGACGAAAATGGCCAAAAAGCAAGCGGCTCTGCGGCATTTAAAGGAGAGGTTCAAAAAGGCGGATTTCAAGCTATTGAATCTGGAGAGCCTGTTGGCCAGGGACTACAACAATGCTCATTTTCTGTCCCATCTTGCCTATAACTCCGGCACCGATTACTTCGCCCATGTCTTTGATGAATGCGTCCGCGACTGGGCCTGCTTTGTTCTGCGAATGAAATCCCTGGACAGACCGCCGGAAAACTGGGAGACCACTCCCTGATCCGTATTGCTAACGTTGCCAGTATCCGGGCGGGTACCAGGGTACTTTCTTCTGTAATCTTCAACTATTGAGCTTCTGGAATAAGGCCGGCTATGCTGTTTACCATCCGCGCAACGATGGGCCCGGAAAAAAGTCAGAAAATTTTGTAAAATAATTTTTGTAATTGACTCTGCCCGGATTTTGTCGCTTCCTGCGATACATGAGTGCTTCTAATGATTTGGTATTGTCGATGGGTACGGCCTTTCGCGGTGCCATGGACATTATCCGGGATGGCATGAGCAAAAAAGAAAAACTATCTACACTTGCTCTGTCCATTCTAATCCACGTAGATCAACAACAGGGTATTTCACAAGGCGAGCTTGGCAAAATGCTCCGTAGAGATCCCATGACTATGAGTCAGGCCGTTCGAGCCCTTCAGAATGCCGGGCTGGTTACCAGCGCACCGGACAACGAAGACCGTCGCGTAAAACGTCTGACCATTACCAAGAAAGGAAAAACCCTGGGCGATAGCCTGCTGGACAACGAGAACCGTTTGCTCAGCAATCTGGCCAGGGAATGGGGAAAAACCCGCGTAACTCAGTTCTCCAAAGATGTAACCGAGTTCAACGAGTTTCTAACCCGAATCGCAGGTTAATTTTTTGAGCGACCCGGACTTTCGGGTCGCCTCTGAGCTATGGGGCCTTCGGGCCCCTTTTCACGGTTCCAGCAGGTAATGCTGTTGGCCTCGCTTGCGAAACCTTCCGGCCACCGGATAGGGCGCGCGACGACTCACTTCCATTTCATCCATATAGGGCCCTATGTCCAACGGCGCCAGTTCCTCGTCGATCCATAGTCCTATCTTTTTTGTTCCCTGGAGTATTACGATGGCGGACGGTCCATCGGCATGATACTGTTCGGGATGACCGGGAAAGAGTTGAATGGGACCGGATCCCGGTAGAATTACTCTTCGCGGAAGCTTTTTCCCGGTTTTTCTAAGCCTGGCCGCACCAATTCGTTCGCAGGGCTCGGCCCGGGTTACGTAGTAGAAATGTCCCAGCCGATAACACCGATGCTCGGAGGGCCCCGGCGCCTTCAGCCTGGGCGATGCATCGCCGAAGGCCGCTTCCAGGCGACGGCTCACCGAAGGCGAATAGTACATTAGTAGATCCGGATCCAGAAATTTCTCGAGCTGCCTTCGCAGGGCGCCATGCAGGACCGAGTCTTGCTTTTGTTGCTGTTGTAGCTTTTTGGAAATGGCCACAAACCGCTGTAACCTGGACTTTAGATAAGCCGGACCCTCGAAGGAATGGAGAAAGCTGGCTCCGTCCTGTTGCACGCTTTCCAGGATCGCCCTTGCCTTCTGCATGTGGGTTTCCATGTCCAGAAGCTGCTTTTCCAGAGCTCTGGCATGGCCCAATCCCTCTTCTAGCTGAATCTTTCTGGAATTGCTCACCAATGTACAGTATCGGCGGCTTTTCTGTCAGTTTACGTATTTTCTACGGAAGATGCTTAGCAGAATGCCCGTGGCCATGAGGCAGGTGATGAGGTGTGAGCCGCCATAGCTCACAAAGCTAAGCGGCAAACCGGTCACCGGTAACAATCCCAGAGCAATTCCTATGTTGAAGAAGATATGATAGAAAAACATGAATCCCAAACCTGCGGCTAACAGGGAGCCGAAGCGATCCCGGGCATCATAGGACATCTGTAAGGCCCGCAACGGAATCGCCGCCAGAATGAGCAGCAGGAAGACGCTACCCAGAAATCCGGTACGCTCCGCCCAGGCGGTGTAGATGAAGTCTGTATGCGCTTCCGGAACCACTGGAGTATCGCCAATGGTCATTTCGCCGTCGAACATTCCCTGGCCTACCCATTGTCCCGAGCCGATGGCTGCTTTGGAGGCTCGAATCTGATAGGCATGCCCTCGAGGGAAACGATCCGGATTAATGAAGGCAGTAACTCGCACTACCTGGTGGTACTTGAAAGAGAACGTCCAGTGTATGGACAGGGCCGAAAGAATGGAGATGCCAATTACGCCCAGCGGAATATAATACTTTCGCAGATGCTTGAAACTCACTCCCTGAGTAAGTCGCCATATGAAGAGTCCCAGGGCAGTAAAGGAACATAGCAGGGCCACCACAAGAAGCAGAATGTCGTTGTCCAGGAGGCGAAGCAGCATGCCACCCTCTTCGATGCGGATGCTTTCTGCCGCATCTTGAAGATCAATAAAGAGGCTCTGGTTGGTCAGCACGTTTCCCAGATACTCTCTATCCGTCCCTGTAATGCCTTCGGGTATTTTCGCCTTTTCCAGGAAGGCCCATATATCCGATTTCAAGATTCGCACAGCCGGCAGCAACGAGTCCTTGCCCAATTCGCCTACCCGTGTAAGCACCGAGTCCACCAGCATGATGTTATGATATTCTATGTACAGGGGCACAAAGATAGAAACCGCAAAGAATATCACAATGGAGCCGATGTGATAAATGTCTGCTCCGGCCATATATAGCATGGATAGCAAGATGGGAGCGATTACGAAGGCTCCGCCAAAGTCCGGCTGCACTACAATCAGTAGCATGGGGAGAACGGCGATACCAAAGGGAATCAAAAGCGAATAGATGTGCTCCAGTTCCCGTTCTTTGAGTTCCAGATACTTGGCCAGCAGAATGATTGTGGCCAGCTTGGCAATTTCCGATGTTTGAAATCCCACCGGTCCAAAACGAATCCAGCTTCGCGCGCCTTTGTGTTCCGAGCCGATGAAAGGAACAAGAGTTATTAGAAGTAGAAATATAGCAATTCCGTATAGCGGCAGAGCAACGCCGCCGATAACCTGGTAGTTCACCTTGCGAAGAGCCAGCATCAGTACCAGGCCCAATGCCAGGAAGATACTCTGTCGCATCCATGCCGGGAATGTGTTCTCCGGGTTGGTCTCCTGGGTATAAAGTACAAAAATACCGGCTCCCGCAGCAAAGAGTACGGAGAAAAGCAAAACAAAGTCTATGCGGTATTTACTGAACATTTAATGGCTCTTTGGGTCTCGCTTTATGCTCTTTGAACTCTATCCTGTTTGCTGTTGGCTTCCGGGCCGACTTTTGGCTCATTCGGGTCAATATGCCTGAAACGGCATCCGTCATCCACTATTGCTGTAGCTCCGGAGATTCATTGTGTTCTGGATGAATGGCCATCTCTTTCGCCGGATCTTCCGGTAGCGGACGATCCCAATTCGGGTACGCCGCTTCAAACATCTTCATGGCCACTGGCGCCGCCGAATAGGATCCCGCCACACCGTATTCCACGAAGATTACCACCACCATCTGCTCTTCCACTGGCGCTCCATAGGGAGCAAATCCCACGAACCAGGCATGGTCACGACCGGTCCGTTCGCTCCGGGTCTGTGCAGTTCCGGTCTTTCCGGCCACCGGCACCATATCTTTTCGGTTCAGGTAGCTGGCGGTACCCGCAGTGACCACGGCCCGCATTCCTTTTTCGATGGTTTCTATATGATTGCGCGACAGAGGAACCTCGGCTATTTTCTCGGGACGAACCTTTCGTACGATTCTACCGTTATAGGAATCTCGCACTTCGCGCAACACGTGCGGACGGAGCACTTTTCCGCCGTTCAGGATGGCCGCATACATCACAGCAAGTTCGATGGGGGTCGTTTGCATAAATCCCTGTCCAATAGACAGGTTGATTGTATCGCCGTCGTACCATCGACTGGACCAGGTAATCTGTTTCCATTTCTGATCCGGCACGAATCCCTGCACTTCGCCGGGTAGATCAATTCCGCTTTTCTTATCCAGGCCCAGAGCTTTAGATAACTCTATTATGGGAGTGGGGCCAATTTTATAGCCCAGCCTGTAAAAGTACACGTTACAGCTATGGGCAATGGCGCCGATCATATTGTTCATTCCATGACCGGAAGCCTTGTGGCAGTAGTAGACGCTATCCGGAACGCCGGCCACCGAGCTTTCCAGGCTCCAGCGTCCAGGACAATGGAACTTGGTTCGCTTGCTTACGAAGTCATCGGGAAAGGATTCCAGCCCCGCCAGGGCCACCAGGGGTTTGAATGTAGAGGCGGGCGGAAACTTGGTCTGTATGGCCAGGTTCAAGAATCCATTGTAAAGACGTACTTTGCGAATGTGTTCGGATCGAACATCGCCGGTGCCGCTGGAAAGGATGTTCGGATCGTATGTGGGCGCCGAAACCAGGGCCATTACTTCGCCGGTGGCCGGTCGAATGGCGATGGCGGCTCCGCGCTTGCCGCTCTTGATGAGCGCTTCGTAGGCGGCGGCCTGGACGTTGCGATCTATGTTCAGTATTAAATGATTCCCCTGCTGGCTCCGTTCGATGGTTTCTTCGCTGTCCAGCACCTTGTTTCGCACCAGAATGCCATCTTTCCCGCGAAGATCCGTATCGTAGAAATCTTCCACACCGGCCTTTCCCAGGGTCTGGTAGGGCAGTGCTTTTCCTTCTTTAATTTCGCGTTTTGAAGGCGAGCCCGTATAGCCGGTAACATGGGCCAGCGCGGGTCCCATGGTGTAGTAGCGCAGGAATCGAGTGACGAACTGAGTCTTGCTGCCTGGCAGTTGCAGGCTGGCCAGCCGCACCTGCTGCGCCCGGCTGAGTCGGTGGACCAGGGTTACCTCTTCGTTTTTGCGCGAAAGCTCCTTCCACTTATCCGGTTCCAGAATGTCGGCATATTTCGCAAGCGGATAGCCCATGATGGCGCAGAAACGTTTCAGGAATTCAACGCCTTCTTCCCGGGTCTTGAACCGGCCCGGATACATATTAAAGTCAATGTACAGGATGTTCTGAACCAGAGGTTTGTCCAGATTCATGTTTCGATCGTAAATGAATCCTCGGGGCGCCTCTTTGAACTCTTGCTTGCTTACAAATTTTCGCGAAAGCACATGGTTTTCCGCTCCGTGTAGCACTTGCAGGTTGCCCAGTTGCAGAACGCATACTACGGACAGAAAAAGAACCAGCGCCGTGAAGAAGTAAATCCTTACGTGGAATCTTCGCTCCAGGCGGAATTCTGTGGACGAACGAGTACTCATCGATTTTGAGAATCCAGTCTATAGATCGTGGTCAGAACCCAGAACCAGATGGGAGCGATTCCGGCCGTATATACCGCCGGACCCAGCAGCGGGTAGGCTGCGGAAAACTGATCCACCATGCCCATAATCAGCCAGACTGCAATGCGTACAATCAAGGTTGTGGCAAAAACCAGCACCAGTATGGACGCTATGCTATCCCTGTCCAGCAGTCGATTCAGTCGTCCGATGGTGTACCCGGCCAGACAGTAAACCAGGGAGTGCACACCGATGATGGATACAAACTCCCGGGCGGATTCGTCGTAGGCCAGAAGTTGCGAGTCTTCCAGTAAACCGGCAAAGAAGCCGATCCAGATGCCATTGAAATCGCCTTTACGAATGCTGAAGAAGATTACAAAAATCAGCAGAAAATCTGGATAGATCGCCCCGGTGTTCAAAAATTCGAAGTTTAGACTGAGGAAGTTGATTCCCTTCAGAAACGAAGAAATAATAAGGCCTACGGCAACAACTGTAGCTTCCAGAAACATATTACTGGGCCCCCGGTATATTCAGATTCTCCAGCCTTCGGCGCGGTCCAGGTCCTTGAGGCTCGGGAGTTTCTTCTTCCTGGGTTTCCTCCTGCTGGTCTTGATTCTGGGCCGCTCGCTTCCTGGCTTCTTCCTGCTCCTTCAGTCGCTTTTCGACTTCAGGCAGGTCCGGAAAAACGGGGGGCCCGAATTCGGTAACCAGGTTGTCCTCGATCTTTTCCCGTTCGAATTGTTCGGCCCAGGGGGAAGGACTTTTAAGAAGTACGACAACTGTGTCCAGCCGATCAATGGGAGCGTAGGGCTTTACCATGGCGGTGCGGAATTCGCCGTCCGGGTTGCCTTCCCCGGTGATGATGCCCACGGGAATATCAGGCGGGAATATGCCCCCCTGACCGCTGGTATACACCGGTGTTTTCAGGATCTCCACGCTGGGGTCTTTAAAGACCGTGCGGTGTTCGAAAGAATCAGAGCTGAGATAGGTCAGGAGTCCGCGGGTAACCGAGCCGCTGTTTCCGGAAAAGATCGCCCATTGGCCGGTATGGGGCATACGAACTCCCATGTTGAACCCGGGATGAATCAAGGGTTGTACTACCGAGGATGAGTCGCCGGCAATGGCCACAATTCCAACCACGGCACGGATCAGGTTTTTGTTTTCGTCGTGCGCCTTGCAGATTACCGGCATGAAAGGGCGGACCCCATCCTTGCGACCGGCCCGGATCAGAATTCGCGGGCTAATGGAGTTTAATCGCGTGCCGATTACCTCGGCGGTGATTTCATCCACGCCGTCCAGCGGAGGGAAATCCAGGGCTTCGCGTAGCTTTTCGTTGTCCCGGCGAAGGGCGTCGAATTTGTCCTTTTCCAGGCGGTATTCTTCCAGGCGTTTCTGAGCCTGATCATACTTCTCTTGAAGATCCTGATACTGGTCCACCCGCACCCAGAGCTCACCGGGCAGGGAGAGTCCAGAGTTTATGGCGCCGCCGATTTCGTCGGCCAGTTTGCCGAACAGCGCCGCACCGGCAGCAAAGGGGTTACGCTGCCAGAGGATGCAGGTTATAGAAAATAGAACGCAGAACCCCAGGCTGAAGGTGATCTTTTTTCTCCAGAGGATCTCCCACAGCATGGATTATTTCATTCCGGATCGAATATTCTTGAGCTCGTCCAAATAGCGACCGGTTCCCAGAGCCACGCAGATGAGCGGGTTTTCGGCTCTAAATACGGGAACGCCGGTTTCCTTGCTCAAGAACTTGTCCAGGCCCTTGAGCAGGCAGCCACCGCCGGTCATTACGATTCCGCGTTCGACGATGTCGGCGGCCAATTCCGGCGGGGTTCTTTCCAGAGAGTTTTTGACTGCTTCCAGAATGGCATCGATGGGTTCTTTTAGCGCCTTTCGGATCTCGTTGGAGTCAATTTCCAGGGTTCGGGGCAGACCGGAGATGGCATCCCGACCGCGAAGCTCCATCACCTCCTGCTTTTTCTCGGGATACGCATTACCGATGGTGAGCTTCACATCTTCGGCCATCCGTTCCCCGATTACCAGGTTGTATTGCGTTCTGAGATGTCGGATTACGGCCTCGTCGAATTCGTCGCCGCCGATTCGGATGGAGTCGGCAATTACCATCCCCCCCAGGGAGATGACAGCGATTTCTGTAGTTCCACCGCCGATGTCTACAATCATGGTACCGGCGGGTTCATGGATGGGTACGTTGGCCCCGATGGCTGCGGCCAGGGCTTCTTCAATAAGGAATATCTCACGGGCACCAGCCTGTTCGGCGGATTCCCGGACGGCTCGCTTTTCTACCTCGGTAATTCCGGAAGGAACCCCGATTACCATCCTTGGTTTCACCAGAGTGGTAGTTTTGTGCACCTTCTGGATAAAATAGCGGATCATCTTCTCTACGGTTTCGAAGTCCGCAATTACCCCGTCTTTCATGGGTCGGATGGCAACAATATCGCCCGGGGTCCTTCCCAGCATGCGCTTGGCCTCATGGCCTACAGCCAGCACCTTGCCGGTGGAGGATTGCACCGCCACCACCGAGGGCTCCGAGAGCACAATGCCCTGTCCCTTTACATAAACCAGGGTATTGGCCGTTCCAAGGTCAATGCCCATGTCGTTGGAAAAAAGTCCGTATAAGTTATCAAGAAGCATACAATTTATCCAGATTGCCAGGGTAGAAGAAGATCAAATTACCGGTCTCCGTTAGTCAGTAGCGGTGTCAACTAATCGCTGTCGCTACATACTTTTCGGCATAAATGCGGATAATCTCTCTTTCAAAAAAGGATCATCGCCGGAAATACGTAGCGCCTCCTGCAAATACGGAATGGCGAAATAAGGACCATTCTGTTTTGCATTGATTTCACCTTCCATGCGGGCGGCCTCGGCCCGGTAAAAGTCCGGCACCGAAGCGTCATACTTAACCTGCCTCACCGCATACAAAGCCTGCATGTAATCTTTGGCCTGAAACCTGGCATATCCGATAAGCAACTGCTTTTGATAAGGGGCCAGGAAGTCGGGAACATCAGCGGCCGCAACTTCCGGAGTTTCGGTTCCGGCAACTTCCGCCGTGTCCTGCTTTTGGGGTTCCAGGGTCACTTTCAGGTTTTCATGGTCGCCCAGAAGTGCGTACAGACCCGCCGAAACCCAGACCCATTCATCCCGCAATTGTTCTGGTAATTCCGCGGGGTTCACTGCGTTCAAGTGATCTAGAATGGCGGGGTCGGTGCGCCCAAAATACATCAAATCCCCGAGAGCTATTCCAAAATGGGCAATGGAGCGATAATTGCTATCCGGGCTATAGGCCAGGGCCCGGCGCATGTAACGTGACAGCTGAAACCCAATGCTTTGAACCGATCGCTCCTCCAACAAACTGGGGCGGAGCGGAGGCAGATACCCCCGACCAGAGAACTCCACCAGGTTTCGACCATCCAGCTGAATCCGTAATAGTAATTCGTAGAGTTCGTACCGGCCCCGCCAGGCGGCCATGGTGCCCAGATCCTCTTCGTTTCGGGCTATGATTTCGATGATTCGGCGGTTCTCATCGATCTGCTGATAGAGAGCGTCCTGAAGTTTGAAGTAAGGGTTCTCTGCCGGGTTATCGGTGGAAACCGGCGGTTCCATTTCCGAATACCGGCGGTAGCTGGCCAGGAAAGCATCGGTGCGGCCCTGCAGTCTAAGAAGACTATCCGATGCGAATCGCACCTGGAAGTAGCGCACTAAATCCTGGCCGTAGAATACGCCGCCCAGGGTAATGAGTGCGAGTGGGATTAACCAGATCCAGAAGCGCCCACGGCTCTTTTTTCGCCGGGACATGGGTTCGGGCATTTTGAGCATTACAAACTATTGTCTCTGAGAAAGTTCTTAAATCGATCCACTTCACGGGTGAGAATCAGAGGGCAGGGGCCCCCGCGTTCCGGGATGAAGGCGAATCCACTGTCCAGAAACAAAATCCGGGTCAGGTCGTCCACCCGGTATTGAAGTCGCACTGTATCACTGTGAATCAGAAACATCCGGTCCGAATATTGAAGCTGGCAGGGGCCCATTCGCTTCAATTTGCTGAACAACTCGGGAGAAACGGACTTCCAGTGTTCGGCGGCCCCTACAGCCTGACCGGATTCGTCCAGAAAGAGTACTCCCTGAAAGGAATACCTCTGACCCGGCCGGGGAGCGGTGGCGGCGCTGGTGTCGCTCCATAGCCTGTGTCTTTGCGATTCCTCGTAGAGGCCTGTTGCGGGCTGTCCGACTCCGTGGGGATTCCTATGTTGCTGCCACTCTTCCCCGAACGCGGGCGCCTGGTTCCGATGGTATTCGGGCTCCGCTGATTCCGGGTCTGCGTCGAATCCACGTCGATTCAGCTCTTCGGCGCGCGCCTGCCTTGCCGCAGGATCCACTTCCGGTTCAGCGTTTTCAGGTTCGGCTTCCGTCCGATGCTGGAAGTTTCTTACAACGAACAGATACAGCAAGCAACCCAGTCCGATGAAAATAAATGTGATGGCAAGGTAGTACATCTCCTGGAAAATATCGGCCCGGAGCGAAAAAGGCTGCACGGTTCTTTTGGCCTGTAATGCGGTTTTTAGACTGGCCAACAGGCTCGGGCCCGCCAAAATCGCCCCGTGAAAAACATCATCGATTATGCCAAACGCCTGGGAGCAGGAATCATTGTTATCTTTCTGGTTTTGATGATGGGGGTGACTTTCTCCAGTCAGCCCATGGACGAAATCCTGGCTATATTTGCCGGCAAAACCAGGTTTGGCTCATTTGACGGAGACGACATCAGCGCCGAAAATTACCGATTCGCATTGAATGCCTGCGATCAACGGTTCTCTCAGTTTGGCGATGTGCCGGCTGTATTTCTTAACGGCTGCCTGGAAAGCACACTTCAAGAACTCTATGTCCTACCCCGCATGGCCGAACGTCTGGGTCTGGATGTGGCCCGGGAAGAAATCGAAAAGGATCTGGTAGACATGGCGCGTCAGGCGCACCAGACCCAGGAAGTCCTGGTAGAGGCGGATCGGCGAACGGTGCAGGATTTTTATCGTGAAATTGTTCAGATGGGCTCCGTGCAACTCCGGAGCCGTGAAGCCAGCGCACGCAAGGTAAGCTCCGCCATTCTTTCCATGGATTATTCGCCTTCGCTTATTGATTCGGCCGCTCAAGCCCGGGCTACCACCATTAGTTTTCGTATGGTACGTTACACGCAGACCGGGTTGCTTGCGAACTTCGACGAACAGGTCCAAATAAGCGATGAAGATCTGGAAGCCGAATACGCAAACTGGAAGAAAGAGAAGGCGGATCTGGAGCCGCTGGACAAAGTCAAAGGTCAGGTGCTGGATCGTGTGCGGACCAGCAAGAAGCGAACCATGCTGGCCCAGGCGAAAGAAAAGCTGGGTAAACTGAAGCCTGAGGACGGTCTACAGACCGTGGCCGACATTACCGGTATCAATCCGCGAGTAATGCAGAATGTACCCCTGGAAGCGCTATCGCAGGTTCGTGTAGGCGACGGAAAACCGGCCAATCTGGCCACTGGCGAATTCTTTCGCGACATCACGACTTATCAGCCGGGGAAGCGGTTCTACGGCCCCTATCAGGACGGCGAAGCCACAGTGTACGTTGAGATTACGAACATCAATACCGGCGCCGTTACTGCCGCTGAAAAAGAACGCACTCAACAGGAAATCGGCGCACGGGTCCAGCAGGAAGTCTACAGATATATGATTCGTACCGAAGCGCGCCGGGGCAACTTCGAGTTCAAAGAACTGGCCGCGGAAAACGAGCAACAGATTCCGGTGCAATAGTCAAGAGTCTGAGTCTTTCGGGGCGTAATCCTATTGTGAAAGCAGAGCTAGTAAACCCCTTTCTGGAAGCTGCCGGTCTGGTATTTCGTCAGATGCTACAAATGGAGCTTGTACGCGGAAAAACCACTATCAAGAAGTCTCCGGCTCCCGGCTACGAAGTTGCCATTCTCATAGGCATTACAGGGGAGGTTACCGGACGGGTAGTCTATTCCATGAATATGGATACGGTGCGAAAGGTGGTGCAAAAGCTAATGCCTGACGTTAGTCCCCAGGATCTGGAAAAGGAATACAAGGATGTTATCGGCGAAATCGGAAATATGATCACCGGTAATGCCCTCAACGTGTTTCTCAAAAACGATAAAGATTTGGATGTGACTGTACCGCGAGTAGTGGATCTGCGAAAGCAAAAACTCGACATGTCCGATGGCGTTACCCTTGGTTTGAATCTTTATTCGCCAATTGGTCTTGTGGAGGTGAACATCTCCATGGACGAGCCCTCCCAATAATACAGCGATTGCCCATTTCGAAAGCACAGGGCGCTACCGTAGGGCTGATGGAAGCCTGGTCGGCGATCTCCTGAGTCCGCAAATTCTCTGCTCCCTGGCTGCGCAATGCCGCAAATACTGGCCCACGAAATCGGATGCCTTTCGGTCCTCGTCTATGGGCGCTCCCGGTGTCCGGGATTACGGCCTTTGGCGACATAGACCGGTAATTGCGGAAGTGCCCGGTAAACGAAAGAGTCTCCCCGACGAAATCCAGCGCTATTACCGGACATAATGCGTAGTCCGGGGCGCGAAAGTCCTGCCGTATTGCTTTCTTCAGAAAAGTACTAAGTGGATTTCAGGCGACTCCCGAATAGTATAATGTCATTCGTGTAACTCCGTAGGGGGCCCGTAAGGGTCCCCTTTTTTTTGCCCTTCCCAATCCTGTTACCTGCTTCTTTCGCTTTGCGATTCTTTAACGTTTGGGCCGCGACACGATCCGGTAGCCCGGGTCTCGTGCCTGGCTTCAGGCCCGGTTTTCCTGGTTATAGCCGGAGTCGGGTTTTGGTCGGGAGCCGCCCAGTCAATCCATGGCGCGGCCATGGTTCAGACGCCGAGACTATCCGGCGTTTGCAGCCGTTTCCCACATGGCATTTTCGGTTCTCCAGCCAATGGGCGCGCCCTTCGCTTCCAGAAACTCCCGGCTTTCCTGAAAGACCGGTTTATAGTTGTAGAATGGCACCGCAGGATACAGGTGATGGATTAGATGGTAGTTCTGGCCCAGAAGAATCACGTTCAAAGCGGCGCCGGGAATAGCTCGCGTATTCGTGTAGCGATCCCGGGAGCGATGCGGATAGTGGGGAAGCCAGTCAAAGACCAGCGCCAGAAGGCAGAGGGCAAACACAGCCGGAACAACCCAGAGAAGCAGGGGAACCAGGGGGCTGGTGAAATGAGCTCCCAGGGCATACAGTGTGGCCAGAACGCCGATCCCAACAAATGTTGCCGGCATCTTTTCGCGGGCCTGTTTGTCTGCATGGGCAAAGAAGTGAAAATAATATCTCGGAATGATTGTCAGTCCCTTCAGCAGCAGTACCGCCGGATTGGAAGTGGCCATCCAGTGGTCCGGATCGGCCTCGGGATTGTTGGTATTGCTATGGTGCCGTAGATGCAGAACCTTGAAGGCCGCAAACGGAGCAATGAGAATGGCGCCGCTGGCCCAACCCACCACGGAATCCAACCATCGAAATCTGCCCTTCCTGGTTCCAATATTCGAGTGACTGGCCTCATGAAGTGGTGTAAACACCAGGTATCCGACAACGGTATTTCCGACTATGGCCAGCCACAGTGGCAAATGTCCGTAGACATAACCGGCCACCATAGCCGCAAAGGCGGATACGCAGAAGAAGGTAAGAGCCACTGTGGGCCAGGCCACCCGGCCACTATAGGCTTTCCAGGCATTTTGAGCAGTTTCCATAAATCCTCCCGAGCGGTGCGCTCTACACTCAAAATAGTGACTGGCCGGCCAGTCAGTCAAGTCAAAAGGAAGAAAAATCCTCGGGTCGTCTTTCTCCGGGGGAATCCATGCCGTGGATAGGGGCAGGCCCTGCGAGGCATGGGAATCAGGGATGGCTCGAAAAAGCAGTTTCCTTTTCAGGAATTCATCTCTATTTGAGCGGCCTTGGTTGCCATGCTGGCCTCATGGCGGGCCCGGGTCTTCTGAAAGATATACCGTTCCAGTCGCTTAAAATCGTCCGGGCCGGCCTCGGTGAACTTCATCCCAATGAGAAAACGGTCCTCCGAAGGGAACAGTCGGGTGATGTCCCCTTCCATCTCCAGCACATCGTTTCGCAGGGGGAGCAGAACCCGTAACGCATCGTGATCGATTAGATATTCGAATAGCACCTGGCTTCGTATTTCGAAGAGCAATCCGGCAATGGATATGTTTTGTAGGCGCGCCAGGGGCTCGGTGTAATAGGTTCGGGCCACAGCCGTCCGCGTCATGGCATAGCTCAGCAGTGTGGCCAGGATGTCGATTCTTGTGGCATCATCGGTGGTAATCTGATGCTTTTCCAGAACGGTGGTATAAAGATAGATGTGGCCTACTACCCGGTCAAAGACCATAATGGGGGCGCAAACATAGTTGTACAGATGTTGGCGAAGCTCATCTTGCTGCAGGTTCTCAAAGAACTTCCGGGCCTCCTCTTCGGACATTACGTTCAGCATGTTCTTGAATTCCCGCTCATAGTTGGTAAGGCCAAACAGGTTGAGCTTGCGGAAGTAATTGTCCAGGCGATCCGTATCCCGGATATACAGAGTGCTTTCCTGCGAGGTGACGATCTGTTCCATTAGATTCTTTTTCTGACCCTTCTCATAGAACTTCAGCTCAAAGAATCGCGAAATGGAGTGTAGCTCTTCGGCCACCATCCGTAGAATCAAGGAAAGATCCGGGAAGTCCTTCTTCAGCTCCTCTACCAGATACGAATAGCGGTCTTCTACGATCTGGCCAATCCCACGTTTCCCAAATATGGGGCGGTATTGAAAGAGAAAGCGCAAGAACACATCATCGGGATACACCCTTCGGTATTTCCTTCGAGTGGCCGACTGAATGCTGTCCGGCATCCGAAACCACACCAGTTCGCCGTTTATCTCTTCGATGATTACCTCGAACTGATAGAAAATATTCAAAGCGTCGAATCGAATTCGAATCCGTCGTTGTGGCCCTTCTTCGAATTTGGGTATTCGAATCAGTACATGGTCATCATCTACGTCGGCAATGCTGCCGCGAAAAATCTCTATTCCGTAGCTGATTTCAATAGCCCGGTTTTCGGCCCGTAGATGAAAGAATAGATGCCGGATCTGGTTTACGTCGGAGCCGATAATCGTAAATTGCGTGGGCACCATGCGTTCGGTGCCGTAGATTTCCCGCATCATATCCACAAGACTTCCTTCCATATCCTGCTGGATCTGGCGGATATGCTGGGATTGATCCGAGCCAAAGCTCGTCCACGCTCTGGGTAAACCGCTCACAGTAACTCATCGACCCCGGCAATGGCAAAATTGACGGAGCGCGTTCGTAGCTTTACTGGCCGGGAGAAGAAAGGCCCTGCCGCAATGGAACCGGGCCGAAAGGGTTCGGCTTTCAGGAATTCAGGGCGCTGTCCAGGGAATCCGAGATTTCGAACAGCATATCCAGCTTGGAAAGTTTCAGAAGGGCTAGTAAGGAGCGGGACAAATTGCAGAGCACCAGTCGACCGCCATAGGCTCGAACATCTTTCATGAAAGCTACCAGAGCGCCCAGGGCCGAACTGTCGAAGTATTCCGTGTCTGCCAGGTTCAAGACAATCTTCTGCGGACGATCCTGAATATGCTGAGTGAGCCCCTCACGAAACTTACGGGCCACTACCATATCCACTCTGGGCTCCAGAACATGGAGGATAACGGTATCTTCTTTCTTTTCAGCGCGGATCATCCTGTCTTTCAAAACCTTTTGTCACTGCGGCGGTCAATTGTTTTTCCGCCATCCGTTTCTTCCCCGATGGCCATCTCAGGACAATGGTCGGTCAGGGTGCAGTAAAATTTCACGGCAACTATGTAGTTGAATATCGGAATAATGATTGCTCTAATTTCTGAAGGAATATAAAAAAAGTTTTAGATGGGGTAAATGAGCCCGTAGCCATTTTTCCCGGAAAGCGAGATTGCCGGTCCGAAATCGAGTCCGGACCATACGAATTTGATTCAAACAGCACGGGTCGCTGAAGGCCGCTGTTTCCGTTTTACGAACAATGCGACCGCAAATGCGGTTTCAGGAGGCATACATGAGTCGAGTATTCTTTTTCGGAGAGGGGCGCACGGATGTGGATTCTCCAGACAAGTCCACACTGGGCGGAAAAGGAGCCAATCTTTGCAAGATGGCTGCTCTGGGAGTTCCGGTGCCTCCGGGTCTGGTTATCCCCACTTCGGTATGCAACGAATACTCGCAGCTAAAGAAATTGCCCGACGGTCTGATGGATGAAGTAAAGACCCGGCTTCAGGAAGTGAATCAGCAAACCGGTCGTGTATTCGGCGGCGCCGATAAGCCACTTCTGGTCTCCGTACGATCCGGCGCCCCGATCAGTATGCCCGGTATGATGGATACGATCCTGAATCTGGGCCTCAATGAAGAAACCAAGCGCGGCCTGGCTCTGGAAACCGGTAACGATCGTTTCGTCGAAGACTCCCATCGGCGATTCATCCAGATGTTTGGCAATGTTGTCATGGGAATCAAGCATGAACTATTCGAAGAGATTCTGGAAGAGCACAAGGAAAAGGCCGGCGCGGCGGTGGATACGGAACTGGATGCCAGCGCTCTGCGTGAGCTCATCGAAGAATACAGGCGACTGGTCAAAAAAGAAACCGGTAGCGATTTTCCCGACGATCCCTGGGATCAACTGGAGCGGGCCATAGAAGCGGTATTCCACTCCTGGAACAATGAGCGAGCAATTTACTATCGCCGGATGCATGCCATCCCGGATGCCCTGGGAACTGCCGTGAACGTACAATCCATGGTATTCGGCAACATGGGCGACGATTCGGGCACCGGGGTTGCGTTTACCCGAAACCCGTCCACCGGAGAGAAAAAATTCTATGGCGAATACCTGATGAATGCACAGGGCGAAGACGTGGTTGCTGGCATTCGCACACCCCAGCCCATTGAGCAGTTACAGAGAGATCAGCCTCAGGCCTACGATCAACTTATCGACATACAGCAAAAACTGGAAGGGCACTTCCAGGATATGCAGGACATCGAGTTCACAATACAGCAGGGAAAACTCTACATCTTACAGACTCGCAACGGAAAGCGCACCGGTTTTGCGGCGTTGAAGGTAGCCTGCGATATGGTGGACGAAGGCGTTCTGGAACCTGCCAAAGCCATTACCCGGCTGGATCCGGAATCGGTACCTTCCCTTCTGGCGCAGGTATTCGACCCGGCGGAAAAGTCGCAGGCCATAAGCCAGGGAAGAATTGCAGGCAAAGGATTGAATGCAGGTCCAGGGGCCGCATCCGGATTCGTAGTGTTTAGCTCCGCCAAAGCCCATGAACACAGAACTGCGGGAAAGAAATGCATACTCGTGCGTACCGAAACTTCGCCTGAAGATATTTCCGGGATGGAAGCGGCGGAGGGCATACTTACTTCCCGGGGCGGAATGACCTCGCATGCTGCCGTTGTAGCCAGGGGCATGAACAAGCCCTGTATCGTGGGATGTTCAGCGCTCCGTGTAGATGAAAAAAAGGGCATCATGACCCTGGTGACGGAAGACAACAAGTCCATAGAATTAGCCGAAGGCGATGAATTGTCCATCGATGGCGGCACCGGTGAAGTCATACTGGGGTTGATCAAGACCCGCGAAAGCGAAATTCAGCAGGCCCTGGCCGGGGAAATCGATGCGGAGAAATCTGAAATAGCGCGCAACTTCAAACGAATGATGGAATGGGCGGATCAAAGCCGGAAGCTTCTGATTCGCACTAACGCCGACACGCCAAAGGATGCAAAGGTGGCCCGAATGTTTGGCGCTGAAGGCATCGGGCTTTGTAGAACCGAGCATATGTTCTTTGAAGGCGATCGAATCCTGGCCATGCAGGAGATGATCCTGGCGTCCAGCGTAGAACAGCGCAAGCGTGCCCTGGAAAAGATACTACCATTCCAGAAAGAGGACTTTCGCGGAATCTTCGAAGCTATGGACGGCTATCCAGTAACCATTCGGCTGTTGGATCCTCCGTTGCACGAATTCTTGCCCAGAGAGGACGGGGACTTTCAGAAGCTGGCGGCTACGCTTGGCATCGATGTAGAGCAAATCAAACGCAGAGCCGAGGAGCTCCACGAACAGAATCCCATGCTGGGCCACCGGGGGTGCCGCCTGGGTATCACTTATCCGGAGATTACGGAAATGCAGGTGCGCGCTATTCTGGAAGCGGCCTGCGAAGCAAGCGCTGCCGGGGTGGATGTAAAGCCCGAGATTATGGTGCCGCTGGTGGGCAAAGTGAATGAGCTTTCGATGCAGAAGAAGGTAATCGAACAAACCGCCGAACAGGTATTCGAACAGAAAGGCAGCAAAGTGGCTTACATGATAGGTACAATGATAGAGGTTCCGCGGGCCGCCGCCACAGCCGACGAAATCGCGGCCGAAGCGGAGTTCTTTAGCTTTGGAACGAATGACCTGACACAGATGACTCTGGGCTTTTCCCGAGACGATGCGGAATCCTATATTCGTGAATATCTACGACTAAACATTTACGAAAGGAATCCATTCCAGTCCATAGACCAGGACGGGGTAGGGGCCATGGTGCGCATGGCCGTGGACAAAGGCCGCAGTACCAGGTCGGGAATCAAGCTGGGCGTTTGCGGCGAGCACGGAGGCGACCCCACTTCGATCAAATTCTTTCATTCCCTGGGTCTAAACTACGTAAGCTGTTCCCCCTTTCGGGTAGCGGTGGCCCGGCTTGCATCGGGGATTGCTGCCGTTCAGGGTTAAGCGTCACAGAAGGCGCCCGGGCGCGGCCCGCGGATCAGTAGATTTCGGGACGGCGCGGCTCAGGTTTCTTCGGCGTCTGCGAAAAAAGGCACGGATTCCGTAAAGTACGCCCCCTGCTTTCCCGAAGTAAGAAACAGGAGGTTTCTATGCAAATCAGCGGAAACTCAAATGCAGCGGCTCAGGCCATGCAGCAGGTGGCGAAAGCTGCCGAAACCATGAATCAGATCAACCAGATGGCCCTGGACAAAACCCAGGCGCTGAACGGTAAGATGATTGGTATGAATGCAGAACAAAAAGTAGGCGCTCAGAAAACGGAAAACATTGCCGATTTTCTGGCCTGATTCCTGTGCGAACTGGCGAAAAAGGGCCAGGGGCCCGGGCACACAGTTGTTTGGCTCCTGGCCGCTTGCGCTTCTGGGCCGACGCGGAATAAGTCCGGTCCGTTTAGTCCGCCTTTTTAAGGCACGCTATTTGAATCCGGCTTTTTGCGTCAGGCTTCCTCAATTTCGGGTTCGGCTCCCAGCAGGAAAACTTCATCCCCGTGCTTGAGTACGTAAGTGGCGGGTGGAGCGAAAACCATCCGACCCCCGTTTTTTTTGATCCCTATCACCAGATACTTTTCTTCACGGTATTTCGCTTCCAGCAGCGGAAGACCCAGTCGCGACGATCCTTCTTCGATTCGTTCGATCTTCATATCGAATTCGTACATCCCGGTGTCGCGAAAAACCGAAAGAAAGCTTTCGATATCGGGATGCACAAAGGATCGCGCAACCTGCAGTCCGCCCAGAGTGCTGGGGGAAATCACATGGTCGGCGCCGGCCTGAAGCATCTTTTTTCGCGAGGATTCATACTGGATTCTTGCATGTATTTGCAGATCCGGCTTCATTCGTCGTGCGCTGAGCACCACAAACAGGTTATCCGCATCAGTGGGAAGACAACAGGCCAGGCCGCGAGCGTGCTCGATGCGGGCTTCCTCCAGGGTTTCGTCCAGCAATGCATCTTTAAGTATGTGTGGCCAGTCCGGCCTTTCTTGAAACAAAGTGGCGCCTTCGGATTGCTCGATGAATACGAATGACTCGCCGAAGTGTTCCAGATGCGTTCCCACAACACAGGCCATCCTGCCCCCGCCCACGATGATGAAATGGTCCTTGAGGTTCTGGATGTGTTTTTGCATTTTCATTCTCTGTGTGAATTCTCTGAAGTTGTTGTTCAAGAGATGATGCACGAAATCGTTTATCGCGAAGGCATACATCAATACGCCGCCCATAAGTAGAAAGATGGTAAACACCTGACCTTCCGGGCTTAACGGATGGGTTTCCTTGAAGCCCACGGTAGTGAGCGTAATCAAAGTCATGTAGATGGAATCCAGAAGGTTCCATCCTTCAATGAAGTGATAGCCGGCGGACCCCAGAAGGAGGAGGAGCGCAAGCACCGTTAACGGAATCAGGAAGAATTTACTGTATGATATGAAATACAATCCGGGTTCCTCGGCGATTCTGGAAGCCTGATTCTTACCGTATGAAAGGTCTTCCGATGGGCTAGCGTTTCTTTTCTCGATTTTTGAGCAAGCCAATAAGATGGGACTGATATAGCTGACTGGCGGCCATTTGATACGGTAAAAGTCCCTGGAATTCTTTCGAGTCCATGTGCAGCCAATTATCCTCGCGTCGCATGACGATGAACACTTTACCGGAGTACTGGTGGCGCCTCAGCGCCTGAAGAACATGGGGCGTTCTCTTGTTGTCGCTAATGGTGATAATAATCGCAGCCGAAGAACGATACGGAATATGCTCCATTAGATCCGAATCGTCAATATCGCCATACATTACAGGCCAGCCCCTGACTTTCCATTCGTCGATTACTACCGGATCGAAATCTACTCCCAGGAAGTGTATGCCCGGATTCTTTTCCAGGAGTTCGGCGATTCGATTTCCAAACCGCCCCAGTCCGAGAATGATGAAGTCATAGCGCTTTCTTCCGTGCAGCTCGAAGTCAACCTCGCCATATTTTTTCTTTCTTTCGAACACTCGAAGGACAGGCGATAGAAGGTCATATATGGGATGGGAGTACAGGATCAAGTAGGTGGACGCGGCGATGGTTATCAAACCAACCAGCGTAATCAGTCCCAGCACCGATTCGGTGATGTGTCCCACCGCCAGACCCATGCCGGCCAGGATCAAAGAGAACTCGCTTATTTGAGCCACGGTAAGGCCGGCCAGAAAGGAGGTTCTGCTACGATATCCCAGAAAACCCATGAGAGCCAGCACTATGATAGGGTTTCCGATTAACACAAAGGCCGAAAGAACAGCCGCGGCGACTACCTGGCCGCCCATAAGCCCCAGGTCAATATCTGAGCCCAGGCTTACGAAAAAAAACAATAGCATGAAGTCCCGGAGACTCACCAGTCTGCTTGCTATCACATCCTTGAATTGCGAAGAAGCCAGAGTTACTCCGGCCAGAAAGGCTCCTACTTCCCCGCTCAGACCAATGACTTCCGCCAGTCCGGCCATGCTGATTGCCCAGGCGACGGCGAAGAGAGTCAGGAGCTCCTGGGACCGGGCAAGAAAATTACTCAAGTAGGGAAAGATGTAGCGAAGCCCCAGAAAAGTGAGTAGTACCAGGAATAACCCGGCCATGAGTGTTCTTATTATGTTATCGCCCAGGCTTGCCTGACCCTGGTTCAAGGCCGACAGGCCAATCATGACCAGAATGACTACTATGTCCTGAACGATTAGAAAGCCGATGGCGATTTGACCATGCAGAGCATCGATCTCTTTCTTATCTGAAAGGAGCTTCACTATGATGATAGTGCTGGAAAAGGTCAAAGCAACGGAAATGTAAAGGCTGTGTAGCGGGGCGAAGCCCAGGGCCAGCGCAATAAAGAAGCCCAGTAGCGATGTGAATACTACCTGACCAATGCCAGTAATCAGGGCAACCCGTCCCACCGAGCGAATGACGCGAAGGTCCAGTTTCAGTCCAACAATAAAAAGCAGAATGGAAATTCCAATTTCGGCCAGCAGCTCCACTTTTGCATGAGACTGGACCAGATCCAGCGCCGAAGGCCCCAGAATTACCCCCAGAGCTATGAACATCACAATCAAAGGCTGGCGCAGTAGTTGCCCCAGCATTCCTATGAGGGCCGCAAAAAGGAGGATCAGCGCAAATTCAAAGAAGGGCTCATTTATGATATGGGCAATGTTCATTGGTGTACCTGCGGCAGAAAGAACACCGGTTGCCCCGCCCCGAAAAGAAAGGACCTTGATAGCACCGGGCCAAAAACCTCCTCTTTCCAGGTTCGCTTTCGGCGCTGCAATATAACGGGCGAACTCTGCGGTTCGCTGGCGAATTCTTGCAGCCTTGTAGCCGGATCGTCCGAATGAAGAATTTCGTAACTCGCATCTACGGGTAATCGAGCGCACAGTTCTGCAAGCTGCCGGTCCCACGCTTCCGGTGCCCCGGGTCCGGAAAGAATGGACACTGCGGCGATTCGTTTGAGCCGTTCTTTATAGAGCTGTGTAAGCGAGATCAATGCGGGCTCATTCAATGGATCTGTAGAGCGAAGAGCAAGCATCCAGGTGTGCATAAACTCTGAACTCTTCTCTACGGGCAGGCCAAGACAGGGAACCTTTGATTCATTGATGATTCCTTCGCCGGTGGTGCCCGTAAGGATTCGTTCAACGCTGGACTTCCGGTAAAGGCCAAATATGATCAGGTCGGATTTCCGATTCAGTTGTAGTCGTGATTCTTCTTTGATTACTTCCGGGGGGCTCTTTTCTGCCACACGGATGTGCGTCGAATAGGGGAGTTTTTCACAAAGCGCCTGGAGCTCACTGTATTTGCGGCTTTTCAACTCTGCAATGTGGTTGCCATGCGCCTCCATGGGAGATCCCGGGGGCAGCATGCTTTCCAGGCAATGCACGAGCGTTACCTGTTCGCATTGCGAAGGAATCCAATTCGCCAGCGACTGGAAAAAGGTTTCGCTGGTCTCCGTCAGGTCGCAAAAAACTGTTACTTTCATGATTCCCGGGCCTGGCGCTACGGACTTTTAATAACAGGCTCCGTCGACTCGTCAACCGTTTGTCTGATTGAGTCTTCGTAGCAGTACCGGATGCTTCTGAAACTCTTTCGAAGTTAGTTCCATCAATTCCTGGCATGCGGGGATAAAGGCGGTGCCAACCAGAAACTCCTTGCAGTTCCGCTGGAGTAGTTGATGATAGCAGACCCGCGAAAGTTGCTGCATCTCCGGCGTGTGGATTGTAATCTTTTCTTTGAGGTCTTTCTTCAGCGCCTGCATACAGCTTTCCCGATTCACGTCGCGCTGGTATTCCGGGCGAAGCGTGCGCAGGAAAGGAGCATAGCATTCGTCCATTTTGGCGCACATGGCCCGTCCGGCCTCCAGGTGGAACTGGTAATAGTCCGGCGCATTCAGATTGTATGTCTCTTCCTTGCAGCTTGCGAACGAAAGAGTCATGCTTAGAAGAATGAGCCAGCGGAAGAGAATCCGGCCGGCGCTGACGGGATCTTCATGAAGGCGATCTCCGGAATGCGCAAGGCGGCGGACCGGGCTGTTGGCCGAAGCTAAGTAAGTTTTATCGGCGTCGGATTTTTCGAAGGAATTCTTTGTCATGGCTGTATTTCTCAATGTTGATTTAGACTTAATAGCCCCGGGCTCGAAAGATTCGCGCTCGATTACCCTGGTCTTGATAGACTGAGTCCCGGTCATATCTGCACCCTGTCAAAAAACCGAGCAGTCCTGTTTCCCTTTTCGGGACATATAGATTTGCATCCACAGCCTGGAGAACTGTTCAAAGGCTTCGCTTACGTTGACTACTTTCCCTGGCTCCGGCACACGCAGGCCCACCATATTTTGATAGATGGCCCGGTTCCGCATGAACTGATACACTTCCTGATCCCAGGGATACTTGTAGCCCCGAGCAAACCAGACCTGATATCGTTTGATCACTCTTCGATTGTGAACAATTTCTTCTTCCGGATACTCCACTACCTCTTCAAAGAAGGTGGGTAGAATTACTCCCAGAAATGATACAGACTTTTCGCACGTGTTCTCCTGAATGTGATAGAACAAATAGTCGTTTCCTGGTTCCAGACCGGGCCAGTAACTGAACTGATTGCGTTGCATGATATTGATCGAAGGGACGTAGCTCTGGTCGCGATTATAAAACCATCCGATAGAAGCATCCTGGTAGCGATTGGCCGCCAGTTTAGCTTGCGGATGATTCTCTTTTTGAATTCGCTCTACGCCCTGGATCACTTCGCGAAAGCCCAGCGTCCGATATCCAGGAACCCAGTAGGTTTCAATGGGCAGGTACACGGCTACCGGGATGGAAAACAAAAAGAAAAAATCCAGAAGGACCACCGGTATCCAGCCTATCGCAAAGATTCCTCGGAGGATGGCGCGGGTTTTTCCCCGTGCCGGACTTCTTTCGTCTTTGCCAGAGTCTTCTACAGTTTCTAGTTTTGCTGGTTCGACTACTTCTAGTTCTTCCAGGTCTTCTACTTCTTTCGCTGGCATCGCCTCTTTAGCCGATTTCGTCACCTCACCCCTTGTTGCGATTGATGATTCGCCGTAGAGATAGTAGATCAGAAGCAAGATCGCCGAGCCATAGGCCGGGAATACCCAGTTGGCCTGGATTTCTCTGTCCCCGGACAGAAAGGCAAAAAACAAAAATGGCACCGCGGTCACAATCCAGAGCAGATGGGTAGCATCATTTCGCCAGGGCGGCTCTACTGCAATGGAGCCGGCGTCTGGTTTTGAATTCCCCCTTGAATTGCTTTGTTCTTGCCGGGCTTTAATTCGGGACCGGTTTTTGAATCGTCCTGCGAGGGAGCGAAGACTGCGGAAGCTCAAGACGCCGGATAGGAAGAGCAGAGCAAGCATCCAGAAAGGCGAAAACATGATGAACTGTCCGGCCAGATACGCTCCGGTGGAGCCACCGCCACTCACACCGCCAGAGCTTCGTAGATGTATGATAGCTCCTGCGCCGTCCCAGTGGTTGTCGTAATTCCACAGAATGATAGGCGAAATCATTCCGGCCGCCAGGGCCAGTCCCATCCAGCTTGCCGGTTTGATCCAGAATTCTCGGTATTTCGGATGAAAGATCAGCCACAACAGCAAGGCTATGGCAAACAAGAACATGGTGTATTTGGAAAGCCCGCCCAGTCCCAGGAAAAAGAACAGACCAATCAAAGACAGCGAGTCTCGATACTGCACGGCGCGAATGGACATCCACAGCGCGCCGGCCCAGGAAAGAATCATCATGGAATCATGCATGATTAAATGATTTCCGCCCAGGATGCCCGGAATGAAAAACAGCGCCAGAGCTGAAAGCAGCGGCTTCCAGCCCCGCAATCCCCATTGAAGACCCGCCAGGGAAAAAAGTAGAATGGTGGCGCCGCTGGCAGCCAGCGCGGCGGTTTTAAGAGTTATGAAATGGTCGCCAAAAATCGCGGTCCAGATCCAGATATAGTAGGCGATGCCGGGCCCCTGGTCGTAGTAAGAAAGGGCCGGCTTCTGCGACCAGGCCCAGTAGTAGGCTTCGTCCGGATGTAGCTGGCCATCCAATGCGAACAGGAGCTTGATCAAATGTAAAGCCACCAGGATCAACGTAAGACCGATCAAGGGCGCCGGTTGAATTCTACCTTCCGGAAAGTACAGAAATTGCTTAATTCTGGATCGCACAGTAAAGCACTGGCACCGGCGGGTCTGATTGCAACCAATATTGGAAAGAAGATGGAAGGCTGGAGCTGAGGTAAGTTGGAATCGAAGCGCTGCTCAGCGGATAAAGATAACAAGTATCAGACAGGCCGAGTCAGGAAAAGGAAAACGAAACGACGGGAGCTATTGCCCCCGTCGTCTGACAATTCACTTGAAAGGTGCAGGAGGCGGCTTATTCTCCTTTATGCTCCCGGGCCATCTTTTTCCCTCTTTGTTCGTCCACCCTCAAGTTGATGAGTAGCGCTACAAAGAAGAGGCCGGAGCAAAGCAGAATCGCATTTTCCAGTCCCAGCATATATTGCAGGTATCCCAGGCTCAGCAATCCGAATATCGCAGAAAGCTTACCGGAAAGCCCCCAGAAGCCGAAGAATTCCCCGGCCTTGGATTCCGGGCTGAAGACGCCAACCATGGCCCGGGCCGAAGACTGTGTGGATCCCAGGCAAAGTCCGGCCAGCACGCCAATGAATAGAAAGACGGTTTTGGATTCCAGATTCGAGCCAAAGGTTTGGTTCAGCCATTCCGTGAGGCCGTTTGCGCCCCAGATAAGAGTTACAGCTACTATCCATACAATCAGAGTAATTGTGTAGGTCTTTTTATCGCCTATGCGGTCCTGAATAAAGCCAAACAACAGAGCGCCTATTGCAGCCGAGATGTTTGTCAGGACAAACATCAAAGCCTGGGCCGTGGCATCCCATTTAATGACCTGATCGCCATAAATGAAGGCGAAGCTAATCACAATAGCCAGTCCTGCGTAGGCAAAAAAGAACGAGATCAGAAATACGATTAGATCTCGAAAATCTTTGATCTCATTAATGGTGCGCTTCAGTCGCTCAAAGCCGATGGATAGATAATTCTGTCCGGCGGGTAAAGGACGCGGTGTCCCTCTTTCTTTCAGCAACAGAAACGTCGGGATACCGGCTAAAAAGAAAAATGCTCCGGTGATGGGCCCGATAAGTCGCACTCCGTCCAGGTTTGTCATATCATGCGGAGTGGTGAGTGCAAGTACCAGACCGGTGGATAGAATGCCGCCAAAGTAACCGATGCCCCAGGCAAATCCGGATATCTTTCCCAGGTCATCGGGAGGGCCAAGGTCTGGCAGAAAAGCAGAGGCGAAGTTTTCGCCTACGGAGAATCCGTAATTCGAAACAGCTACCAGAATGATGCCCAGGGTAACGGCGAATGCCTCACCCGGTACCACGAAATACAGGGCTGAAGTGGCAATCACTGTAATAATATAGCTGGCAAACAGGAACTTCTTCTTGGACGCCGAGAAGTCCATTATGGCCCCAAGTATGGGACCGGAGAAGGCAACCAGAAGCAACGCAATGGATAATGCATAGCTCCAGAGAAGATTGCCTGATTTTTCATCGCCTACGATCAGCTTGGGGAACACCACGCTAAACGCCACGGTGATTATCACGGTGGTGTAGGAAGAGTTGGCAAAGTCGAACATTGCCCAGCCAAAAATTTCGCGGAACGGAGCTCTTTTCTTTTCTGACATACGGGCTCAGGTTGTCTCTTTGTCCCAGGTATTCGCAAACCTTTTTTGAATCTGAAATGTTTATTTTTGCGTATTGCTTCAGCTTCCGGGAAGTCATATATATCTTGCCCCATTGATGGAGTAAAAAAATCTGGAAGTATGGAGCCCGGGGATATACTCCCTTTCTTTCAGCCCGTGCTGTCTGTGGCTGATGGCAGTATCTACGGTTACGAAGTGCTGGGACGCCGCCGTATGCCGGATGGCAGCTTTCAGAGTCTGGGCCCGTTCTTTCATGACGAAAACTCCGACCTGGCCGAACGAATCGAAATCAGCCGGCAAATCCGCAAAGATGCCTTCAGGACCCTGAACTCTCTGGCTCCGCACCAGAAGTTATTTGTAAATATCAAGCCTTCCTGGATGTGGAAGTACCGTTCACACGACAGTCTCCCGACCCTGGATATGCTGGACGAACTGGGAGTTTCCGGTAACCGGGTAGTCATCGAAATCACTGAAGATGAATTTCAGGGCGATATAAACGAGCTATTTGGAATGGTAGTGCGCTACCGGGCGGCCGGATGTAAGATTGCCGTGGACGACTTCAACTTCAACTTTATGGATCGGCTCATTCATCTGCAGCCAGATATCGTAAAAGTGGATATGAGTCTGGTAAAGCGTATTGCTCAGTCCCCGGAATACAGATCGCTTATCGAATACATTGCCAGCTTTGCCCGGGACTTTGGAATCAGCGTCCTTTTTGAGGGCGTGGAAACCCGCAAAGAACTGGAAAGCGCCATCGAAAGCGGCGCTGAATTTGTTCAGGGATACTTCTTCGCCCCCGCGGCGAAGGACTACATAGACTCATCTAGCTTTCAAAGCCAGCTACGGGAAGTTCTGCAAACCGTGGTGCATAAGAACTGGAACCGAAACCGCAATGTTATGACCATCGAGTCGGTGATGAACCGACTGCTTTCCGAGCTTCTATCGTCTATGAAGATACGTCTTAACGGAAACAGCGGCGTTAATCCGGATCTGGCGGATGATGTGCTTCGCGAAGTGCTGGACGGATTACCGCCGAAGTGCTATCGAATCTATGCCTGCGATGACAAAGGTGATCAGCTTTCCTCGAATTTCGAAAGAGATCCCACCGGCCAGTTCATTCTACGCTCCGAGTTCAGAAAGATGAACTGGAGTTGGAGGCCATACTTCTTACATAATCTTGTTCGCATGAAGCAGTACGGTCGAGGAATCATATCCACTCCTTACAGGGATACAGAAACCAAGAAGGAGACACTTACTTTCTCATGCCCGGTTAAAGAGAACGTTTATCTGTTTATGGATTTCGAGCTTCCCGAAATTCCGGAAGCCAACGAAGATGTGATGGGCTGATTTTACCAGACGCCTTTCTTTAATCAGAACTGACTCGAATTTATCGTCACAAAAAGGGCAGGTCCTTCCGGGGGCCCGGAGTTTCCGAAGACTCGCAGACCGCCCGGAAAGACCGCAGGGGCCACCGCAGGCCCTATTAACTCTCTAACCTACACCTGCTCCGGGTAAGCCTCGTTTCCATGTTCCAGAATATCCAGGCCTTCAATTTCTTCCTCTTCGGACACTCGCAGCCCGACGGTAACTTTCAGAAGGAATGCGATAAGCAACCCCATGCCCAGAGCCCAAACAAAGGCTATTCCTACTCCGGCCGCCTGTACGCCCAGAAGGCCCCAGTCTCCGCCGTAGAATAATCCTTTGGATCCGGAACCATAAGCGGGATGCGCGAACAGTCCTACAGAAAGTGTGCCCCAGGCTCCGGCAAAGCCGTGGACGGAAACCGCGCCCACCGGATCGTCCACATGTAGATGATCCAGCAGGATCACTCCGCCGACTACAATCAGTCCGGCTACGAATCCAATCACAATAGAAGCGATGGGATCCACATCGTAGCAGGGGGCCGTAATGGCCACCAGTCCGGCCAGGGCGCCGTTTATTACCATACTGATGTCCGGTCGTTTGAACAAGGCCCAGGAAAGAAACATGGAACCCAGGGCCCCGGCGCAGGCCGCCAGAGTAGTGGTTACAGCGACAAATGCGAAAGCTCCTCCGTCTACCGCTACCGTGGATCCGGGGTTAAATCCATACCAGCCAAACCACAGGATGAACATACCCAGAGCGGCCATACTCATGTTATGGCCAAAGATAGGTATGATCTTCCCATCTTTGCGGTATTTTCCCAGACGTGGACCCAGAACAATGGTGCCGGCCAAACCCAGCCAGGCGCCTACCGAGTGAACTACGGTGGAACCCGCAAAATCGATGAATCCCATTTGTACAAGCAGGCCTTCGGTGTCCGAATTAAAAAGATTGCTCCAGGCCATACTGCCGAACACGGGATAAACGATGCCGGAAACCAACAGGGAGTAGATGAGATATGCGTGGAAGCGAGTCCTTTCGGCCATGGCTCCGGAACTGATGGTGGCGGCGGTTCCGCAGAAGACCATTTGAAACAGAAAGAATCCGAAGCTGTTGGGATCTGGTTTGCCGTCCGTGCTTTCAAAATAGCTAAACGGAATAGGGGATCCGAACCCAATACCCTCCAGGATATGCGGACCAAACATGATTCCGAATCCGAACAAGAAGAAGGCCAGACCGCCAACAGAAAAGTCCGATACGTTCTTCATTAAAATGTTCACTGCATTCTTGGCCCGGGTAAAACCGGCCTCTACGAAAGCGAAGCCGGCCTGCATAAAAAAGACCAGAAATGCGGCCAGACACATCCATAACAGGTTGGTTTCGCTTCGCAGGGTAGCGTCCGACATTCCTTCGGCGGACAATGCCGTACCGCTCAGAACCAATAGCAGTGTAGATTTTAATAGAAGTCGTGTCATATTAAGTTGTCCGATTGTGCCGTCTATCCCACGGTTCCCGTTACTAGCCCGTTCACCTTCTTCATGGCGCTGCGAATCTTTTCGTCGCCGGGCGAGCATTGATGCGCTATGCGCAGCACATCCTGGGCCCGGGCTGGCCGTTCTTCCCTGAGATAGACCCGGGAAAGCATGACGGCAGCCTCGGCGAATCCCGGGTTCACGGCAAGTGATCTTTTGTAACTGGACTTGGCGGCCTTGAAGTCGCCGGTTTGATAGAGTACGTTACCCAGCATGCAATGTATTTGCGCTGTTGCCTCGCCGCTGGAGTGTATATACTCCTTCAAGTAGCGCCCGGATTCATGAAGATCCTTGTTCATATAGGTCAGCTTGGAAAGCAACAACAGGTTCTTTAGAAAGCTCGGTTCTTCCTGGTAAGACTCCAGGGCCAGTCTCAGGCTTTCATCCGGATCGCTGGCCTTTCGGGCTTTTTCATGCAAGGCGGCGCTACTGGCATAGAAAGGCGAGCTTTGCAGTATGAGCATGGCAAAGTCATCCTCGGCCGGTCGCTTCCCGGTGAACTCCTCAAATCTCACGAGAAAAGAGGGACCGAGCATATCGGCCACGGCCACTCGCTCGCGCTCCATGAGGCGGCTTTTCTCCTCTTGAATCCAGGAAGCCACCCTTTGCACTCCGGCCGCTTCGCCGGCTTCGTTTCTTTGTTCGGCGAATCCGTCGGTGAGCAAAACGAGAAAGTCGCCCGGACGTAACTGTCCTTTTTTTTCTATGTATTCTTCGCGGCTAACCCTGGCAATCCCCAGCGGAATACCGGTGCTGTCCAGTCCTTCGTAGGTCTCCGTGTTATAGTCAAAATGCAGAAGCTTATGGTGACCCGCATTCACAAAGGAGAAGCTGTGATCCTGGTAAATCCGTACGATCTGCGCGGTGAAATAGGTTCCATCCGGCAGGTTGGGCTGAATCTGTCGGTTAAGCTCTTCCACTAGTTCTGGCAGACTGATGTTAATGGTTGCCAGTTGTTGAAAGTGATGATGCAATGCCATGGTTACCAGGGCCGCCGGCACTCCGTGACCGGAAACGTCGGCGATGATGGCGGTCATGGTATTGCCCTGCCGAATCACATTAAAGTAGTCCCCGCTTACCTCTACCATGGGCTCATAATGATAGTAGAAGTGTACGCCGTTCCACGGATCAATTCTGCGTGGAATAATGTGGCTCTGGACGTTCCGTCCCATGCGAAGGTCGCTTTCGATTCGACTTCGGGCATCCATCAGACCTTCCACCAGTTCCACTTCGTTTAGGGCCAGGCCCAGCTGCGAGGCCATGGCTTCCAGAATCTCCAGGTCATCCATGCGATAGAAGTACGGGATATGCTTTTCGATGGATAGCGTGCCCAGCACCTGATCTCTGTACATAATGGGAACGCAAACCACGCAGCGGGTCTTTTCGCCCTGATCCAGCATTTCCTCATGCTTGCCAAGATCCTCTTCCAGCATAGACTTGCGATGCGCAAAGACCGTACCGCTAAATCCTTCGCCGGAATCCAGCGGACGGGCCGGCGGATCCGATTCCACCATGAATTTCACAGGCATCAACTTTTGAGTGTGCGAGCTCCATATCCGCAGATGAATGTTGTCGACTTCGAAGATTTCTTCGCAGAGAGTCATAACCCTTTCGTAGAGCTCGGTCTGGCTGTTGATCTGCGCGAATTCGCGACTAATATATAGAAGAATATCAATCTTGTTTTTGGCTGTAAGACCGCCCACCACCATGCGAGCGCCGCGGTAGTTCACAACCTTTCGTTTTCCGTATTTTACATCTATCATGTTGTCCTGCCTTCCGTTTCTGACTGTAATCCAGGCCAATTCCCGCACCAGTTTATGGCTTTCGGCGGGATATTCGCGGAACGGTTTGTATATATTTCACTGTTCCCTTTCTTGCTCTTCTGATCGCCCGGCCGTCTTTCCCTCAAAAAGGAGGCCCGTCGGGTCCCGTGCTTCCGGGTCTCGGATCAGCTTGGCTTTTCTGGATACTCCGCAAGGGTTAATCGAAGACCGGGCTTCGGTAAATCCTGGCAGTGTAACCATTTATTGGTTTTGCAAGTATTGTGCCTGGTACGGTGTAGGCAATCCCGGTGGCAACGGGGCGGCGATGATAGGAGGCCGGATTGCACGCTGCACAAAATGTCTAAAAATCAGGCATTCGGATTGCCTGCATTCTTTGCATAGGTGGATTTCTTGCGCTGCCGGAGCGCCGGGAGACGGCTGCCGATCCCGTTTCTGGCGGAATCAGTATACCCTTAGCATTAGGCTTTTCAAGTATCGGCCTTCCCTGTGGCTCAGCCCCACCGGATGGCATGGCGCCAGGCGGTGATTCTGTAGGATCTGGCCCTGTCGCTGCTCGGCGCCCAGAGCTTCGATCAGAATGGACTGAAAATGCTCGTCGTCGATGAAGTGGGAACAGCTACAGGCTAGAAATAGTCCCCCTGGTTTCAGGCGCTGCAATGCGGCCCGGTACAGATTGCGGTACGCCTTTACCGCTCGAGAAACGTCGGCCTTCTTCTTTGCGAATGCGGGCGGATCTACGATAACAATATCAAAGAGCTCTTTCGATTGCTTCAAGTAGAGGTCCACATCCTCGCAAATAAACGTATGTCCGTCCTTTTGTGGCGGAAAATCAGAAGAGCCGAGGCGAGATGACTTCGAATCGCCGTCAAGGGAGTCCACATCCTGGCTTCCGCCCCGGGGCTCCTCTGCAAGTTCCGGAAAGTTGCGCGCTATTTGCCGATAGGCTACTTCCATTGCCCGCCGGGAGCGATCCACCTGCACCAGTCGGGCGGCGCCGCCACGCCAGCAATGGAGTCCAAAGCCGCCGGTGTAGGCAAACAGGTTGAGCACGGATTTGCCTGAGCTCAGCGCGCCTACCAGGATTCGCATTTCGCGCATATCCAGAAAGAATCCGGTTTTTTGCCCTTCTTCCACGTCGGCCAGAAGCCACAGTCCGTCCTCTTGAAACCATACCTCGGGATCTCCGGACTCGCCATGCCATTGCCTTAGCGCGGGCAGGTTTTCGGCTCTGCGAAAGCTTCCGTCGGAGCGCTCGAGGATGTGCAACGGATGCGGTATTTCCGCAGTCAGGTCCTGTAGCGAGGCCAGTATCACCGGGCGTAACAGTTCGCAGGCGGCGGTACTGATTTGCAGGACGACAGCGCCGGCATAATAATCCAGGATCAATCCAGGAAAGAAGTCCCCTTCGGCGTTGACCCACCGAAAACCCGATGTTAGACCGATTCCGGCTCTTGCGCTTTCCGTTTTTTTCGGAGATCCCTGAGCGATGGCGTCGCCCCCCGGATCGAAGTACGCAGGGAACAACTGCTTCCGGAGTTCCAGGGACTCTTTAAGTTTACGCACTACTATTTCGCCCAGGAGGGATTGTCGTTCCTTCCATGCTTCGCCTTCGGAGGCTCCCTGCCAGCGCTCCAGGTCTCTGGGCGCAGTGCTGAAGAGCCTGGCGCAGAGGCCGGAACCGGGGTTGTACTGTACTATAGCCAGGGCCCGGCTGTCGGCATCGCGAAGCAATGCGAAGCCCGGCGTTTCCGGAAGGTCTCTTGAATCCAGCGCCCCCGAAAAAACGTAGGGGTGATACCTCTTTAGCGGTCCTTCCTTCCCGCGCTTCAGTTGGAGATTCCCTGAAACGGCTGTCTTTGAAATGTAATCCTTCTGTAACAACGGTGCTATCCTGAGTATAGAATGAGAAAGCAATTAGGTATGGCGCAGTTCCTGTTCTGCGCATTGGTTCTTTCAGTGGGTTGTGCTGGAGAAGGAGCCTGGCAGATTCTGAAGCAGGATAATCGTTGGATGGCCCAGATTACAAGAATGAATCTGGGGCCGGACGAATACTTTGAAGGCGAATACAAATATGGCCCCCAGAAGGAAAGCGATCGGTTCGTATGGGTTCATCTGAATCTTACCAATCAAACCGGCTCCGCCATTCAGTGGGACCATACAAAGGTAGTCCTCAAATCCACCGATTCCAGCCAGGATCCATTCAGAGTGCTGAAAACCGATGGAATGAATCAGTCGCCTATCAAGGAAACGGAGAGTATTCCTGCCGGCGCCAGTGTGCAACGAATACTGATTTTTAGTTTTCCCCGCAGCGCCGAGCCCGAATCCATAGTGCTGGGTCCTCTGGGACAGACCGAGATACCGGAAAGCATACTGTTCAATTATCAGTAACTCACTTCGCCGAATTGCCGGGACCGTCGGATGGCGGCTCCGGTAATGTTGGCCCCGCAAGCCCGGCTCCGAGGGCGGAGCCGAGTGGCCGAATACAGAAACATTCTGCGGCGGTAGGGATCAGTAGCTCTGCTGCACTCCGTAGGCATCCCGGCCTTTTACCGGAATGTATTCCGCACCAGGGTGTTCCTTGTCCAGCATATCGCAGATCAACTCGGCGGTGGAGATGGAGGATTTGACCCCGGCGCCGTACTCGTTAGAGCCGGCATCTACCAGAAAGCGTTTAGGCGTTTCGTTTGTGGCGCTAATTACTTTTATGTGCCCGCCGTTCGTTGGCTTGAAATAATACTCTTCGCGCTCCAGTTGCTTCACTGTTTCTACGTGAGGCTTGGTTCCAATACTGAAGAACTTGGGATCATGGTTCTGATCCGATGGAATGAAGGCCACATAAGTGAGATGTTTGCCATCGTAAAGAGCGTTCAGCGCTTCCTGGAACTGTTCCCAGCGAACCTTTTCCCAGTCCACTTTGGGCGTATGTCTTCCTATTTGAAACTTATGCTGGATTGTGACGAAGAGAGGCTTCAGATTGTCTTCTTTTTTAAAGGCCAGAATCTCTTCCGGACTGAAAGCATTTTGTACGAATTCTGTAATCGGTTGCTGTAGCTTTTCGCTGTCCCGGTAGAGCGGCCAGCTCTTGAGAATTTGCATGGCTGCCTCGGCTTTGGGGCTGCTTTCGAAGTTATGCTCATGCTTCAGAAGCGTCTCTCCTTCTTCTGGCCGGATGATCCCGCCTTCGGTCAGGAATTCCTGGTTGGTCAGATCCACAACGTCCAGCACGACCATTGCCAGCCCGTCATCTGAAGGCTTCACGAATCGTCCCTGCTGATCCTTTCCTTCGCCAAGGCGACGGACAATGCAGCCGGCCGGGAGGTTCGCTATTTCGCCGATTGAAAACTCTGAATGGTACTCTTTCTTCATATATATTCTACCTGTCTTACCTGATCCTGGTCTCTTTATGTATCTCTTCTGGGCTCGGTCTTCTGTCTACTATTGCGCCCGGCATAAATCGTCTTTTCACGCCTGCAATGGATAAAGAATTGCGTCAACCGAGCTCATCGCATGGGACATCGGGAAATCCATGAAGGAAAGCTTTTTTCATTGCGAAATTGCAGGCTCAACCAATTCCTGATGCAGCTTATGTCAAAACTTTCCATCATTTTCAATTACTCAAATTTGTCCAGGGTTTGTCTCTGTGTTTTTCTGGCTTCTCTGGTGGCCTGTTCCGAGGCGAATTCAGATCCGGAGAAGGTGACCCAGGGAAAGGCCCGGTTGATCTATGTTCCGCAGAATGGCCCCGAGGCTGCTCTGGAATGGATCGCTTACGAAAAGGATCTGCAACCTGCTGGCAACTCCGAAAGCCCGGCCTTTTCCGAAAAGGATCTGAACTCCCTGCTTCAGGAAAAGGCTTCGGAGATGCTGGTTTTTCCCGCGGAAAGCGCCTGTGAGCTGAGCGTGGAGGAGATTCGACGGGAGCCGGTACCCGGTAGCGACGGTGAGCGTCAGTTGCATGTGGAATACTTTGCCTTCTGCAAGTCTCTGCCGGAATCAGTGAAGCTGAAATACTCCGGCTTTTTCCCGGGGGTTCGTACTACTCAGTTGTACTGGACTCATTCCGGAAAAAAGGAGATGGTAGAGATTCCTGAATCCGGGGAAGTTGAATTGCGAAAACCCTGAAATAGTCGTCCATTTCAACCGGTAAAGAATGGCTGAAGAAGACAAGAAGGGCGGCCTGGATGCCGCCGATTCCAGGGCCGATCCAGTAAAGCGTTCCGTGGAGTACCTCGTAGGTATTGGCGCTTCCGCGGGTGGCCTGGAAGCCCTTCAGGCCATGGTGTCCCATCTGCCCCGGGAACTGGGGTCGGTAACCTTCGTGGTGGCGCAGCATCTGAGTCCAACCTACAAGAGCCAGTTGGTCGAGCTGATTTCCCGGCAAACGGATCTTCCTGTGAAGGATGCGAAGAACCAGGAGAGCCCGGAGCCCCGAACCATTTACATTACTCCACCCGACAGCGAAATTAGCTTTCAAAACGGACGATTTAAACTGGTCAAACCGCGGAGCGCCCACGGGCCCAGGCCCAGCGTAGATGTTTTCTTCGCATCTTTGGCGCGGGAGTGGGGACGGCATGCGGCGGCGGTGATTCTTTCGGGCACCGGCACCGACGGAGCCAATGGGCTCATAGACGTAAAGCAGTCCGGCGGGATTACCATTGCGCAAAGACCGGAGAATGCGAAATACGACGGAATGCCATCGGCGGCGGTGGATACCGGCGAAGTGGATTTTGTCCTGAATGCCGACGAAATCGGCGAGCGTATTGAAGATATTCTAAAGGGACTGATAGTTCCGGAGACCGCGGAAGCAAGGCCTGTATTTGCCGACGGAACGGCGCTTGACCGCATCCTACAATTACTCTCCGAACGAACCGGCACCGACTTCTCCCGGTACAAGTCCGCCACAATTGGTCGTCGCCTGGATCGCAGAATAGCAGCCCTGGGTCTTCAGAATGTGGATCAGTATCTGGAGGCCCTGGATCGAAAGCCCGGCGAACTGGACGCTCTGTTTTCCAATATTCTGATCGGTGTTACATATTTCTTTCGCGATGCGGAAGCTTACAGCGGTCTGCGGGACTGCATTCGCCAGATATTCAATCGCGCGCGCAGCGGGGAAAAAATACGATTCTGGGTGGCCGGTTGCGCCACAGGCGAAGAGGCCTACTCCATGGCGCTCATGGTTGCCGATTATCTGGGTCCGCGCATTAATGATTACGATGTTCAGATATTTGCCACAGACATCGATGAAAAAGCCATCAATATTGCGCGAAGGGGCCTTTATTCGGCAGCTGCCCTGGAAAACGTAAAGCCCGAGACCCTGCGAAAGCATTTTCAGTCCAGGGGCGATCAGTTCGAAGTAAACAAGAGCATTCGTTCCATGATCCTGTTCTCCCGGCATGATGTTACCGCAAATCCTCCATTTCTCAAGCTGGACTTGATCAGTTGCCGCAATCTGCTGATCTATTTCAATCAGGAGCTACAGCAACATGTGCTGCCGGTGTTTCACTATGCGTTGAAACCGGACGGCTATCTATTTCTCGGTAAGAGCGAAACCATTGGCAGCTTCACCGATTTGTTCAAGACTATCGATCAGAAATACAAGATATACCAGCGAAAGCGTTCCACCGCGCCCTATACCATGCATCTGCCCACGTTCAGGCCCAACTACGTGGGACGTAAGCCGAAGGCCGACTCCGCCGAAAGGCCTCAGTCATTGGCCGATCTTGTCAAAGAAACCCTGTATAATACGTTCGAGCATCCCTACGTAGTCATCGATAGCGATTTACAGGTACTGGAAGTGGCCGGGGATGTGAATCCGTATTTGCAGATTCGCCCCGGTGCCATGGACCGCAATCTCCTCAAGCTGGCCGCCGCGCCGCTGGAAATCGAGCTTCGCGCATTGATTACCCAGGCCATGCGCGAAAACCAGATTGTTCAGGGACGATTACATCGATGGGAAGGCGAAGGATCATCCTATCTTCGTTTGAGCATCAAGCCGGTACTGTATGCAAGTACCCATGATGGGCTCTTTATCGTTATCTTCGAGTCCGTACAAATTGAAGAGATGCTTCCGGGCATTACGCCTTTCGAAGAGGGGCAGGAGGCGAGTCCCCGAATCCTGGAACTGGAAACGGAACTGGCCACTACCAAGGAGCATCTGCAGAATTATATCGAGGAACTGGAAACCTCTTCGGAAGAACTGCAATCCCTAAATGAGGAGTTGCAGTCTACCAATGAAGAGCTACAATCCTCCAACGAAGAATTGGAAACCTCCAACGAAGAGTTACAGTCCACTAACGAAGAATTGCAAATCGCCTACAACGAGCTGAAGTCCATGACCGGGGAAATGGAAAAGCAGCAGCAATCCCTGGAAAGAAGCCGCGCCAATATTCGCGCCCTGCTGAGCAATACATTGCAGGGATTTCTTCTTATCGATAAGTCCTATCAAGTTGTGGCATTAAATGAGGTCGCGGTAAACATCTTCAAGGGTATATCCGGCGCCATCGTGGAAGAGGGCTCTTTGATTATTGATATTCTTCCCGGGAAGAATCTGGAATCCTTTTACAACGATTTTCGCAAAGCTCTGAACGGCGAACAAATCACCACCGAACATCTCCTGGAAACGACCGGTCTGGACGGCAAAAGCAAACAGGTCTGGTTGATGTATCATTTTACTCCGGTGCATGAGTCGGGCGAGGATATCCAGGTGATTTCCCTGGGCATCATTGATATTACTCTATTGAAAACAACGCAACTGGAATTGTACCAACAAAAGCAATTGGTACAGTCCATTCTGAATACAGCTCAGGTAGGAATCAGCGTCATCGATCGCTCGGGTAACTATGTCCGGGTGAATCCGGGCTTTTGCAGCCTCTATGGATACTCGGAAGAGGAATTAATCGGCCAGCCTTTTACGAATCTGTTGCCTGCCGGTATTCGCGATTATGCATTTCGCCTGCATCGTCGCTTTGTGGACGGCGAGGCCGAAGAAAAAGAAACTGAATGGAAGGTTATACACAGGGATGGTCATCAATTTACGGTGCAGACCAGCGCCGGGCGGCTGATCGGCGAAGACGGCGAAGTTTATAAGGTTAGCACCGCTGTCGACATCACGCATCGAAAGAAAGCCGAAGAAGAAAGGGAACGATTGTTCAACGTTTCCATGGATATGATGTGTACCATCCGTTATGATGGTTTTTTTCAGGACTTGAACCCTGCCTGGGAGCAGACTCTCGGGTATTCCAGGGAGGAAATGCTGAGTCGTCCCTTCATCGAATTTGTGCATCCGGAAGACGTTTCGCTGACCATGGAGTGGTTTGAAAAGGCCATCGCCAATCCGGATACTTTCCAGGCCATAGAGAACCGATACCAGACCAGCGAAGGCTCTTTCCGGTGGCTTTCCTGGAACTATGTGCAACTGGACGAAAAGAGGCTATTCTACGCCACAGCCCGGGATGTTACCGAGTCGCGCAAATCCCGGGATCTACTTCGGGATACCCAGCTTGTAGCCCGGGTCGGCGGCTGGGAAATGGATCTTGCCACCGGGCGTACCAGCTGGACGGACGAGGTATTCCACATACACGACCTGCCTCTGGATACAGATCTTCAGGCTCTGGACAGCCTGTCCTTCTATGGCCTCGAAGACCAGAAGCGGATATCGGAGGCCATGGAAAGGGCCATTCAGTTCGGCGAAAGCTCCGATATGGAACTCGCTTTCACCAGCGCCCGTCGCCGAAATCTATGGGTTCGAATGACGATCAAGGCCATCAAGGACCGGAACGTAACAACAAAGATCATGGGTACGTTTCAGGATATAACGGCTCGCAAAGAGACAGAACTGGAGATTCGCCGACTGTCCATGGTGGCCAGCCGAACGGACAACGGGGTAATCCTTTCCGGTCCGGACGAAATCATTCAATGGTCCAACGAAGGTCTGGTAGCCATACTCGCTTTGAATAATCCCATTCAGGCAGGCATGACCTTAACCGAGCTCTTTTTCTCGCGCGCCCCTTCGGACTCAGACAAAACCCTTTCGGCGAGATTCGCATCCTTACTCGCATCCAGGGAATCATTCAGTTTTGAACTGGAGTTTCAAGCCGATGTGACCAAATGGCTGCGATTGGACCTGACTCCCGTCTTCGCCGATAATGATGGATTCCAGGGACACATCGTTCTGGTTTCGGACCTTACTGAGCGAAAGCAGGCGGAGCAGGAGCTACTTTCTGCCAAGGAAAGAGCGGAGGAAAGCAACCGACTCAAATCCAGTTTTCTGGCGAACATGAGTCATGAAATCCGGACCCCATTGAATGGAATTATGGGACTGGCCCGCGTCATCCAGGACGAAGCAAATACCGATCCAATGAAAGAGTACGCCACAATGATTCGTCGTAGTGGCGACCGCTTGATGAACACCATCAACCAGGTGCTGGATCTTTCCAGGATTGAGGCAAACAAAACGAATCTGGAGATAGCAGCCGTATCCATAAACGACTGCCTGTCGCATGTTGTGGATTCCCTGGCAGTCCTGGCCCGGGAAAAAGGGGTGGAGCTTCGATCGGAGCCAGACCCGGGTATTCCTGCTATCTTCGCGGACAAGAGTCTGGTAGAGAATATCCTACACAACCTTGTGGGCAATGCTATCAAATTCACCGAAGAGGGGCATGTGCTTGTGCAAAGTGGCCAGTCTTCTCAATTACCTGACGTCGCCAATCTCACGGAAATCATGTCGCTGGACGGATCGGAGGACGGTCGACCGGAAGAATCGGCGCACGGTTATGTTTATTTGCGGGTAGAAGATACCGGTATTGGAATCGACGAAAAATATCAGAGCCGAATGTTTGAGCCCTTTAGCCAGGAAAGCACAGGGCAGGCCCGTAAATACCAGGGAAGCGGTCTGGGACTTTCCATAGCTCTGCGCTTTGCCCGCCTTCTGGATGGTCATATGTTCTATAGTTCCAAAAAAGGAGAGGGGTCGGTTTTTGCCGTCTATTTTCGAAAGAGCTAATGCATCAGATATTAATAGTAGAAGACGATAGAATCAACAGTCTCGTCCTACAGAGATTCCTGGATTCGGATTATTCATTCGATGTGGCCTATAGCGGTCATCAGGCCCTGGAGTATCTGGAGCGAAAGAAGTATGACCTGGTACTCATGGACATCAACCTGGGCGACCCATCGCTGGATGGCGTGGAAGTTCTGCGAAGATATCAGAAGACAGCTAAAAACCAGAACACTCCCAGTATTGCCGTTACGGCCTATGCCATGATGGGCGATCGGGAGAAGCTACTGGCTCATGGTTTTTTGGAGTATCTAACCAAGCCGGTAGATCGCGAAGTGTTGCGACAAAACATGGAGCGAATACTTTCGAATCCGCCGCATTGAGAGAAGCCTCGGCCCTGGTGCGTCCCGGGCAGCACCAGGGTCCCCCGCCACAGCATAGCTGCCTCAGTGGTCCGCGGATGCTTTTTCGTCTTGAATGCTGCCTTCGCCGATGAGGATCTGCGCCAGATAATAGCTCGCCATGATTAGAATGGATTCCTGGGGCACATCAATTTCCATGAATTTCTGTACGGCAATGATTGCATCGGAAAGCAGAAACAGCACGGCGCCAATCCACACCGCCGGGCTGGGCGCTCCTCTGAACACGGCAAAGATGACCATAAGAGTGATTATGAAAACATAGGCATACACCGGGATGGTAAGCCCGCCCAGACGCGGGGTCAGTGCAATGCTCAGACCAATAGAGAGAATCATTACCAGTCCTGCCGGAATCAGTCTTACAGGCTGGAACTTCCACTGACGGGAGAAGCAGGCGATGTAGAACAGATGACCAATCAGAAAGAAGCCCAGACCGATCATGAAGCTCAACGAATAGTCTGTGGCCAGAGCAATGTCGCCGGCGGAGCCAAACATAAGGCCAATGAAAAGCAGCCTTCCTTTCAGGTCTTTCAAGGTCAGAAATACATGGCCGGCTACCAGCCATATTGGAATGGCCTTGAGTAGTATGCTACCCGGATAGGGCGTATGGGGGGATAGGATTACATAGATAATACTGAAAAGTGCAAGAGCTATATAATAGATGACCCTGGAGTTCATACCCCTGGACAATTCAGATAGTGTGGATCAATGTAAAGCGAAAAGCCAAACAGCGCCACCGACTTTTGGCAGCGTTTGCTGGTGACGGCTATGCGGCCCGGGAGCTGAGCCAGCCGACCCTTTTGGTCGTGCGGCTACATAATAAGAGTGATCCGCCTGCGCCAGGCAGGCGGATCCAGTCCCTGATCGATTCAGCAATACGCTTTAATCGGTAAATTTCTCTTCGCTGTTTACTGTCAGCCCGCTGATGCCGGAGTTCACCAGAGAAAAGCCCCAGTTCTTGCCAGCAGGGGCGCCGGTGGTGACCGCACTACCATTGTTACCCTCGGAGTCCCAGTGCGTGCTGGTAGTCGCCTTCGTCCCTGCCGGGCAGGCCAATTTATCATAGATGGCATGAACTTCCGCTTCGTTGTGAAATTCTATGCAATAAGTGCCGTCCCCGTTCTGGTTGATGCCGGTATCCCCGCCGGAGCTATTGGAAGCTCCTCCGGCCCTGGTATTTCCGGTATTGGTCAGCCTGATAAACGCGGCGCTTGTTGCTGCACGACCGCTTCCATGCCCCAGGATTTCCACTTTATCTTCGGATCCTGAGCCTACATCTACAGTCACCTGCAGAGAAAGCACATCACCGTGGGTCTGGGCTGCTGCCAGAAAGGCCGTTCCTGTGGCAACGGCAGAGGTGCCGCTGGAGCAGTCCACTGTGCCGTCTGCATAAAACTGGGTGCCATTTACAGTGCAGTTGGGGGCTGCGATGGCCAGGGCCGCCAGGGCCAGGGCCGAGTTGTCTTCGGTCTCCTGGGTACAGTTGGCCACCAGGGCCGCCGCGGCCAGGGTAATAATTAGTATTCTCTTCATAATTTGATTCTACCTCGGTCTTTTTTTAACCGCCGGGGTCTCCAACGGAAAGTTCTTGATCCTTAAATCAGAAAATTATTATTTGGCGTCAAGCCAAAATAAGAAATTTCGTATTTACAGAGGCAGGTTCAGATGAATTGTGATCCACAGCGGATGAAGACAGTGCAGATGCATAGCATAGAAGAAACCGGATCAGATGCGGGAATCACCGGGAGCAGGGATTCAGGATCCAGGCCCTGTAGGCCCTTTCAGGTTTGGGCCAGGATGGTCTCGTCGATGCTTCTGGTTTGTCTGGCTTTTGCTGTGGCCGGGTTGCAAGCCGAAGAGCCGGACGGACAATCCCTGGAGGATGCCCTGGATGAAATCGGTCCGGCAGACAACTCCGGTAGAAATGGCCTCCCATCCGGCAGCTCAACGGACCTGGCCTCCATTCGTGCCGGCAATACAAATGTCCGCCTCATGGATGTCTCCCTTGTAGGAGATTTTGCCCTGGGTTTTTCGCATCTAGATAATTCGGAAATCCAGAATCTACAGAGCGGTTTGCACGATCCCCGGCGAAAAGGCTTTTCTGTAACCAGTCTGGAGCTTTCCTTCTCTGGCGCGGTGGATCCCTACTTCTTTGCCGAGGCGCATGTAAACCTCTCGCATGGCGCAGAAGTTGAAGAGGCATTTATTACTTCTCAGGCCCTTCCTTATGGCCTGCAACTTGAGGCCGGTCAGTTCTATAGCGAGTTCGGTCTTCTGAATCCTCAGCATCCCCATACCTGGGCCTGGATGGATGCTCCCGTAATTCTCACGCGGCTCATGGGAAACCACGGGCTCAACAGTCAGGGGCTTCGACTGGGATGGCTCTTACCCGTGCCCTGGTTTTCGGAGATGCACTTTGGCGTTCAAAATGCCGACGGCGAAATGATGAAGAGCTTTCTCGGCGCCGCTGAAGAAGGTGGTCATTCCCATTCCCACGGCGGAGACGAAGAAATGCCCATCGGCGGCTACGATACCATCTCCCGCGAGGCGAAGAGCCCGGCTGACATGGCTTATTTAGTTCGATGGGAAAATTCCCTGGATCTAACAGATACCATTACGACCAAATTTGGCTTTTCGGGCATGGCCGGTCCCAACGCCACCGGACCGCAGGGCCACACCCTGATGTATGGGGCGGATCTTTATGTGAAATGGCGACCGGTGCAAAACCACCGGGGCTTTCCCTACGTGATCTGGCAAAGCGAATACATGCGAAGAGAGTACAAGGTACACAAATGGCCGGACATCGGGCGATTGGCCAACACCTATGCCTTGCTGGGCGGCGATTTCTTTGAGCCTTACGACGAAAGGGAAACGTTTACGCGCATCAATCTGGCAAACCTGGCCAACGACAGTTTTCTTTCTACAGATCAGGGAAACTTTGGCCTGGCCATAGCTGTGCTTACCGGAGCCAGAGACTTCAGCGCCCTGTCGGAAAACGAAGCAAAACAGGCTCTGGAAGCCATGATGCGATTGGCCAACCCGGAAGAGACATTGCACGATTGGGGTTACTATACCCAGGTTCTATTCGGTTTTGTGAGAACCTGGTCTGCCGGATTGAGGTACGAATTCGCCAGCGGCGCCGGCGAAAGCCGGGTGGATGGAGGCGATTGGGTAGGCGGAAAGGATTTGTTTGGCCGGGATCGGGATCCATACAGAGATACCCGGGTCCGAATCTCGCCTCTACTTCAGTATCAGCCCTCGGAGTTTACACGATTCCGAGTTCAGTACAACCAGGAATGGGCGGACCATACCCGACAGCGAAAGGTACTGCAGATTCCATTGAATGAATTGAACTCCTCCTTGCCGGCGTATCCCCTGGAAGTAGTGCTACAGGACAAAGGAAGGGCCGCCTGGTCGGTCTGGATCGGAGCGGAGTTCTTGATTGGGCATCATCCGGCGCATAAATTCTAGGGGCGGCTCTACGATGGGCTACCATGTGCAGACAGGTCTCCGGACCGGCGCAACGAACGACGAAATGAGCTGATACCGATGGAAGAACCCGATAGGGAGGTTATTATGAAGAACGAAATACAAGCAACAGGAAGTAAGAAAGGATACATGGAAGAAGCGTCGCAGAAGCGCGGATGGACGGTAGCAGGGCTGCGTTTTACGGCCGTTCTATCGCTTCTCGTACTGCTTGTGCCCGGGCTTGCCATGGCCGAGGCTGGCGATGGCCGACTGGAGATTAGAGCAACCGTCCCCGAACTGGGAATGCTGGCCAAAGAAGTGGGGGGCAACCGGGTCAACGTAGAATCCTTTGCCCGGGGTACAGAAGATCCACACTTCATAGATGCCCGACCCAACTTCATTCGCTCCTTGAATCAGGCAGACGTCTTTATTCAAATCGGAATGGAAATGGAAATTGGCTGGGTGCCTGTGCTTCTGAAGCAGGCCAGAAATCCAAAGCTAAATCCGGGATCGCCGAATTTCATCGACGCATCCAGCGTCATAACTCCCCGAAACCGACCCACCACCGATGTGGACCGTAGCATGGGCGATGTGCATCCGCAGGGTAGCCCACATTATCTTACAGATCCTTCCGCGGGATTGCTTGTGGCCCGTCTGATTCGGGATCGCCTCAAAAGGATCGATCCTGCCTACGCTGCGTATTATGAAGCAAGATACAATCAGTTCGAAAGGCAGCTATCCACAAAGCTCTTTGGTCCTGCCCTGACCGAAAAATACTCCGGCAAGCTGGACCGTCTCGCTTTGCTGCTACACCGGTCCGGCTACGATGGATTCCTGGCATTTTTAAAGAAGAACGGTCTGGAAAGCAGTCTGGGTGGCTGGCTCAAGCAGGTGCAATCCCTGCAGAATCGAAATTACGTAGGGGATCACCAGGCTACATGGAGTTATATGGCCCATGTGTTCGGTTTGACATTTGTGGGTTACATGGAACCTGTTGCAGGGGTGGAGCCTACCACAAATCATCTCACGGCACTGGCTTCCCGAATGCAATCCACCAGCGCCATGTACATACTGTCCGCAGCATACTATAACCCCAGATATGCAAGCTTTCTGGCCGAGAAGACCGGCGCGAAGATTCTGCCCATGGCCAACCAGGGCGAGGCCCGCCCGGGCACGGACAATTATCTGGATTTCATCGGCTACAATGTATCTGTTCTTCTCGGTGGAACCCGTTGACCGAAACTTCGGGAATAGTGCTGGAGGCCCGAAGGCTGGAGATTGGTTACATCAGCTCAGTGGCGGAGGTAAACTGGGAACCGAAAGAAGGACAATTCTGGGTGATACGCGGACCCAATGGTTGCGGAAAATCCACTCTGCTCAAGACCCTTGTAGGGCTGCTTTCTCCGTTGTCCGGAACTCTGAAATGGAGTCGTCCGCTGGCCGCAGGCTATATTCCCCAATCGGTGGAGATCCATCCATCGGTGAACCTGCGAGTGCTTGATTTTGTAATGATGGGCCGTCGTGCTCTGGTGGAGTCCGGCCAGCGTAGGCTCAGGGATGACACAGACAACAAAGTCACGCTGTCGGCGGTACAGCAAAGACTCGGGATAGGAGACATTCTTCATCGGAACTTCTGGGATCTTTCCGGAGGCCAGCAAAGACGGGCAATCCTTGCGCGAACACTGATGGTGGAACCAGAATGCCTTCTGGTGGATGAGCCATCCACTGGACTGGATCGTCCATCGGCCATTCGATTCTACGAAGAGCTCAATCGGCTTCACAAGGAAGATGGAAAAACTGTATTCATAGTCAGCCATGAAGATCATTATCTAAGCGAAATCGAACAAACCAGGATCCTTGACTTCCGAGATGGTCGCTTCGTCGTATCGGAGGACAATTGAATGGATTCTTTTTTTCAGACCTGGGAACTGTTCTGGCAAACTTATGCCACGGGATGGCTGGCGGCTGCCCTTCTTGCGGTTTGCGGAATTGTGGTTGTACTGAAAGATCAGATTTTTCTGGGGGCATCTGTGGCGCAGGCCTCCACCGTGGGCGTAGCTTCCGCGTTATGGCTGGCTGCCGGGCTCCATCTGGTGCGCGAAGATCCGGCCTATTTCTGGATTCTGGAAGGAGGCGCTGCCCTCTTTGCTTCTGGCTCCGCAGTGCTGGCTCCACTGCTTGCCGGCCGATTGGGCTTAAGGCTTACCATGGAATCGGTGAATGGCTGGGTCTTTCTTATCAGTAGCGCGCTTTCCATTATACTGGTGTCCAGCGCTCCCTTTGGTCTGACGGAAGTGCAGCAAATCCTTTCGGCCGGTTTGCTGGGATCGCAGACCCGGGAGATACTTCTATTTTCGGCCCTGCTGCTAATTACGGTGCTGTTGGTTGCCTTGTTTGGACAGCGAATACTGATCTCCATTCTTGATCCTGGTTTTGCCCGCTCCCTGCGAATTCGGGCTTTTCGGGTGGAGCTGCTGGCATTTCTGTGGGTCGGTATTGTCGTCGGGCTTTCGCTGCGGATTGCCGGTCTGGTTTTCACGTTCGGATATCTGGTTTTGCCGGCCATGGCTTCCCGAGAACTGAGCCGTTCTCCATTACAGCTACTGATTATCACTCCGGCTCTTGCTCTGTGCGCCTCGGTAATCGGGTTTTACAGCGCTTCCTGGCTGGATGTACCTATGACGCATATGGCTGTTCTGGTGATTGCCATCTTTGCGCTGGTTTCTTTTCTCGGAAGACGATTCAAAACCGGAACCAGGATGTCCTAGGCTCACCGATAATTCAGCGCAACCGGGATACAGAATGATGAAAAAACCATTGTCACCCTGCATTCGATATGGATTCTTTAGATGAAGATGGCCGGTAACCAGTCACAGCTTGCCTTTTCTCTCCAGAAAATCAAAGACCTGGGTTATAAGCTTACCCCGCAAAGGATTGAGATTCTGGAAACAGTCATCGAAAGCGATTCTCCGCTTACAGTGCAGGAGATTCATGCGGCCATCAAAGAAAGGCATCCCCATGTAAGTCTGGACACAATCTATCGAAATCTGTCCACGCTTACCGAGGCCGGCCTGGTTGGGCAGATCAATCTGCAAAGCCGGGATTCGGCCCGCTTCGAGTTCCAGGGAAAACATCACCATCACCATGCAATTTGTCTCTCCTGTAAGCAGAGTTTCTGTCTGGATGAATGCGATGTATCCGGCGCCTTTAAGCAGCAAATGGAAAACGCTCATTTCAAGCCGGTAACCCACATTTTCGAAGTGTATGGCTATTGCGAAGACTGTCAAAAAGAGCAGGATGCGGCTGTATAACACCATCTGGAGGATTAAATGAAACAAAGATTATTGCTGGCAGTATCTCTACTGACCGCCCTTACCATGCTGAATTGTTCCGGGGAGCAGAATGATCAAAGCGCTCCATTGACCGATGATTGCACCTTCACCTACAGCCAGGAAGCCACATCGGTGCACTGGACAGCGTACAAATTCACCGAAAAAGCCGCCGTAGAAGGTGGATTCAATACCTTTCAGGTCAACGGAACCCAGGCAGCTTCCAGCCAGCTGGATGTATTCAAGAATGCAACGTTTACCATCGATGCAAATAGCGTGGATTCCGGAAACGATGGAAGGGATGCCAAGATCAAAGAGCACTTCTTTGGAAAGATGAGCAGTCAGACCATAGAAGGCTCGGTTAAATCTATAGAGGGCAATTCTGGAACCATGGTTCTCAAAATGAATGGTCAGTCCCAGGAAGTGCCAGTGGAGCTTTCCGTAGATGGGCGCAAGGTAGTGCTTACCGGAGCGCTGGATGTGGCCAACTGGGAAGGCAACGAAGCATTAAAGGCTCTGAACGAAGTATGCAAGGCATTGCACACCGGTCCGGATAAGGTGAGCAAACTCTGGCCAGACGTAAACATCAAGCTAGAAACCTCTCTGAAAGCAGACTGTAAGTAGCGTTACAGCTCCTGCGGAACGCCTGTCACAGGCAAAAATCCGACTGCGAAGAAAGCCCCTGGGAGGGGCTTTCTTCTTGATGTACAAATAGATCGTAAATACATTGTATTTTCCGTTATGGCCGTTAAGGAACGAAAGAGCCGAATTCGCAAAAAGCAGGAGATTCTCGAGTCTGCCCGCCAACTGATTGAACAAAAAGCCTACGAAGAGATCACAATGGAGGATATTGCCGCCACTGTATCTTTGTCCAGGCCAGCGCTTTACCTGTACTACAAGAACAAGGCCGAAATCTATCTGGCTCTACTAACCCGCGGACTTCAGGAACTCAATGAAGGCTATGACCGGGCGTTGAATGCCCTCAACGAAGCAAAGCCGGTAGATACGCTAAAGGCGGCGGCCATTGCCTTTTTCGAATTCTACGGTCGAAATCATGCTTACTTTGATCTACTAATTACCAAGCGCTCCGAACTTGTGCGGGAATCTGGAATCGATATTGTCGAAGATTTTGAGGTGGCTGGCAAAGGGGCTGTGACTCCTATCGCCCGAGCCTATGAATCCGGTATTGCTACCGGCGATTTCAGGAGACGTGATCCCCAGAAAATGGCCTTTGTGCTACGTTCGGTGGCCATCGGCATCGCCGTAGGATTTCGGGAAGGCAACCTGAAATTTCCGGAGGATGTGGCGCTGCTCACGGATATGGTTCTAAACGGCATCCTGGATACGTCGACCTGAAGCCTGGATCGAATGATCTGACGAGGAGCCCCTCGAAAGAAGCCATGGAAGCAAGGCCCCCTGGCGCAAATACTCTACCGGTCCAGCTTCGGGCCCCAAAGCAGTCATACTATGCAAAAGATTGAAGACATAGCCAGAAAACTGATGCTCCAGCCCCATCCCGAAGGCGGCTATTTTGCGGAAACCTACAGAAGCGAAATAGAGATTCCGGGTTCCCTGATCGGCGCTCATGGGCCGCGAAACGTCTGTACAGGAATCCACTTTCTCATCCCGGCCGGCGAGTTCTCGGCCTTTCATCGGATAAAAAGCGATGAGATGTGGCATTTCTATAGCGGAGATCCTCTGCTAGTGCATCAACTGCTTCCTGACGGCACTTATCATTGCCATGAACTGGGATCGGATTGGAATCGTCATCGCTTCCAGGCCGTGGTGCCGGCCGGGGCCTGGTTTGCTTCCGAGCCGGATCCGAAGCATAGCAAAGCTGGCTACTCCCTGGTGGGCTGTACGGTCAGCCCGGGCTTTGATTTCCAGGACTTTGAGCTCGCTTCGGCGGATGCGCTTGTCGAGATCTTTCCGGGTCACGAAGAACTCATTCGTCGACTCTGTCGTCAGGAGGGGGCATGATTACATACGTTGCCGGCGCCACCGGTTTGATTGGCGGGTTTCTTCTGGAAGAGCTGGCCAGCCGGTCGGACGTAGATCAGGTTCTGGCCCTGGTGCGGCGCCATCCTGATTCCCTGGAGAAACAGTCCGCAAGTGCGGCAAAGAAGGTTCTATTCCACGTCATGGATTTCGAGGATACGTCCACCTATCCGGACTTCAAGGGTCCGGTGTACTGCTGTCTGGGCACTACCATGAAAAAGGCCGGAAGCAAGGAAGCCTTCGAAAAGGTGGATTATCAGTATCCCATGGCCCTTGCACGAATATGCGCCCGAAACAGCGTGGACTTCCACGTTGTCACTGCTCTGGGCTCAGACTCTTCCAGTATGATTTATTATAATCGTATCAAAGGAAGCCTGGAAAAAGATCTGAAAGCCCTGGGACTGCCATCGCTCTACATTTATCAGCCCAGTCTACTGTTGGGGCCGCGACAGGAGCATCGGGCCGGGGAAAGATTGGGCGCGGTGGCTGCAGCTGTACTGAATCCATTTCTGCTCGGACCGGTTCGCAAGTACCGAGCCATTCAAGCGTCAGATGTGGCTCGCGGTATGGCGCAGCCCAAAGAATCCGGAGTGCATACCTACCTGTCCGATGAGATCGCCGAAATGGCCCGGGCTTGAATGGCTACAGTCGTACCAGCCAGTGACGTCCTTCTGCAGCCAGTGATGCCTCTAGCCAACCGGTGATGCCTCTTTTCGCCGGTTAAGCAATCTATGGTCGCTGGCTGTTTTGGACGATGGCCGATTCTCCGAGCAGGGCAGATATTTCGCTGAATGTCCTTCGGTTTTCGTTCGTCTTCAGAAGTCCAGGGCCGTCGAAACCTTCAGCCTATTCCGGCGCCGAGTCCAGCCTATCCCAGAGCGGATGATGCGAAGTTACCGATTCGCATAGCTGGTGAATGAATCCTCGGGCAGTTATCAGATCCTGCCTGGTGGGGCGGCCATTCGCTCGATTCTGGCCTGCACGCTCGAGATAGGCAAGGGAGTCCGTGGGGACCTGACCGGCAGAATTAAGTATACCGGCGGCAATGGCGCCCAGTCCTGTGATTTCGCGCATCATGAAAACCGGTCCAAAACGACGGTACCGCGAGGCGCTCACAATCTGAAATCTAACTGCCTTTGCCTCCCCCTGCACGCGAAAATGCTGAAACGTCCTTCCTTCAGATTCGAAGCGACTCTCCGGGTCCTTGCGCAAAGAATAATGGAGTCCAGGATCCTCGCTGGAAAGAAGCACAATGGCAAGCCTGGATGCGGCGCTTTCGGGCTCCGTTGCTTCTGAGCCTGTGGAGTGGTCGGACATCTGCGGTTTTTGTTCCCCGGTTGCTGGATCAGAGTGCGCAGGCGCTGTAACCCGGCAAAGGGCCAGAAACTGTGGCCCCTCCATTACGAAGTTCTTATCGATCCGGGCTGTGCCGCTGGCGGTATCCAGAACAGAGCGAAGGGAATTGAGTTTACCTTGCCAGCCGCTTTCATTGGCGGCGTAGCCGAGGATTGTGCCGTCCTGCTCGCGACGGGATTCGTAAAGTTCTGGCCAGAGATTCTTCATCAGATAACCGGAAACGTTATAGTAGACCATCCCCGGAAATAGCGGGCCCAGTTTGCCCAGGCGGGACGCTTCATGGTAAAGCGCTTGAAGAAATTCTGTTTCCCCTAAAGAAAGGGACGGAACCAGAAAGCTAGACTCTTTGCTGAATGGCTTTTCGCCTGGATGCATGAATGGGATGGCAACCGAATTCTATGCAGCAGTCAAATCTTTTGACGGTGGAGGGGCGGCGAATCAATCGCAATTTCTCCTCTCTGGTCAGGGACTTGATTCTGGATTCCAGCTTACTGGCCACCGAACGGAGCGAAGCGCCCTGGATGTCTTTTTCGCCGGGATGGATTTCCCAGGCGGCTGCAATCTCCAGTGGACGGATTGCTTTTAGGTACTTGCTGCCTTTGTTGCTATTGCTGTGTTCCTGCCAGCGACGCGAAAGATCGGTGGTGATTCCCGTATAGAGAGTATCTGCCGATGTGCGGATAATATAAACGAAATACAGCGAATGGGATTTGGCCGGCGCCGGCATTTTGGATTTAAACGAGCCGCAGTGGATATTCTAATTTGATTTCTGGCTGGCGGCGATTTGGGGGTGCGGACACGAAAAGAAAAAGGCAGGACGATTGTCCTGCCTTTCGGGTATCAATTAACGCGATACCAGGTCTGTGTTCTGAACAGAGGTCCGATATAACCACGAACCTTCAATGCATTACCTTCCACCCAAATTTTGCAGGTGTAGGTTTTTCCATTGTTTGGATCCAGAATCTGTCCCCCGGAATACTCTTCTCCGTCTTTTTTCAGGTTCCACATAATGGTCATTCCCTGGATGGGCTTGTCCTTATAGGCACCTGTGCACTTTGTGCATTTCGGATTGGGCTCCGAAGGGTTAATCAGTTTTACTATCTTTCCGTAATACTTCCCCTGGTATTCGTAGATCTGAACAAAACTCTTGGGTTTTCCGGTTTCATCGTCGATGGTCTTCCATGTTCCTACAGGCGAAGCCATCACTCCGGTTGTAGCTGCGAAAAAGAAGAGCGCACAAACAACTCTCAGCAAGCTGGAATGTCTCTTTAGCATTTGATCCTCCAAACCATTAGTGCGAAAAGGATTGCCCATCCGCACTATGATTGTAAATGAATTTTTTGGGTCTCTCCTTTTATTTTGACCGACGAAAGCGCTATCGGGTTCGTTTCTTTTGCATCGTTACGGGGCCCCTTTTTCCGCTTCGGAGCATAGGCATCTGCATCAGAACCAAATCCGCTGGTAACCGCAGAATAGGTTTTCTGCGGTTGAATGCCCCATAGTTACACCATGAAGTCCGGACTCATTTTTATGCTCTGCACAGTACCCCTTCTGCTGGGCGGTATTCGTTGCTATACCCTGGATCCGGAACGGGTGAATTCGCCCCACTACAGTAATGGAAGATATCAGAACCTCTACGATGACTCGGCCATCGTAGAGAAGGGACTGTCCACAGTAATATATTGGAAGCTTTTTGGCGAGGTGGATCCTCCGGCCGTCGATTCTCTTCCCGGAACGCCACCGCCGGTTTCTTCGTTGCGTCGCGACCATTTTTATCCCCCAGAAGGAGTGGTTCGCATTATCTGGCTGGGACATGCAACCACCTGGGTTTCCGCCACTGTCGAGAATCGAACCTATCATCTGGTAATGGATCCCGTGTATGGCGATGTGCTGACCCGACCTCGCATGACTCCTCTGCCCATAGCAAAGGATGGCATTCCGGCCGCCGATGCCGTTCTGGTAAGCCATGCCCATCGAGATCATCTTGATCTGGAGACGCTCCAGTATCTTTCAAAAAAGAACCATAATTCGGTTACTCTGTTGCCTTCGGGTATGTCTCTCTGGGCCAGAGAGGAAGGCTTGATAGCGCGGGCCCAGGAATGGTGGGACAAAAGCCAGGTGGGCCCCTTTGAGATTCAGTACATGCCCGCACAACACTGGAGTAGAATGGGGATAAACGATACCATGCAGTACCATTGGGGCGGATACTGGATTCGCATAGGACAAAGAAACATCTTCTTTGCCGGCGATACTGCTTACTCGCCGCACTTTAAAGATATTCGAAATCGTCGAAGCGAAGTCCTGGATCTGGCCATAATGCCGGTGGGCGCCTTCAAGCCTCGATGGTTCATGAAAGCCGCCCATACAAATCCAGAGGAAGCGCTTCAGGCCAGCGCAGATCTGAAGGCAAAGCGAATGGTACCGGTTCACTGGGGAACCTTCGAGCTTGGCGACGATTCGCCCCGCGAATCGGCCACTTACTTGAAGCATCTTGTGGCCAGCGGCAAATCCCCGGAAGGGCTGGAGGTGATTCATTGGACGCCCGGTGAGTATATAGATCTGGAACTATAAATGGTTTCCGGAATTCGCAAAGGGTGTCGCCAGAAAGACCTTAAGAGTTGTCCGGCCTGATGGATTCTACACGGAAATGGCGGAAACATCCCGGCATTGTCAGCAACATCAGAGTCGGAATCGGATGAAAAGTCTATTGCAACAGTAACCCACCCCTCTTTCAATGGGGTCTGCCATGCTGGAACTAATAAAAAAGCTGGCCGGCTTCTCGAAATCAGATGAATCGGAACAGATTAAAGAATCCGAGGAATTCTCCACGGAACTTAGCAAGCTTCCGGATCGGTATTCGGTAAAGGAGCTGGAAGAAGGCAAGGTTTTATCCTGCCTTGAAGCTCCCAATATCAGCGTTCGAATCGAAAGGGGGAAGTCTGTTTCCGGCGCCAATGCGCGAAAGGCAGGCGAACGAACAATCTTCCTGGATGGGGCTGCCCAAAGCGAACCCTTCATGGATCATGAAAGACAGGTCTACAATCTCGATCACCATGATGGAGTAGAGCGATCATTCACCCTGGCTACCTGTGAGCAAGCTCTGGTGCTGGTTCGCAAAGGATTGAATCTTTCGGACAAAAAATGGACCATTTGGGCCAATGATCCTGACCTGGATACCGTTCTGGCTGTATGGATTCTACTGAACCACATGCATCTTAGAAAAGGAGATGCGCCGGTTTATCGGGCCATTGTACCGCTGATCCGAGTGGAAGGCATTATCGACGGACTGGGACTGGAATACCAGGATGTGGCCGGGCTACCCAAGGCTCAACACAAGGATGTAATGAGCAAGATCGACCACCTGCGCGAAGACGAAAGAAGAATAAAGTCCGATGGGCGCTGGGATGAAATCGACTTTGCCACTTACACTCGCAAGTTACTGAACCGAATCGACGAGATGTTTTTTCGGCCGGAGGATTTTAAGGACTTCAAAGGCCTGGAAGAACTGGCTCGCGCGGAACTGGATCAAAATAACAGCGTAATCGTTTATCGCACCGATATGGGTATCTACGAAATGGAGGAATACCTGAATCGAGTGTACGGCACAAGACCTGCTTTACTCCTGCTACAGAAAAGCGACGGTGTATACACCATTCGCAAATCCGATTTGTTCTTTCCTCTGGAAATGGATCGTGTGTATCGCTTCTTGAATCATGAAGATCCGGAAGTATCCGGACGCAAACAGGAGAATCGATGGGGAGGCTCCCAGGAGATTGGAGGCTCGCCCAGGCTTACCGGTACCGGCCTGAAACCGTCGCAAATTGTTCGTATCTGCAGACAGGCTTACAAGCGGCCTCCCGCCGCCGAACGATTGGGGCGAATGATTACCGGTTCTATGTTTCCTTTCTTCGGGGCGATGCTTGCCTTTCTGGGATCCGAACTGCTTTCCCTTTTTGGCGGTGCATACGTAAAGACAGGAACGGATTTATTCACCGAGCTTTTTGCTCCGGTAGTTGCTCTTTTTACTCTATTTCTTGTATTCTGGCAATGTCGCCACAAGCCCTATCTGTACGGGTTTCGCATTCCTGCCGGATGGGATTGGGCCTTGCTGCTTCCACTGACCGTTCCCGCCGCTGTAGCCGGCGGTATATGGGCTGTGCGAGAGCCATTCCCGGATCTCTATCATATGCTGATGCTCGGATTGTTTCTTCCTGCATCCATGGAAGTTCTTTTTCGGGTGAACGTACACGGTTGGCTACAGGAACACCATGAGATCCAGGAGCCCCACGGTCGCTGGTTCCTGTCCGTGCCGGTGCTGGTTTCAGGCTTTGGATATGCTGCCATGCTTGCCGTAAGTCCGCTTTCTCTGGTGACTCTGTTGGACGGAGCCCTGGGACTATGGGCTCCGGTGGTCCAGGGTATGGGAGCCTTTCTTTTTGGCCTGGGGGCCGGCATCATGCGGGAAAGAAGCGAAAGCATCCTCCCTTCAATGATCTTGCAGATTCTGATGTGTTCTCTGCTCAATAGCCTGCCTATTTGATCCCAATAACCTCCCGGCCTGGCCGACCTTCGCGGCAATCCGCTTTCCGACAATTACAGTCTACCTGGTTTTCTTGCTGTCCAGGCCCAGCGCGGTACGTAAAATGGCTGGCTTTACGATCCGATCCAGGACGGCCGCCAGACCAAAGGACAGGATGATCAAAAGAATCAGTACAACTAGCATCCATTCCGGCAATATCTGCTGCAGGCCTCGGAGAATCCAGGTATGCGCGATAAATACGAAGAAAGAAAGCCCGGCCAGATAGGGGATCCACCGGGACCAGACATTGGGCTCTTGCCGTGGCAGGCGTTCCTTTTCGGGCCAATAGTAGAAAGCCAGGAAAAACAGGGCCGAATAGATCATCACCGACATCCGGGTGAAGTGATTGAAGTCTCCCGGATTTTCACTTCGCCAGGACCAGAAAACGTACTCCCAGAGCGCCAGGGCAAAGGCTCCCGTTACGCCGAATGCGAGGGCGAAAGCCCGGGCCTTGCCATATGCGGCCGAAACTGGATGGGTCCGGGAACCTGCCCGGGGGGCGTTTCCGGATGCATGCTCGAATTGCTGCGAACTGCCATTCAGTGCTTGGCCTGTTGATACCAGGTTTTCCCGGGTCTTCAGGCTCCGGAAGGCATAGTAGATTCCGAGAACAAAGGGGAACTGCCAGTAGAGTATAAAGGCCGAAAACAGGAAGGGAATCCGTGGCAGATCGGAAAACCAGATATGGGCCGGCGAAGAAACATACAGCTGTAGTAAAAAGGACAGGATCAAAATCGGCGTCCTGAACCGGGGCAGCCGGCTCATTGTGTAAGCCAGCGCAGGAAAAACTAGATAGCATTCGAAGATTATGTGAAAGAAATAGAAATGATAATCTGCGCCGGTGCGATAGAGATAAGGCAACAGGCCGAGCAGCCATTCGCCGGTGTAAGGTCCCTTTAATTTTCCCTGTATGGCAAGATACAGGATACTCCAGGCAAGAAACGGTAATCCGATCTTATAGGCCCGTTCGGCGAAGAAGGACTTCACCGGTATCCGGATCTGCTGCGGCGAAAGCCCGTCTTTTTCGCCAATGAGTCCGTATTTCATGATAAGACCGTATCCCGAAAGCATGATGAATACAGGGACGCTGAACCGGGCCAACTGATTCAGTACCACGGCCAGCCAATCCTGGGAAAAGAAATCATGGGACTTCAGGAAGTGGTACTCGTACGGTCCGGTGGCATGAATGGCAAGTACCATACCCATGGAGAGTAGTCGGAGCAGGTCGGTGCGAAATCGGGTCATTGTAGATTGTTCTCGAATGTTCTTGATGGTTTTCGAATGTACTCGAAGGTTCTTGATTGCTCTCGAAGGCTCTATGGTTGCCCGGAGTCCTGGAATCTTGTCCGGGAGGCTTTCGGGTCGCCTCCGCTAGAACTCAGGTCCATTCGGAATAAAGTGGCGAAAGTTTTCGTAACCGGCGACCAGCGTATGCCCGGTAAGCCCGATAGCAAAGGGCACGGAAAGCACCGCTGCCGCATAGTTCAGAAGCATCATTGTAGGGGCGATTTGAGCGAGCATTTCCGGCCGGTTCTGAGCCACCATCTGAAACAGAGCGAAACCATAATAGACCAGGGCCGGCAATGCCACAATGAAATAGACCAGCGAAGTCATCAAAATCAGCAAAAAAAACAGCGCCAGTATCTTACCCTTTCGAACCGAAAATGTGCGATAGGCTCTTTCGAAGGACTCTTTGAATCCCGAATCCTGCACAACCAGCGCCGCAGGAAACATCATAAAAGCGACCATCAAGAAGGCGCCGGGAACCAGGCATAGCGCCAGCCCCGCCAGGGATGCCAATCCCAGAAGTATGGAGCCGATCGTCAGCTGAAGGGTCTGCAGGCCCAGATTGCCCTGGGAATTCGGACGTAACTGAAAATAATCCACCGCACGTCTCAGCGGAAAAATTAGACTGATCGAAAGGATAAGGCTGAACCCTACTCCGGTTAGCAGACCCCGGGCGCTACCTGCGCCCAGAGTACGCGCGAATGTCTCCGCCTCGGAAGGGGTATCCATCCCACCGGAAGCTTCCATAGCTTCCTGGAACTGGAAATAGGCAAAGGCATAGTATAGTAAACACAACACCAGGGGAACGGACAGACTGGAAGCCCAGCGGGCTTTCAACGACAAAAGGGCCATTTTCAATATCTCGATCACATCCAGTTCTCTTTGCGTCAAAGATGGGGCGGTGGTGCTGTGCTCGGACATGGGTTCACGGACTGCTTGCCACTGAGAAACTCAAGCGAAAACCTGGATTCTGGAATCATGAACTACTTAATGCTACTAAAGAAGCGCGCCCCTTCGGTCCTTCGAAAGATCCCTTATAAGGCAATATTTATCTGGGGTACAATCGTCGTAGTTGGCGCGGTGACGGTGCTGCTTTCCGCGGTGGCCGTGGATTTTCTCGGGGATCGCGACGGGCTGGTGCGCGCCCTGGAGCGGGAGAAGCAGTGGCTTCAGGGAATCGGTCAGGAAAAACCCAGACCGCCCATACTCATTCTTTCCCGTGACGGCGAGGTAATGGGGGAGTTTGTGCCCGTGCGAGGATCCCGCATTTCGCTGAACTCCTGCAAGACGGATATGGGCTGGCTCAAGAAAGCCGTGGTAAGCGCAGAGGACCGGGAGTTTTACGATCATTCGGGCATTTCCCTTCGGGGCATTGCCCGGGCGATGATCAATAACGTTCTGGCATTTAGCGTGCGCGAAGGCGGCGGCTCCATTACCCAACAGCTGGCGCGAAACCTCTTTACGGACCACAGTCCTACGCTCTACCGAAAAATCTACGAAACCTTCGCCGCTTTTCAAATAGAGTCCATGCTTAACAAAGAGGAGATTCTTTGTCTTTATTTGAATCGGATCTACATGGGCGAAGGTCGGGTAGGGGCCGAAGAGGCGTCCTGGTTTTACTTTCGCAAGCCTCCGCAGAAGCTTGATGCGGCGGAAGCGGCTATGATCGTTGGTCTGTTTCCCAGTCCGGTAAGATACAGCCCTTTGAACAATATTGAGCTTTCTGTAAAAAAGCAAAACCTGGTGCTGGATGCCATGGAAGAGCAGGAAGTGATCACTGCCGAAGAGCGCAAGAAGACCATGGATGCCTTTCAACGCCGATACCAGGTTTCGCTTACCGAAAAGGATCCGCACCCCGGTTTGATCGGAGCGTACGGAGCTTCCCGAGACTTTAGAAGAAACGATGCTCCGGCCGCCAATGAGGCCGCCAAGTCTTTCCTGTATGAAACCGTGCCCGAAGAGATCATTCGTCAGGGCGGTCTCAAGATTTACACCACCATCGATCTCAAAAAACAAAGGGCCGCGCTCTATGCAGTGCGCAAGACCGTGGATGGGCTCCGCGAAACGGTGGCCGCCAATGCGCAAAAGGCAGGTTTGTCTCCGGGGGTTGCACGAAATCTAAACGGAGTGACGATCTCTATGGCGGTACCTTCCGGGGAAATAACGGCCATGGTGGGCGGCTTTGCTGTAAGCGAAGGCTGGAATCAAACCAGTCGAATCTACAAGATGCAACGCCAGCCCGGATCGGCATTGAAAGGCTTTCTTTACGCCGTGGCCATGGATCGCGAGATCCTGAAGCCGGACTCCAAAGTGCTGGATAGAAGGTTGAACTTCGACGGCTACTCTCCGGGAAACTGGTACGGTCACTATAAAGGGGAAATGCCTCTGCGCCGCGCGGTGGCTCTGTCCGTAAACACGGTGGCCGTATCTACGCTGCACGAGCTGGGCGTAGATTATTTCCGGGACCGTTTAACCCAGGCTCTGGAAATGAGCTACCACGAGGCTTCGGAACGATTCCAGGGCGGGCTTTCCCTTGCGCTGGGTACCGGCGAGCTAACGCCGATGGAACTTCTACGACTCTACGGTATGATTCTAAATGAGGGCAATCTTATTCGTCCCCGTCTGATTACTCGCATAGAAGATGCGCAGGGCACGGTGCAATGGGAAGCGCCAGTGGGCCAGCAAGCTGTCTCCGTGCTCAGTCCGGAATCGGCCGCAGCGGCCATCTGGTTGATGGAAGCGGTGGTGGATGAGGTGGAGGATGGCACCGCCGGCTGGATTGGTAAGCGAAGACAGCGAGACGAGAAATTCTTGCCATTTCCTATTGCCGGTAAGTCGGGAACCGTCCAGACACCCGCGGCGATAAAGCGGAAGTATCCAGGAATGCCCGGTTCTCGGGACGCCTGGTTCGTGGGATTGGTGCCTGGAGAGGTAACCGTCGTATGGGTTGGGCACGACAACGGAGTGCCGTTTCCGGGGGGTGGCTCTTCCACCGCCGGAGCCATATGGGCGGATTTTGCCGGGGCCTCATTTCGTGGTCTGCGGGGAAACTTCCCGGAAGTGCCGGATTTGGAAGAGGAGGAGCCGGTGGTAGAAGAGGAAACCACGCCTGTGCCTTTTTTGAATCCCCACGATGAAACCCATTTGCCCGATTCGCCGGAAAGACTGGATGGGGACGGAGAAACTCCTGGACGAGCGGATCATTTCTTTACACCTTGAACAGTCCTATGTTTAACAAGCTTATGCCGAGGGTGCTGCCATAGCCCGACTCACTGGTAATCTCAACCGACTAAAACCGGCCCAGCTGGCCCGACTGAAGAAGCTGGGTCAGCGCCGGCTCCGTCCGGAAGCCATCGTCAATCAGGACTTCGCCCGGGAGCTCACCGCTCTTTCGGCGGAGCTTTCCCGCCAGATCGGCGTCCTGGTAGATAGACAGGGCCATGTCCTGGATACCATGGTGGGCGACGATAGCCGCATCTGGATTCCTTCCCTGGGCAGAGAACGAGCTCAGCGGCTGCGCGGTATTCGACTCATCCATACTCACCTGAAGCGCGAGCCGCTAACGGAAGAAGACCTTTCTGACCTTACATTGCTTCGTCTGGACGCCGCCTGCGCAATCACCATGGATGAGCATGGCCTTCCCGAACAATTCCACCTGGCCTACATTGCGCCCGGTATGAAGCCCGGCTACACCCTGGAAAAGCCTTACCGCCCCGGTCAGTTGCCAGAAGATCTGGAAGATCGATTCGCGGAACTGGACACTCAGTTTAGACGGTTTGAAGAGGTGACTCGCTCGGCCGGCGGCATGCCCCGGGCCATTCTGGTGGGCGTATACACCAGGGAGTCCAGGCAAAGAAGAACGCCTGAAGACTCCATTGCGGAACTCAAAGAACTATGCCATACCGCCGGAGTCGATCCGGTACAGAGTTTTATCCAGAATCGATCCCATCTGGATCCTTCCACGGTGTTGGGATCCGGAAAGATCAAGGAAATCGCCATCGCCGGCGTGCAGGAGAATGCGGACACCCTTGTATTTGATATGGAACTGAGCCCGGCCCAGGCTATTCGTCTCTCCACGCTGACCGAATTAAAGATTCTGGATCGCACTCAGCTAATCCTGGACATCTTTGCCCGGAACGCTCGTAGCCGGGATGGAAAGCTACAGGTGGAGTTGGCGCAGCTAAGGTACCTGAAAGGAAGGCTCAGCGAAAAGGACGATAACATGTCCCGGCTCACCGGCGGCATTGGCGCTCGAGGGCCCGGAGAAACCAAACTTGAGATTGGCCGTAGACGGGTGGAAGATCGCATCCGTCGTCTGGAAAAGGAGCTTACCTCCGTTAAGAAACGACGACTGCTGAATCGCCGTCGCCGGGATGATTCGGCGGTGCCGGTTTGTTCTATAGTGGGCTACACCAATGCGGGAAAGTCAACGCTACTCAACAAACTTACACATTCGGAAGTTACGCAGGAAAACCGGCTGTTTGCTACTCTGGACCCTACCACACGGAGGCTCCGATTCCCTGAAGAACGGGAGATAATACTGACAGATACTGTGGGCTTCATTCATGATCTTCCGCCGGAACTAAAAAAGGCTTTCCAGGCAACTCTGGAGGAGCTGGCCGATTCCGATCTACTCTTACATTGCATCGACGCTTCCGATCCTGCCCGGGAAGAAAAGGTCCGGGATGTGGAAGAAATCCTGAATGAACTGGGCTTATCCGATATTCCTACGCTACGAGTGTATAACAAGCTGGATCGTTTGCCCCCCGCGCTGCGAAAGGAGCTAGAAAACGATGCTCGGCCGGACCGAGTCTATGTGAGTGCCAGAGAAGGCATCAATCTAAAGCCCCTACTTGATCGTCTGGAAGAGTTGACAAGTGGAGCTGTGCATCCGTCGGTTCTGGCCGAACCGGGCTGATCTGGCTGGCCCGGCTGATCTGCATGAATGAGCTGGCCGGGCTCACCTGGATGGGGGAATCATAAACTATACGGTATTTTTGGATGGATGACCTGAATGAGTTGATCGAAGAGATTCGGAGTCGCAGTCTGGATCGAGACTTCGAAATACCGGTATCCGATGTTCTCGAGGTTCTGGGTATGCGGATGGAGGAATACCTCCGCTTCCGCTACAATCGTAGATATGGCTCTTCCTTTGGCGATATCCCCGATAGGTTTGGCCGGGATTCCATGCCCGAGCTTATGGAACTACTGGAGTTGAGGTTTCCGGATGTGGTACAGCGCATGGAAGCATCAGGCCTCCATTTCTCATCCGAGAAGCTTATTCATTTCCAGGAGTTCTTTGTTTCCGTGCTTCTCAACCGTCTACAGTCTCACCAGGTAGACCGGGAGCTACTGGACACTGCACTGGCTGCCTGTCAGAATCCGGAGGATGGCTATATGTTCTACATGGATGCCTCCTTTGATCGCGATCAGCTTATTGATTATACAGCCCGGTTATTCCTGGAACACCAGGGAATCGAGGACTATCCGTATAGCAAGAACCTGCTTATCGACTATTTAAAGCGCTGCTTTCTATCCGGCCAACTGGACTGGGAAGCATTGCTCAAGTCATCCTTCGATAGTCTTTTTCCTGGCCGAAAGGTATTCCGCGCAGTGATGGATCTGGCGCCGGAGATTCAAGCCGCGCTGAAAGAAATGGACCTTGATTATGTTCCTGAGAGAGAAGATCTAAAGAAGCAATTCCGAGCATTGATGCTGAAATACCATCCCGACCATAATCCGGAAGGCCTGGAAAAAGCTCGTCGTTTGAACGAGTCGTATTCGGTGCTTCTGGCCGGTCTTTATTGAATTCCAACAGCGTTTGGTCCCTTCCTGCTATAAAAAACCAGCATTGCACCGGGAATGTGTTGAACCTCAAATTGTACTCTGGATTAATTGCATGCGATGTGGTTTAGAAACGCAATTCTGGTCGCTTTCCTTGTTGCCGGCCCCGTACAAGCTTCTGAGATACAATGGAAGAGTTCCCTTTCCGAAGGGTTGAAGTCAGCCCGAGAGAACCACAGCCTGGTGTATGTCCAGATCGTCACCGAATGGTGTGGCTACTGCCAGAAGCTTCAGAATGAGGATTATCCTCGACCGGAAGTAAAAAAGCTTCTTTCACAATTCGTTACTGTGTCCATCGACGGAGATCGTCAACCGGAGGTGGCCGCCAGGTTCAATGCTCGCGGCTATCCCACACTGCTTGTGTTGCAACCGGATGGTACTGTAGTCGCTCGCATGGATGGCTATCCAGGTCCGGAAAGACTCAAGTCAGTTCTGGGACGACTCCTGAGCGAGAACACCATGGCAGGTGCGGAGCTGCATCCGTTAGATCAGGCTTTGCAGTCGCTGAGAGCAAAGGACTTTGGACGAGCGGTGGAGCTTCTGAATCCTTTCATAGAAAACTCGGAGACGGCCAATACAGAACTTGCACTGGCCCGCTACTATCGTGGCCTGGCTTTCGTTGGAATGGGCAATCACAACGCTGCCCGAGATGACCTCTCCTTTGCGGCGCGGAGAGCCCCGCTACCCGAGCAACGGTCCAGCGCACGAGAAATACTGGCAGGTATTGAAAAGAACTCCAACATTGCTTCTTCCGGGGAATAGAATTGGCTTTTCTACAACGACTATTCAAAGTCTATCCAGGGGAAGGTCGTAGACTTCTTCTCTTTACGCTCCTGGCTGCACTGCTCCAGGCCGGCGTGGCCGTGGGCCTGTCCATCGCGGATTCTATCTTTCTTTCCAGGCTGGGCGCATCCAGTCTTCCCATCGTTTATGTCATTGCGCCAGTGGCGATGGTGCTCTTTGTTCCTTTTCTCTCTTTCAGTACATCCCGCCTGGGTATAGACCGGGTGTTTGATTTGATTCAGTACGTTCTGGTGCTGGGCGGCCTGTTTTTCTTTGTGGCCCTGAGCGGCTGGATTCCAGCGCTCAGCGAATCCACCATCGTTCTTTATCTACTGCGTCTCTATGCGTATATATGGCTGGTTTCGCTTTACACGCTCTTCTGGAACCTGGTGGATGGCTACTTCGACATCCTGGATGCGAAGCGGCTCTATCCCATTTTCGGAGGAGGACTTTCCATAGGCAGCGCCGTGGGCGGGGGACTGGTCACTCTGTTTTCCGGCGCTCTGGGGAGTCACTGGATCTTCTTGATCTGGCCGGTAGTGGCTGCGCTTTCCGTAGTGGTGGCCGTAATCCTGCGCAGGACTGAACGGAAGATAGAAGACGAACCCGAGAGCTCCGAGGTGGGATTCTTTGACCAGAATTCCCGGGTGCTCAAGACGGCCGGACGTTCCTCCTACGTGCTTTTGATTAACGTAATCATGTTCGGTACCCTGGTGCTTACCACCTTCACCGAATTTCAGTATCTCGATATCTTCTCTGTGAATCGGGGGGAGCAAGAACTGGCTTCTTTGTTTGGCCAGCTTTTCCTGGCCGTGAACCTGGTTAACGTGGTGATCAACTTCTTTCTGTTCAATCGAATCATTGTATGGATTGGCGTTAAGAATGCCCTGCTTGTGCAACCGGCCATCTACCTGCTGGCATTTGTGTTTTTCTATTTCGACGGCGGATACGAAGCGGCGCTATTCGGTTTCCTGGCCTACCACGGTTTTTATATTTCCTTTGATGCGAACAACTGGAACTTCTTGTTTAACGCCGCCCCTTCCGAGGTAAAGAAAGAGATCCGTACCTTTACCGAAGGTCTGATGGACCCCATGGCCACGGCAGTGGCCGGTATGCTGTTGCTTCTGGCCGGTTCTACCCTGGGGGCCGGAGACGGCTGGTTTTCGCTTCAGAATCTGGCAGCCGGGGGGCTGACTCTGGCATTTGTGCATCTGGGAATGGCCTTTCTGCTAAGGAATCAGTATCCCCGTGCCATCATGGAAAACCTGCGAAAGGAGTGGCTAAACTTCTCTCTGTCCAGAAAGGAAATCAAAGAGCGGTTCACCGAGTCGGACCTGGAAAGCTTTCAGATGGAGTCGCTGAATCCCGCTTCGCCGGCCCACTTCCACTCAATTCGGTTTCTGGGGCTACGTCGCAAAGCCGCCGCTCTGGAATCTTTGATCCTTTCCTTTTCGGAAGACCGGGCCAATCAGCAGGAGAGATCCGATATACTTTCCCAGCTTCTGGAAGACGAAGACAGTTTTGTTGTGCAGCGAGTCATTCAATGGGCGGAGCAGGAGCAAACGACATTTCCGGTGTCGGTACTTCGCGAACTGGGAAGCCACGGACTGATTCCTTCTCGCAAAGCAATGCCCCTGCTTACCTCGGACTCCGCCGGCGATAAGGAAGCGGCGGTGGTGGCGCTCTGGAATAGCCGGGATTTGCAGGACAACTTCATGGCGCTGGACGAACTGCGTAGCCTTCTGGACGGTACCGAGGAAGAAAAGGCCAGCGCTATTACCGCTTTCGGGTTCACCAACAAAGAGAGTTATGCGCATTCGCTGGTAGCCTATCTGGACGATCCTTCGCCGGAAATGCGAAGACGGGCGCTGGAGAGTATCCGCATGCTGGTGGGGCCGGCATCAAGTCGGCTCATACCCCGGATTCTTCGCACCATGGAGCATGCCACGGAAGAAGAACGATTCAAAGGAATTGAGATCCTGGAGCGCATCCAGGATGCGGAGAGTTTGTTTCCGCTGTTTCGCATGGCCCAGGACTTCAATCCCAGGCAGCGTCGACGAGTTGAGATGTTTGCCCGATCCCTGGGATTAAAAAGTGTGCCCGCCATTGTTGCCGTTCTGGACAATGACAATCTGCCTTATCGCTCGCGTTCGCTGGCGGCTCGAACGCTTTCGCATCTCTCTTTTGCTCAGCTGGATTCCATGGTAGGCGATATCGTGGACCGGGAAATCGCCACATGTTATCTCTATTTAGACCGGGCCTACATTCTGCAACATAGCGAAGATAGCTCACCGGCCCTGCAGCTGCTCGGACAGTTCTATCAGGATATGCAGCGAGTTACACTTGAGTTCTTGCTGGAGCTTCTGGCGCTGGCCGGTCGCATCCCGGACTACGAACAGATCGCCGCCTCTTTGCGGTCCGCGAATCCGCGGACCAGGGGCGATTCCATCGAGACCCTGGAGCAAAGCGTTCATCGCACCGTATTTCAGAAGATTCTTCCTCTGGTAGATTCCCGGCCGCTGGAAGAAAAGATCCAGTTCTACTATAGAAACTTTTCCAGTAGCAGGGATTCGGCTCAGGCCATTCTGGAGAAGGCGCTAAAGAGTAAGAACGATCTGGAAAAGGCCATGGCCGGTCAGGGCCTGTACGAAACCAGGGGCGAAAAGTCGCTGGATCGTATCTATCGTGCGGAGCCTTTCAGCGGACCCGTTTCGCGAGCGGTTTATCTGGCGCTGAGCGAAGGTCCGGAACATCCCATGAATCCGGTGGAGAAGTTAAATGCGCTGAAGTCCGAGCCCATTCTGGGGGGACTCTCCGTACTGAACCTGCGAAGCCCGGCCATGGAAGCAAGTTATCATGTGGCGGATAATACTACCATCTATGAGAAAGGGGCTCCGGCCCGTTCGCTCTTTCTTGCCGTGGAAGGACAGTTCCAGGTGAACGGTTCCGGGCGTTATGGCGAAGTGACCGGCTACGAGATGCTGGAGGCGCTGGGGCGACCCGGCTCATTGAACAACAGTTCCGACGGCGAAGGCGAAGGCCCGTTTGCGCTACGGCAGGCCACGGTAACAATGAAATCCGGCGCCTATCTGGAAATCCCGCTGAGCGCCATTGAAGAGATGCTGGAAAGCGATCCCCAGGCCGCCATTGCCATACTGGAGGCCGCAGGAAAATGAAATTCCAACTGAAGCTACAGTCTTTCTTCTTTCTGGCCATTACCGTGGCCCTGGTAACCCTTACTGTCTTTCTGGGTCGCGTTGTTTATTCGGACCTGTACCGCAAGATTCTGCTTACGTTTGACCAGAAGCTTCTGGCCGCCAGTACCGTGGTTGCGGCCTTTGTAAGCGGAGAGGATCATAAGAAGATCGAGCAGGTTACCCAGCTTCGAGGCATTGCCGTGGATCGGGGACAAGTCTACGCCCGATACGCAGTGGATACCGGACTTGCCATCATAAATCCCGCGGCCCGCTTTACCCGGAAGATTCCTCTGGAACCGGAACCCCTTTACACCATGGATATAACGGCCGCCGATGGTATGATCTATGCGGCCCTTCCCGAGCCGGTGGATCCCGATGCGGAGGAACCACAGTATTCTATTCTGTACATAGATCCTCGCACCGGCGCCACCGGGGAGTTCGCGCAAATTGGCGACGCCTGCATTGCTATTGCCTACCTCAATAAGGCTCTTTATTGCGCCGGGGCCAGCCTGACGCGTATTCCACTGACCGACGGGAAGGCAGGAGAGCCGGAAGAAGTGGCCGTTCTGGACACAATCATTACCGGTCTTGGAGCCAGCGCCGATGGCAGTCATTTGCTGGCCACCGACACAAACAGTCAGCAAATCCTGTTACTGAACCCGTCAGACGGGAGCGTACAGAAAGAGGTCAAGCTTCGCGAACCAGGGCGGGATTCGGTCTATCCGTTTGGACTCTTTTCTATAGTCTACGATCCTATTCGGAGGGCCTATCTGGGCGTCTCCACCACGGCCATGGTGGAGATTGACCTGGAAACCGGCGAAGTCAAAGAGCTCAGCGGCGTCGCTTTTGGCCCCCCCGAGGCGCAGCAAACCTATCGTCAGTTAGTTGATCCCATGATTCGGGCGCGAAAGGGGACCGAACTTCATTTTCTTTATTCGGCCATTCTGGTGGACCGCGAAACCACGATCAATTACGCCCTGGATTCGACTCAAAGCGACATCCATTCGAATGTAGGTATTGCTGAAATCGACCAGGCCGAAGACGACATTCGGGACGTTATCCTGAAGCGCGAAATCTATCTGTCTGACATTGTTCCCTGGGAGGATTGGGGATTACTCAAGTCTTCCTACGTTCCCATTCTAAACGATCAGGGCGATGCTGTGGCCTATGCCGGTGCGGATGTGAACATCGATATCATTGAAAGCCGAACGCGTTTGGCCCTGTTGCAGGTCGTAATCATCGGTGTGGTGGCGCTTGCCGGCGGTCTTCTTATTGCGTATTTCATTACTCAGCGTCTTACTCAACCTATTCATGAGCTCAAGCAGTCAGCATTGCAGGTAGCTGCCGGCGGATTCGGAAATGAGATTCATGTTGAGAATCCGGCCGAACTAACCAGACTTTCCGGCAGCTTGACTCGATTGAGCCGCTCTTTGCAGGAAACGGTGACCTCGCTTACGGGGGAAAACTTCCGACTGGAAGAGAAGCGAAGAAGAAATGAGTTAATCAATCTGATTCACAGCTTCATGAAGCATAAGAGCCAGGTCGATTTCTTTGACGTCTCCCGAAGGAGCGAATACGGAATCTACGAGGATAGCGCCTATCTGGCTCTCTGGATTCAGAAGACCGAGGATCCCTTGTCCGCTGCCCGGATCAGTAGCGACATCTATCGAATCTCCAGGCGTCTATTGCAGCAAAGACCAGGGGAATTTATGTCGGTCATGCGGCCCTTTGTAGGTCGCGATCTGGATCTCATCCTTCTTCTTCATCGCAATACCGGCGAGCTGGAACTTCAAAGCAGCGAATCCCTGGATATTTATCCAGTACAGGAAAAGTCATCGCAGCGAATGGAATTTAATTCCGGCGAACACAAACTTGCAGTAAAAGGCCTCCAGGCGCTTTACCTGGTCTTCGAAACGGAGCCGAAAGACCGCTCCGCAGGACTCCAGGGAAAGCCTCGCCCCAGAATTTCTGAATGGAAGAAGGAAGCCCGGTCGGATAGTCGGTATCTGGAGATTATTCTATGAATCTGGCGGATAGAATCATAGCGCTTCAGTATGTGTTTCCCTTTTCGGGGTTACGCGAAGGAGAACTGGTGGCTCTTGCAGAAGTCTGCGGTGTTCGAAACTTCGAGCCTGGCGAAATCGTTCTGAGGCCGGAGGTGTTGCTAAAGCGATTGTTGATTCGCATAGAAGGCTCGCTGGAAGACCGGCAGGGAAAATCCGCCGGCGATCTGCTCGGCATACAATCGTTGCTCTTCGATCGGGCTCCGGACCGTGAGATCCTGGCCGGCAAATCCGGAGCCAGGTGTTTGCTTCTGGATAAAGGACATTTCTTTCGTACAATGTACGAACTTCCCGAAATCGCGCAGGGTATTGTAGCGCTACAGCCCAAACAGGAGGTCCGAACGTGACGATTCGTTCACAGAACCTACTGTTTCTGGTACCGGTCTTTCTGGTCGCAGGCCTACTTATTGGAGGTCTGAAATGGGCCGCCGATACAAATACCCTGAAGGCCGGCGGCAAAGAGCAGATTAGAACCTTTGCTGTGGCCATCAGCGAGTTTCTGGAGGCCCGTGAACGTTCTTCGCGGGAGCAGGGGTTAAAGGCCATCAAGCCGGAGGTATTGCGCCGAGACTTGAATCGCGTGGCCCAGCTTTTCGAATTGCGGGAGCCCGAGGTTACCACCAGCGCTGTTTCCCGATGGGCCTGGGGCGACGACTCATCGGGAGGGGGAGCGCCAGGAGTTGTGATTCTGGACTACAAGAGCCGGGAGCCCGCATTTCAGTACTCCTCGGAAGACATGGAAGATATTGCCACAAAGGTGCGCGCTCTGGTGTCGGAGAAGGGAGTTATGGCTGCCCTGGACGAGGACGGTGTCTGGGTTGCGGACTTTACAGTGAGTATGGATTCGCCGGACAACCTGTGGGCTCTGGCCATTCTTTCGGATCAGGGAGGCCGTCCGTACGGAATCCTGGGGGTCCAATATGATGGTTCATGGATTCAAAATGAGATTCGGGCCAGTGTAGTAGAGATCGCCATTGGCGTTCTTGTGTCGGCCCTGGCCGGTATCGTGGTGGCACTATTTTTGGCGGCCATCCTGTCCCGCACACTGCGAAATCTTACCGTCGCCGCAAGCAAAGCTGCGGACGGCGACTATGATGTGCGCATTCGTCGAGGTATTATCGAGGAGTTCAACGATCTGGGAAACACCTTCCGTACAATGACCAGTCTGTTATACGACACCCTGGACCGGATCCGAAAAACCCTCATCGAGCAGGAGCAATTCAGAAACACCGACGATTTGATGGCCACTTTCCGAGGTAATGCCTATCAGCCAGTAGATGTACAGGACTGGGTAGAAGCCAGGATGGGTCCCCTCCGCTCCCACGTACCGGGCCATTTTTATCACCATGTGGAATCGGGTCCCAGACATCTCTTCTTCATGGGATGGGTGCACGATTCCTCGGAGCCGGACGACCTGGTGGCTTCGGCAATGTGTCGTTTTCTGGATACCGGGCTTTCGGAAACAACGGAGCTCAAACCGACCCTGGACGCAGTCTTCGAGTTATTCCCCGTCCGAAAGCTGATCGCAGTAGAAGTCCGACCCAACCCGGCTCATGGAGTTTTCTATCTGCTGGATTCCGAACACAGCGGAGCCGAAGCTATTACGGAAGAGTTCGGTTCTGTTCCGGAAAGGGGCCTGGTATTTCATACGCTGAATCCGGCTTTTGGCCAGCGAATAGACACTGCATTGCGTCATATGGACCGAGGTAGCGCTATGTCCATCCACGAGCAGATCCGGGCAATCGCTCTTTCGGGAGAAGATGGAATGGTGCTTTATATCAGGGGGAAAGGATGAAAGCGGGAAGCGGGAAGTTTCCGTTTCGTTGGAAGCTAATGCTTGTGGTTTCTACCCTGGCCGTGACCGCCACCGGGGTAACTGCCTATTTAATCTATAGTAGTACCCGCACCATGATCCTGGAAGTGATGGGCGGTCGCCTGATGGACGTTGCCCGAACCTCGGTGAACAGCATGACACCCCGGGACCTGGAGTATATCAAGAGTCTGAAGGAGACTCTTCAGGAAAAGAATACCCGGAGCAAATCGGACGTCTTGCAGGTTGCCCAGGGCGATACCCTGGAGTCCCTGAAACCGAAAGTCGCTGAAGAGCTAATGGAAGGGGACGCCTTTCAAAGATTGGTGAGGATCCTTCGAAACATCAAAAAGAGTACCGTTCGTGTAAGGGAATCCGAAGAACCTCAGAATTCCAATATCAAATACGCGTACATGTATGTATCCACCGAAGCCAGCCCGGATCATCGGATTATCAAGTTTCTGGCCGATGCGGATTACGATACGGAAGGGGAAGAAAACCCCATAGGCAACCTTTACGGAGTCAAACAGGAGTCGTTCATAAAGGCCTTCGATGGCGAACCGGCTGCGGAGAAGGATTTTGTGGCGGACCGATGGGGTACCTGGCTGTCGGCCGCCGTTCCGGTAAAAGATGACTCCGGCGAGACAATCGCCATTCTGGGATTGGACTACGACGCCACCGGCGAAGTAAACAAAGTAAACGAACTATTCTATATCTGTGTGTTCAGCGTAGTGGCGGCCCTGGTCCTTTCGCTGGTGTTCTCTTATATTCTTGCGAATCTGATGTCGCGGCCCATCGCCAAATTGCAAGATGGGGCTCTTCGGGTTAAGGATCGGGATTACGAAACCCGGGTAGATGTGAAGACCAACGATGAGCTCGGAGTTCTGGCGGATACGTTCAACAACATGGTGGAGGAGATTCGCGCTTATTCGGATTATCTCCAGGCTTTGAACGCTTCCTACTACCGATTCGTACCCAGGGAGTTTCTGCAACACCTGGGACAGGAAAGCATTCTGAATATTCAACTGGGAGATCAGATTCAAAAAGAGATGACGGTGCTTTTCTCCGATATCCGTTCCTTTACCACAATTTCGGAATCGCTGAAGCCTTCGGAAAACTTTAACTTTTTGAACTCCTATCTCAAGCGAGTCGGTCCCATCATTCGCAACTCTCGTGGATTCATCGATAAGTACATTGGCGATGCAATTATGGCCCTGTTTCCGGACACTCCGCGAAGCGCAGTGGAAGCGGCGGTGAACATGCGTCTGGAGCTTCTGGATTTCAATGAATACAGAAAGAAAAATGGCTACGTTCCCATCGATATTGGCGTAGGTTTGCATACCGGCGTTTTGATGTTGGGAACCATCGGCGAAGAAGAGCGCATGGAAAGCACCGTAATTGCCGATGCCGTAAACCTGGCCAGTCGACTGGAGGGCCTGACAAAGAAGATGGGAGCTCACATCATCCTGAGCGAAGTAACCCTGCGTCAGACCCTGGAAGACATGACGGTGAACTATCGTTTCATGGGTAAAGTGCGCGTCAAAGGAAAGACTCGATCCGTGCCGGTATATGAAGTTCTTGATGGCGATCCACCGGAGCTGGTGGAACGGAAGGCCGCTCAGAAGGAAAAGTTCGAATATGGCGTGATGCTGTACCATAAGAAACGATTCGACGAAGCGGAAGCCACGTTCCTTTCCATCCATGAAAGCGTGCCGGAGGATCGGGCCGCATTGATATATCTCGAACGGTGCAAAAAGTATTCCCGAGCTCAAGTGGAAGATCCGGTATTTGATCCGAGCTGAGCGAAGGTTTGAGATGCCTCTAACGTACTGTCCTGGATCCTCCGGCTTTTCGCGATTCTTTCTCTAAACATCGTCCCGGGGCCCCTGTCGGGAATCCTTCTCAATGGGCAATCAAGAGCCTTCCACAATCTGAACATTATCGGCGGAGGTATCGGCCATGCCCTGTAACGCCGCTCCAGCCGATTTCAACGCCTGTACATGCTCAATGATCTCCGGGGTCATTACCTCCCCGGGACAGATCAGCGGAATCCCCGGCGGATAGGCCATGATCATCTCGGCGCATATGGATCCTTCGGTGTCCCGGATGGGAAGGGATTCTTTGGGCGAATAGAATGCATCTCTCGGATTCATAACCCGGGGCGGAACGCCGGGGTGATCCGGAAAGTTGCGCACCGCTTTACGGGAGCTACTTCTTGCGATGGCGCCGAGAGCATGGATCAGGGAGTCTAGCTGCGTCTCAGTGTCGGCAAAGGTAATGATGGCAACAACGGAATGAAAATCCGACATCTCTATCTGAATCTTGTATTCCTTTCGCAGGACCCGCTCCACGTCGAATCCGCTGAGTCCTATTCCGTTTACGCATACGGTAAGCCTGGTTTCGTCAAAGCCGCCAATGCGATTATCCGGCGAAAGCTCAATTGGTCCCGGAGCAACCAATCCCGGGATGGAATTAATCCTATCCCGGGCTACTCGAGCGACCTTCAGGGTTTCTTCCAGCAATTCTCGGCCCCGGGTAGCCAGCATGGAGCGAGCGGTATCCAGACTGCTCATAAGTAAATACGAAGAGGACGATGTGCGAAGTATATCCAGGATATTTCGTATATGCTCATTGGAGATGCGCTGCCCCTGTCGAAGGAGCAAGGATGCCTGGGTTAGCGATCCCCCGGTCTTATGCATACTTAATGCGCTCATGCAGGCGCCCACAGACATGGCTGTTTGCGGAAAGCTTTCATGAAAATAGAAATGGGATCCGTGAGCCTCATCCACCAGCAAAGCGATGCCTTCTCTTTTGGCAATGTCCGCAAGGACGCTTAATCGCGGCGCCAAACCGTAGTACGACGGATTGATTAGAAAGAGCGACTTGATATCTATGGACTGAATCTGGCGGACCTCGTTGAAGATGGTCTCCAGGTCGGCGGGATCCGGAGGCAACGGAAAGCCGAACTCCGGATGCAGGGCCGGGGGAAGAAATACCGGGCTGGCGCCGGATAGAATCAGCGCCGAATACATGGACTTGTGTCCGTCCCGCGGCACGATCATTTTTTCTCTCTGGGCGGCAGCGGCCAGAATCATGGCATGGATTCCGGATGTTGTGCCGTTGATCAGGAAGTAAGCATTGTCGGAGCCAAAAGCTTCCGCAGCCAGGTCCTGAGCTTCCTTGATGACTCCCACCGGATTGGCGAGGTCGTCAATGTCGCTCATGGCGTTTAGATCTGACTCCATCATGGCCGAGCCAAAGTATTCGGTCATTTGCGGATTGCCCCGTCCATGTTTATGACCGGGAACATGAAACGGTACCACCGACTCGCTTCGATGCTTCTGTAGGGCTGCCAATATGGGGGTCTGACTTTGCCTTGAACTCGTTACTTTATTCCCGGATGGCTCGGACACAGATAATTCCCTGATAATCTCTGCCGTGCTCGGCAGGTACGGATTGCATTTCGATGCTATGAAACCCTTTCTTCTTGAGACGAGATTTTATCTCATCCTCCGAAACAGGGAATGCCGGAAAACTATAAGGCCCGGCGCTGTAGGAGGTGGCATTCTTGAGTAGACTCATAATCAGATAACCTCCGCCGGTGGGCACAAGCTCCATCAAGTTGTCCCAGGCCAGGTCAAACAATTCCGGGTCCGAGGTAATGGACTCCACGCAGAAGTGTGTGGAAATCCCGTCGGGAAGCTCGCGGCGGAAATCCGATGTTGCGGGTATCGACGGTTTATTAAATAGATCAATGGCTTCCACGGATTGGATTTTCGTCCGGAGGCGGCTTTCTAGAACTTCCGGACTGACGCCTTCGAGGTCCCCCAGAAATTCAAAGTAACTCTTCCAATCAAACCGGCCCGGCTCCCGATTTAACCAGGCTTGAACAGCGTTTCTGTTTGGCTCCAGGTATTCGAAAATCCGGATCCTTTCGCAGACCCGGGAGGCGCTGATCAACTGATAGATGGTGGGTCCTCCGCCTATGTCCCAAAGGGTGGCCGGTTGCCAGCTTTGGTAGGTTTCATCCAGGAAACTCAGGATGAATCGGTTCTCCTCGCCGATCTCGCCGTAGTATTCCTGTAAATAGAAGAGGGGCGAGAAATCGTTAAAAGGATCCTCCTTTCGCAGCATGGCTGTATTCCATGCACAGGCCAATAAATGGCAAGCAAAGACTGATTTCCATGGCTGACTACCGGGACTACCTGGGCCGTAAAAAAGGTTTTGCGAGGCGAAAACCCGCCGTTAATTTGTCCCTGAGATATGGGTAAATCAGAAACACAGGAAACTCTGGAAGCTTCCATTGCAAGCCAGAACGATGCCGGGCTGGTATACATTTTCGATACCACTCTGAGAGATGGAGAACAATGCCCGGGCGCCGCCATGACCGAGGATCAGAAGCTGGAAGTGGCACACCGACTGGAAGCCCTGGGGGTGGATGTTATCGAGGCTGGTTTTCCTGTGTCCAGCCCGGTGCAATTCCGGGCGGTGCAGAGGGTGGCCAGAGAACTGGAATCCCCCATTATTGCCGCGCTGGCTCGGGCCGTGCCCCGGGATATCGAAATTGCCGCCGAGGCGCTAACAGATGCGCGAAGAAAAAGGATTCATACCTTTCTGGCTTCCAGCCCCATCCACATGAAATACAAGCTGGGCAAAGAGCCCCATGAGGTGGTGGAGCTTGCCGTTCAGGCAGTTAAGCAGGCCCGGGACCTGGTAGAGGACGTAGAATTCTCGCCGGAAGATGCGACCCGAAGCGAATGGGATTTCCTGGTGGAGCTTGTTTCCAGGGTAGTGGAGGCCGGGGCTACCACCATTAACATCCCGGATACGGTGGGATACACAACTCCGGACGAATACGGCGCTTTGTTTGCCCATCTAATCAAACATGTGCCCAATTCAGAAAAGATCAGGTTCAGCGCCCACTGCCATAATGATCTGGGTATGGCTACAGCCAACAGTCTGGCTGCCGTGCGAAACGGAGCTCGTCAGATCGAATGCACAATCAACGGAATTGGAGAACGGGCAGGCAACACGGCCATGGAAGAAGTGGCCATGGCCCTTCGTACTCGCGGCGAGTATTACAGCCTGCATACGAATATTCGCACCGAAGAGATTATACGTTCCAGCCGCCTGGTAAGACAGGTTACCGGCATGAACGTCCAGCCCAACAAGGCCATTGTAGGCGACAACGCTTTTGCTCATGAAAGCGGCATCCATCAAGATGGAGTTCTGAAAAATCGCCTCACGTACGAAATCATGACCCCGGAATCCGTAGGTCTGGAAAGCAATCGCATGGTTCTGGGCCGACATAGCGGACGCCATGCATTCAAAGATCGTCTGGTAAGGCTGGGCTACGTTCTGGAAGAGGAAGAGTTTCAGCAGGTCTGGAACCGTTTCCTGGATCTTGCAGACAAAAAGAAGGAAGTCTACGACGAAGACATCCTTTCTCTGGTGAACGATACCCAGGCCGAGCAGGAATTCCAGCGCTACGAACTTGCCAGTCTGCATGTTTCCGCGGGCAGCGGCTCGGTGCCTACAGCCACGGTTCGTTTGATTGACCGGGAGAATCCTGAAGCGCCGCAAACCATCACTGACGCCGCCTGCGGTGACGGTCCGGTGGATGCCATCTATAACGTTCTCGAACGGCTCACCGGGCTGGAGATCAAAGTGGACCGCTTCCGCATACAACCTCTGAGCGAAGGAAGAGATGCTCAGGCGGTGGCCAGCGTTCTGCTAAAAATCGGCGGCCGTAGTTTTGCCGGCAAAGCCACCAGTACCGATATTGTGGAAGCTTCGGCGCGAGCGTACCTGGATGCCATCAACCGTTCCTTTACGGCCCAGGTTGAAGAGATTACCGAAACACTGTAAATCCGGAGCCGGGGTATCGCTTCCGCGTTGCTTTGGGGTTGCTTTCGAGTTGGTTTCGCCTTCCGTCAACCCCGCGGCGGATAAGGTGCAGGCGGCGCATAAGGCACCTGCGGCGCCCATAACACCGATCAGTTAGCCTTCCCCATGCGAATGTCTTAGTTCTTGCAGGAGATACAGGGCCGGTCCATCGTTATAACCCGCCGGAACCGAGGTAATGTGCCTTTCGAGCTCCTGCAGCAGTTCCTGTCGTAATGCAGCGTCTTTTCGGGCCGCTGCCAGACTTGAAGAAACGCTTTCTATCTTGGTCTTCGTTTCGGCCTTGAAATCCCGGAGTTTTTCCGGATCGGCCATGAATACCTCGAACAGAGCCTGGGTTTCCGATTTGCCTCGAATGCTCCAGTTGCCAATCTGTCGCATGAATTGATGCAGAGTTGAGTGCAGGGGAATGCTCTGCTGCACCGATTTAGAGATCAAGACTCGCGTTCCCAGGGACTTATTCAGAGATTCCAGTCTGCTGGCCATGTTCACCGTATCGCCGATCACCGTGGTTTCCAGCCGGTCGCTGGAGCCAACCGTGCCGAGCATAAGCGAGCCGTGGTGCAATCCGCATCCGGATTCCATAAGCGCACTGTCAGGCGTTCCCGTATTGTTTTCTTCTCCAGGCTCGGCCACAGGTCGGGACTGCTGGGACTGCATGGAGCGGAGTTCCGATACCATCTCCACGGATGCCAGCGCCGCCTTTTCCGGATCGGGAAAAAGAGCCATAATGGCGTCGCCAATGAACTTGTCTATGAAGCCGCCATGTCGATGGATGATGGGCTGCATTTGTTCCAGATACAGATTGAGAAAATGAAAAACCAGCTCTTCGCCGGCGGATTCCGAGAACTGCGTGAAGTTACGCAAGTCAGAAAAAAGAACGGTCATTTCGCTCTGTATGGAGTCCCCGCGCTTAACATCCAGAATGCTGTCCTTCTTCAGATAATGCAGGAACTGATCCGGCACAAATCGACGAAAGCTTTCTGTATAGGTCTGCTGTAGTTTCAGCGCCCGGGCCTGCTCTTCCAGTATCTGTTTCTGGGCCTCCTCCTGACGCTGGCGCAAATCGTTTATTCTGTAACCCAGAGCCAGACTCAACAACGTAGCCTCCAGGGAGGCCCCGAACAAACTTCCGTAATGACTGAGAAAGCTACCGCGGACCACGCCCATGTTGCCGAGCACAAAATACACCACGCTAATCAGGAGAAAAGACCAGGCCAGTGCGAAGTAGCTGGCCGGTTTAAATCCGGATCGATAGGCCTGAACAATATTCGCAGTCACCAGAATGACGCTTATCATCGGATAGATATTGGCCAGTACCACTCCCAGTTTAATATCCACCACCGGTAGCAGCGCCAGGAGCGGAACACCCAGGCCGATGAAAACCAGGCATATTCGCGATAGAATCGTCGAAAACTTACGGATCAGTAGAAACCCGTGACTGAAAAGTAAAGCAAATATAGACGTTATTACGCTGAACAACGGCGCCATTAGAGCCTGCTGCTCGTAGGTGGCCAGAGGCAGGAAGTAGGACTGGTATCCGTAAACGACGGACAAGAATGTTCCAAAGCCCAGGATATATAAAACGTAATAGAGATAGGCCCGGTCCCTGGTGGAAAAGAAGATGAAAAAGTTATAGATACTGAGAGAAAACATCAAACCAAAGAAAGCGCCAAACCCAAAATGACGCAGGGTATCCGTTTGATGTAAGATATCGGCCCGCCAGAGATAGATGGGCAGAGTCAAGGCGTCGTCCGAAACCAGTCGAACATACAACCGGGAGGGTCCGGCCGTTTCCACCAGAGGAAATCGGAAAAACGGATGATCTCGCCGCGAAGCTTCGGTTCCTTCCAGGGTAGCGACTACCTGGCCTTCAAAGACTTGATAGAACTTAATGCTGCGCAGCCGCGGTGTGGCGACCTCCAGAACGAATGGCTGAGAGCCCGGGTCCTGGCCCAGGGAGTCGTTGCCTTCCGGTTTGTTAAATTCCGGAGTCAGGAAATCTTCAGATTCACTGGCGCCGGTTTCATTTTTTGCGAGATCGGCCCCATCGCCCGAAGTTTCACTGTCTTCGGAATCGGCGCTGTGGGGGTCATTTACCGAACTTTCCCCGTCCTGGTCGTCGCCGGGTAGGTCCGTAGCTTTTTGATCAGACTGTTGTTGTTTTGTTCTTTCAGGAAAATGAACCTCGCCGGAAAGCCAGAGAGCCTCCCTTCGCAGCCCAAAGTTTGGATACGGCGATGGAATGGGCTGATAGTTGGCCTGGACTGCGGCGTCGAGGTCGGTCTCTCTGGATAGCAGAACAAATCGGAGAGCGGTGGCGGCCCGTAGATACTCTATGCCTTTGTCCAGATAGATCGGGCCGGCGCCGGCGAAATGGGACGAATTGCAGCCGGTCAGAAAGAGACCGGCCGCGACAACCAATGCAATCTTGATTCCTGTTTTGCTGACCGCTCTGCTTACTGCTCGGCCGGGACTGCTTCTTGCTGTGTAGAAGCTTTGTCGTCCTGTTGTATTGCTTCCATTGCCTGAAAGAGGGTGTCGTATTCGGCTCTGGCATTCCATGCTACCCATCCTCTGGCTTCGGTTTTTTCTGCGGCCCGAATTTGCGCCACAATATAGTCTTTGTAGGACATACGAGCATAGCCTACGTTATAACCGAATGCCTGAATGAAAGGCTGGATAGTGGCTCTAGTTCCCGTAAGCCTGTCCAGTCCCTTTGTTGTTCCTTCATGGATGGTAAATCCGGGATTGGATAGTCTTTTTCTGTCGCCAGTGAAGTGGCTGGGATACAGCATGGGATAGATTACATCTACATATTTTGCGAAGTTTTCCAGCTTCTGTCCGATCAAATCATCTTTGTTATACACCACTCGCCCGAAGAGATCGGCGCCCAGTTTCACATTGTATTTGTCTGCGGTGGCCCGGGCTTGCTTCAGTATTTCTTCTATATAGTCGTACTTGCTTTGAAGCGAGTAGGGCGTGTAGTCGTCGGCGAAGCGAATGTAGTCCAGTTGAACTTCATCGAATCCTGCGGCGGCGGTCTTTTCGATGAGTTCGTAGAGCTGTTTCAGCTTCTCCTCGCTGGCCTTTCGCATCAGCCCGTCCTGAAAGCAAACCACTCGTCCGGCTATGTAAATATTTTCGGATTTAAGGTATTGAATGACTTCCGGATTCAGCAAGAATCGATAGGAAGCATAGGGTTGCACATCCACTACAATGTAATTCAGCCCGTAGGGCTTGCCTTTTTGAACCAGACTCTTTACCAGTTCCAGGTTTCGGCCACGATTCACGTCGATGTATATTCCGCGCATGGGCCCGGAAAATCTGGCTTCCGGCGCTTCTTTCTCTGCGGGCGGGGTGGCACACTGCAATCCCAGCAAGATCAACACTAGAAGAATACTTCTTATTTTCATTGCAGGCGATTTTTTCAACACCCATCTCTCAGGTCAGGTATTTTTTCTTGTCACAAGGCGTTGCGGTCCTCCTGTAAGGAGGCCATGAAAAGATCTGATTTTCCGGAAGGATTCATCTTTGGAACCGCCACCGCCGCCTACCAAATCGAAGGCGCTGCAGCCGTAGACGGAAAAGGGCCTTCCATCTGGGACGATTTCTGTCAAAGCCCCGGCAAGATCGCTGGCGGCGAGTCCGGAGAATTGGCCTGCGATCATTATAATCGCTTTGAACAGGACCTGGACTTAATGAAGGACCTGGGGCTCAAGCATTATCGGTTTTCCCTTTCCTGGCCGCGCATACTGCCGTACGGCGTAGGAGCCAAAAATCAAAGGGGGCTGGACTATTACCATCGTTTGCTGGAGGCCTGTCGCAAGCGGGACATCGAGCCCTATGTGACGATGTATCACTGGGACCTGCCATCGGCGTTGGAAAGTAGAGGAGGCTGGACCAATCGGGATACCTACCACGCTTTTTGCGACTATGCGGACCTGATCACCCGGGAGTTCAAGGATCAGGTCCGCCATTGGATGGTTCTGAATGAACCATTCGTATTTACTGCGGTGGGGCATTTTGCCGGAATCCATGCTCCGGGTCGAAAGGGTTTGCGAAACTTCCTGCCGGCCGCGCATCATGTAACGCTGGCCCAGGCCGAAGGGGGGCGCATTGCCCGGGCCAACGCTACCTCCGATACCGAAATCGGCACCACGTTTTCCTGCGCCTATCCTACGCCCCATCGAAATACCAGGCTGCATCAAAAAGCTGCCGCGCGATATGATGCAGTGTTCAATCGTTTCTTTCTGGACCCTGTCTGCGGAAGGGGCTATCCGGTGGATACAATACCCGGTTTAAAAAAGATCTGGAAATATGCAAAGACCGGCGATGAAGAGAAGCTGGCCTTCGACTTTGACTTCATAGGAGTGCAGAACTACATTCGAGACGTGGTGAAGTTCTGGCCGTTCCAGCCGGTGTTGTGGTTCAAGACCATCGAGCCTGCGAAGCGAGTAGAAAAAACCACCGACATGGGCTGGGAAATCTATCCGGACTCTTTGTACCATTTGCTGCTGCAGTTTGCCGAGTATCCGGAGATCAAAAAGATATACGTTACCGAAAGCGGCGCCGCCTTCCCCGACAAACTGGTTCAGGGGCGAGTGTCCGATCCGGAGCGGCAGAAATACTTACACGATTATATGGATGCTACCCTGCGAGCTGCGCAGAAGTCCTCGAAGATTCAGGGCTATTTTGTCTGGAGTTTCATGGATAATTTTGAATGGGCCGAAGGATATCGCCCCAGATTTGGAATCGTCTATGTGGACTATCCCGAGCAGCAACGGTATCCCAAGGATTCGGCCTTTATGATCAGGGACTTTCTGGCCGGTAAAGAGATTTCCTTCTAGGAGGACGAATTGGGAGGACGAAGCGAAGCCATGGCCTTTCACGATATTCGCCCGGAAGACCGTGTTGAAGGGGGTCGTTGGGGGGCCAGCTTTCTGCTGTCGAGCAAGGGTAGCACAAGAGCGCAGCGCAAAAGCACTGTAGCATAAGTCGTAACCAGAAACCAGAGGTCCCGCCAGAGCGAAGTCGGACAATCCGTCGCCGGTGACTGGAGCTCGACTATGCCCGCAGTGGTATGATCCGACGCTCCTCCAGCAATCGGTTCAGCCTGGCGCCCCGACCATTGTTTTCAGGGCATCCTCGCTCATAGTCTCATCGAATTCGATTCCGTAAAGTAGCATGGCTTCGGAAGGCTGCATGCCCGGGGCCGCCTCCACACGACGAATCAGGCCGGTGCGGGTAACCTTTTCTTCCTGCGAATCATGAAAGGTCAGGGTGCATCTTGTGCCTTCGGCAAAGTCTGCGCGACTTTCCAGCAGGATTCCCCCTCGAGAGAGGTTGATTCCCGTGGCGTCATATTCAATGGTTTTCCTCAGCTGTGGCGACTCGGCAAATATGGTCAGCGTTCGCTTAAACGGAAACCTGGGATGCTTTCTTTGTTCCTGTGACAGATTCTACTCCTTTGCTTGTCTTATTTCCAGGACGGCGTAGGGGCGCTCGCGCAGGGGAAGGGCCAGAGCCCATCCTGCCTTTTTCCAGCCTTCCCCGGGCTATGGGCCTGCAGGCATGCAGCAGTATTTAGGATTGACAGACCCTGATTTGCCGATAGAAACATGCCTCTGTGGCCTCTGCGGGCGCCATCTACATACAGCCGAAAAACAGGAGTGATTCATGCAAGCCTTTATAGGTCCTTCTTTCAATCTTCCCCTTCTATGGACCGCCGATCTTCTGGAATGGCCATTATTAAAGATACTACAGAATATAGAAGAGATAGACATCCTTCCCGGCGACCGCGAAAAGCTCAGAAATCTACGGGATAGAAGAATTTTGATGGCGTTGAACCATCCCTCCACAGCCGAGCCGCCGGTTACCATGGCGGTGTCCAAGATTATGGGCGCCAGATTCAACTTCATGGCGTCCAGGCAGGTATTTGAATGGAGCGGGGGACTAATCGGTCAGGTCATACGGCAGGTGGGAGCTTACTCGGTGATCGCAGGCATTGCCGATCGGGAGTCGCTGAAGATGTCCCGAGAAATCCTTAAACGGGATAAGGGAAAGCTGGTGATCTATCCAGAAGGGGAGCCTACCAGCGGCGAAAACGATTCGCTCATGCCTTTCCAGCCGGGGGCCATGCAACTGGGCTTCTGGGGATTGGAAGATGCCCGGAAGGTAGATCCTAACGCTTCGCTTGTGGTACTTCCTGCGGCCGTCAAGTATACTACTCGTAGCAGCAAAGAGGAAATCGAAAAAACCCTGCACAAGCACATAGGCGCACTGGAAAAAATTCTAAAGATTGATCCAGCCCAGAAGAATTTACTTCGCAGATTTCTCACTGTAGGGCGAATCCTGCTGGAGAAAGCGGAGCAGGAGTATCAGATTCCGCTGGAGGTGGATAAAGGTTTTGACTTTCGCATTGGTCGCTTAAGGCACAGGATCCTGGATGGAATAGCGGACCGTTACAACCTGAAAAACTACGATAAGAACGGCGATGCCATTCAGAAGTTGCGTCAGGTTATTTCCGCCTACGAATTGATTGTGCTGAACTACCCGGATCCGTCTTTACCCATTCTGAATGACGACGAAAAGGACTGGATGCTTCGTGAAACGCTCACGGCATTCGATTTTATCGTCATTAAGAAGGATTATCTGGTATCCAATCCAACTCCGGAAAGATTCTTCGAATGGCTGACGCGGTTCGAAACATACGTATATAGAAGAAAGCCTCGCATGATTGGCGGGGAGCCTTCCATATTGCCGCGAACCGCCCATGTGCGCTTTGCGCCGGCCTTTGATCTTTCTGACTACTATGACGACTACAAGAAGAAAAAGAAAGCTACTGTTGAGAAGGTGACAGAAAGACTGCGAAACGACATCGCAGGTCTGCTACACGGTATGGAGGATCTAACCGGACCTATCGTGGAGCCTTTCGATGTAGGCGAAGACGCTATCGATTAATGCCATTCATGCCGGCAAGAGTTCTACAGCCGGCTGGCGATTGCAAGATACTCTGCGAGGGCATCATTCGCATCATGCCATTGAAAGGCTGTTGGCTTTGGCAATGTTAAACATCAGGGGGAAAAAATGAGCGAAATCAAAGAGAAGTTAACGGACATCAACCACTGGATTGATCAGCGGGAAACGGATGGAAATCTGGAAAAAGCGGAGCAGGCTTTGCTGGCCCTCCGCGCCGAACATCCGGATGAAGATTTGATCTGCGGCAAGCTGAGTAGCGTTTACTTCTATAAGGGGTTATTCACTCGCGACGACAAGAAGCGGGAAGTCTACTACGAACACGGCACCAATTTTGGCAAGGAAGCCATTAATATGAATCCCCGGGCCATATATGGAAACTTCTGGTATGCATCTAATGCCGGACAACTGGGAATCTGTCGTGGGATCATGGCTTCCCTGGCAAGCATCGATCCGTTCAAAAAATCCATGGAAGTGGTACTCAAAGAAAACGAAAGCTTCTTCTTTGCAGGCCCGCACCGGGCTCTGGGTCGGCTCTTCCATCAGGCCCCCGGATGGCCTATTTCCGTAGGCAACAAAAACAAGGCCGCCGAGCATCTGGAAAGAGCTGTGGAGCTGGCTCCGGAATTCTTTAACAATCGCTCATTTCTGGCCGAGCTATATCTGGACATGGGCAAGAAGGACAAGGCCCAGGAGCATCTACAATATCTGGTGGACCGTCAGCCCAAGCCGGATCATGCCATCGAAGATACTATGTACCGGAACTATGCAGTAGAGGCTTTGCAGAGATTTTTCTAGGGGGAAATCCGGATGGTGCCATGAATGGTTCCCGTTTCCGGATGCTCCCACCAATCGTTTCCGTTTCTGGATGGCGCCAATCGTTTCCTTTTCCCGCTGGCGCCGCCAATTCTTTTCGGATAGGGACCACTGCAATATCCGGAGAAGAGATGTCCTGTGCATCGATGGTGCAGAGCGCTGGCTGATGACGGCAGGCTGTTTTCACTTGCAAAGGTGCGCTCTCATTCTGTAGCTAAATAAATGGCCTACAAAAGCATACGCGATTGCGTAAAAGACCTGGAAAAGAACTCCCATCTAATTCGCATCCAGAAAGAAGTGGATCCCCATCTGGAAATGGCCGAAATCCACCGTCGGGTGTTCGAGGCCGGGGGACCGGCCATACTTTTCGAGCGAGTCAGGGGATCGGACTTTCCTGCAGTGTCCAATCTTTTTGGTACGCTGGAAAGGGCCCGCTTCATTTTCCGTAGAACCATACGCCGGGTTCAGTCGCTGATTTCGCTCAAGGCCGATCCCACCAGTGGATTAAAAAAGCCATCCAATCTGTATCATGCTTTGCGAGCGGGACTGACCGCACTACCCCGACGAGCTCTGGGGGGCGCGGTACGCTACAGGCGCACCACCATCGATCGCTTGCCCTACATTCAATCCTGGCCCATGGACGGCGGCCCGTTCATTACGCTTCCGCAAGTTTATTCCGAAGACGCCTACATTCCTGGTCTAATGAAATCTAACCTGGGCATGTACCGGGTTCAGCTGGCCGGCAACGATTACCGGACCAACGAACAGATTGGCCTTCATTATCAGATTCACCGGGGCATAGGCGTGCATCATAGCCGGGCCCTGGAAAAGGGTCGTCCCTTTCCGGTTAGCATCTTCGTAGGCGGACCTCCGGCGCACACATTCGCCGCCGTTATGCCCTTGCCGGAGGGACTGCCCGAGGTGGCTTTTGCCGGCGCTCTGGCCGGACGGGCTTTCCGTTATTCCGTGGATCGAAGCAAAGAGCCCGGCGGTCAAAGGATTCGACAGGTTCTCTCTGCCGATGCGGATTTCTGTATAACCGGAGTGGTGGAACCGGAGCTGCTTCCAGAGGGACCCTTTGGCGATCATCTGGGATACTACAGTCTCACCCACGATTTTCCGGCCCTTCGCGTCACGGCAGTGTACCATAGAAAAAATGCGATCTGGCCCTTTACCGTTGTTGGTCGCCCTCCGCAGGAAGACACAATCTTTGGAGCGCTAATCCATGAGCTTACCGGACCCATGGTGCCGGTTTCCATTCCCGGGCTTCGCTCCATGCATGCTGTGGATCAAGCCGGGGTGCATCCCCTTATGCTGGCCATCGGCGAGGAGCGCTACACTCCTTACGAAAAGGAAAGAATACCGGCAGAGATTCTGACAGTAGCGAATGCCATTCTGGGATTCGGTCAGGCTTCCCTTGCGAAGTATCTATGGATTGCCGCCTATCAGGATAATCCGGACCTGGACACGCATCATATACAGGAGTTCTTCGATCACATGCTTCGCCGAGTGGACTGGAGCCGGGATCTGCATTTTCAGACCAGTACCACCATGGATACTCTGGACTATAGTGGAGTTTCCATCAATCGGGGCTCCAGGGTGGTTATCGCCGCCGCCGGGCAACCGCGAAGAGAACTGGGGGCTGAAATGCCCCGAGTCAAACTGCCCGAAACTATCCAGGATGCTCGAGTCATTTTTCCAGGCGTCTTGGCCCTGAAGGCTCCGCCGTTCAAGTCGGAGGCGGACCGAATCCATGTGGATGATCTGTGCAACCAGCTGTCCGAACAAAAGGAATCCCTGGAGCGATATCCATTGATTGTTGTATGCGATGATGCCGAATTCACCGCGCGAAACCTGGATAACTTTCTATGGGTGGTGTTCACTCGCTCCAATCCTTCCCACGACATCTATGGAGTGGATAGTTTCGTAGAGTTCAAACACTGGGGCTGCCATGGCCCTCTGGTCATCGATGCGCGGATCAAACCACATCATGCCCCGGCTCTGGAATCAGACCCGGAGGTAGTGCGCGAAGTAGAGGAAATGGCTGCTCCCGGAGGACCGCTCCATGGAATCATCTGATCGCCTGCGATCGAGGTTCGATTCTACTATAACGCCGCCTTCGGTTGATGTTGAGGCGCAGGCGTCTGGCCCTTCCCATTCTTCGATCCGGCGGGCGGCAAAGAGCGTTGAGGACCGGGATAAGGGCGCTTCCCCGGAGGCGAAAAACTCCAGGGACTTCGAAAGAGCAGATCCGTTCGAGCTTCCATTGCTGTCTAGTACGCCGGATTCCTGGGCTCGCGCTGCGCTGGAAGAGCCCGGCCTTCTGCTTAACGATCATGCGCATCTGGAAAAAAAAGCCGCTTCGAACGCTCTGGAATTGCTCTGTCGATGGCCCCACGGGGAGCCTCCCGGGCACTGGGTGCGCGCATTAACGTCCATGGCCGCCGAAGAATCGGAGCATCTCAGGATTGTTACCGATTTGATGATGAAATACGGCATATCGCTGTCGCGAAATCATAAGAACCCCTATGCCGGCGCCCTGCATGCAAAAGTGCGAAAGGGAAACGGAAAAGCCGAACTTGCCGATCGGCTCTATGTGGCCGCCCTGATCGAATTAAGAAGCTGCGAACGATTCATCCTCCTCCAGGGACAGGCCGCGAAGATGGCGCTTCTGTCCAGTGCCTCCAATGCCGATGGGCGTTCCTGCGATGCGCAATGGCTTAACGGCGATGCAGGCAACACTGCCAGAGGCGAAATGAATGAGAGTTCGGGCGAGGAGCGCTGGTCTGATAAGCGGTTTCCGGATGTATATTCTGCGATAGCTACGCTTTACGGATCCTTTCTGGAGTCAGAAGTGGGTCATTACCGGGCTTTTCTCCGACTGGCCGGAGACTTTGTTGATTCCGCGGATCCCTCTGGTCCCGCGGCTCGCGCTGAAAACGGCGAATCCAGAAGCTGGAGCCATTGGCTGGAAGCCGAGGCCGAAGTGATGGAAAAGCTGGACTTCTACCCGGGTATTCTCTCCGGTCATCGCGCTGTTTGAGCCGGGCTGCATCGGGAAGCACAATGCCCTGGAGCACCCGGAGCAACAGGGCGTCCTGGTTAAACGGTGTTTTGCTGCCGTCGGGCGTTAAGGAATGCCTCCAGTTCATCTTTCGGGAGGGGCCGGGAGAAAAGATAGCCCTGCAGGATATTGCAGCCTTCTCGTTTCAAGATCTGTGCATGTTCCTCGGTTTCTACGCCCTCGGCTACGATGCGAAGCTTCATCACGGTGGCCAGAGCAATTATGGCTCGTACAATAGCCATGTCGTCTTTGTTTCGGTGGATGTCTTTGACAAAGGACTGATCAATCTTAAGGGTATCCAGCGGAAATCGCTTCAAATAGCTTAACGACGAAAAGCCGGTGCCGAAATCGTCAATAGCAATGTGTAGTCCGCGTTGCCGGAGAAGATCCAGTAGCTCCACAGTTCGTTCCACATCCTGCAAAAAGGCGCTTTCGGTTAATTCTAATTCCAGATTTCGCGGGGCCATGCCGGTGGCTTCCAGTGTGGAATCAATCATTCCCAGAAACTCTTCCTGAAAAAACTGACGGGCCGAAACGTTTACCGAGATGTAATCGAGATTCACATCTCTGGACTTCAGATCCATAAAAGCTTCGCAGGCCTTGCGCAAAACCATGGCTCCCATGGGCACAATCAGGCCGGTTTCTTCGGCCATGGGAATGAACCGGGCCGGAGAAACCATCCCCAGTTCCGGATGCTGCCATCGAATCAGTGCTTCAGCGGCCACGGGCATTTCGTCCTCGGAGGCGATCAATGGTTGAAAATGGAGTAGAAATTCGTCCTTTTCGATGGCCCGGCGCAGACTTGCCTCCAGGGCCAGGTGTTCAAAAGCCCGGGTATTGATTTCCGGCGAATAGAAATGGTAGGTGTTTCTTCCGGTTTCCTTGGCCCGGTACATTGCCATATCCACATTCCGCAAAAGCGTATCCGAGTCGTTTCCATCGTCGGGAAAGATACAGATGCCGGTACTTGCGGACACATATACTTCCTGTCCTTCGATATGGAATGGTTTAGCAAACTCGGTCATTACCGCTTCCACCATTTGAATGGGCTGATCCACCCCGGACAGGGATTCCAGCAATATGGCGAACTCATCCCCGCCGGTTCGGGAAAGCGTGTCGGTAGGGCCGATCAGGCCGCGTAACCGTTCGCTTACAAGTCGCAGCAATAGATCTCCGCTACCGTGGGAAAGAGTGTCATTGATTACTTGAAATCGGTCCAAATCCAGAAATAGAATGGCCCCTTTGCTTCTGTCTTCACCGGCCCGCACCAGGGATCTGTCCAGGATCTCCAGGAAGTGACTTCGATTGGGAAGACCTGTAAGGGTATCGTAGGAGGCCAGATATCTCAACTGCTCTTCGTTTTGTTTCTTCTGCGAAATATCCGAGAAGTGCGCGATGAAATGAGTGAGCTCCCGGTCTTCGTTTACTACAGTTGAGATTTCAAGCCATTCGGGGTAGATCTCTCCATTCTTTCTCTTGTTCCAGATTTCGCCCTTCCAGCCCCCATGATTGCTGATGGATTCCCACAGTTGCTTGTAGAACGCTTCACTGTGAAACCCGGAACTGAGAAAAGCGGGGGTCTGTCCCAGAGCTTCGTCAGATTCAAATCCGGTGATTCGGGAAAAGGCCCGATTCGTATAGATAATCTTATTGTTTCGGTCTGTGATCAATATACCGTGCATGCTGTTGTCAAAAACACGCAGCATCAGGGCGCCTTTCCTTTCGCTCTCTTTCTTGCTTTCGCGCAGCTCCAGATTTCGCTTTGCTATTTCCAACCGGACCATGAGCTGCTGCGGGGATACCGGTTTTTCCAGGTAATCGTTGGCCCCGGCATGAAGGGCCTGCTCCAGGCTGTCCGATTCGTCCCGTCCGGTTACCACCAGGATCTGCACGTCGTTTGTGTCTGGCAGGTTGCGGATCCTGGCGGCCAGTTCCAGACCGTCCATGCCTGGAAGTAGCCAGTCGAGCAGCAGAATGTCGGCGGGTTTTGCCTTGAATGATTCCAGCGCCGATTCTGCGGTTTCATGGGTTTCTAATTCCAGGAAATCCCCCAGAACACGGCTATAGAGCAGTAGCGCCACCGGATCGTCGTCCACGGCCAGGATCCGTAGCTTTCTATCGGTATCATGGATCATTGCCCCCAACTGATGCACGGTACGAGAATATGTAAAGTCAGTAATTATTGCTGAGAATCCCTTCTGCAGGAAGTTGAAATGCTCTACAAATGCGGAGGGAAGGCCCTGGAGATGAACCGGTTCATTCAACCGGCAATGATGATTTTAAGATTCGGCGAACCTGTTGGCTGTCGTCATGGCTCCGTAAAACAGAGGTCACATTCCCAGGGCTTTCTTGTTTCAATGCTTTCGAGTGCCAATCAGTCCTCTATGGCCGCGCTATCTGCGGAATTTCGCAGTCGGGTGGCCTTCCAGCCCATCTACGCTCCCGAGGGACATCTCCATGGAGTGGAAGCTCTGGTGCGTTTCTTCGAATCGGATCAGCGCCAGGTCAGGAACGGGTTACCTTCCATGGCCGCTTCCTCGATTGTCTCCTCGGTTCCTTCCTTCGGTACTGCCTCGATTCAGGCTCTGGACGAAACCGCCGTTTCTACCGAAAGGGTTTTTGGCGAGGCCCGGCAGGATGGATGGATCATGGATTTGGACTTTTTCTGCCGGGAGGAGATTTTGAGTGAGGCGTCCCGTCAGCGATGGAATCATTTACTCTTCATTAACGTATGTCCGGAGAGCTTGCTTGACCCGGATCATTCGGTGGGCCGCACGGATGCGCTTGTAGAGCAGGCAGGTATGCGAAAGGAACAGATAGTGCTGGAGATTACCGAGGAAACCGCGATCCATAACTATGACCTTTTTGCCCGTACTGTGAATCATTACCGGGACCAGGGATATCGCATTGCCATCGATGATTTTGGCAGCGGCTATGCGGGCCTGAAAATGCTGGCATCCATTCAGCCGGACTACTTGAAAATTGATCGATATTTCATTCAGGACATTCACCGGGAGCCGGTGAAGCAGACTATTGTGGATGCCCTGGTCAATATTTGCCAGCGCCTGGATATTGCTTTGATTGCGGAAGGTATCGAAAACAGTTCGGAATTTCATTCCGTTCTGAATCTGGGCATCGAACTGCGACAGGGTTTTTTTCTGGGCCGACCTGCCTTTGAGCTACAAGATCCAATCAAAAGCGGCTCCTGTTCCGGGTAAAAGTGGATGATTTCACAGGGCCCGGGGCATTGTTGGATTTGTGAAATCCATAAACGATTTTATCCCCATGCTACCGGAGCGTGTTCGCAGCATGCACGGATATGTCCCTGGCCTGCAAAAGAATGATTCGGAAATAATCAAACTAAACAGTAACGAAAATCCGTACCCGCCATCGCCGGCGGTCTTTGAAGCCCTGCAAGCGCTGGCTGACGATACCCGTTCATTTCCTCAAAAGTATCCTGCGCCCACGTCCCGGGCATTGCGCGCCAGCATCGAGGATGTATTGAAATTACAGCCGGGATCGGTGTTGGCCGGCAATGGCTCGGATGAGGTTCTGGCGCTTCTGTTTCGAGGACTCATGGATCCTGGCCAGTCCTTCGTCATGCCCGATCCCACCTACAGTCTGTATCCCATCCTTGCCCGGGCCACAGGTCTGGAATATGAAACCGTTCCTGTGAAAGAAGATTTTCGCATAGATCTGGATGGCATTCTAAGGGTTGCCGAATCCGCGAACTGCAAGGTGGCCATCATGGCCATGCCGAACGCTCCTACAGGTATTGCGGAAGACCGGGAGTCGCTTACCCGGTTCATCGAAGGTTTCCCCGGCTGGGTGGTTTTGGACGAAGCGTACTCGCCTTTTTCCGATTTCAGCTTTATGCAGAAGGCGGGAACCGAGTTTCCCAATTTGATCTGTACCTGTACTTTTTCCAAGGCCTGGTCCCTGGCGGGTATGCGAGTGGGCTGGATGGTCGCGCATCCAGATCTGATCGCCCAGATTGACAAGATTCGAGATTCCTATAACCTGAACATGGCGGCCCAGAGCTGTGCCCTTGCGGCGATTCGCGATACGAACTGGCAGAACGAGAATGCTACGAAAATCAAGCAAAGCCGGGAGAAGCTGATTCAGGATTTGAACAGCCGGGGATTTCAATGCATTCCCTCGGCGGCAAACTTTGTTCTGGCCCGCGTTCCGGAGGGTTCGGCGGAGCAGGCCCGTCATATATATGAAGAGCTGGAAAAGCGCCGCATTCTGATTCGGTATTTTGCCCATGATCGCATAAAGGAGTATCTGCGAATTAGCGTTGGTACGCCGGACCAGATGGAGCGTATGCTTCAGGCGCTGGATCAGATATTAACCGGCTAACTCAGACCTCGCGCGAAATGGGCTGCAGCTCGCGTTAAACGGATCAAGCTCGGGCGAAATGGTATTCAGCTTGCGCAGAATTGGCTTCCAGATCGCCCGAAATCGGCGTCCAGATCGCGCAAGACCCGAATCCGGCCACAGTGGCGGCGCCGGATCCCGGCCGTTTGCCGCTTCTGTGATTTCTAGAGCCCGGTATCCGGTAGCCCAATGCTTTGCAAGAATAGCTTTCGGTTTGTAAGCAACTCTACGCTTTCCTTTTTCAGTGTCAGTTCGCCTACTTCCTGACAGGCTTGCTGTGTTCCGTTTTCCAGGTCGCCTTCGCGAATGAACGATGTACGACTGTTGGTTCGCACAGGTTCCAGACTGCCCACATATACGCTTCGGGTCCTGCGATCCGTAACCAGCGCATAAACCTTAACCGTGCGATTGGCCGCCACATTGATGGCAAAGCGATGGCCTTTGCGTGTTGCATGGCTCAGGCCAAGATAGTCCATCCCCACGGCCTCCAGTCGGACCTGGAACTGCTCACCGGGCGGCCGAAAGACTCCCGCTATGCAGGTGATGTTGTCGGCCGGCTTGTCAAAGTTCCACCATCCGGATCGGTTCAACGCATTGTAGATTCGGACGGACGGGTATTCGCCTTCGCAGTCCAGGGGCGACTCCACCAGAATTAACCGCGGCCCGGTGTTCGTCCAGGAATTGCATCCATCCGGCCAATCGGTGACCATCCCGGTGGCGCCCAGGTTCTGCCAGCTACCATCCAGGCGATACATATTCATCGATTCATAGTTGCCCGGCCTCATTTTTACCGTGAGCGGTTTCGAGGGTTCTACCGGTTTGCCGTTCTGAAAGAATCTCAGGCGAAACATACCATCGGACTCCAGGATCACCTGCTGGCTGTTTTCCCGATACTCCAGGGAAACGCCGGCCAGGGCAAAATCCGCCGGCTTACTGAGAACCAGGGCCTGCACTTCCACTTCCGGGCCATGGAATGCGCCCGGGGGCACTTCCAGGGTCAAAGACCCCAGGCGCAATTTTTGCGCATAGGCCGGATCAAAACTCAAGCAATGGACCGGGAGCATTCCGGTGAGATCCACGGCCGCCTTTGCCTTTTCGTGGGTTTCCGGGATATCGGACGAGTCTTCCATATCCCATTTATCCTGCTGAGCCCTTATGATCTCATTTCTTCGCTGCGAGTCCAGGTCCGGGTTGTCCAGCTCATCCCAGAGAGGCGATGCCGTGACCGGACCGACGGCCGGTTGGAACAAACCGAGCAGGGAAAAACAGAGTATTTGGGTGAACGGGGTAGTTCTTCGCATCCTGAAGCGTATATCGCCTCAGGATGAAAAAACTTAAATGTGATGGCAGCTTTATTAACTGTGGCTGGCCGCTTCGCGACCGCAGGCGGCCTCGGTCTTGATGCCGGCCTTCTCCAGAATCGAAGATAGCAAACACCAGGAGGTGAAACCGCTTTGAAACAGGTTCAGTCCCACAAATGCGGTGAAAAAAAGCCAGTACTGATGGTGAAAAACAGGGCTGGCTTCTACTCCCAGCGAAAGAGACAAAAGCACAAAAAAGCCCGCTACAATTCTTACAATTCGTTCAACAGTCATGATAATCTCCTGACCCCCATATACCATGAGGGGGTATCCTTATTTCAAGGATACGGGAGGGGGGTATAGAAGGCAAGCAAAATAGAAGAAGCGCGGCCCTCGAATCCCTGGGTTACGCCGCATTTTGAGCCCAGAAGTGGCGGCCACTTCCTCTGAGAGTGGCGCCCTTTTCGGTTTGAGAATGCAGGTTTTCTGGTTCCTTATGGCCAGGTTTAGCTGGAAATCAACGGGATTGTGATCAAGCGGGCAAGCGAGCTTCGCAGAGGCTGCGGAAGTGGTCAGGCTCGACGGTTCCCGGGTCCAGTTCCAGGGTATCGGAGGCATGTATTACGTTGTTAATGTTCCAGAGCAAGTCCGGCACCGTGCGCTCTCCATCGTCATAGCTCAGTATTCTCCTGGGACGAACCTTCATGGAATCTCCGCTAACAGAAAACCATTTGAACGCTTTGCGGGACAGATAGCGGCCCCATCGCTCTTCGCGGAATTGCTGGTCGTTTAATCTGGGGTCGTACAGATGATTCGAGCTCTGCAGTCTGCGAAAGAGCTCCTCGTATTTCTCTTTCAAGCTCTTTCGTGAGATGACCGGCGACTTTTGCAATTCTTGAAAGGTGGCCGCGGCGAGCAGGGAGGATGCCATGATTACCGTGTTCTCTTGCAGAAGTCTGCGTCCTTTTCGCATATGCTCTTTAAAGTCGTTTTTGGATTCTGGCGGCGGTACCGGGGGCGCGGTATACATCATTACATCGATCTTTCCCAGAGCATCGGGGCAGAGTTCATCGTAGGACAGGGTCGTATAAATGATCGGTCGGCTTTTTCTCAACGAAGCATAGGCGGCCAGATCCAGAAGTTCGCTGATTCGCCCGTCATGGCAGTATCTTCCTTCGGGAAGTATGACGAAGGATCTATTTTTTTCTTCCATATCCCGCTGCACCTGGATTACCGATTTGGCGGTTTGCTGGCGCGTGTACTTCTGGAAGTCTGGATAACTCATCCCCGTTACATGCGGACCGGCAAAACCCGGCCCGCGGTATTCTTCTTCGGTGAGCGGCAGGTCCGAACCGTCCCGGTACACCGGATAGGCGTTTAAATCCTCAAAGAGTCCACGAAAGAACCTTGCGATGAAACGAGATCCCAGCCCCAGCGGAAGCTTGAGTAATCGATTCTTGAGAAAACCAGGAACCATGTCCTGATAGGGGAAAATACCATGAAAGAGCCCGCCCTGGGCAACCAGGGTAATGTTATGAAACTGGTTCACCGGTCGGCCGATCATAAATTGCGCCAGAGCCATTACATCGTGGATCTTCTTGTGCGAAAAACACATAATGGGCGCGCTTTCCGTTACCGGCGGAATGTGTTCGTAACCGGCGACGTAGGCGCCTTCCAACAGCCTGGGATAATAGCTTACGGCATGCAAGAGACGCCCCCGGCCGGGCAGATTGGGGCCGCACATTTCTGATAGTTGCTTGAAGTTCTTTCGAAGATTTTCTTCGGCCCTGGGCCGCACCGGTATGAAAGGCTCTAGATCCACAGACTAGCAGATCAGTAGAAAGCACTTAACAGTTCAATTGATTTTCTGCCAGAACTCCTTTTCTCCCATATTTCCACGAATTAGATTGGAGATCGCAGTTCGTATTTCGTCGGGAAAGACATTCCAGTATCGTTCCACCCAGTCCGGCGATGCGGATTTCAGCTCTTTCAGTTCCCGGTCTTTCATACGCCCAACGGAGTAATCCACAAATTGGCGCACCATGGTCAGAAGCACATCCTTCGGCAGGTTGCTTCCCGGCGCTGGCTTATTGGGATCGGGCACGAAGTGCTCCACCAGGGCGTCCAGGTGCTCCTCCGGAATGGTGGGTTCGTGGGTCTTGATCATATTGCGCACCAGCCGTTTGGACATCCCGGGAATATCCAGGTCTATGGAAGACTGGAGCTCTTCGGCGTACTTTTTGGCAATCCCGTGGATATCCATTACATTGCCATGATCGGAGGTCATACCTGTGCCTCCCATGGGCCCGGTGAAGCGGGCGGACTGGCCGGCTCCCCGTCGCTCCAGAGCCATGCGTACCGCTTCCAGCGCCTCGGGATCCGCCCGGTTCAGGATGAAATCCACCACGTAAATCAGTTCTTCCCGACCATCCATACCTTGAATTTCGGAAAGGAGAGCCAATCAGCACTTCAGAAATTGTAACGGGACCGAAGGACTAAAGGCTTTGACCGGTAGGGGATGGGTCCCTATCTGGAATTGTGCAAACCCTGGTAAAAGATCAGATTCTACGCTCCATTGAAACCAAGCAAAGGATTGCCGAAGATTCGGCCCTCATCGATCAGATTGTGGCCGCCGGCCGAATGCTTTCCCGGTCCCTGCAAAAAGGAAGAAAGGCCATGTTCTGTGGCAACGGCGGTTCTGCCGGCGATGCTCAGCACATTGCGGCCGAACTTGTGGTTCGGTACAAAGGCGGAAACGAAAGAAAGGCATTGCCCGCACTGTCGCTTTCCGTAGATCCCAGCGTCATCACCGCCTGCGGAAACGATTACGGCTATGATCGAATATTTGCCCGGCAGGTAGAGGCATTTGGTAAACCGGAAGATGTGCTGGTGGGAATTACAACTTCCGGAAATTCGAAAAACATAGAGCTGGGTCTGGAAGAGGCGCGAAGAGCCGGGGTTCGCACCATACTGCTTACCGGCGGCGATGGCGGTCGAATTGTAAAAGAGAAATCTGACCTGGTGGACATTGCCCTTCTGGTCCCTTCCCAGGAAACGGCCCGAATCCAGGAATCTCACATAATGATCGGTCAGATACTTTGCTCCATAATCGAAAAGGAACTATTTGACCTGGACTAAACATGGCACTGTTCGGCGGAAAGAAGCACCAGGCATTCCTGGGCATGGATCTGGGCGGGAGTAATCTATACTCGGTGGCTTTTGACTTTGAGTTAAAGCCGATATTTCATTCCAAAATCGATACCGAAGCCCGCGAAGGGTATCTCCATGTCATCGATCGTGTGGCGCTACAAATCCAGGAGCTTAAGAAGCGTCTGGAAGAGGAAGGATACGACCTGGCGGGTATTGGTCTGGGCGTACCGGGCCTGGTACAGTCGGAGCATGGAAATGTGATTGTGGCGCCCAACCTGGGTTGGAGTCAATGCAAGCCGGTACGCGACATGGATCTGCCCCAGGAACTAAAGGATCTTACCGTTCTTCTAAATGATGTGAATGCCGGACTTCTGGGGGAGCTGCATAGTATGGCCGATCAGCCTTCCTGCGCGGTGGCCTATTTCTGCGGAACCGGGATCGGAGGCGCCCTCGCTTTGAATGGGCGCTTGATCGAAGGAAGTCTGGGAGCGGCCGGTGAAGTAGGGCATATGGTCGTAAGAAGCGGCGGCCGAAAGTGCGGTTGCGGGCGAAAGGGATGCCTGGAAGCCTACATCGGAAAATGGGCCCTGAACGATCAGATCCAGAAGGCCCTGGACGATAAAAAGAAGACTCGCTTGAAGTCATTAATCAGCTACAACCTGAAGAAGCAGCCCGTAAAAAGCTCCAGCCTGAAAAAGGCGTACGAAAAAGGCGATTCGTTTACCACCGAGTTGATGGAAGAGTATTACTGCCATTATCTTGCTATTGGTATCTCGCAAACTGCGAACTGCCTGGCGCCGGATTGTGTTGTACTGGGAGGCGGTATCATGGAGGCCATGGGCGAGTACCTGCTGCCTGTGGTGCGAAACGAACTGGAAGCACTTTGTATTGGTCCTCCGCCCCGGCTCCAACTGGCCGAACTGGGCGATCTGGCCGGACCGCTGGGGGCTGCCATCAGCGCCCGTCGTGGGGGCGCCCTGGCGTGACCCGCCTTGACGGCCCGCTCTGGTGGTATGCGATTGCCCGGACTCACCAGTTTGTGCACTGGTATTGCGGACGTTTGTAATTCGGAAGGCGATCGGATGCGCCGTTCCTTACAGGAGTGAACTTTGTTTTTTGCTATCGTTGCCGGATTGGGCGGACTCTATCTATTGTTGATGGCCATGGGGCTCATACACCGGGAGTACATGTCTTCCTGGAATCGCCCTCGAAAGTTGGCGCTGACCATTATGGGCGGCGGTTTTTTTATCCTTGGAATGTACTTTGGCTATCTCGACTATTTTCTTTCCACTCCCGAAGGAAAAGAACATCAGCGCCAGCAAAGGGAGCTCAACCGGCAGTACTTCCCGCAGCAACAGAATCGCTGAAGCTCCATGAAATATACAGGAATCCGCAAATCCGGTAACCTGTACACCCGCTACGCTCTTGAGGTTTCGGTCGCCCGGGCAGCGCCGCCGGCCTGTGATTCTTCGGTCGCTTCGGCCGCCGCCGGCCTGTGAGCTTTCTGGCGCGGCGGACAGCGGCGCCTTTCCAGGCCCGGTCAACCGTGCGCCTTTCAGGTTCCGCCGTAAAAAGTACGATCAGGAAAATGCGCTTTCCAAATCTTTTTATGTCCGATAATGTCAGATATGGACCGGTATAGCCGCGCAATCGGAGTGAGCCTTTTTGCGCTCACCCTTCTGGTCCCCCGGGATGCAGGGGCCGAGGTGAAGATCATTAGCATTGATGCATCGAGCTTTCCGAAAATGGAAGCTACGATTGAAATACCAGCCGGCGGCGCCGAAAAACCAACCTTTGTTGTCTACGAAGATCAAGGATCCGGTCCCGAAGCGCAGAATCTAGAAAGCATTACTCCGGCCGACGCCAATGGCAGCAACTGGGTGATGGTCCTGGATGCCACCAAATCGGTACCCAAAAAGGATTTCCTGGATTCCCGAAAGGCGGCCCTGGATTTTGTGCGAAATCTCCCGGATTCGGATCGGGTGGCGGTGTATCGCATCAACGGAAAGCCGGTGCAGGTGCTTTCCATGACAGCCCTTTCCACACAACGCGCAAAAGTGCTGGCAGGCATCGAAGAAATGCAGCGTACGGGAATGAAAACCCGAATCTATGATGCTCTGTATGTGGCTCTGGACCATGCCACCGAAGCCAGGAACGCCTACTCCCCCCGGGGGTCTGCATTAATTCTATTTACCGATGGCCGGGACGAAGGCTCCTACCTTTCCGAAGAAGACGCAATATCCATTTCCGGCGAAGCCCGGGAGGCCAGGATTCCGGTTTACACGATTCTGAACGGAGCGGCCAAAGGCGAAGCTCGTTTCCAACGAATTGCTCTCAAGTCGGGGGGCGAGGTATTCCGAAAGAAGTTCCCGCCCGAAAAACTAAAGCCATCTTCGGAGTATCGTTCCCATTTCACCGTAAAATACGAATCCAATGCGGAGATCTGGGAGCGCTATCCCGGCACAGAGATACGAATGCGCGTAGAGTATCTGAATGAGCCGGATCGATTTGGCGAACTCCGCTACAAGATACCATTCCGTTTACTGGATGGTAAGTATTCGGCCCTTGGATGGCTGCTTCTGGGAGTCGGTCTAATACTTCTCATACTATTTTTCGTTTTCCTCTGGATTGTGCTCCGGCGCGCGCAGGCCAGACGTCGGTTGCCTCCGGTAAGCGATGAGGTGATGCAGGGTTGGTCCGCGGACAATGCTGCGAATACCAATCAGCCGATGAGGCCCGAAACCCGGCCGCCCGGCGAGATTGCCGATTTCACTGAAGCCCTGGCCAGGAGTCAAAACCCGGATGCCACTTCTCATTCTGTTTCCGATTTCCCCGGCCAGGAAGAGACGCATCATTCAGACTCGCTGGCCGCCTCGCGGAACCATTCGCCGGAATTCTATCCCGTGCAGGGCGAGCCAGTGCCGGCGGGCAACCACGACGGAGGCGCGGCGGCTCTGGCCGGGCTTCGTGTCGAAGATTCGCGGATGTATCAAAACGAGATGCCCTTTCGCGGCCGAAGCCCGGAAGCCATATCATTGGAGCTCAAAGAAAAGTCCTATCAAATACTACAGATGGCCTTGCGCGAAGGCACTCCTTATGAATATGGCACTCTGGTTCTTGTGGGCGGGGACCCATACCGAAAACGAAATGAGTACGATCTGTTTCTCGATGAGACCTATATTGGCCGCAGTCCCATGGCCAGTCTTGTGGTTGCCGACAAATCTGCCTCCATGCTTCATGGGAAAATCCGCCGGATAGACCAGAAGTTCATCTTGTTCGATCTTGTAAGCGATACAGGAACCTTTTTGAACGGAAGAAGAGTTCTGCGTCCCCGGCCTTTACGCAACGGGGATGAAATCCAGATTGGACATACAAGATTTGAATTCAGAGGAAAATCGCTCTAGGCTCGGGCTACGGCAGCTCAGGCTTTCCACGCTAGAGTCCTTTGTTCCGAAAAGAGTCGCTCCTTATCTTCTGAATCTACTGCATCCCCATAAATCTGCCGCACCTTGCCAGGTCGCTTCTTATCGGCGGAGTTTGCCGAATCCTCGTAAATCTGCCGGTTTACCGGGTCCCGGAATTCCGCGGAGTAAACTGAATCCACCTGGTCTTCTAAAGGCCCGTCCATCCTCGCAATGCAGCCCTGTCGGGAAGAATACGGGGCGGGGCCTTCGCATCTTTCTGGTATTTCTCATTTCGCAGTTTATCGGCTGCTTCTCCACGCCGGGCTGGATACATCGACTTCCTTCCGCCCAGGATCTATACGAGGCTCATTGCCCGGAATTAAACTGTCCGGATGTCAGCCTATCGGATTTTGCGGGAAACGGCGAATTACAACCTCTTGCCGGGGATTTTGAAAGGCCGGTTTCCACTCGTTATTCGGTTGCGGACCTGCATAGCCTCTCCTCCGGGAAACACATGATTCGCATTGTAGGGGATGGGAAAAATCAGATCTATTACAAAATCCATACCTATGAAGAGTGGGTCCGCGGCCAGGCTTTGCGAAGCATCTATGGGGAAAGAGGCGTGGTTGAGCGCAAGGGGCCCTGGGTTTTGCTGCGCCCGCGATTCGTGTATTCCCGGCAGCAGGGCCCGCTCAAGATGGATTCCGAAGAATCCCTGCGGCGTTGTATTGAACCGTTGAGTATAGAGATGGCCATAAAGCGTCTGGATACTCGCAAGAAAATGGTGGAGAGAGATCCTTTGCTTTACTTTTTTAATCAGTCAGATCGCTCCCTCAGTCCCATGGCCTACGAAGAAGATGGCAAGATCTACAGATACGGATTCTACGAGCAACTCATGCGTCCCTATGACCAGGGCGCCATGTTCGCCGAAACCCACGAAGATTTTACGCTTCAAATACAGAATCCTCATTCCTACTTTTCTCAGGGCTCGGAGTTCCTGAAGAATTACAGCAGGGATCCAGCCATGGATGTGCAAAAGGAGCCGGAGCATAATCTGCGCACAGATTGTATTCAGGATTTACGGCCAACCCAGTCCAGCAAATAGGTTTCGATGCGATAGTCCATCCATCGGCGGTCGGGAAATTCCGGATGCTTTCGCGCAAGCCAGCCCACATGGCCTCCATTTAGCGTGAAATGCACTTCGATATCCTTGTACTGCGACCAGGGGATTTCGTGGATAGGTTCATGGGGGATTAAAGGATCATCCAGGGCATGGAGCAGCAAACCGGGAGTCTTGATCTTCGGGATGTAGCCGCCTCCGGAACCCACCTCGTAATAGTGTTCCGCTCCCAGGTAACCGGCGGCCGGCGCGGTATATAGTGTATCAAAGCGATAAAAGGTATCCGGTCTTCGATGCGCTTCCGGAAGATTACGTGCCAGTTCGCCATAGACGCCGGAATCCACCCTCAATTTGAACTCTTCCAGGAACGCTTCTCTGTAAATTTTTGCTCTTTCAGAATCCATGCGAACCTGAGTGGCTTTCAGATCCAGGGGAGCGCTGACGGCTACCCATCGTTCCGGTAGCCGAAGCGGGTACTGCTTCCACTTTCTTCGCAGCGGGCTTTCTCTTTCGAGGTAGTCCTTCTGTGCTCTCCTCAGATTGCGAATCTGCCGGGCTCTTTCTGTGGCGGGCTCGCCCATGTATTTCAAGGTCATATTTCCGCCCAGACTGTAACCCACCAGAGCCATCCGTTCGGATAGGTTCTCATGCACGAAAATACAAGCTGCATGCAGATCCACAGTCATGGCAGCGTTATAGGTCATCCGGGCCATATCCCGGCCATCGCCGCATTGGCGTAGATTCATACGAACTACATGAAAACCACGACTGAGAAGCTTTTCCGTGAGCTTGATAATATACACGGATTCGGAACTACCTTCCATGCCATGAACCAGGATCACTGCCGGCGCTTCCCTGGCTTTCTGTCGGTGTATCTTCAGGAGTAAGCGGTCCATACTACCTTCCGGACTGGGCAGAGCTACTGTATATAGGTCCGACTTGAACTTCTTACTGTTTATGAAGGAAGCTCTTCCCAGCAGGTGGGTGGCAATAGTCTGCGCATGGGGCCCTCGGGCGCCGCTGGCGGGCTTAAACGGTATGAGTCCGCTATCCACGCCATCATTAGCGGGATCGGTCGATCCAGGAATCAAGTAAAAATGAAGTGGATTTCACTTCACGGGCGGCGGGTTATCCAGGGCGGCGAGTGTTTCGGATCCGTGACACTCCGGCAAGACTTTGTCCGGTCCGGAACGAATAGAAGCTTGTCAGCACGGAAATAGGACCGATAACTACAAAATGGCAGGCCAGAAATACCCCGTACTCATCGCTGACGATCATCAGCTCATTCTGACCGGACTTAGAATTGTGATCGGGGAGTCGGACTCCTTCTATGTCTGTCATGAAGGCAGAAACGGAGACGATGTACTTGCCGGGTTTCGTGAGAAGACGCCCCGCATAGCTGTGCTGGATATTGGCATGCCTCCGGGCACAGAATTGGAAGATGCGGCGGAAAGATCCCTGGTGGAGGAAATGGAACGACTGGGAATCCGAGAAATTTCCCAGTACGGAGGCCTGGTTGTTGTCTCCCATTTGAAGAAAGCCTATCCGAATGTGGGTATTCTGATCGTTACTCAGCAGGAATCCCCGGCCATTATTTCCGCTGCCGCCCGGCTTCAGGTGGATGGAGTGCTACTGAAGGACGATGTGAACGAAAATATTGTGGCGGCACTGAATCGAATTGTGGCCGGCCATCCGGTGTTCTCCGAAAAAGTACAGGCTATACTGGAGCAACATCGGGATGCGGATCCCAAACTAAGCGAAAGAGAATGGCAGGTGTTCGAACTCGTGGCTCATGGGTTTAAAGACAAAGAGATTGCGGAAAGACTGGATATATCTGCCCGAACGGTGGCCTTTCATAAAGGCAACCTGAAAGAAAAGCTAAACGCCGAGACCACCGCCGAACTCATCGCCTACTTTCACGAGCGAAATCGCTGAATTTTTTCTTGAGCCTTTCCGGGCGAATAGGTTTTTCTATAAAGGCAGTAACGTTTTCGTAGGCCAGAGCATTCTTTCGCGTCGTGGGGTCCGCGGATATAGCCCATACCGGAATGCTTGCGAATCTTTCATCCCCGGCCAGGCTCTGAATTAAATGAAAGCCGTCTTCGCCGGGCATCCAGACATCGGTAAGGATCAGTCGCGGGCGCAGCTCTCGTAGAATGCGAAGCGCCTGTCGAGTATTGGACGCCTCCACGGTGGCCAGCTCCGGATCCGCTTGAAAAAAAAGCGTCCGTACCATCTGACGAAATGCCGGATCATCGTCCACAAGCAGGACAATGGATTGTCCTCGAGAAGACTCGTGCCCTGGAATGTACACCCTGTTTTGCGGCATGCGAAAGCGAAACACGGTTTGCCCCGGGACGCTGTGTTCCAGTTCCAATTCGCCGCCATGAAGGAGTGCGATTTCCCTGGAAAGTATGAGCCCCAGCCCGCGTCCTCGGCTGGCGTCGGCAGCCAGGGTTTTTCTTCCGACCTGAGTGGGATCAAACAGGCTTTTCTGCAGCTCTTCCGGGACGCCGGAGCCATTGTCGATAATGCGAAGCACGAACTCGCCCTCCAGGTTGGCTACCAGATCGATCAGACCCTCCCCGGGAAGATGGGGCAGGGCATTGGAAATCAAGTTTGAAACCATACTGGCAAACAGCGGAGGGTCGATCAAAAACTCCCAGTCCTCCGGGGCCGACACTTGAATCGAAAGCGTCTGTTCGGCGCCGCTGGAAAAGCGGGAAGCAATATCCTGTAATACCTGGTGTACAGGAACCCAGCGTGGCTCCAGTCCCGGTTTACCGCTACCGGCCCGGGAGGATTCCAAAAGCCAGTTCGATAGATGCAAGAGTTCGTCAACAGTGGACTCCATCTCCCGCACAAGCTCGCCGCGGACTTCCTCGGGCAGTCCTGGTTTTTGAAGCAGCGGTAGATTGGTCTTCAACGCCGCCAGAGGGGATCGAATGTCATGCGAAACTATCCGAAGTACATTGTCTTTGATCTTGCCCGCTTCTTCGCTGCGCAGGGACTCGGCCATCAACTGTCTGGTTCGCTCCTTTACAGCTTCTTCCAGGGCCTCCTGTCGCTCCTTTGCATCCCGGGAAAGATTCATGGTTACAGAGACTGTAATTAGCAGGGCGCCCGGAAGAATCAGTAAACGAGTCATCGGGAAAAAGAGTAGTGTATCGGTTTGCAGAAATAGTTCCGCCATTGTTACCAGACTGGAGAGGGGTAGCGAGATGAAAATGGCCCAGGCCAGAAATCGAACCTCTCTGCGAGCCTTCCCGTATGCAAGGGCCATGACCATCACAAGCAGAATCAGCCAGATGGGAAGGCAAAGGATCAGCGCCCGGATGCCCCAGGCAAAACTGAACAATTGCAGAAAGGCCACAGCGGCTCCGGAAACAACCAGTATGCGAATGAGGAGCCTCAATCGGGTGGCGCCTTGCGGGAGCTCGATGAACCTTTCCAGAAAGATGCCGAAAAATACAAGGGCCAGCGGGCCGCAAGAGGCGAGCATCTGAAAGATTACAGTGTTTCCGCCAAAGCCCGCCGGCCAGAGCTGATCCAGATAGGTATGGTAAAGGATAAACGGTAGTAGAAATCCGTTCAATTCCAGATAGCGCCGATCTCTCAAGCCGGCGAAGCCCAGCAGGTTGGAAACGAACAGGACAGCAAGTATCCCGTAGAACGTCAGGAAGAACATTTGGTCGCGTAGTTTCCTGGATTCGTATTCCTTCTCTGTGATTAGTTCCAGGGGTAGTCTTATTCGCGACCCGGTCTGGGTTCTAATTAGAATTACTTGATCTCGATTCAACTCCGGCAAGTCGAAGGCCGGTTGTCTTTGCCAACGATGAAGATCGCTGTGTACAGAACTTCCGGCACGAAACCTGGCAATACGCTCGGCGGCATTGCCTTGAATCTTGTATAGATAAACGTCTACGTACTGAATGAATCCGTTTGCCAGAAGCAGTCGGTGGCGGCCGCTTGCCGGGAAAGGATCCAGATCTTTGAACGAGCAGCGCAACCAGACCGGGCCCCGGTGGAAACCCAATTGTTCCAGCCGGTCCATGGGCTTAAATGACTGATTCAGGAGCTGTTCGGGTCTGGGCTCTTTTTCGGATTCTGCGAAGCTCTTGAATTGGAGGCACTGCTCCAGAGATTGTGCCTGTAGCGCGCTGCCCGTGAGTGTACAGAGCAGTATGAGGATCCCGGTGGCGGTAGGGCGACATCCAGCCGTCCAGCCGCCCCGGGACATGCGAACAGGCCGAATCCCCGGTAAGTTCTGGAATCCCCGAACTAGATAAATTTCTGCTAGAGCCTGGATTCTGCGAAGCGAGCGCATACCCGACTAAATCAGGAATCGCCTTTAAAGGAAATCAAAATCTCCGTTCTTCGGTTTCTGGGCTCGGAAGCGTTTGTGTCGATGAGTTTACGATCGTCGGCGAATCCTCGCACTTCAATGATTCGTTCCGGAGCAATCCCTTTTCGATTGATCAGCGCACGCCGTACTGATTCGGCCCTTTTCTGGCTGAGTATTTTGTTTCCCTGGTAAGAGCCCGGGGTATCCGTATGTCCATGGATTCGGGCCACGGTATTGGGGATTTCGGCCAGACCCTCGCCCATCTTGTCTACAATCTCCAGAGCTTTCGGGGTCAACTCCGAAGAGCCAGTGGGAAAGGAAAGGTCGCCGTCGATGATGGCAATCAGGTTCTTCGTGTTTCCGCCCGCATCCAGTTCCTTCCTTAACTCAAAGCCCTGGGCGCGAAACGAGTTCTCCAGCTCTTCCATGATTTCGCCGTTTTCAGCGAAGTCGTTGCGAACCCGGGCATACACCTTGTTCAAACTGTCGGAGGCTTCATCGGTGGCTGGATCGGCTTCGGTGCGATATGTGGTGCAGCCGCAAAAGAGGCCCCAATAGGAGTTGTACCCGAAGTAAGAGGGGATTTCTTGAAAAGTATTGCAGCCGGTGGCTACCAGAGCCAGGGCCGAGATCAATATCAGTTTCCAGGTTTTTTGCATCTATCCGTTCCTTGGCGGGCTGGATGCCTTTTCCGCGTCCAGCCCGCCATTAATTATACAGGTAACCGCCCGGTTTCCTCATCAATTGAAATAGCTGTAGCTAACAATCAGCGCAGTGCCAGCAGGAGGCAATGTGCCGGTAAGCACAATCTTATTCTCCGAAACGTTGAAAAGATATCCTGTTTGGCCGCTACCGGGGTTGGCCGTTCTCTGGAGTTCTGTTCCGTTCAGGGTCACTCGAAGCGATGAGGAAATAGGAGTCTCATTCAGAAAATAGGGATTTGCTTTGGCCGCTACGTTATCGGCGATCTGATCGAAGAAGGCCGCATAGGAAGAGTCCGAACAAATCGATGAAACGGCGCCATTGGTGGCCAGAGCCAGGTCGCGAATATTTACTTCCGCCGTCTGAGTGGCGCTCAGGCCGGACCAGTTCGGCGTTCCTGTGGCGTAGTTGGATCCGCTGCAATCCCCCTGCAGACCTGTAGAGTCATCCAGGGGCACCAGACCGTAAACCGCGATGTTTTCATCGACGAAAACATTGTCCGATGTGGAGAACAGGGGAGCATCGTTTGCATTTCCGCTGGAGTCCAGCTTGGAATAGGCGTCGCTTTCGTCAGTTATAATGATTACTGACTTCTGAGACCCCGGTCGGAGATGGCCGCTGCTTTCTATAGACCCGCCGGGGAGCAGAGCCTTCTCCGCAAAGTAAACGCCGGACTCTTTGCCGTCCCCTTTGATCATCGTTCCGCCATCGCTGGCATTGTCGATGGAGTCTTCCGCGCCCGTGGCCAGGGTCCAGTAGGCGCCGTTACCATCAGTGGAACCCTTGCTGGTTCCCCAGCCGCCTTCGCCGGAAGACCATCCGCCCAGAAGATCCTTTTGAAACACGGTGACGTCAGTGGCAAATCCGCCCGGTCTGAGTCGGTAGGTATCCGTTGTAATCACGCCTACCTGAAAGTCCAGATTCAGGGCCTCCATTCGGTTGAAGAAATCCAGGGCCGCCGTGGCCGCTCCGTATATCTCATTGCTCATTGAACCGGAGTTGTCCAGAGCGATTATGAAGTCGGCTTTGGCCGCTGCCGCGGATGCGAAATTGTCGTTGGCGGCTACGAGGGTTTGTCCCGCCAGGCCTACATTGGTACCGTCGGTGAAGGCGGCCATGGAGCCTTCGTTTTCGCTATAAAGCGATTTGGGAGTGATGGCGGCCAGAATCACGCTGCCGGTGGCGGTGCGCGAGGCCTGAATCACAATGCGAAAGGTATCGGTCACCATCTCGCCATCCGCGGGATCGGCTTTTCCTTGTATGGTGGCCTGTGTTCCCGTGGTATTTGCAAAGTATTCCATCATTGCATTTCGCAGGGTGGTGGAGTTCTGGCTGCTGTCCATTACCAGTTCAATGGTGCCCACTTCTGTATCTACTGTGGCATCCACGTCGGTGCGAGAAATCAGCGAATAATCGGAAACGTCGCTCCAGGATGCGATCTTGCTCAGGGCCCAGGTAAGCAGGCTTTCGGCGTCCGTGGCCGAACCATGGGGTACGGCTCCCGCAAATCCGCTGATGTTTTCTCCAGCCGACAGGGACAATCCTTCAAACGGCGCTTCCGGCTCGGAATCTTCCGTGTAAGTAGTGGGGTAAGCCACGCTCATTCCGCCGGCTACCTCGGTAACCGTTACGGTATTGGCCGGTTCGGGGGCTATGGCCATTCCAAACAGGATGGACGAATCGGCCGAACTGCTGCCCTGGCATCCGGCAAACCAGACGGCCGCTGCCGCCAGTACTAAAGTCATTCCCTTTTTCATCTGTTTCTATCCTCTGATTCAGAAGACGGAATTCCCGCACCGATTGCTTAAACCGTGGACTGTAAAGACTGACAGGTAAATTGAGTGCAATATTCTTAAATAGCCCTGGAGATTTCAGCAGGCTTTACCGTCCTATACCTTAAAACGGACTGCATGCTGCATCCTGCTACGGATGGGCGCAAGGATTGACTGTGACGATTTTAAGACGAACCGCCGCCGGAACCTTTCTGGCTCTGCTAATTGGCGCCTCTTTGCCAGTGAAGGATCTCAGGGCCGAAGAGCCATCCGGGGAAAGACTGGAGCAGGATACTCGCTTTCTGGGTACCTATATGCACAGGATCCAGTTTGATATCGGTATTGGTTATGCCATCGGCAAACAGAACTTGATGACCGAAACCGGCCCTGCCTGGCTCATTAACTCCGCCATCAACTCGGGCAGTACCGGTCAGTCGCCGGCTCTGCCACTGGGTGAAGGTCAGGAAAACAACTACTTCCCTATTCGCACTAAACTGCATTATTCCTACGGCGATCGTTTTGACGTTAACTACTATAGAAGTAACGTAGTCCGAAAGTTCTCCCGGGATACCAGCCCCAGTGTGCTTTTTGCCTTTCCCGGAAACGATACCTACGCTACCAGCCTGTTCGAGGGCACCCGGCTCCTGCGTTATCATTATGATTCCAGGCTCTACGAGTTCGGGTATTTCCATCGTTGGCTTAAGAACCTGCGTGCCGGACCGGTAATCGGGTATCAGTCCGTACATGAATCCCTTACGGCAACCTACGGATCCTACACTCTGCGAAATGGAACGGCTTCCAGCAATCCGCTGCTTACCACCTGGGCGAATGCCGGTGACGTGAAGCTGAACTACCATCTAAATGGCTGGGTCTGGGGACTTGGCTTGAAATGGGATGTGCTGGATTATCTACGAATCAAATATAACATCTATTTCATGGAACGGAGCGGTACTTTTGAAGCGGCAGGTCCGCAGCTCGTTAACTTTCGAGATCGAAACAATGTAGAAACCCTGGGTCTGGCCGGGATTTATCAATCCGGCCGGGCCACCGATACCGGTATGATGCACCGACTCGAAGCGGAATTTCGCTATTGCCGACTATCGGCCACGGTGGGCATGGAAAGAGAAGACTGGACTCGAACCTATGACGATTTCTATGGCTTTCAAGACGGTCCACTCACAGACATCAGTCAGAAATCTTCCAACCTCGGAATTGGCGAACGAGTCACCGAGTCGGAAGGTTATCGGACCGAGTTCTATGTAAAAGTCGGTATGGCTTTCCATCTTGGCGAAGAAGGCACGCGTCCGACAGTAACCGAGCCTACTCGTCGAGAGCCCGAACCGGAGGTTGAGGAACAACCCGAAGAGCCGGAAGCTTCGCCGGATGAGATTGGCGAGGCCCTTGATAAGCTCTACGATACGGTTAAGGACGAGTTCGGTCGCCAGGGTATCGCTCTGGAAGAACTGGAAAACAGTTTCCGGGCTCTGGGCTTCAAGATGGAAAAGGTTAAGGATGAGGAAACCGGATACACCAAAGAGATCGTCGCTTCTATCGACGGTGACCTTTCATTCGATACCGGTAGCGCCAAGCTTACCCAGAAAGCCCTGCAACTCATCGATCAGGTAGCTCAGGGTCTGGTGGATAATCCGAATACCCAGGCTAAGGTGCACGGTCATACAGACTCCGTTGGAGCTTATCGCTCGAACAAGATTCTGAGTCTGAGACGAGCGGAAGCTGTGAAGAATGCGATGATTCAACGCAAAGGAATAGCGCCGGAGCGTATCATCGAAGTGCAGGGCTTCGCCGATGATCGAAAGCTTGTGGATACCATGGGTCCTGAGGCGAAGAACCGCCGGGTGGAGATCCGAATCTTGTTCAAAAAGTAGCTTACTATGGGCTAACCCGGAGAAGAGACGTGACTGACGGTCCCGGGGCCGTCAGCCATGGCCGATCGCAGTCCGGGCTCCTGGGCTTATTTTATGGCCCGCCTGTTCCCGGGGTACGGTCCTACCTATGCCCATTTCCCCTCGGGGAACGCTTGCCAGCAGGACGGAAAAATAGGATTCTGTTAGTGAGAATTCTTATGACACAGGCAGCGAACTTGGATAGAGGATCAGAAGCAGCCGGCGCCGGAATGGAGAAAGAGAATCGGCAACTGGACTCCATTGATCCTTATCCTCTAATTATAAATAAACGTAGGTTTCATTCCCGATTATTTGTGGGCACCGGAAAATTTTCCTCCAACCAGGCAATGATGGAGGCCGTGAATCATTCGGCCACAGAGATGGTGACCGTGGCTTTGCGCCGGGTGGACCTCAACAAGTCTGTAGATGAAGAAGACATGATTTCTCTTCTGGACCGGGATCGTTTGCAGTTATTACCCAATACTTCCGGCGCCCGCGATGCCGAAGAGGCTGTGCGCCTGGCCCATCTTTCCCGGGAAATGGGCGGCGGTGACTGGGTAAAGCTGGAGGTGACCCCGGATCCAGTGTATCTGCTTCCGGACCCCGTGGAGACCTACAAGGCCACCGAAAGGCTGGTGAAGGATGGATTCACAGTGTTGCCCTACATGCATGCGGATCCGGTGCTAGCTCTTCGGCTGCAGGATGTAGGCGCAAGCACGGTCATGCCCCTTGGATCGCCTATCGGCTCCAATCAAGGAATCAAAACCGAAGAAAGCATTCGAATCATTATTGAACAGGCCCGTGTGCCCGTTGTAGTGGATGCAGGGCTGGGCGCGCCTTCCCACGCAGCCCGAGCCATGGAAATGGGGGCCGATGCAGTACTGGTTAATACGGCGTTGGCGGTGGCCCGGGACCCCGGCTTTGCCGGCCTGGCTTTTGCCCGGGCTACACTGGCCGGCAGGATGCATTTTCTTTTCGGTTCCGAAGGCAGTTCACGCTCCGGTAGCTGGAATTCTGCCAGCGCGTCCAGTCCGCTCACCGGATTCCTGGACGAAGAAAGCAGGAGTTAGCAATGTCCGATCTCATTATTATTCCGGAGATTGAAGAGTTAATCGAGCAACGAAAGTCCAGGGCCCTCAAGGAACGACTCAAGGAGTTGCGGGCCGGCGATCTGGCGGAGTTGATCGAAGACTTGCCGGACAACCACAAGGCTGTGGTGTTTCGGCTACTGCCCAGGGAGCTTACTGCGGACACCTTTGAGTATCTGGAGTTTCGCTCGCAGCAGCACCTTCTAAAGACTCTGGCCAAAAACGAAGTGGCGGCCATCCTGAACGAAATGAAGGCGGATGATCGGACCGCCCTTCTGGAAGAACTGCCCGGAATTGCGGTAAAGCAATTGCTGGAGCTGCTCACGCCGGATGAGCGAATCGTGGCGGTTCAGCACCTGGGCTATCCGGAAGATAGCGTGGGCCGTCTGATGGTGCCGGACTTTATCTCGGTTCGCCCGGATTGGACCGTCCAGAAGGTCCTGGAACATATTCGCAAGAACGGAAGGGACTCCGAAAGCATAAACGTCATATACGTAACCGACGAACGAGGTCGACTGATCGACGATCTGCGAATTCGCGAAATCCTGCTCTCGGCTCCGCGAAAGAAAGTTAGCGATTTAATGGATGAATCCTTCATCTTCTTACAGGCCACCGATGACCGGGAAGAGGCGGTGGATGTGTTCAAGAAGTATGACCGGGTAGCATTGCCCGTGGTGAACTCGGAGCGCTTCCTGCTGGGAATCGTTACCGTGGACGACGTTCTTGATGTAATCGAAGAGGAGCATACCGAAGATATTCAGAAGTTTGGTGGTCTGGACGCTCTGGAAACGCCCTATATGCATACCGGCTTCTTTCAGATGATCAAGCGCCGAGTGGGCTGGTTGATTGTACTTTTCTTTGGTCAGATGTTTACCGTTACCGCCATGAGCTTCTTTCAAGAGGAGATTGCGGCGGCTGTAGTTCTGGGTCTTTTTATTCCTTTGATTATTTCCAGCGGAGGTAACTCCGGTTCCCAGGCCGCCACGCTGATCATTCGTGCCCTGGCCCTGGGCGAGGTGGGTCTGAAGGACTGGTGGATTGTCATGCGGCGGGAGATCCTGGCCGGCCTTACTCTGGGCGGTATTCTGGGATTAATTGGCTTTTTTAGAGTGGTGCTCTGGCCCATCTTTTTTCCGGATTACGGCGAGCACTATATACTGCTGGGTTGTGTAATCGGTATTTCGTTACTGGGAGTGGTGATGTGGGGAACGATCACGGGTTCTATGTTACCTCTGGTGATGCAACGTCTGGGCTTTGACCCGGCGGCTTCCTCGGCTCCCTTTGTGGCAATGCTTGTGGACGTAACCGGTTTGATTATTTATTTCTCAGTAGCGGTACTAATACTTACCGGCACACTTTTATGAGCACTACTGAAGAAACTTTCTCACAAACCATTATCTCGGATCGGGATCACTTAACTTCGAAAAGCCAGCAAGAGGAAGAGCCCGGTTCTTCATTACATGACCCCTCCGGCTCGCGGCCGGGCCTCAATCCTTATAGCAGTGCTGAAGCCAGTCCTGGGAGCAGTGCTGAAAGTTCTCCGGGTAGCTCTTCCGGGACGAACGCGGCCCAGTCGGAGGAAATCCATCGAATCATACTCCAGCCCTCGTTGAATCCGGATTTTCCGGCTCATCCCGAAGGAAAAATGGATCCGGAAAAGAGGGATGCCGGGGGTTTCGCTTCCGTTGCGGCCCGAGTGGATTTTTCGTCCATTGCCACCGTAGTAAGCCGACGAACCGACCGTGATGTTAAGCGCGCTCTGGACCGGGCCGCTTCCAGAGAGCAGCTCAGTTTCTACGATTACTGTGCTCTCATTTCGCCGGCGGCGGACAGCTATCTGGAGGCCATGGCGGTGGCCGCCCGGGATCTTACTCTGCAACGATTCGGAAACGTTATCCAGCTATTCGCTCCGTTGTATTTATCCAATGAATGCAACTCCCACTGCACTTACTGTGGCTTCAGCGTGGGCAATCAGATTCGCCGCAAGACCCTGAGCATGGAGGAGCTGGATCGAGAGGCCGACGCTCTTTATGAACAGGGGATTCGCCATGTCTTGCTTCTGACCGGCGAGGATTATCGTGCCACTCCTGTGGAGTATCTGGAGAAGGCAGCATTGCAAATTCGGGATCGCTTTCCGTCCATCTCTATTGAAGTATATCCTCTCAAGACTCCGGACTACGCAAGGCTGCGAAAGGCCGGCGTAGACGGGCTGGCGGTTTATCAGGAAACCTACGACCCGGTGCGCTACAAAGAAGTCCACCTCCAGGGAATGAAGAAGCGCCTGGAGTTTCGTTTGAACTGTCCGGACAGAGCGGGACAGGCCGGAATCAGAAAGATTGCCATCGGCGCGTTATTGGGGCTATCGGATCCGGCCAGCGAGGTCTATATGCTCGGATTACATGGCCGCTATTTGATGCATAATTTCTGGCAGACGCAGCTTTCCGTATCTCTTCCCAGACTTCGCCAGGCTACCGGCGTTTCGGATTTGCCGGAGGTCAGGGACCGTGAATTTGTAAGATATCTTCTGGCTTTAAGGTTGTTTCTGCCCGATGCCGTAATTACTCTTTCTACCAGGGAAAGCCCGGAATTCCGGGATCGCATGGCCGGACTCTGCATTACTCAGATGTCTGCCGGAAGCAAAACGGACCCCGGCGGCTACCGTATTAGTTCCGAGCAGGATCGAGCGGCCGAGCAGTTTTCCATCGACGATCATCGCAGCATCGGAGTGATGCGAAATCGCCTCAAAGAGCTGGGCAAAGATCCCATCTTTCTGGACTGGAGTTCCGTGCTGAAATAGATTCGACTGGACCTGCCAAAGAAGGCTTCAGATGGAAGAGGGAATGGGACAGGGCTGGACTTTCTGGCCATACAAGAGGGTGGCGTCCAGCATGCCCGAAAATTTCAGACATCTTGTGAAAATCCAGACAGGCCAGAACTTCGAAATCGTGAATCGGACTCTGCGAAATCCTCGACTGATGGCCTCAGAAAAAGAAAAAGTCCTTGCTGCCCTTCATGGGTTTCTGGAGTCTTCGCGCGCCGAAAATCTCGTGATTGATCCTGAAATCCATTCAGCCCTGGGTTTGAAGGGCCAGGCGGACTTGTTAGGCGGTAGGGAATCCCTGCAGCCATCTCTGACGGGAATCCGGTTTTTCAATGAACGGTAAGAATGTTCTGGTTATTGGCGCGGCCGGCGCGCTTGGTACTTTGATTTGCGACGAGGTGCAGAAGTATGCCCCTGAACTAACTTTGTTTCTGGGAGATTACCGGCCTGAACGCGGCCGGGCTCTGGCTGCAAGCCGAGGCGTTGACTACAGACTGACAGATTTAGAGGATGCGTCGCGGCTGGAGTCGGCCCTGCGTGGAATGGACATTGTGATCCTGGCGGCCGCTCAGAAGGAACCCCTGGTTCAGGAAGTGTGCCTTCGTCTGGGTATTCACTGCGTGGACGTGGTTGTATCATTCGATTTCTGCGAAAGAATAAAAAGACTGTATGCGAATGCCAGAGCAGGCAGTTGCGCCTCGGTCTTGATGGCCGGCTTTTTTCCAGGACTTTCCGGTTTGCTTTTAAAGGATGCCACCGCCTCTTTGGATGAGGTCCAGTCTCTGGATCTGGCTCTGATCCAGAGCTCAAATGCCACGGCCGGCCGAGACGGCGTTGCGGATATGCTGGAGATTATTTCGCAGCCGGTAACAACTTCGGACGAATCGGGAGCCATCCCCGGTTTTCGGCGTCGCCAGAGTTTTTCCCTGGCGGATGGACGCCTGGTATACCCTCGGCGCATCGCTCATTCCGAGCAGAGACTACTAAGCCACTTTTGGAATACGTCCCTTCGTTACTGGACTTGCTGGGATTCCATTGCATTGAACGTATTGCTGTCGGCGCTTTTAAGGCTACGCCTCCTGGTTCCGCTGGCCCGGGGCATCCGCTCGGGGAAACTACCGCCGGGTGGTGGACACAAAGCCGGCAAATCCGAGGAGGCGGTGCTCTTGGCCCGGGCTCAGGGGCTTCGGAACGGTGAGCCCGTTGAAAGAAACCTGGAATTGAGGGTCTTTGCCGATTATGGCGCCACTGCACGTACGGCCGTGGCCCTTGCCCGCCTGTGTTTGACCGAAAGCTGGAACGGCGCGCTGTATCCATTTGAAGCTGCGGACCTGGCCAGGGTCCTGCGTACGATGGATCCCCGGGGAATTGAACTGATCCGGGCTTGAGAAGCGCGGGCCCGGGCAGGCTGTTATTTGTGCTCTCCTGGAACTGTTAGAGCCAGAGGCATCGAGCCCGAGGAACTAGTTTGCCTGAAGGATACAGGCGGAGAACTCGTCGCAGGAAGCTACCTGGCCGTTCTGACCGTCAGCCTCCTGGTAGCATGTATTGGAGGAATCCTGGTGAGAATTGCATCCAGTCTCGCACCCCTCCAGAATGCTCCTTTTCTGAGCTTCGGTGCTGTCTCCAGGGTAAGACTGTTCCACACAGTTTACATAGGCCTGGCAGATCTCGCGACAGTCGGCGGCCATCAGACCGTTGGCGGGAGCGGCCAGAATCAAAGCCAGGGATAGAATGGGTCCAAGTGTTTTCATAGGTGTGGCGCTGCCTGTCCGCATTTGACGGCCTCAAGGCCCCTGCAGTTCATGTTTGCTTCCATTAGATTTTGTCCCGGGCCCTGTGCCGTCAATTCGGGTTCTATTGACAGAGTGCAGGCCGGTAGCACAATCTGATCGGCGTAGCAGCCGCCGAAATGCTCTGGAGGGGTTTCCATGTCCTTGCGGCGCTCATTATGCTTTCTTTTTGAGCCGGTTATGGCGGGATGGAATAGGCTTGCTCGAGTAACAGGCATTTTGTTCGAATGTTCGGGGTATTCCCTGAACGGTACACGAATTGCAATTTTGTTCAGCAAAAAGGACTGATCCGGAGCAGGCATGCCTCTAAGGAAATCGGGCGAGCCGAATGCGGATGCCCGGAATGGAAAAAGGATACACAGGAGACAGAAATGGAAAATTTGCCCACTTCACCGTCCGAACTACTCAAATACTGTAAGGACAAAGGAATCGATTACGTGGACGTGCGCTTCACGGATATGCTCGGGATGATGCACCACTTCACCATGCACATCAACGCCATGGACGAAGATGACTTCACGCAAGGACTGGGATTCGACGGATCGTCGATTCGAGGATGGAAGGCGATAAATGAGTCTGACATGCTGGCGGTTCTGGACGCTTCCAGCGCCTACATTGATCCATTCTTCGAAAAGAAAACTCTGGCCGTCATCGCCGACATCTATGAACCCGGCGATACCCCCACCGAATACGCGCGAAGCCCCAGAACCATCCTGAAGCGAGCGGTGGAATATATGAAGAGTACCGGCATCGCCGATCAGGTATTCTTCGGACCGGAAGCGGAATTCTTTATTTTCAGCGATGTGCGATTCGATCAAGAAACCAATAGCGGCTTCTATTTCATCGACTCTATTGACGCTCGCTGGAATATGGGTACCGACGAAGGCCCCAACCTGGGGTTCAAGATGCGAACCAAGGAAGGTTACTTCCCGCTACCTCCCAATGATCACTTCCAGGATCTTCGCGGCGAAATGCTGGCCATGCTGGAAAAAATGGGCATTCCAACGGAAAAACACCATCACGAGGTTTCCTCTGCAGGCCAGGCCGAGATCAACTTCAAACTGGACGAAGCTCCGCGAATTGCCGATAAGCTCCAGCTCTACAAGTATGTAGTCAAAAACGTAGCGCGAAAGCATGGCTTCTCCGCAACTTTCATGCCCAAGCCGTTGTTTGGCGATAATGGAACGGGCATGCATACCCACCAGTCCCTCTGGAAAGATGGCAAAAACCTGTTTGCGGGAAATGGCTATGCTCATCTCAGCGATATGGCCATGAATTACATTGCCGGTATTCTGCAGCACGGACCGGCGTTGTTGTCGTTTACCAACCCTACCACGAACAGCTACAAGCGATTGGTTCCAGGATTCGAAGCTCCGGTAAACCTGGTGTATTCGGCCAGAAACCGTTCCGCTTCTATTCGAGTTCCCATCGCAGTGCATGGCGATAAAGCGCGCAGAATCGAGTTTAGGACTCCTGATGCGGCGGCGAATCCGTATCTAGCTTTCGCCGCTATGCTGATGGCCGGTCTTGATGGAGTACAGCGCAAGCTTGATCCAGGAAAGCCCGCGGACTTCAATCTGTACGATGCTACACCGGAACAGTTGGAAGGGATGAGCGCGGTGCCGGCAAATCTTACCAAAGTGCTGGACGCTCTGGAGGAAGACCATACCTGGCTGACCAAAGGCGATGTGTTTACAAAGGACTTCATTGACGCCTATATCGAATACAAACGGGAAGAGGTGGAGCAGATAGTAAACCAGCGACCGCATCCGTACGAGTTTGTTCTCTACTACGACTGCTAATTCAGCCTGATGCCTATTCATATCGCTGAACCGGGCGGTATGGATAGCAGGTTTCCATGGGGTCGGCCAGTGGGCCGGCCCTTTTTTGTCAGAACGGTCGTCTATCGGCGGTCGAAGTTTATCTATCGAGAAGTGTATCGAGAGAGAAGTGTATCGAGAAATCCATCCAGAGAATACGTACCATCGGTCCCGCGAGCGAAGACGGTCGGGCTACCAACGACACGTACATCAATTCCTTTTCCCGTCCGCAGTAAGCCCACCGGATTACTTGCTGCCGCATTCGCTAATGTCTCGGATATAGCCCCGCCGACATTAGGTCACATATTGCGAAATTAAGGAGTAGCTGCCTCCTTTAAGCAAGCATCCCGGCGGTCTTTTTTAAGACAAAACGGGGGTTTTTGTTGACCTGTGCCCGAAAATAGGGAGATACTGAGCCCCTGGTCCATTACCGCCGGAACGTCGGGTATGGACCTCGGCAAAGGGAGCATTCAGGTTTTTGAGGAGGCAAATGTGAGAGTCGCAACTAGAGCAACATTGGCGCTGCTTACAACAGCTCTCGCCCTTTTCTCCTGCGTAAAGGATTATCCGGACAGTCCATTTCTGGCCTTTACCACTCCTCCTGTTCGCTACTCAATCACAGTACAGGTCTCGGGCGCCAGTGGTAGTTTTTCCATCGCGAACGGTTCCGATACGTTTACCATAAGCGGTAATGGAGCCCATGAACTGAGCAAGACGTATCCTTCCGGAAGTGTATTCAACATCACAATAGCCACGCATCCGGCCGGGCAAAACTGCACAGTGGGCGGCGGCAGCAATACTCTAACCGCAAACGTAAGCAATATCACGATTACGTGCACAAACACATCCATCTATAATGTAACTCAGAACCGAAGCTACATTAGCGCCAATCCAGGCGCCTTCAATGCGGTGCAGATTTCTTTTCAGTCTGCCTACAATGGAACCTATGCCATTAAATCAGGGCCGGATTGCACAAGCGGAACCACTTATCCGGATGCAGCCGCTACCGGTGCGCTAACGTCTGGAGGAACCGTTAACGTCACTCTGAATGCAACCACAGGAGGTACTCCGCTGGCTGCCGGCCCCAATACGGTATTGATTTGCGGAACAGACACGGCTCCGGCGCTGGTGGATACGATTCCAGTGACTGTAACAGTGGACAATACCCCGCCGGTGGTTTCGGCCAGTCCCGGTGCGGGAAGCTACATAGCGGCCCAGTCCGTTACTATCGGATGCTCGGATCCAGGGTCGGGATGCGTGGGTACGGCCTATAGTTCGGCGAATGCCGTAATGCCGGCGGCTGCGCCGAATCCGGCGGATCCGACCATCAATACGGACGGAACGGGGGCCACCCCTTTTGCTTACAGTGCACCGCTGCCTGCAGGCGACGGCGATATTACAACCATTGAAGCGATAGCGGTGGATGGGGCCGGGAACCGAAGCGCCGTGCAGGTCTACAACTTTACTGTGGATTCGAATTACAGCAATATCAGCATAACCGGCGCCACAAACCTCTACATCAGCAGCGCCACCGCGAAGAATAGCACGGCAATCACCTGGACTTCGGATCGGTCGAATCGGCCCTACATCGTAATGATTGGAGGTACAAATTGTGGCGACGGAACTCCCATCGATACAGGGACAACCGGTGCAGGCGGGCATACTACCCCTGCCATTCCTGTAGCCTCTTTTGGTCCGTCTACGGATCAGGCCTATACCGTGCGAGTCTGTGAAGCAAACTATGCAGGCTCTTATGATCTGGGCCAAACAATTGTAATCACCCGGGACGAAACAGCGCCTTCACTAACGGCAGAAACGGGAAACAACAGCTACGTTGCGCATAACAACTATGTCTTTTTTCGCTTCAATGAATCTCTGGACACAGGGGCTACCGTCATTGCGGGAGGCGATCTGGAAAATGAGGACAATGGCGGCCTTTATGCGACGAATTCCTTTACAGATGACGAGCTTCGCGTGGGCCCGCAGATCGGCGCCCATGCGGCGGGTATGGCCATCTGGGCGCCCGGCCTGAGTCGTGCCCTGGATGTAACTGTAGCGGACCTGGCTGGAAATACGGCCACCTTCAATCGTAGCTACTTGATGCGCGATGGCACGGTGGAGCCCCATTACAGCAATGCCGCCAACTGGAACTTCTACGTGAAAAATGACGGCTCCAATGTAATGGATGCCACCAATACAGCGTGTGCGGGTACCGAATCCAACTTTTACTATTCCTGTTTGCATGGCGGCGAGTTTCGCAAAGTCAAGGTGCTGGATAAGATCGACGATTGCACCGGGCTTACGGCCGCGGATTCGCAGAGTTTCTTTAATTGGACCTGTTATGATCCTCCCGGCGCCGGGCCGGTGGAGATGGTCTCTACTTCCATGAAGCCCGGAGTTTCTTTGACTAAAATCATTGATTTCGGGGGCAGTGCCTTTCTTTCCAATCAGGTTACGGTTACCGGCTCCAGCGTGCCTGCGGCGCCAGCCAGTACGGCCTGGTGGAACAATACAATCCAGACTCTGCCAGCAGCGGGCGGAAGCGCCCTCACGGCCGGAGTGATCTACATAGCGCCGGCTAACGTGTCCCTGGCCGCTACGTTTTCGGTGCAGGCAGAAAACGTGGCTGTAGTAACGGCTCCGACGGCTACGGTTCGCTCCGCCGGAGCGGACCCTATGATAGAAAACACCGGCAAGCTCTTCAGCTGGATAGAAGGAAACTTCGATGGCAATGTTACGGCCAATGCCGGTATCAGTCTAAACGGCTCCTCCGGATTTCACCGATTGGAGAAGGTAAGGGTTTGGAACGTTGTCGGTAATGCCGCCAGCGGAGGTATTGAGCTAAAGAATGTAACGGATTCGCTGCTATTTGACGTTCGAGTGGCCAACGTTACCAACGGCAACGGCATTTTAATATCTGATTCTACCGGTCAGACTTCGCGCAATATAATTCGTCGAGTCTCGCTGTACAACAATGGCGGTAGCGGTCTCTCTTTACAGGCCTCTGCGGCCATTTCGGATTTGATAGTTTTCGATTTCTACTCGTCCTCCAATGGGGGCGCCGGTATTGATTTTCAGGGAACGGGAAGCTTCCGCAATTCAATCATAATGAACTCCACCCTGGTTCACAATGTTGGTTACGGCATTAACCTGGGCAATACGGGCAACACCGATTCTATTTCCTTAATCAATCTGGCTGTTGTCAATTCCGGACAAAACGGTCTCTATATGACTCCAGGATCGGTAAACCATCAGATTATTGACGGGGCCTATGTACTGAATGGAGTAGCCGAGATCAATATGAACGGTAGCGCCAGCGCCTACGTTTCCGGTCTATTCGTTGTGGGAATAATTCCCGCTCCCTGTCTGAACTTTAATGCGGACTTTTCCGACCCTGCCTGCAATGCCCCGGAAGTAACTCTGGATACCTCTATTTTTAATGGAAGCACAGCCGCAACGGGCTTCATTAATCACCGGGGCTCGGCTGATCCGGCCAACGCTTCGGCGCCATCCGCCGCCTATGGTCCGGCAATGGACTGGGTGAACTTCAACTTCCCCTGGCGAATGTGGGGAAAAACCGGCATCAACTTTAACAGCTATGGCGGAATCTGCAATGTAGGTACCTGCCGGCAGTTGGACTATGCGCTTTTCTCCGGCGCCCACCAGATGCATAATCGTCATGGATGTCCCGCCGCTGCTGTATCCCAGGATGTAGTGAACCATAACTGGGCCACAGCAACATCGGGAAGCGTTACCTTTCTACGGCATGCCTACGAAACGGATACCGACAATGTCTGGGATTTGCCATTTTGTCTGGGCAACGAGACCTGCTTCATTAATCCCAATCTGGGGGCCTATCAGGGCCATGGAACTCCCGGTCCGGCGGGATGTCCGGCCATTGGAACCGGCGGCCTTATTGAAAACGTAAACTTCCAGACCTTTGCCAACAACGGGTTCGTTAGCCCCTGACCGTACCCAGGTGACTTGCGGGTTGATCTTGCCGTTCTGATTCGTTAGATCCGGCAAGATTGCTCCGGGGCCGGAGCTCCAGGCAGGGCGGCAATTCTCGGATCTTCTCTTGCTTTCCAGGCAAGTCTCTAATCCTTCAGGTATAGGAAACTCTTCTCCCGGCGGTGGCTCCCCCCCCTTTTTGCCAGAAATGCCCATTTCTGTGGCATTTTTTGCAAAAAATTACAAGAAATTCAGGATTCTTTCGTCCCTTTGGTATAAGGCGTTTGCTATAAGGAAAACAGAGATACTGCCGAGGGTGTAGCCCCGGAAAAGTGTTCAGCAAATGCAATTTCGAGATCGAACCCGTTTCCCGGGGACGGTCTTACAAAGATACGGGGGAATGTATGATACGCATGCGTAATTCTCTGCCGATTTTCGGGGTGATTCTACTCGCTCTCTTTACGGCAGATTGTAAGAAGAAAAAGGATGCACTTCCATTTTTGATGTTCGGGGCCCAGCAGGCCACCAATCCGGTGGATGTTAACGGCAATCCATTGCCCAACAATGAGGGTAACGGGGAACAGGAAGTCGCCACCTCGGGCCCGGCATTGATTACCGGATCCGTTATAGCTCTGGACGGAGCAAGCCCGGCGCCGGATTTCGATTACGAATCCGTGGAAGTACAGCTTGTGGCGCCGGATGGAACGGTGGTGGCTACTACCAATCTTACTTCCGATGGGGAATACAGCTTCTCCCTGGATGATCTGGAGAATAACAACTATAGAGTGGTGATTCCGGAAGGTCAGGGATTGGAAGGAGCTCACATTGATTTCAATTTTGTATTCGATCCCACAAGCAATCCTACAGTAAAGAACCTGGCGGACATGAACGCTCAGGTAACCACTTTTCCAGGCGGTCCTGCCATACTCACTGGCAGTGTAGAGAGTCCAGGGTATGACGACGGCAATATCACCGTTGGCGCCGGGCCTCTGGCTGGCATCACTGTAGATCTGATGAACCAGAACGGCGATATAGTCGCCAGCACCACTACTGATGGGCAGGGGAATTTTAATTTTGATCTACAGGATTCCAATGAGTGGCTCTCCAACGGCTCCTACGTCGTGGTGGCCCGCGGAAGCGAAGCCTCGGCCCAGGGTAGAAACTATACCGATGCGGCCACAGGAGTAGACTTCGTTTTCCAGGGAAATGTTCAGAACCAGGCAACCTCTATCTCTGTGGGAAAGATTAGCAGCGCCTGGGATGCGGCAGAGTCCGCCGTTGCAGACATTTCCGGTACGATTCAGAACCTGGCTCTGGCAGGGGTGGATATGTCCGGACTGACGGTGGAGCTACTGGGACCCAATGGAAACGTGCTGGAAACCACTTCTACGGATTCATCCGGCGCCTTTTCGCTTTCGGAGACCCTGAACAACGGCGTTTATTCGATTCGAGTGACCGGCGAAGGCTACAACTCGCTGAGTCAGTCCCTGGGATTCACGGCCAATGCGGATGGATCCACTACTTCCGTAAATCTTGGAAACCTGGGAATTCGTCCTCGGGACTCGCTGATTACCGGAAACATCACCGAGCAGGCCACCGGTAGTCCCATCGACGACGCTGTGATCAGCTTTCGCCCGGCGCAGGACCAACCCGTGGAAAAGCTTGCTTACTTGCTGGACGACCCGGACCTGGGCGGCGCGGTACAACGATGGATTCAAGAAAAGCAAACCACCGGTAGCTACCAGACGTATTTGACCAAGAGCTACGAGGATCGAGGCGATCATCTGGAGCTTACTGCTGTTCCCGGCAAATGGAGATTCTACGTTTCGGCGGCCGGCTTTTCGCCGTCGTCGGATGCGAATGCGGCCGATAGCGGCTCGAACGTGGTAACTGTGAACGGCTCCAACGTGAATCGCTCAGTGGCCCTGTTCAGCAATACCAATAGAAGCCGAATCCGGGGCACAGCTCTGACTCTGGATACCCTGGTGGACGGCAGCAAAAACGCTTATCCAGGCGGCGTGCCCGGATACACGGCGCGAGGCCATGGCCTTCCTGGAATGGTCGTGGTAATGCTGAACAATGCAAATCAGTCTGGCGCTCCTGTGGCGCACGTAGCTCTGACAGCCGCGGACGGTACCTTCAGCCTTGGACCGCAGCACGTTGTGCTTTCCGGTCAGGCGACTTCTGATGCGGAGCGTGTTGCCGAAGCTGTGGCAAAATACAGAAACGGGCAGGTTACCACATCCGGTCTCGGAAGCGGTTCCTGGTCCAACGATTCGGTGTACAGCGATGGAACAGGTCATTACTTTAGAACGAATTCGTATTCGATATACATTGTGGATCCACTGCAGCATATGTCGGCCAGTCTGACCACAGCCAATGTTTCTTCGGTGGCGCAGAACTCCCCGGGGGCAACGTTAAACCTTTCGGCTGTCGTGCCGCATCTACCGCGAAAGCAGATCACAGGCAGCGTTAGCAACGCGATTTCTACTGTTGATCTAAGCGGCGCCACAGTGGAGCTTTTGAACCGGGCAGATCGCTCCGTCGTTTACCGGGATCGAGACATTATTCCTGCGAAGAATCGTCTCGCGGATGCGACGGCCCATATGTCCGTGGATCCAGTTTCCACCGACAGCGACGGTGGATTTGCATTTCGCAATATTGATCCGGGTAACTACATCCTGAAAGTAACAGCGCCCGGCTATGTAAATACGGAAGTTGAAGTTAACGTTCCGGCGGATGGATCCAACCCCGTGGTAAGTATTCCGGTGGTACCGGACGGGGATCCGGGTAATGTAACCGGAAAGATTCAACTGCCTGGAGGACATGATTTCACCGAACCCTACAGCCTGGAAGTGGTTCATCCGGTGAGTGGAAACAGACCCACAGCCGGGGTGCAGCCGTCCAGCCTGACCAGCGGGCCCACTCAGTTCAACAACTCGCCACGGTATACAATCTTCGGCCTGAAACCGGGCCAGTGGAGGATTCGATTCGTAAGCGCAGGCTACAAGACCGTCGAAGGAGTGGTTACCGTGCAATCTAACGTTACCACTACTTTTGATATAATTACGTTTGTGCCTGGTAGTCATGGTCCGGCGCCGGTTTCTGGAACTGTGCGAAATGCGCTGAATAACCGGCCTGTAAGCGGTCTCCAGGTGAGAATTCGTCCCGGTGTAGGCATACAGTCCGGGGACTACGCAACGAATATTTCTGGAAATGCATTACCAGCCGTGCATACGTCCGATTCTGGCACCTACGTGATTCCGGATGTCCCGGCAGGAAACTACACGTTGGAGGTGTCCGGAGCCGGGTATTCCACGACCTACAGGACGGTCATATCCGCAGGAACAGACACGCCCGCCAATCAGGATGTTCTGATTTCGCCGCAGCTTGCCGACGACGAGGTTCGAATCGTTCTATCCTGGAATCAGCATCCGCAGGATCTGGATTCGCACCTGGAATATGGCTTCTCGCATCCAGCGCAGGTGGTATGGAACGATAAGTCTCATTTGAATGGGGATCTCATACTGGACTACGATGTCGTAACCGGCTTTGGCCCGGAAACGGTAACCGTGAAGGGAGATGCATGGAGCCAGCCACGACTGGCTTACAGTGTGTTCAACTGGACCAGGTATGCTACACCGTACTGGTACAGTGTGCTTCCCATTGCGGATTCCGGCGCTACCGTGCGAATCTACAAGAGTACCGGTCTGGTCCGCAGCTTCCATGCCGGACCCGGGGAAGTAGGCAAATGGTGGCATCTGTTCTGCCTGAGCCCCCAGGGCGCCGTGCTCGATGCCGGTCAGGCCGGATGTTCCGATGGAGACTATTTCGACGCGCCGTACAACTGAAGCGTCTACAGCGAGCTCCCGGGCCCAGGGCCCGGAAGCCGTGTGAGGGCAGGCCGCTAAGGTCTGCCCTTTTTTTGTCCAGGGCTTCAAATCAATACTGTGCCGGCACATTCACCGCCAATCTTCTTTGGTCCGGATGGCGAACTCAGTTTCTGCATGTGCGCCGCGCTTCATTTTTACGGCCTTATTGTGTATGGCCGGGGCCGGCTTTTTTGTAACGCAAATTCGGTTCCTTTAAATTGACAGTGTAAACACTGCTCGGCGCTCTGGCATATCCCCTTATGGCAGCATTTATTGAGTATTTTCTAAACCGAAGCCTGTTCGTTAACCTGCTTACCATAGCCATCATTCTGTTTGGCGGGTTTATTGCGTTGACCATGAACCGGGAAGCTTTCCCGAACATTGACTTTGACATCGTAAACGTACAGACCGTGTATCCCGGGGCCGCACCCCTGGAAGTGGAAAAACTGGTTACCAATCCAATCGAAGACCAGATCAAAGAAGTGGATGGAATTAAGGAGTTCCGCTCCACTTCCGTGGAAAACCTTTCCGTTGTTACGATTACAATCGATCCCGACGAAGACGATACCCAGAAGGTCATCGATGATATTCGTTCGGCAGTGGACCGCACCGAAGATCTGCCCGACGATGCGGAAACCCCCATCGTGGTGGAATTAACGTCCAGCCGGACGCCGGTGATCGAAGTATCTGTCAGCAGAATCAAACAAAACGGCGAGTTTTTGCTTACAGAGAAAGAGTTGCGGGATGAGGCCCAGGCACTGGAAGACCGGCTCCTGGACATAGATGGCGTGGCCCGGATCGCCCGTCGCGGCTGGCAGGACATCGAATACCAGGTTCGGGTAAACCCGAATCAAATGAACGACAAGTATGTTAGTCTGGGTCAGATTATTCAATCGCTCCAAAACAGAAATGTTAACTTTCCCGGCGGAGAGGTGGTCCACGACGGTGATGCTCTGGTAATTCGCACTGTAGGGGAACTGGAAAGCGTGGAGCAGGTGAGGGAGGTTCCCATCCGCGGAAACGATGCCGGCCAACTTGTGCGAGTGCAGGATGTAGCCCGGGTTCTGGAAACATTCGAAGAAGCGGACTATATTGAAAAGACCCGCGGGTTTCCCACAATCAGTCTCACCGTTCTAAAGCAATCCAGCGCAGATATTATCGCCGTTGTGGAAGAGGTGCGATCGGTGGTGGCCGAATACAAAGATACAATGCCGGAGGGCATTCGAATCGAATTCGTAAACGATGTATCTTACTTTGTGAATCGGCGTCTGGGCGTTCTAAGCAACAATGCTACTGTAGGTCTCTTTCTGGTAGTGGGATCCCTCTTCTTTTTTATGGGCTGGCGCACGTCGGTCATGGTGGCTCTTGGGATCCCGATTTCCGTAGGCATTGCCTTCATCGTCATGAGCATGCTGGGCGTCACCCTGAACCTGATCTCCATGTTCGGCTTGATTATTGTCATCGGTATTCTGGTAGATGATGCCATTATCGTAAGCGAAAACTTCTACAGGTATCTGGAGGAGGGCTACAGTCCCTTCGAGGCCGCGCGCAAGGGGACGGCAGAGGTGGTGGCTCCGGTGACGGCAACAATTGTGACCACCGTGGCCGCCTTTGGGCCTCTAATGTTCATGACCGGGATTTTCGGTAAGTTCGTATTTACCATTCCTCTGGTAATCATCATTGCTCTTGTTGCATCGCTCTTTGAATGTCTCATTATTCTGCCGTCGCACTTATACGATATGAATCGGATTACCGCCCATAAAGGCACCGAGATCCGAGACGAGAGTGGCTGGTTTAATCGATTCCGAAAGAACGCTTATGAGCCATCGCTGGCATTCGCATTGCACAATAAGAAAATCGTGGGCCTGGTTCTTCTGGTGCTTGTCATTATTGCCGGCGGCATCCAGGCGGCTTTTGGCCGATTTGTTCTGTTTCCCAGCGCTATCGAAACCTTTCATGTGAAACTCACTGCAGAGCCGGGAACAACCCTGGAACAAATGAATCGCTACACCGAAGTTGTAGAAATGGGAGTAGAGAAGCTTCCAAAGGAAGAACTGGATACCTACACAACTCGGGTGGGCATCATCCAGCAGAATCCGAACGATCCGTTCACGCGTCGTGGAAACCAATACGCTCAGTTGCTGGTATATCTGACTCCGGAAAATAGCAGAGAACGACCGGCGCAGGCCGCGGTGGACGATCTACGAGCCAGTGCATTCTGGTTGCTTGGAAAGGAAGCGCAGCAGCGGGTTCTGGAGCAACGTCAGCAAATGAAGGAGAAAGACGAAGACCTTCAACTTCCTGAACTCAATCGGAAACCGCTGGAAGGCTATGAGGATCTCGCTGGAACTCTCGTCAGCATGGATATGGAGAAATTACAGGGAGGGCCGCCGGTAGGAAAACCAGTGGCTATCGAACTTACCGGCGATTCCCTGGAAACCCTGGAAGAGATAGCCGGCGAGTATAAGAAGGTACTTGCGAAGGTAGAGGGTGTAGTGGATATCGCTGATTCCAACGAGCCGGGCAAGATGGAAGAGCGGATCAAGTTCAACGAAAAGATCCTGGCTCAGACCGGTATCAATGCATCTTCGGTAGCCATTGCCATCAACGCCACCTTCGACGGAGTTGTTGCTACTTCTGTGCGAAGACCGGATGAAGAAGTGGATATTCGCGTCATGCTGGATGAGCCGTTTCGCAACCAGCTGGAAAGTCTCTACAGCGCCAAAGTACCCAACATGACCGGCAATCAGATCCCGGTGCGCAAGCTCATCTATACGGTGCGCGAAAGGGGCGTTAACTCCATCAGTCATCTGGATGGAGATCGGCTGGTGCAGGTCACGGCAAACATCAACGAAGACCAGACCACGGCCACCAAAGCGGCTTCTGATTTTATGGAGAAAGCGAAAGGCATCATCGAAAAGTACCCCGGATATGCTATGAAGCTGGGCGGCGAAAACGAGGATACCGCCGAATCCATGCGAAGTCTGGGCAAAGCCTTTGCCGTGGGTATTGTGATCATTTTCATGATTCTGGCCAGTCTGTTTCGCTCGGTACTGCAACCTCTGGTGGTCCTGACGGCCGTTCCGTTCAGTTTGATTGGCGTTATTCTGGCATTCGCAGCCCATGGACATCCGTTTAGCTTTCTTGCCATGATGGGAATCATTGGTCTTTCCGGGGTTGTAGTAAACGACTCCATCGTGCTCATCGATTTTGCCAATAGCATTCATAGGGAGAACCCGGACCTTCCCCTGGAACAGGTGGCTATGGAAGCCGGCTCCATGCGTCTGAGGGCGGTCTTTTTGACTACGATTACAACGGCTCTGGGGCTGTTGCCCACTGCTTACGGAATCGGAGGCGAGGATCCCTTTATCGTGCCCATGGCTCTCTCATTTGCCTGGGGTTTGATGTTTTCCACGGGCATTACGTTGATTCTGGTTCCGGTGCTCTATACCATCATCACTCGCTGGTCGCTCCAGTTACGGGCATTGTTCCACATCCCCATGCGTGCGGAGGAGGAAACTCCCTGAGAGCACTGAACTCCCTGAGAGCGTTGAACTCTTTGAGGTCCGGGCCCGGAGCAAGAGGATGATTCGAGTTGGGTTGCCATGGGTTTCCGCCGGGTTCAGTGCCTTCGGCCACCTCGGCCGAAGAGCATAGCAGCCCGGTGTTTTGAGACCTGAATTTACCGCCTGCTAAAGCCGTATCGGAGTGGATTTCAGATCAAAACTGAAAGTAGAAGAATTCTCGGGCCTCGAAGCGACCCAGGCTCCAGATCAAAAAGATCCAGACGAATAGGGCCGGATAGAGTAGTCGGGACTCAAGCCACGGCTCCTCCTTTCCACTGAGTATCCGCCACAGTTCGCCGACGACTAGCGGCACCAGAAAAACCAGACTCAGCCAGATGTATCCGGGATCCATGGATGGGTTCTGGATTTCGAAAAGCGACTGAAGCATTTCCAGAAGTCTGGGGGCATCTGGCGCCCTGAGAATCAGCAACCCCAGGGAAAATGTCAGGAAGGTAAATAATCGACCCCCGCCAGCCATAAGGGAACGGGTTGTGGGCCCGCTGGTTGCCATTCGCTGGAGCGCAGGCATGAGCGCCCCGGTGGCGGCTACCAGGACGCCACAGTACAGACCCCAGACGAAATATCCGGCTGTGGCGCCGTGCCACAGCCCTCCCAGAGCCCAGACAATCATGATGTTAATAATCGATCGCGCCGGGCCAACGCGGCTACCGCCCAGAGGGATATAGAGATAATCGCGCAGAAATGCGCCGAGCGTGATGTGCCATCGGCGCCAGAATTCGATGTGATTTGTGGAAAGGAACGGATGAAAGAAGTTCAGCGAAAGTTCGATACCCATCATTCTGGACAGTCCCCGGGCGATGTCGGTGTAGCCGGTGAAATCCGCGTACAATTGCAGCGGAAAAAGCAGGGTAGCAAAAACCATGGCGCCGGAGGGCGGATCTTTCAGTTCCAGGATGTAGTCCACAAGAGGCGAAAGGTTGTCGGCCACATAGACCTTCTTGAAGTATCCCCAGACGCAGAGTACAAATCCGCTCCAGATCATATCCACCGGGACCCGGTGATGGAAGGCAAGTTCCGGTAGTAGTTTTCCCGCTCTTTCAATCGGGCCGGCCACCAATTGCGGGAAATAGACCGTAAAAAGGACCAGGGATGGATAGCTCTTCTCTGGCTCAATGAGCCCGCGGTACACGTCCACCACGTAGGAAGTGATCTGAAAAGTGTAGAAGCTGATTCCCACAGGCAGGAGAATGTCAAAGGGCGTCTCCAGCGGACGATCGGCAACGGCGATGCCACCCCAGTAGAGTAACATTCCCGTATATTTGAAGAAACCCAGAAAGGCCATGTTCAGGCCAACGCACAGTCCCAGAATGAGTCTTCGGGCGCCGGTTCCGGTCTCCCGGCTTAGCCGCCGGGCGCCGTAGAAGTTGGCCGCCACGGTTAGAAGAAGTAGCGCCAGGATGGCCCAGTTGTAGCTTCCGTAGAAGAGCAAAGAGGAGCCCAGCACCACATGCCTTCGCCAGCGAGGCAAAGCCAGGAAAAGTGCGTAACTCAAGGCCAGGAAGGCTACAAAGTCCAGGGTATTGAACAGCATTGGCGGAGTGCCGTGAATTTTTTTCTTGTAGGAACGATGGCAAATCGTTTTCTCTGGCTGCAGAGGGAATGCATGTCAGAAACAGCAAAGATAATTTATGAAGGCCAGGAACTGGAAGTACCGGTAATCACCGGAACCGAAAACGAAAAAGCCATAGATATTTCCAAACTGAGGGGCACCACCGGCGCCATCACCATGGATGAGGCTTTCCTGAACACAGGATCCTGTCAGAGCAAAATCACCTTCATCGACGGCGAGGCCGGGGTTCTTCACTATAGAGGTTACTCCATCGAAGAGCTGGCCGAGAAATCCAGCTTCCTGGAAGTAGCCTACTTGCTCATCTACGGCGAGCTCCCCACCAAAGAGCAGTTCGACGATTTTGTATTTAACATCACCCGACATACCATGATCCATGAGGATCTAAAGCGGCTGTACGATGGTTTTCCCAAGGATTCCCATCCCATGGCCATTTTGAGCTCCATGATCTGTACCCTTTCCGGTTACTATACGGATTCTTCCGATCCGCTGAATCCACGGCACCGGGAGATCTCCATTATTCGACTTCTGGCCAAAACGCCTACAATTGCGGCTTACTCGTTCAAGAAGTCCATCGGGCAGCCATTCATCTATCCGCGAAATTCACTGAGTTACGTGGCAAACTTTTTGAACATGATGTTTTCGGTTCCTGCAGAAGACTATCATGTGAATCCGGTGATCGAGCGTGCGCTGGATATGCTTCTGATTCTACACGCTGATCACGAGCAAAACTGTTCGGCCTCCACCGTGCGTCTGGTGGGCTCGAGCCGGGCCAACATCTTTGCTACCATGTCCAGTGGCGTTTGCGCACTATGGGGACCCCTTCATGGCGGCGCCAACCAGGCCGTTATCGAAATGCTTCAAACCATACACGAAGACGGCGGCGACGTGGCCAAGTTCATCAACCTGGCCAAAGACAAGAACTCGACGTTCCGTCTGATGGGATTCGGTCACCGGGTGTACAAAAACTTCGATCCGCGTGCCCGAATCATCAAAAAGGCCGCAGACGACGTTCTTAACCAGCTGGGTGTACACGATCCGTATCTCGAAATCGCAATCAAATTGGAAGAAACCGCTCTGAGCGATCCATACTTCGCCGAGAGAAAACTTTATCCAAACGTGGACTTCTACTCCGGCCTGATCTATCGCGCCATGGGGATCCCCACCGAGATGTTCACGGTCATGTTTGCTCTGGGTAGAATGCCAGGATGGATTGCTCAGTGGAAAGAAATGATTGAAGATCCAGGTAGCAAGATCGGTCGACCGCGTCAGATCTATACCGGTCCTGCGCGAAGAGCTTACGTGCCCATTGAGAACCGTGGCTGATCGCTGGCCTTGATGTCGCAAACGTAGCGTTTTTCCGGCTCTGTCTGGATGTCCCGACCCTGCTGGCAGCCGACGCAATCGCGTCCCGCTGGTACCGCGATTTCAGTCCCGGTTCCAGCGGCGGGCAACGGAGGCGGCCGCTTTTTCAATCAAAGCCGCCGCATTCTTCATGGACTCTGTGGCGCTGACTCCATCGGAAATGGCAATAATCTCCTGAAATAGCCCGGATTCGATAAGCGTTTCTCGGTCTTCGACTTTTCCGCAAATAGCGATGCAGGGCAGACCGGCCTCCCTGGCCATGCGTGCTATGCCACCGGGCCCTTTTCCCACCAGACTGGTCTTGTCCATCTTTCCTTCGCCGGTAATAACCAGGTCAACGTGCATCTTCCCCTGTAGACCCACAGCGTTGCTGAAGAATGGAAAGCCCGGCAAAATCTTTGCTCCGGCCAGAGCGAGGGCGAAGCCCAGACCCCCGGCCGCGCCTGTTCCAGGAGCAACCGAAAGACTTTTGGGACGCTCCTGGTCTTCCGCGAGTCCGGCGACACCCGCCGCAGTAGCGCTCCGCAAATCCAGATCCCTTTCGCATATTGCGGAAAAATGCTCCAGAGCGCGGCCATAGAGTTCCAGTCGTTCCGGAGCCAGCCCCTTCTGTAGCGCAAATGAGGCTATGGCGCCACCCGGTCCGTTCAGGGGACTGTCCACATCCACTACAGCGAATAGTCGGGCGCTCATGACCCTGGGAATAGTCAGCGACGCTATGCGAAGCAATGCATCGGCCACGGTTTCACTTCTATCAGTGGCGCCAAAAATACTCTCCCCTGGAGCGAGGATCCTGTTACTCCGGTCCCTGAAGATGAACCCCAGGGCTTCCAGAGCTCCCGCCCCGCCATCCACTGTGGCCGAGCCGCCCAGACCTACATAGATTTCGGCCGCACCGCGCTCCATCGCCTGAACAATGAGCTCGCCGGTTCCGGTGGATAGCGAATGCTCCGGATCTCTTTGAGAAGGATCAAGAAGGGCCAGGCCATTGATGGATGCCATTTCGATATATGCTTTCTTGAGCCCACCTTCGACGGTTTCATAGAATTCGCAATCGCTGATAGCCCCCAGCGAACCGGTGGCCTTGGTTTGGATCGTTTTGCACTCCGACCGGCTTTCGCACAGCAGCTGCATGGTTCCTTCGCCGCCGTCTCCTATGGGCTGAATAAAGATCTGCGGGTTGGGATAGTTTTTCGGATGCTCTTCAGCCGCCTGGTGCAATCGCTTTTCGGATCCATCGTCTGCTTGCGGCCCGATCCGGCTCTGCGGCGGATCGGATGGTTCCCCATCCAGGGCGCGGTATCCGGATAGTAGCCCCCGCTCAATGGCAAGACTTACTTCTCTGGCGGATAGACTTCCTTTAAACTTGTCGGGCGCGATGAGTATTCTCAATCCACTTCTCCCATTCGCCGCGCGTTTCTCTGATTCGCCGGGCAGTGGCGCAGATCGTGCGCATTATGCTTTTTCCGGCCTGAATGCGGATGTTTCGTTCGGTTGGCTGCTCTTTTCGTTCTTGTTGTTCTGCCAGAATTGACGCTCCAGAAGATCGCTTCGCTTCAGAGAGTGTCGTGCCCAGGCCAATCTAAGGTCGCTCTTTTCGGACTCCGAGAGTTTCCAGTCCTTGTCCGATTTGCGTAATCTTGACGTAAGGTCATAAACGGCGATGGCGGCGCTTACCGATATATTGAAGCTTTCGGTGAATCCGTACATTGGAATGCGGAGACAATGGTCGGCAAGCTCCCTGGCCACCGGGCTGATTCCGTCTTTTTCCGAGCCAAAGACGATGGCCACCGGCCCATCCAGCGAAACGTCAGGTAATGCAATGCTGGATTGGTGGGGAGATGTGGCGTATATCGTATATCCTTTTTCCTTCAAGTATCGGAAGCATTCCCTGGTCTGCTCGCTTTGATCCGCAGGTCGCCTTTGCGTACCGTTGGAGGCCGGCAATCCGGTGTGGTGGGCGCTGGCCGAGGATGACGGGAGCCGTAGCGACTGCTCTCGATACCTGTAAATACTCAGCCAGTGGGCGCTTCCCATGGAAACGCCACTTTTTACCGAAAATTCATGTCTGTTTTCAATAATATGGACATCTTGAATACCGCAGGCTTCGGCGCTTCGCAAACAGGCGCTGGCATTATGGGGGTCAATCAGATCTTCCAGCACCAGGGTTACATGTCTGGTCCGACACTGCAGAATGTTTTGAATTCGATTCCGGCGGCCTTCGGTCAGAAACCCTTCCAGGTATGCCAGTAGCTCTTCTGCTTCTTTATTCACTGTTCACTACAAATCCAGCCGGAAAACAGATTGCAATTCTTTTCAAAAGCGGCAACCTCGGCCTCTATGAAGCTCAGGGTTTCAGAGGTTAAATTGCGTAGCCGAATTCGCATGGATCCGGGGGATCTCACCGATCTAATGAATTCCATGCGCAAGTATGGACTGATTCATCCGGTACTTGTGGATACAGATCATCAACTGGTGGCCGGCTACCGACGGCTCTGCGCGGCCAGAAAGCTTGGGTGGGAAAACATTGATGTTCGCATCGTAGATGTCAAAAGCAAGAAGGAACGCCTGCTTCTCGAAATAGAAGAAAATCGTTCCAGACGCAACTTCAGCCCCGAAGACCTGGATCGAGCACGCAAGTTGTTAGATCGGTCAGAGAGGATGGGATTCTTTGCCATGCTCTGGGCTTCCATTGTGGACTTTTTTGAGAGGCTGGTTTTTCTGTTCCGCCGTGGTTCGGCCGGGGAAGACTAGCCCGGCGCTTCTGTTCTGACATTTGTCAAATGAATGCGGGAAACCTGGCTGGCCCGCTTCGGTATCCCTTCAGGCCTGTTACCTGGCCTCGCGACTGAGTCCAGGATTAATCATTGATCCCAGGGCAGGGCCTCAGACAGTCGTATTCGTTATGCAGGAAACGTTTTTGGATCGATTTGAAGTCTGGACCGAAATGGGGATGAAAGAAGGGCAGACCCCGCCTGCGCCCACATCGGAAGAGGGCCTTTCTATTCTTGCGGATGCTCCATTGGACCGAGTGCTCGATCTGGCTGAAAGGGCGCGAAAACACTTTTTCGGAAATCGGGTGCGCGCACACATACTGAACAACATCAAAAATGGGAACTGCCCTGAAGACTGCGGCTATTGTGCTCAGCGCCGCACGGCCGAAGGAATCCCGCAGTACACATTGAAGCCAGCCGAAGAGATCCTTGAAGAAGCCCGGGCTGCGAAGAAAAACGGCGCCTACCGGTACTGTCTGGTCACCGCCGGTCGGGGACCTTCCCGGCGGCAAATTGAGTCCTTTTCAAAGGTAATTCGGCAAATTAAAGATGAGTTGGGTCTGGAAGTATGCTTGAGCGCGGGAATCCTTACCGATCCCGAGTCCGCCAAAATGCTTCAGGAAGCCGGCCTGGACCGGTATAATCACAATCTAAATACCAGCGAAGAGCATTATGGCGATATCTGTCAGAGCCATACCTACGGGGATCGGGTAGGTACCCTGGAGAATCTGCATGGTCATGGCGTCCATTTGTGTAGCGGCGTGATTGCGGGCATGGGCGAGACGGACCGGGACCTGGTCCAGGTCGCTTCTGAGCTCCGGCGCTTGAACGTTGTTTCCATACCTGTGAATTTCTTCCTTCCCGTGCCGGGGCACGCTATTGAGAATCCCCGAACGTTTTCTGAGGAGCAATGTCTGCGAATACTCGCGCTGTTCAGGCTTTTTAACCCTTCTGCGGAGGTTCGGATTGCGGCTGGACGGGAGTACTATCTCAAGACAAGGCAGGGCGATGCGCTGAAGGTCGCCAATTCCCTTTTCATCTCCGGCTACCTGAACGTGAAGGGCTCCAATGCAGCAGAAACCGCACAAATGATTGCCGATGCCGGTTTTGAAATGGAGCTTTCGGAAGGCGAGGCCCATGGTAGTATGGTAGCCTCTGAAAGTAATCCGGATGCCTTCGCGCTTAAGGACATCTCGGATTTGCGCCCCTTCGCGCGAAGCTGATTCCCGGCGCCGGCCTTACGTCGGGGCCCGGCATGGCATCTATTTGATGCACGGCGTTCGCCCTGGCCTCTACCTGGCCTTTGTTTGACCGGGCTGCCGCCTGCTTGGTCCGCGCCCTCTTGTCATTGGGACCGTTCGGCCCGATCCGGCTATCTTG
>CEVB01012105.1_pt1:0-92500 | contig 364643 bp, 296 predicted proteins | sample 531381 | NCBI WGS metagenome assembly CEVB01 (sample SAMEA2622763, study PRJEB7988) | marine metagenome | biome: marine biome (ENVO:00000447); feature: surface water layer (ENVO:00002042); material: "saline water (ENVO:00002010), including plankton (ENVO:xxxxxxxx)" | depth 5 m | reverse complement strand
CATCGGCCTGCATGGAGGCATGGAAATCAAAGAGACCAACTTTCTGGAGATGATTCCTCTCATTGTGGCAGCCATTGTGTTGGGGATACTTATCGTTTTTCTGGGGCGCCTGTTACTCGCCTATTTACCAGGCGTCAAAAAGGTGGATGGCCTGGCGACGGCCGGGCTCTTCGGCGCTGTCAGCGCTTCCACTCTGGCCGCAGCGACAGTGGCCCTGGAAGATAGCAACATCTCCTACGAAGCCTGGGCTCCGGCGCTGTACCCTTTCATGGACATTCCGGCTCTGGTTACGGCCATCGTTCTGGCCAGTCTGGCCAGGAGCCGGGCATCGGGCAACGAATCGGACGAACCGAGCATATGGTCCATCATCAAGCAGAGCCTGCAGGGATCGGCTCTCTCGGCTTTGCTGCTGGGCATGGCCCTGGGGCTACTATCCGAACCCGAATCAGTTTACGATAGTTTCTATCAGCCACTATTCAAAGGTCTGCTTTCGGTCCTCATGCTGGTGATGGGTATCGAGGCCTATCAGCGTCTGGATGAACTAAAGAAGGTGGCCCACTGGTTTGCTCTTTATGCTGCGATTGCTCCCATACTCCATGGTTTTATCGCATTCGGCGTAGGGTATCTTGCCCATGTTGCCTTTGGTTTCAGTCCCGGCGGTGTAGTGATACTTTCAATTCTGGCCGCATCTAACTCGGATGTTTCCGGTCCTCCTACACTGAGAGCGGGGATCCCTTCGGCTAACCCCTCGGCTTACATTGGAGCTTCCACAAGCGTGGGAACCCCCGTGGCCATCGCTATCTGTATTCCTCTGTTTATTGGTCTGGCAGAGGCTGTATTCTAAGTTAGCTCAACGAATACTTATAGCTCACTGAACACTCTAAAAGGATCCGCGACCTTCCCTGCGGATCCTTCCCTTTTTTGCGCCTTCCGGAATCGGGCGCGTCGGTACCTGAAGCAGAGCACCGTGCCTGCCAATGCCCCCCGAAAGGGCAAATGACGATTGTACGAGGCGAAGGAGGCAAGTGGGATTCGAAAGGAAACCAGGGGCAATTGTAGGTATCCAGTATGATCCCGGGGCCCGGCTTGAACACGAGTCCCGGAGGACAGGTCAGCCGCGAATGTGGTAGCCGCCGTCCACGTTTCTGATTTCGCCGGTTACTCGCCCTTCCGAACGCAGTAGATAGGCGGATTCGTAAGCCAGATCTTCCGGCTGTGCGTTACCCAGTGGGCTGTGCTTATCGCAGAACTCCACGGCTTCCGCCAATCCCTGGATGGCGCTTCCAGCCTTACTTCCTGTATAAGGCGAGAAGCGAATGGCATTTACCTTTATTTGGTGCGAAGTGCCCAGTTCGTGGGCCAGTTCCACTACTATCCTTTCCAGCGCGGCCTTGGCCACTCCGATGTTCTTGTACGGATGGTAGGCCACTTTTTCTGCTCCCAGGTAACTGAGAGCCAGAATCGAGCTGTTTTTCTTGAGTAAGTCCGAATGGATGAGTCCTCTGGTCAGCGATACCAGCGAATAGGCCGATACATCCATCGCTCCGAAGAATTCATCTTTAGTAACGTCCAGAATGGACTTAATTACGACTCCTGCCTTTATGGTTTTGTCCATGGCAATAGAATGAAGAAAACCGTTCAGCGAAATGCCCTTCGCTTTCAGGGCATCGCAGAAATCCTGAATGCTTCCGTCCAGGGTTACGTCCAGGGGGAATGTGAGGGTGTCGTCCCCCAATTCCTTCTTAACTGTGGTTTCAAAGGCCTCGTAGGTCTTGTCCAGGAAGTCCCTGGCACGATCCGATAGGCCAGAGTGGTGGGCCGTGCGCCCGAGTCCCGAACAGATTACAGTGCCGCCTTCCTCGCGCACCTGCCGGGCAATGGACATGGCCAGCGAGCCTTCATCGGTGATTCCGGTAATCAGGATAGTTTTTTCTTTCAGGTATTGCATTCGTCGATCTCCTCTGGTTTTCCCCTCTCATGGGCATGCAAGCATCGAAGCTGGTGTTGCAGATAAGTGCGCCCAGGGTCTTCTTCGGACTCTGGAGATCAACGAAAATAATTGCGTGTATTTGTCGGCGGCCGGTTATAGAGCCCTGATCAAGGCTTCTGGAATTTCTGCGGCCTCAGGATCTCCACATCCAACGCATACATGATCCCCGAGTAATCCTCGAAAAATTTGGAAGCTACTTCATTGGCTATCCGGTCCGCCTGTTCGGTGTTGGCCACGATAGCTTCAATTTTGACGTTACTGGTGCTATCGTTGGACAAATGATCCGATGTGCGAACACCGCGGCTTCCTTTACCGTCCGCCGCAGTGATTGTATATCCTGTGCCCCCGGCGTTCTCAATGATTCGGGTGACTTTTTCTGCGATTACCTTTTCGGTGATGATTACAATCTTTTTCGCCCTGTTTTCCATGTGAAGTAAAATACATCAATTGTACTTCTTGTGTCAAGTCGCTTTGCCTTGCCCGGGGGATTTTTCCGGAACTCATGGAGCCCGGTCAGGGCGGTCTGGATACCGGACGATCGGGTCCGGTACCCGGGAGCGGTTTCTATCCCCCGGGATGATGCGGATTATGAACCCTTCTCCAGCTAAAATACAGGCCCAGCGCTCCCAGCGGTAGGATGCTGAGGGCAACCCCCTGCATTCCCCGCATAAAGAGTTCGGCCTGCTGTTGCGAAAGCTCGGACCCATCGGGCAAATGACTGTGCCCGGAAAAAAAGTGAAACAGAACGCCCGAAAGGGCTACCCCCAGGCTCTGGCCGGTGTAGCGGAACAATCCCAGGATACCGGCGGCTACCCCCCGTCGGTGCGCCGAGACGCTGGACATGATGGCGTTGTTGTTTGGCGCCAGAAAGAAACCCAGACCCGCACCAAACAGAACGATTCGCCAGATTACGTCCAGATAACCCATTTCCAGATGGATACCGGCGATGGCCCATTCGCCGAGCATAAGAATAATCAAGCCGACGCTGGCCACGCCCCGCGTTCCGAAGCGATCCGAGAGCTTTCCGGAAAGGGGCGAAAGTATCATTAGAGTGAGGGGTAGCGGAAGGATGAGAATCCCGGCTTCCTGTGCGCTGAGGCCCCTTAGACCCTGCCAGTACCAGGGAAAGACGAAAGTCATAGCCGCCAGCGAAATGGTGGCGCATACTCCGGCCAATTGACCGAATACGAATCCTCGAATGCGAAACAGGTTCATATCGATTAGAGGATGGGGATGTCGCTTTTCCATCAAAAACAGAACAACGTACAATAACGCGCCGCATACAAGACAGACGATCACTGTGTCGTTCCAGTCTTTTTGCGGCCCCAGGGTAAGTCCCAGAAGCAACGATCCTGAACCCGCCAGCACCGTGGCCGCGCCGGCCCAGTCCAGGGGCTCCAGTCGCCGATGGGTCTTTAGTGGCGGCAGTACAAATGCGGCGAAGATTACCGAAAGAAAACCGATGGGAACGTTTATCAGAAAAACCGAATGCCATTCGTAGTTCGTTACCAGAAATCCACCGAGGCTGGGACCAATGGCGGCGCCGCCGCTAACAAGAATGGCCTGGAGTCCCATGGCCAGGCCACGTTTGCCTTCCGGAAACGTATCGGCGATAATGGCCAGGGTGTTGGAGGTTATCATGGCGCCACCCAGCGCCTGAAGCACTCGTCCCAGGATCAGTCCTTCCATGGAAACGGAGTAGGCGCAGAACAAACTTGCCAGGGCAAACACCGAAACTCCCGAAAGAAAGAGCTTCTTACGGCCGATGATGTCGGAGATTCGGCCAAAGATCGGCACCAGGCCTGTGAGGGTTAACGTGTAGGCGATGATGGCCCATTCGACCTGAGCCATGGTGGCCTGCATATCGCGGCTGATACTGGGAAGGGCGATGTTCAGGATGGTAACATCGATTACCACCATGAAAAGGCCGGAGGCGACGGCCAGAAGCACAAGATAGGGGTTCGAATTCTCGGATTCCGGCACACTTCCAGAGTTGGACGGCTCTTTGTCGCTGCAACCGGATTCCTCTAATGCTATCCTACAAGAGATTCTTGAGATCAGATGCTGAAAGCCCTTCGTTCTGCCTGGTTTCGAATGGACTGGATTCTGCCTCGACTGGCAAGAAATGGGGACTTCCTGCGCCCACACACCGATTCCTGGAGCTCTACGGTTGTCTGTAGCCTCCCGGAGCGTGATTGTAGTCGCTCTGATGGGGTGATGAGCTCGATCCTCCGCTGTTTCGTAAACGAACTGGCCGGCCAGGAATCTTCGGTTGTGTTTGTAGCCCGGTTCTGATTTCCTGGGCGGATGGGTTCAGCGCTCGTCACCGGAGCCGGCGGACAGGATGGCTACTTCCTGGGGGCACTGCTTTCGCAGAAAGGCTATGAAGTCCATGGTCTCGATAAGCCTGGTTCTGAAAACAGGATGGAAGCTGTGGATCCAGCCTGTCGCTGGAACGTTTCTTTGTTCGACGAAGAAGCGTTGCGGGATTTGTTGCGTAAGATTCAGCCCTCCGAAATTTATCACCTGGCCGCCTTTAGTTTCGTTAACACCAGTCCCGAGCAAGAGCGTGAGGTACTGAAAAACAATCTGGAGGCCACCCATAATCTGATCTCTCTTTGTAAGTCGGAACTGCCCGGCAGTCGGTTCTGCCTTGCGGCATCTGCAGAGATTTTTGGAACTCCCGATCACAGTCCCCAATCCGAACAAAGCCCCGTGCAACCCTGCAACATCTACGGGGTGAGCAAAGCTGCCTGTCATCATCTGGTGGGCATGTATCGCTCCCTGGGTTACTTTGCCTGTAGCGCAATACTGTTTAATCATGAGTCCTCCCGACGCGGGGACCAATTCGTAACGCAGAAAATCGTAAAGACGGCCATTCAGATTCAGCGTGGTCAGGCCAATGAGCTTCGGCTGGGCAGTATGGATGCCGTTCGCGACTGGGGTTTTGCCGGGGACTACATGCTGGCTATGTGGATGATGCTTCAAAACGATACGGCCGCCGATTACGTAATCGCTACAGGTCATGGTCATACAGTGAGAGATTTTGCAGAACTTGTCTTTCAGAAGCTGGGCCTTAATCTGGATGACTGGCTGGTAGTGGACCCCGAGTTTGTGCGGCCGGCGGAGCCATTTCCGCGAGTAGGGGATGCCTCCAGAATTCGTGCCGACCTGGGCTGGTCCTCCAACTACGATCTTGAGGCTATCGTAGATGAGATGCTGCAGGCAGCGCTCAAGATATAGCGCCGATTTCGGCGCGAACGAACTCTACTTCGACCCGGGAATCTGCTACAAAGAAGCGGGGATCTGCTACAAACCTGGACATACAATTGAGTCGGTGACCGCAACTCCTTTGCTGTTTCAAAAATAGGTTGCCCCGGGCAGGGCTCCCTTACATCCAGAAGAATGTCCGACTCCCTAAAACGAAAACTTGGCATCTGGACCGCAACTTTTGCTGTATTTGCCAGCATGATTGGTTCCGGCATCTTCGGAAACACCGGAATGGTTCAGCAGTTCGTGGGCGACCCATTGATGGTCATGTTCCTGTGGTTCTTCTACGGCCTGGTCGCCATAGCGGGAGCGCTAACCTATTCAGAATTGGCCGCCCGAATGCCGGAAGCAGGGGGCGAATACGTCTATCTCCGAAAAACGTTTGGACCGCTATGGGGGTTCCTGTCGGGCTGGGTTTCCCTTATAGCTGGATTCTCGGCGCCCGCGGCCATTGCTGCCTTCCTGTCCGCCGATTACCTTACGGCGCTGCTCAAGGGGGCTTTTCCTGGCTATGCAATCACCGATCTCTTCGTAAACGGAAAATGGTCTGTGATGCTCATTGGATGGGAGCTTTCCATTACAGCAAAGCAGATCTATGCGATCGGACTTATCCTACTTTTTAGCGTGTTTCATGGAGTCGGCGTTAAGAAAGGCGGTTGGATTCAGAATGCGCTTACCGTGATCAAGCTGGCCATTGTCCTCCTGTTTCTGATCGCCGGTATGTTTGCCATCTTCTTTGCGGAAGGACCTGTGCATGATCCGTTCCGTTCGGACGGTATCCAATGGGGCGGCGTTGGGATCGGACTTCTGTGGGTGCTATTTGCATACAGCGGCTGGAACGGCGCATCATACCTGGCAGGAGAGATCGAAAACCCGGAACGCAATGTTCCCCGAGCGATGATGTGGGGCACGCTACTAACGGCCATACTGTATGTGGCTCTGAATCTGATGTACTATCTGGCGGTTCCATCGGATGACTTCGAAGGAAAATTCACAGTAGCTTCGATCATTTCCACGAAACTATTTGGGCCGGAGATATCGGTCTTTTTCAACGTTTGTTTCTGTTTGATACTCCTATCAACTCTGTCGGCACAGATAATGATCGGTCCCCGCGTGTACTACGCCATGGCGAAGGATGGTCTATTCTTTAAATTTGCCAGCGAAGTACACCCCAAGTTCGAAACACCTCTGTATTCAATCATAATACAGGGAGTCCTTTCGGTGATCTACATTCTTACCAACAGCTACTATGATGTGATGACCTTTATGGGCTTTTCGCTCTCCATTTTTCCATTCCTGACAGTGATTGGGCTATGGAAACTGCGCAAGAACGCTCCCGAGGCGCCCTACAAGGTTCCCTTCTTTCCGGGAACGCCATTATTCTTTCTGGCAATAAGCGTGGTAATTATGGCCACCAGCGCGTATCATGATCCCTGGAACTCCTTGAAAGCCGTGGGGGGAATCGTGGTCGGAGCGATCATTTACGCGCTCTGGCAGTACTGGCATCGTCAACGAAGGGCCTAGCCTCCCGGTGGGATACGTCGGTTTCGGCGATGCCTTTGAAGGGCGCCCCGTTATCGGCACTGGACCTCCGGTATAATGAAGCATAGCCCATGTTTCATCAATAGGCGGTGGACCGGGCCTGCCATCCGGCGTAACGCCCGGGCGCGGGCCCTTTTACGGCTTGTTAAACGTAGCCATAGGAGTGCAGCTTTTCCTTGAGAAAACCGCTGGCCTCCGGACTTTCAATCATGTCCAAATGGAATGCCGGATGGGAGCCCGGCCGCGAGATTCTACTTGCTTTTATGGTAAGAAAGGGACAGGCCTTTTGTTCCAGAATGGCAAAGCTTTCCAGATCTTCCATCTGTAGCTCTTCAGAAGAATCTAGAATCAATCTGTAGCCGCCGCTAACCGGTTCTACGGACGAAAAGGCAGCATGGACAAGCCGGGCACATCTTTTGTATTCTTCGATCTGCTCGTTCGTGAAACCTTCGAAACTGGCATCCATTCGCTTGTCCTGATCCATAACGGTCGCAAGTTTAGCAACGTCGGGCCGAAGGTAGCAAGCAAATTCCTCTGAACGGCAGTTGTTTCAGCTGGGCCGGCGGTCTTTTTCGGGGCAGGCGGTACGCAGGTATGGATTCGAAAGAAACTCCCTGGTAGCCCCATGGGAGCTCATGCCATTTATCCGGCGTCGATTTCGTGGAGCCATGAGCGGAAAAAGGATTGAAATTCTGCGCCTGGCAGTCTGATACTATCGGTTTCACGGCAGACCAGGTCTGCGACAGGAGGATCAAATGTCACAAAAAGCCAACGAAATGCTTTCCGATTATCAACAGGACGACTTTACCGTAAAGCTGCTATCCAGTCTGGATTCCATCGTTCCGGGCTCGCCCGGCTTCAAGTTCTACAACAGCTTTGAAGACGGCGTCAAAGCCTATGTTCCGGATGCAACTCCAGAAGTAATCGAAAAAGCCCGTCAGATCGCCGAGTCCGAAGAGATGATGGATGCCCTCAAAGTCATGGGCTACATTGATACCAGCGACAAAGTGATCGCCGGTTATGCAGGCATCAAGAACGTACTCAGCCTTTTCGGCGGCGGCGGAGGCGCGAAGAAGCGCACTTTCGAATCCGATCCGCAGCAAGCGCTGGATGCCGGTGTGAAGGCTCTGGCCATCGCCTACGCGGTGTACAAACTCATTCCTGGCGGAGTCTCGGAGAAAGTAAACGAATTCAAGAGTCTGGATACGGGCAAAGAAATGGCCATCTATTTTGCTTCTATTGAAGTGGCTCTTCCCTTCCTGGATAACGCTGTAGAAGGCGGCGCCGGTCTGATTCAGAAGCTAATGAAGTCGAATAGCGGAATTACAGACAAGTTCGGAAGTCTCGCTGGCGGCGGGGCTGCGCAGGCTACCGAAATGCTGAACTCGCTTTCCGGTCCCCTGGATTCCTACATTGGAGTCGCCAAGGACCATGCGGGTACCATCGCAGACAAAGTGAAGTCCTATCTGCCGGCTGCGGCCAATGTTGCCGACTCGGCCACCGGCGCTGTTGCTACCGGAGCGGATCTTCTACCTGTCTGGACTTTTCTGGGCGCCCGCCTGGTTACAGAGGTGGCTGCGAAGCGCGCAGCTGCTGGCTAAGTCAGAAGCGCTGGCAAAGCGATAGACGCGACAGACGCGATAGATCGTTTGCCAACTCCTTCTGTGTTTCCGGCGCACCAATCGGCCCCGGTAAACATTCATATCTTTGTATTGGGTCGGCCCCTGATAACGGGGCCGGCTTCGCAAAGCCCTTCCTGAATCCCCCGGGTTTGCTTTGGTTCGGAAATTCCAGATGCCAGACATTACAATGAAAGACATATTACTTCTGGTACTGGGAGTTTTCTTTGTTCTGAACGGAATCAACCACTTGATCAACACTCATGTGTACAAGAAATACGCCGCGAAGCGCGGGCTCATCCACCCTGCCTTTATGGTTCGCGCCAGCGCCATCGTATTGATCCTGGGGGGCGCTAGTTTAATCCTCAGAGAATGGATGCAATGGGGCATTGCCGCACTGGCCGTATTCCTGGTGCTTGCCTGCGTTCTGGTCCATCGGTTCTGGGAGGAGGAGGATCGGGATTCCCGACTATCGGAAGGAATGCATCTGGCCAAGAACCTGCTTATTCTCACCGAACTGGCCTACATCTACTCCAGTCTGTAAGTCTTTATCTCCTGACCGGGGCCAGCAATGGAATCGCTGCGTTCGGCTCCATACCCGCCCGGGGTTCCGGGATTGACGCCGGGGCCGGTACTTCGCAACTTAACAGTATGGATATTCAAGTAGAAGGTATGAGCTGTCAGCATTGCGTAAAGAGCGTCACCGAAGCGGTGAAATCCGTGGCCTCAGAGGCCTCCGTGGATGTAAGTCTGGACTCGGGGGTCGTGCGAATTGACGGCGCCAGCGAAGAACAGCGTCCGGCTATCCAGGATGCCATCGTGGACCAGGGTTACGAAATCGCCGCCGGCTAGGCGTTGCACCCGGAGTCGGTTCTGAAACCGACGGTTTCAGGGGATTGGAAGGCCAGAAGCAGGCTGCGAATGCTGGCTCGTCTGTGTTGTCGAGCGGCGGCGAGCCCTTGCTAATCGCCGGATTCTCGGGCCAGGCTCAGGGATATCAAGCTTTCCGGGATCTCCATGGGCGATTCGAATTCGATTCCGGCGAACACATAGGGTGTCTGTTCTATCTTGCGGACTGAAAACCAGACTGTTTTGCCTTTGAATGGAAACTCCAGGCGAATCCCCTGGCCAATCACTATGCCTGTTACCGACTGTTTGGCCTGCATGGCCGGCTGGTCCACTGGCAGCACCACACACAACCCATGCTCCGAAATATTGAAAAGATAGCCGTTGGCCTCGTCCAGTTTCACCTCAAACTGGCCCAGATCTTTCGGCGCTCGGCGTTCACTTCGGCGGTCGGCAGCATCCACAGTACGAATCTAACCTGGAGTGTAGTGATTTCAATTCATATTTGTGTGCAGACCCGGGTTCATTGTGGAGCCCGGTTTCTGGCCGCGGTTTAGTCCGGCAAAATCCGCTGGATCAGGTCCGGGATCTCTTCGGGCCGGCCTACAATGAATTCCGGATCGGTGTCCGGCTTCTGATCATAGTATCCATAGGCTGCCCAGACGGAAGCCACGCCGGCCGCTTTTGCGGCCTTGATGTCTCCGGCAGAATCGCCTACCATCACCGTTCGTTGCTTCACCGTATCCAGGGGAAGGGCCAGTCGCTCTGCGATGGTCTGCATCCCTGTTTCAATGGGCAGCGCGGAAGGCTTGCTTTCCGGCAGCGTATCGCCGCCATAGATAAGCGAAAAGAAATCGAATATGTTCAGCTTCTCCAGAAGCAGTCGTGACAGGGATTCGGGTTTATTGGTGTAGAGGGCGAGGATGTATTTTTCAGATAGAGTCTTCAGAGCTTCTTCCATGCCCGGATAGCACTTTGTATGGGCCACAATCCTCTGGCTGTATTCCAGCTGGTAGAGCTCGGCCAGCGAATCCAGGATCTGGGATTCATCCCTGGCTGATTTGGACAGAAGTTCCGGGTTCTCGAAAACCTCCGGGAAGCACTGCCGATAAAGATGTTCCATACCCCGCATTACGTGGGGAAACATGGATTGTTCTTTTTGAATGGAAAGATCTAGCCGGCTTCGCACTGCATTTGCGGAACCGGCCATATCCAACCGACTGTCTTCAATCGTACCATCCAGATCCAGAAAGATAAGACCAAGAAAGCCTTTCTCTTTCGGACTTTCAGGCATTCCCTTTATAGCCTCCGGCAGTCTTTAGCTGTTCTACGCTGCCCTGGCCGTCTCCGTGCTCGGTAACGCTTCTTTTTCCGTCCCTGGAGCCTTTGAAGGCTGTGAAGGGACGAGGATTATGGGAGCGCACTTCATGGGGAATTCCGGCCGGGACTATAAGAATATCCCCGGCCTCAATGGTTACCGGGCCGTCCTCAAAGTGAAAGGTGATAACCCCGTCCACAGCGCCACGAATTTCATCGTAATCATGGCTGTGCATGCTTCTTTCGAACCAGGGGTCACAGGTTTGCAGATCATATACTTCAAACCCGAAGCCTTCCAGCTCCCGGGAAACCGATTCCTCGGTGGGAGCCTCTTTGTGGGGCCATTTGATAACTTTTACTCCAGCAGGCATATATATCTCGCTGTTAGAAACTCTTAGAAATCGTGGGGACGGAGAGTGGACCTTTTGTTGTCCTTTGTTCTTTGAATAGCAGCGTCGATGATTTCGTACACTTTCTTGTTCAGTTCTTCCACAGCATCCGCAGACACCATGCATCCCTGAGATTTAATGTAGGCGCGGGTTTTGCTCGCCACTACCAATTGTTCTTTTTCTTCAGACATGAGGTTCTCCTTTTTCGTTTACAGGGGAGACCACTGCCGGCATCCAGTGCCGTAGCTCCCTGCGAACAGGGTTTCCTGCAGTCGGGCCGATTTCAAGAGAAATTCGAGGTCATATTAAGAGGATGAAAATCGGAATTACCGGCGGCGCCGGATACATTGCCTCCCACATTGTTCGGGACCTCCTGGAATCCGGCCATGAACTGGTACTTCTGGACAATTTCGTTACCGGAAATCCGCAAAATGTGCCCGATTCGGATTCGGTAATCCTTGTCCAGGGGGATGTAGGTTCCGAGCCGGCCCTGGATCAGTTCCTGGCCCATGAAATGGATACGGTATTCCATTTCGCTGCCCTGAAGGCGGCCGGCGAGTCCATGACCGATCCCGTAAAATACAGCGCAAACAACGTCCGGGGCACCTTTTACCTCGTGGAACGGATGGTCCGCGCCGGTGTAAACAACCTGGTGTTCAGTTCCAGCGCCGCCGTTTATGGCGCCCCGCAATACGTACCCATCGATGAAGACCATCCGAAGAGTCCCATCAACTACTACGGTTTTACGAAGCTGATTATGGAACAAAACCTGGAGTGGATGTCACAGCGCACCGATTTAAGGTATGCATCGCTCAGGTACTTTAACGCGGCTGGCTATGACATTCATGGGCGGGTGCGCGGCCTGGAAAATCAGCCGCAGAACTTGCTTCCCATCGTGATGGAAGTAGCCGCCGGAATGCGAAGTAATATGCAGCTATTCGGACGGGATTACGACACCAGGGACGGAACGTGCATCCGGGACTACATTCATACGAACGATCTATCCACGGCGCATATCCTTGCCATGGATTACCTGCGCAAAGAGAAGCAAAGCCTCACGGTGAACCTTGGGTCCGAGCAGGGGTTGACGGTGCAGGAAATTGTGGATGAAGCGCGAAAGGTTACCGGACACCCCATACCTGTAGAAGACGCTCCGCGCCGACCCGGGGATCCCGCCAGCTTGATTGCCAGCGCGACCAGGGCTCGGGAAGTCCTGGGGTGGCGGGCAAAACATTCCGACGCTACCACTTTGGTAGAGAGCATGTGGTCGGTGTACAAAGGGGCGATGCAGTAGCTACGGCCTCGAGCAAAGAAGCTTCAGGCTTTTCGGAAAATCAATGATTCTCAGGTTATAGACTGTGTCTCCATCCATAGAACAACCCGTCGATTCGAACATGGTTCAACGCCCTTTCCCCGGAGCTTCCTGCAGGAAGGCGCGCACAGGAATGCGCTTTTTTTCGACTCGGCAAATACGAACGATCATAAGCGTTTGGGTTTTGCTGATCGGGCTCCTCCACTGTTCCAGGCAGCAGGATCTGGTTCAAGAAGGGGAAGACTTCCTGGCCGTGGGCGACGTGGACCGGGCCATGGAACGATTTGAACTGGCCTCCAGGATTTCGGATTCGCCAGAAAGCCAGGCCGGGATTGGCGTGGTTCTGAGTCTGCGAAGACTGACGTCGGTTACCGGTCTAACAATGATGGAAAAATCCCTGAGTCGTAAGTTCGATTTCAAGGTTCTTGGGCGATTGTTTACTCTCTATCTTGATATGGGCCTTTCCGGTCGAGCCAGCGAATCCATTGCAGTTACCCGGATTGGTGAAGATCGCTATTTTCAGCCAGAAGTAGAAATCCTGCGAAAGACCCTGCAATGCCTGAGCGGTACCCGAAATCTCTCCGGGGACGATATTCGCGGAGTGGAAATTGAAGATGCCCTCTATGCGGATCGAAAAAGGTCCTATGCTGCCCGATGCGATGTGGCCCGCCTGATCGCATCCATAGAAAGCTATTATCCCTATCGCCTGTATCGCGGACGCGGCAACCCGGCAGACGCAGACTATGATCCCGCGTTGTACTTTCTTCTGGAAGAAGAGCAGGGGCAGGCTTTCGAAGCCGGGCAGCAGTCCTGGAAGAAGCTGCTGGGTCGCGGAGAGTTGACCCGTTGCGAACTGGCGAAGATCTACTCCATACCGCCGAAATTCCTAGACGTAGATAGGGCTAAATGCAGTCAGAAATACACCGGCTCGCTCATTCTGTTGCGCGAGAAGCCACCCAAATTAAACGAATCGGAATTCTTTCACTTTCCGGACAAATTGTTCGATGACTCGCAGTTCTATCCGGAATACACTCCGCTACCCGAGTATTACTATCCCGGCGAACCTAACCAGGATATGCCGTTGGACGACCTGCAATAAGCGGTGATCCGCGGCTTCGTGTAGTGCGGGCCGGAATGGTTCGTCAAAGTGCGTCGGGGGGCGGATTTGGCCGGTTAACGGCCCCGGGCCGCCAAATCTCCCTGGTCAATGGCCCTGCGGCGTTGAAAAGACCCGGCTAAATGTCCATTTCCTGAGTTCAGGGCTGAAATGCCGCCAATAGGGCGCGGAAACGAACCTTGACAGTAGGCGAAAAAACGGTACTCTGGCACCATGAGTGAAAAGACCCCCGCTGTTCTGGTTCTGGAAAACGGAGATTATTTCGAAGGTTATTCCTTCGGCGCTTCCCGGGAATCCCTGGGCGAAGTTTGTTTTAACACCTCCATGGCCGGTTATCAAGAAATCCTTACCGACCCATCGTACTCTGGTCAACTCGTAACACTCACCTATCCCATGATTGGAAACTACGGCGTGCATCCGGAATACAGTCAGTCCAAAAAGATTCAGGCTGAGGCTCTGATTGTCAAAAGATACGTTAAGCATCCGTCCAACCATATGTCGGAAAAAACTCTACAGGAGTACTTAATCGAGCAGGACACTCCGGCCATTGAACGAATCGATACTCGAAAACTGGTCTTAACCTTGCGAAACCAGGGGGCCATGCGCGGCGGCCTGTTTCCCGGAAAGAAATACTCCCCGGAATTACTGGAGAAAGTTAAGTCCATTCCTTCAATGCTGGGTCTGGACCTGGTATCCCGGGTCACTACCGAAAAGCCCTATGTGTACGGCGAAGAGGGGGGTAAATACAAGATCGCGGTTATGGACTTCGGCGTTAAGACCAACATACTGCGCTACTTGAACCAGAGCGGCTTTGAGGTACATGTATTTCCGGCCAGCGCGAAAATCGATGATCTCAAAGGGTTCGACGCTTATTTCCTGTCCAACGGCCCTGGCGATCCGGAGCCGGTTTCCTATGGCATCGAAACGGCTCGGGAAATCCTGGGCACCGGCAAACCGGTCTTTGGCATTTGCCTGGGCCATCAGATCATAGGATTGGCCCGAGGATGGAAAACCTACAAGCTTAAGTTTGGTCATCGCGGCGGTAATCAGCCGGTAAAGGAAATGAAGAGTGGCAAAGTAGAGATCACCGCGCAGAATCATGGCTTTGCCGTAGAAGCCAACGAAAGCGAAAAGAATCTGAACATTTCGCATCTGAACTTGAACGATAAGACCATCGAAGGTTTCTACAACGATGACTCCCATTTGATCACCGTGCAGCACCACCCGGAAGCAAGCCCCGGTCCCAATGACTCGGCGCATATGTTCTCGGATTTCTTTGCACTGGTGGACAAATACTACCAGACCCATGAGCGAGCCAGCTAAGAGCTCCTGGTTGGCCATGTCGCCCATGGCCGGCGTTTCTGACAGCCCCGGACGAATCATGAGTCGTCGCTACGGGGCTCATTTCAGTTTCACCGAGTTTGGTAGCGCGGATTTCATAGCGCAAAAGCATCCCGATACGCTCAAGCTCTATCACTTCACCGAAGAAGAAAGGCCCATTGTATTTCAGATATTTGGAAGCAATCCGGAAAGCATTCGCCAGGCGGTGCGAACCCTCCGGCCTCTGGAGCCTGACCGTTTTGATCTCAATATGGGTTGCTCGGTAAACCGTGTGGCCATGAAAGGAGCCGGGGCAGGGCTTCTTCGGAACCCGGAGCGGGCCGGCGAATTGATCCATATTATGCGTCAGGAAAGCCAGCTGCCGGTGAGCGCCAAGATTCGTATCGGATGGGATGAATCCAGTCTGAACTTCCTAGAAGTGGGCCGGGTCCTGGAGGAAAGCGGCGCCTGTGCTGTATCCGTTCACGGTCGAACGGCTTCGCAGGGCTACAAGGGTACAGCCAACCATGAGCCCGCCGGGCTTCTGGCGGCGGAGTTATCCATTCCGGTCTTTGGCAACGGAGATATTCAGAGCTACGAACAGGCACGGGCATTCAGAAAGGAATGGAATCTGGCCGGAGTACTCATTGGTCGGGCCAGTATTGGTAACCCTTTTGTGTTTTCCAGCGTCGGCCCCGCAGGCATCCGCCACAAGATTGAGGCGGCCCGAACTCACCTTGAATTGAGCCTGAGCTTTCATGGCATCCAGGGTCTGTTCATATTCAGAAAACATCTGAGCCGCTATCTTGATTTTCTTGCCCCGGAAACCAGGCGTTTCTACCTTACCGAACGGGATCCGGAAAAACTGCATCGGGCCCTGGAAGAGCTGGCATTGCTACCGCCGGGCATTGATTCGGGGCAGCCGCCAATAGCTGAATCCATGCCGGGCCTGGATTTAGAGTTAGCTCCAGAGGAAGGCCAGGTAATCTCAGAGGTTCATCGGGATACTTGCCAGGATCGGCTCTGGGCCGACGATTGGAGTTTGACTGCCGGCGCGAGCGGCGGCGCTTCCGCAGTAGAATGAAGTCAAAGCGAGAAAGCAATTATTAAAGTGAGAATGCGATTATGAAATCCAGAATAGTAGAACTGACAATACTGCTTTGCGCCATTTCGGTCCCGCTGGGGGCCGAAGGCCCCGCCAGTCGGGAACGGGCTCCGGGAGAGACGATAAACGGCATAAGGCTCATTGTGGGCGATGAACCCATTACAGATCTGGACATTGCTCAGATGGAAAAGAACATCCAGTATCTGAGGCAGAATCTGCGCATTTCAAAAAGGGAAGCTGCCGTTGAGGAGCTTATCGAGCGAGCCATCATCGAACGCGTAGCGCGCCGGGAATCCATCATTGTAAGCGATGCCAGGATTCAGACGGAAATCAACAATCAGATGCGAGCCCGTTCCATCGAAACCGAAGCCGAATTTCAAGAGATCATCAAGAAAGAAACGGGTATGCCTTTTGAGGTCTGGAAGGATACAATGCGCATTAGTCTCATCCGTCAGCAAATACTTCAGATCATGGTATCGGTGCCTCAGCCTTCCGCCAAAGAAGTGGAAGACTTCTATCGAAAGAATCAAAGACGGATAGGCATGGAGTTTTTGTACCGCGAAATCGTATTTCCATTTACGCCGAACATTGCTCAGGAACGGGTGATTTCGCAAAAGGCGAAGCAAATTCATCAACAGTTGTCCGGTAATCCGTCCAGTTTTCCCAACGTGGCGCGCACCCTGCCGGAGAATGTTTCTCCGTATAAGTTCGCCGGCGGTTTACGGAACTGGGAAGAGATCCAGGCTATTGCCGAGGAAGACCGTATTCTGGCCGGTGTGCTGTACAATATGCAACCAGGACAGTTGTCGCAAATATTCAGGGATCAGGCCGGTCGCTATAGAATTGTGTATCTTCAGGCCAAAAGACCCATTCCCCTGGACGAAGTTCGGGCATTGATTGAGCGCCGACTCTACATGGACCAGGCGGATAAGGCCTTCGACGAATGGATGAAAAAGCAAAAAGAAGATCTCACTATCCAGAGACTGTAACATGACTGTTCGCCTGAGCGGCTTTTATATTCATCTGCCAGAGAACCTCCCGGAGACTGCGGAGCATGCATTCGAAAGAAGCATGGAGAATTTGTCATCATTTCTGGACTTACTTCATCGAATGTCCGCCGAATCAGGGTCTGCCTTGATTCTGAACAACCCCACGATAATCGTTCGACAGACCGCTTCCATTTCTTCGGAGGTTATCCAACGATATTCCTCCGAAGCCAGCTCAGAACCGGCGCCGAGCAATTCGTCCAGAGCCGATGCGGCCACTGTAGGGCTTACGATCCGCTTTCAGGAGATGCCGGAGCATCCCTATTACGCTCTGCGGTCGCTACTCCATAGACCGAATCTTTCCCCGGAAGATGTGGAAGCCCGGATGGAAACCTTTGCTTTCTTTGACGGGCTTTTTCCCCTTCTGGATCTTAACGTTAGTAAGGATCTGCTTGAGCGTCACATTGAATTCCTGAGCAGCTATACCTATGGCGAAAACGTTCCCATCGGAATGGCAGCGGATTTCGTTTCAGCGGAATTCTTTGAACTGGACAAGCAGCCGGACACGGACCTTCGCAGCTTTGCATTCAAGAACTTCCATGAACTTGATGGGGAAGTTGCCTTCTACCAGCCGGATCTTCGCCTCTACCGACTGGACTTCTCGGCAAGGGATTATCGTTCCATAGAGCTCTGTCGTTCCGTAGGCGAGGCGTTGGAAAGCGAATCCTCCGAAGCGAACCAGGTAAGCCTGGATGCCATTTATGAACTGATTCAAAGACGCCCTGAATCGATTCGTATCGCGCCGTCCTACATTGAACTGGAGCTCAACGGGCAATCGCCGGTAAAAGACCGATTACTTCTGGAATCAACAGGCCAGACGCTTTCTAATACAAATAGAGCAAGTTTCCTTTCTCAGTTGGACCGTTTCTTGCCAGGAGACGTTACTGTTTGTCTGGGCGGCCTGGGCGATTCCGGGGCGGATCCCGGGGCTCCGGAGTTCAGTCTGCAGCTTCTAGAAAAGGAAGCCGTAAAGCAGGTCTATGTAGAAACCTACGGGTACAATCTTGCGGACTGGATTGAGTATTTGAAGTCCAATGCAAAAAGGGCGGGTTCGCTAAATACGTCCAGTAGACTGGTTTTGATTGTACGGCTTTGCAGCTTGAGGGCGGATCGCTATGAGCATTTCTATTCAGGCGGGGATTTGAAGTCCGTAATTGCCGGACTGGATCAGTGTATTCAACATCTCAGCGGTTCCGAAGAGCCCATGCTTGCGGTTTACGTAGAGATGCAGAAGATTCGGGAAGTGGAGGACGAAATCCATGACTTTTTCCAGAAGTACGATCCCACTCCGGTGAAACCCATTCTCAGAAAGCAAAACACCTATGCCGGCGTTCTGGAAGACCGAAAAATCGCCGATCTGAGTCCGCCGGTTCGCGGCTTCTGCTGGCATCTGGCCAGGGATCTATACATAAATGCTGAAGGGAAGGTTCCCGTATGCCGGCAGGATCCCAATGCTCGAAACCAGTCCATGGAAATCCAGGATTTGAAATCGGCCTTCCAGGGTTTATCGGCAGACTACACAAAGTCTATGCAGGGCCGTCATGATTCCGTGAATGCTCCCTGTTTGAAATGTGATGAGTGGTATTTATTTCAGGGCTGAGCCTTATTGAATCGCCCTATCTGTCGATATAAACTATTAAGTCAGATCCGCTTCTTCACAGAAGATTCGTGGGCGGCCTCAGGAAGACCCGAGGTGCGGTACATTCCTGAGCCTTCAGGCTATGGCTCTTCGCGCCGGTGTTGCGACGGTGGATGATGCAAGACAGGTAAGTAAGTCTGCAACATCCCGGATGTATGATCCGGTTCTGACAGGAAGCTATCGATAATGAATGCGCATGAAACAGTTTGTCTGGTGCAGGCCCGTTCGGGTTCGTTTCGGTTGCCTGGCAAGGTGTTCAGAACATTGCCGGCCACTGGACCTGGACTGTCGATTCTGGAGCATTGCATCCGTCGTCTGGAAAAGGCGGACGTCGGGCCCGTTTATGCCTTGATTCCCCACAATGATGAACCCATGCAGGAATTTCTGGAAAAACATTCCATTTCTTTCATTGCCGGACCGCTGGACGATGTTCGTGCTCGCTTTGATCTGGCCGGTCGGGTAACCGGGGCCCGATATCTGGTTCGCGCCACTGCGGATAATCCCTGCGTGGACCCGGACTTTGTCCGTAGAAGCGTGGAAAGAATCAAGCAAACGGGCGCCGATCTGTTTGCCTTTGGCGGCTTGCCGCTGGGATGTGCTGTTGAAGTGTTTACCGCCCGGAGTCTTGAATGCCGACATGGTCCGGAAAAAGAAGACCCTCCGGAATATCGGGAGCATGTTAGTCTACATATCAAGCATCATCCCGAGCACTATCGTGTTATCGTAGAGAATGCCGGTCTGCCGGATAGGGCCGCGGCCATGCGACTTACAGTGGACGAAGATTCGGATTACACTGTGGTCCAGCAGGTTTTTGAACTCCTGGGCCCGGATTTCACCATGGATGATCTCCTGGAGTTGCAGGGCCAGAAACCGGAACTATTCCAAATCAATGCCAGTGTACAACAGAGAAAATTTCCGGCGCATTTATTTGCTAAGCGGCATAGCGCCTGAAATCTATGGCACGGGGCATGCGCGCCGAGCGCCCATAATCCGCGAGATACTATCGCATTGCGATTTGCGTCTTGTACCCATCACTGATCCTCCGGACCAGTTCTGGAACGGCCAGGGAAAGTCCTTCCTGTCGGAAATCGCTCATTCTGTATCGCCCGCTTTAGTAGTTCTGGATGCCCGGGACCTGGATCCATCCCCGCTGTTGCAGTATTGCTCTGTTCTTGCTGTGGACAATCAGAGCCGGCACAGAAAGAAACTGGCCTTGCGTTCATCAGATTCTAGCTCATCCCCTGCCCATTCATCGGGAGCGGATGCCTATTCCTCCGCAACGGGCTGGCCGGAAATCTTCGGCGGCGGTTCGCTTAGAAAGAAATCACTCTACCTTGCCAATGACGGTTTTCCCATCATTTACTACGATACCTTGCTTCCCGGATGCAATCTGAAAACCTCTGTTCGCAGGTATCTGGGCCCTCCGACGCAGCCCGGTCTCCAAAGAAGTAGCGCCGGCAAGAGCCCTATGCGCAATAGCCCTCCGCGGAAGAAGGGGCTTGTCTTCTATGCGGGAAGCGCCGGATTCATTGCCGATTCGAGACTAAATACGCTGGATCGGGTATTTTACCAGGTGTTCGGAGATTCCTATATGCGTATTGGCGGAAGTGAACCGTCCGTCGCCATCCACCATCGGGCCCGACTGGATGGGGCCGCCTACGGAGCCCTCCTGGAAGAGGCCGAATTCTTCCTGGGTTACTATGGCCTGAGTCTCTATCAGGCGGCGGCCGCCGGATGCGCCGTCTGGGGTTTGATGCCCGGGCATGCTTATCACGATGATCTGATCTGTAAGTGGTCCATCCAGGGAGGCGGACCGGTCTTGCATGCAGGCCCCGAACTGGATTTGCCGCTGAACCCCGGCAGGACCAGTCTGTCTCGGGGGGCAGCACCGAGGGGGGCCTCCCCGGAAGGAGCCAGTACGACCAATATCCTTCGGGCCACCGAAAGCGAGATCAAAGCGCTGAAGCAGCTCGGATCGGGCTGGAAAGAGACCGGCGATTCTGCATTCGACGGCGCCTTTGCCTTTCGCGCCGCTCTGCGGGCTCTGAAACGGGCCTTGCCAGCTCGAAAGCCAGGACAATGAACCACTGAGCCTGCCAGGGTTCGTATTGTCAAAATAGGGCCCGGTGGCAATGTGACTTCCGTAGATGGATCAGCACGAAAAAACGGAAAGCCCATTACTCCGGACTCTATCCTTCGGCGTACTCTTCCTCGCCGGATTGCTCTCCTTGTGGCAACGAGCCGACCACAGACCTCCGGAAGAGGAAGTGGAGCGATTTCGTAGCAATCAGATGAGCTTTTTCATGAAGCTGCAGGTGAGTTATGCAGTGCTGCCCGAGCTGGCCAGCGATTACGGCCAGGATCCTACCGAGGCCCGCAATAGCGCAGTAGAGTCCATACAGCAGGTTTGCGATTCCAGCATGGCCGCTTCTGCATCCGATCAGGTGCAATGCGCGGTGCTCCTTGCGTATCTGCAGGCGGATTTTGAAAAGTATACCACTCGCACCGGGCCGCTTCAGGACGAATTTGAAACTCTGTATATTAATGGGAAGCCCCTGCAAGCAGAAGCCGGTCTTTTCAAAACCCCGGTGGGCGATCTGGTACGGCTGAAGCAGTACCGACTTCTGGGCAAAGAAGAACGGGCCAGCGAACTCCATCAAAAACTCAAAGAGCAGGCGTCCCGCTCTTACGGTCTGCAGGTATTTTTCGTTATCACATTTCTGGCTGTACTGGTCATTGGCTTCTCTTTCGCTGTGGCCGCAATTCGTAAGAAGCCGGTGCAGCAATTCGGTATCGCTTTATTGAGCGTGCCCGCCGGGCATTTTCGCGTTTTTCTGGAAGCAACCATACTGACCTTTTTTGGCATTGCTGCTCTGCTACCTCTTCTAGGCGGTTTGATTCCCGAATCCATGCGAATGTACGGTATTGTAGGTCTGCATTTTCTTCTTCTGGTCGGAGTACTTGTTTACGTGGCTCGGCAGAGTTCCGTGGAAACCTTGCAGAAGGTCTTTGGCGACTGGCACTATAGACCCGGCCACCAGTTGTTAATCGGCTTTCTGGGCTGGTGCGCCATTGTGCCGGTGGGACTCATGTCGGCCATGGTACTGATTCAACAGGCGGCCTCCGATCCCGTGGAGCAGGCCCATCCGATCGCATTTGTACTGCAGGATCACTTCCTGGCGGCCTTTATTCTCGCGGTTGTACTGGCTCCGCTTATGGAGGAGATAGTGTTTCGCGGCTTCCTTTACGGTTATCTTCGCAGCCGGTTTTCCATACTGGCGGCGGCGCCGCTTACCGGGCTGGTTTTTGCCATCCTGCATCCGCAGGGAGTGGCGGCCATGCCCTACCTGTTCATGCTGGGAACCGGGCTTTGCCTTCTGCGGGAATATAACCGAAGCCTGGTGCCGGCCATTTTCGCGCATATGGTTACCAACGGTCTGGTGATGGTAATATCGTACTCGATGATGGCTTCCTGATTCCCCGGGTTCTGCCCCCGTAGCGCAGTCATGGAACCGCGCCAAGAGATCAGAAATCCCGCCAGGAGATCAGGAACCGCGCCAGGAGATCAGGAATCGCCGAAGGCCCGTTTCTCTTTGCCCCAAACAGGCACGAAAAGTAGCCTGAGTTGCTCTATATCCACCCGCTCCAGCTTTAGATGCCATCGTTCGCCCAGAAAGGCCGGCCGCGATAGCTTCTTGATGTAGACGGAGAACGGATCGGGAAGCACAAGTTCGGTATCGTTCGTAAGATGCCGGGCCTCTACGATTCCTTCTACCGGACACTCTTCGATTTCCAGAAACACACGGTCCGGTCTGAAGCCGGTGAGAAAACCGGTGAAGTCTTCTTTGCCCGTGCTTTCGATGTACCGCACCAGTTTCAGCTTCCAGACATCGCGCTCAGCATCCATTGCTCTGCGTTCCTGGTCGCTGGTATGGGTTCCCATAAGCTCCACTTCCTCTTCCGAGTAGGGCTGTTTCTTTCGTTTGAGCGCCGCTTTCAACGAGCGGTGTACCACCAGGTCCGGATACCTACGGATGGGCGAAGTGAAATGTGCATAGTCGTCGAAGCCAAGACCCCAGTGACCCGCCGGTTCCGGTCGATAGGCGGCCTGCATGAAAGAACGTAACAATAGCATGTTGAAGATCCTGGATTCCAGAGGGCCCTTCTTGTCCACCGCCTGCAGCGCTTTCTGCACGTCCTTTTGATCGGTGGTCTTCAGCTTGTACGGAATCTTGTAGATATCGAAGAAAGCGTTCAGCGTTTCCAGCTTCTCTTCATTCATGGGTTCATGTACCCGGTACAGAGTGTTGGCCTTCTTCTTACGTAGAAAGGAGGCTACGGCAATATTAGCCGACAGCATGCATTCCTCGATGAGCATGCTGGATCTTAGCCTGGGTTTCATCTGAATCTCGGTAACCTGATCGTCTTCGCCGAATACAAACTTGGGTTCCGGAATGGTAAGATCGATGCGGCCGCTCTTCATTCGCTGCTTTCGCTGGTGTTCGGTAAGCTTCCATAGATCCGGAAGGATTGGATCTTTTTTTCCCTCCAGGAGCTCTTCAGCCTGAGTGTAGGTATATCGCCTGTCTACCTTGATAATGGAAGTAAAGAATTCGGATTTTAGAATGGTACCCCTGGAAGGATCGATTTCCATTGCCGCCGTAAAGGCCAGTCGGTTCTTGCCTGCCACCAGGGAACAAAGTTCTTCGGACAGCGAAGGAGGCAACATGGGCACTACTCGATTCGCCAGGTAATAGGATGTGGCCCGCGCCTGCGCTTCCTCATCCAGGGGCGAACCTTTTTCCACGAAGTGAGAAACGTCGGCGATGTGGACATAAAGTTTGTAGGGTTTTCCTCTGCCTTTGGGCGCCTCCAGGCTGAGCGCGTCATCGAAATCCTTGGAGTCTGCGCCATCAATGGTGATTGTATAGAGATCCCTGAGGTCCTTTCGTTGGTTCCAGTCGCCTACCGTGGATGGCTCCAGTTCCTGGCCTTCCATGGGTACCGGCAATTCCGGATACACCGGATCCAGATCATATTTTAGAAGGATTCGCTGAAAATCGATGTCAAAGTCGGTATCATCTTCGAAGCGAACAAATCGGGCGTCAAAAAAATACGCATTCTGATGCTTTACGCTTTTTCCGGATAGCTCGACTACCACTACACGGTCGGGCTTGAAGCGTACTTTTGTATCGTTGGCGATTCCGCGAACCGGGAAGCAGGCGCCGGGTTGTCCCTGGGTGTCCAGTAGCACTCCCGGAACTATGTCTTTTACCGGTTTCGAAAGGATCTTCATTCGGTAGAACTTACGATCCCGGTGCACGACCTGGGTCACTTCTGCCTCGAATCGGGCGCGTTTGCGATCCAGCAGGTTGAGCTTAACTCGATCCCCTGGCAAGGCATGACCGCTGAGCGCGGGAGGAATGAACAGATCCCGCGCTTCCGGCTCGGCGCCGTAAGGCATTCCAAAGTACAATCCGCTGGGGCTGAAAGATATCTTCGCCTCCAGGCCAAAGGGCTTCTTTACAATGTACGATGAGCCGGCCTTTCGCAACAGTCCCAGTAGTTCAAGATCCGCCAGTACAATGGCCGGATCCTCTTCGAAGTGCATCCCGGTTGTTCGGTGAGACTTTCGCTTTCCCTTGTCCCGGGATTTTTGTTTTTTGTTCTTCTCTGCCGCGGAGTTCAGTTCCTTGAGCAGCTGCTTCAAATTAATTTTTTGTCCAGGTCGCTTCTTCAAGAAGTCCAGAATCCTGGCTGTGGATGTTTCGGTATTTCTCATATAAATTCTCAAATGCTAGGGTTAGACTTTCCAATGCTACGGCTAGGTTACGTTTTGGAATGTGCTTCATTGGACCGGTCTTTCCGTGCTATTGCCAGGGTTTAGTTGGGAAATAGCGGTTTGGCGGGAAAAAAGCCGGCGCAAGGCGAATCAGTTTCCGGGTTTGTGGTGAAACCCTTCCGGATATTTTGCTGTGGCCGGATCGCTACGAACGTACACCGGAATCAGCGATTCGTAGTGTCCTGGTCCAGGCTGAGCCCTTTCCAGTAATCGGAAAAAGGAATGGGGCTCCGGTTGGGGCAAAGGTAGCACCTCCCGCGGTTCTGGCAACCTTTCTTTCAGCAGGGCCCATTCATCGCAATAGATGCGGTCGCCGGGCGCTACGGCGGCTAACACTTCTTCTGGTCTTAAGTCCTGCAGCTGTTGCTGTCGGGTATGGTACACCGATTCGGGGCCGCCCACTGCCAGGGAATAAAAACGATTCTGTTTCCCATCCAGGCTTACCATGAACGGACTGAATTCCGAATCGCGGGCAGGCGCTTTCAACGGTTCGGGGCCCGGGGACAGCAAAGGTTCGGCATAAAGCTGTAGCGAATAGATCGATGCCACCGGGATTTTCCACAGCATGGCCAGGTTGCGGGCGGTGGATACTCCGATCCGGGTCCCCGTAAAGGAGCCGGGGCCCACGGTAACCAGAATTGCATCGGGTTTTTTTACTCCACGTTTTCTGAGCAATTCCTTTATCACCGGAACCAGGTCAATGGATGATCGATTCTTCCCCGGTTGTACGCGCGAGTCAAAATCGGCGCCAGAGCCCAGAGCAACGCACAGGTAGGCGCTGCAGGTGTCTATACAGAGCCAGCACAGATCCGCTACGTTTGGCACAGAAACAGTCTGGTCCGCAAAGGATGCCCGATGAATGCTATCGCTCATGCATGCACCTCGAACTGGCGAATTTCCTGCACTCGCAGGTTTCGCCGTCGCTCATCGACGATCTCCAGGGTAATGCGAAAAAAGGGAAGAGCCGAGTGAATGGTTCCCAGGTTGGTCCACCACTCGATGGCATGTAGCGCAAAATGCTCCCCGGGGGATTCCCATATCTCTGAAAACTCCAGTTCCATCATCGCGCTACTTCCCAGTCTGTACAGATCAAAGTGATTTAGTTCGCCGCGGAGTCCCGTGTAATGGTTGTGTAGATTGAAGGTGGGGCTGTTCACCACGTCTTCAATGCCCAGAGCATGGGCGGCTGCGGCCACGAAAGTAGTCTTTCCCGCCCCCAGATCGCCCTCCATAAGCCAGACCGCGCCACGGCTGCAATTCGCCAGGCAATACTCCACAAGAGCGGTGCACCGGTTCTGCACATCCTCCAGCGAAAGATTAGTCTCTTCGACGGGCCCGTCTGAAAGTTTTTCGATCATTTCTCCTCGGTTGTGGTCGGCTTCGGGGGCGGTTTGGCTGGCTGCCGGACTCTTCCTGGTAGATTTCCTCTTCCCGTCGGCGCCGTTTCCTTTTCTGACGTCGGCTTTCGCGAACCGGCGGCGGGCCAAAGAATGGCGAAACAATCGCTTCTGCACAGACATAGGAAAGCATCAGGACAAACATGCAGAAAACGGTTAATCGGCTCATCTCCCCTGGCCCCGGCTGACCTGTAAGAAAGACCAGACCCGGACGTACGCTTTCCAGCAGGGAACCGAAAAACAGGAAGGCGACAGCGCTAAAGAAAACGAATACAGCTGTAAAGGCTACTGACCGCACCGACGTAGATTGCCCTGGCGGGGTTGGCTGTCCACGAATTGTCGTTTACGATAGCCACGGGTGCTTTGCACTCAGTGACATGCAAGCCTTCCTGTCCGGCGGTCCGGTGATGTATGTACTTCTGGTCCTTTCTGTTGTGGCCGTTTCTTTGATACTGTATGCCGTCCGCGCATTGCGAACCATGCGTACCGAACCGGGTATGTGGCTGGATGACGCTTTCGGATTTCTGGAAAGGTTAAAGCAAATGGAGGAGCAGGATTCCTCCGCATTGGCTATCCAGGCCATTGAAAGAGCCTGCTTCAGAGTCCATAGCGCCATCCTGTGGCTGTCCCGGCTGGCGGGGATGGCTACCTTGCTCGGCCTTCTGGGAACCGTGCTGGGAATTAGCGAGGCCTTTGCCGATATGCAGAGGCAGGGGCAGGCCGGACCGGAAGTTTTCGCGGCGGGTATTTATCAGGCCCTTCATACTACCATCGCCGGTTTGATTCTGGCGCTTCCGTTCCTTCTGGCCCATCATCTCCTGAAGGATTCTCTGGCGGTGCGGCAACTGGACCTTCTCATGGGGTTACAGCAAAAGAAATGAACCCGTTTTCCAATACTCGAAAGGAAGAATCCAGCGAGCTACCCCTGGCGCCGTTTCTGGACATAATATTCATTCTATTGATTTTCGTTCTGGTTTCCACAAGTATGGTCACCGAGTACGTCTTGCCGGTGGATTTGCCGGACTCCTCCTCTACCGGCGTATCCTCAACAGATCTGACCCTGGATATCTATCTAAAGGAGAGTTCCGTTCAAATTCCCGATCTGGAAATCGAGACCGAGATTTCAATGCTTCGGGAGTCCCTTAAAGAACAGTGTGAAGCCAATCCGATCTTCAAAGTCAGGGCCTCCGCGGACTTGCCGTTGCAAAGCTTTGTTAGCCTTACCGATGAGCTGCAGGGTTGCGGTAGTATGCAGCTCGTGGTCGAACGCCGACGGTAGGCGGCCACGGGTAGGTCCGAAGCGCGACAAAAGACTGGACAGTAACCATTTTATGGTCTGCAATAGTGGTCCGGGCCGTTGTTGTTCTGTTAGGAGCGCTCTGAGTCGAGACAGTACCTATGTATCTGTCCTGGGGCCGGGCCCGCTTTCGGAGTACATGGATGAAATGGCTTACTTCAATAATTCTGGCGCTGGTCGTTTCGATTCCGGTTTCTCTGGAAGCGCAGTTCGTATGCGAAGGCACGGCCTGTGCCGCTCTACCGCTGAATCAGGCTCAGCTGGATAGAATCTACAACGACATTCAATTTCAGTACTTCGACCAGGTTTTTGAAGATATGGCGGAGGCCGCCGCTCTGGCCAGTCTAAGCGGCGCTCCCATGGGCGATATCAATCTGGACAGCTTTACTTTTGGACTGAGCGCCGCCGTTAGTTATCGGGCCCTGGAAGAAGTGGATGTCCGCGTTGCGGAAGTGGGGACGGTAGAGAATTTGCCATCCACCGGAGTGGCGGCCCAGCCCAGGGTCTATCTGGGGATGAACCTGGGGGAGGTGATGGGAGGAACCCATCTCGTCACAAAAACGCCGCCCTGGTATTCTTTGTCCAGGTTTGATCTTTACATAAGCTATGTAACCTTCGACATGGACCAGCCTTCCGGCACGGCCCGGTCCGATTCTGAAGACTGGAACGTGAATGCCCGAAGTAAAGGCCTCGAGTTGCGATACCACCTGGCCGATCGCCGTGAGCTTACCGGTCCCATGATGCAATTCCTGGGCGTTTCGCTGGGGCTGGGTTACAACCGCTTTGAACAGGATATTCGATACTCCAAACAGAATACGGGCACGCGCATTTCCCTGGCCAGCGGCGAAGCCGTGCGATGGGATGCCAACGATACCATTCAGTATCGCTCTTTTATCGAATCCTATCCTCTGGATATTCGCACCGGCGTGCAGTTCTTTCATTTCTTGAATCTTACCGTAGGGGCCGGTTCGGCCTGGACCAAAGGTCATGCGGACTTCACAGCCTCCAGGGCTGGCCCGGCCTATCTAGAATCGGACATTGCCGCTCTGCTCGGGATCACCATTCCGCCCTCCAGTCTGATACTCAATGTTACCGGAAGCGGCGCGCCCCCCGCTCGGTTCTCCTATGGTCTTGTAGGCGTGGAGCTTAACTTCTATTTCTGGAAGCTTTATGTGGAAGCCCGGGGGAACGAAAACGTTTATTCGGCCAACGTAGGTTTGCGCGCCGTTTTTTAGCTTCTTTAACGTCGTTCTATCCAACGCATGAGTATTCGAACCCGAGTGTTTTGCGCTGGAGTATTTCATGCCGGAGCCATCCACCGGACGGTCTCTATGCCTGGTGTTATTCGTTTCGTGATAGGCGCCGACAGTGGAAAGTGGTATCTCCCGATCGAATGACCGTAGCTTATGTTCATTACCAATTCGCCGAGGGCCCTCACGGAAAAACTGAATGAAAAAGAAGTCTGTAGCAAAGAAATCCAGGTCCGCTAGAAATCCTGGTAAGTCTTCCGCCGGAGGCGGACGTTCCGGAACAAAAACCGGGAAGGGCATTCTGGTTACCGGAGCGCTGGGCTTCATAGGTTCCAACGTGGCTCTGGCGCTGGCAAAAAAAGGTCGAGTTATCGGTCTGGATATGATAAACCCGAACGAACTTGGGCCGGACCATCCTTTACAGAAGAGGTTTAATCAGCTCAAACGCGCCGGAATAGAATACATCCAGGGCGAGCTTACCGATTCTGGCCTGCCCCAACGATTGGAAAGCGTGTTGGCGAACTGCCATGCCCTTGTCCATACAGCGGCGCCGGTAAAAGAGAAGGGACCCCTGGAGCAATTTCGGGCCGTAAATGTGGAGGCCACCTTGCGACTTGCCCAAACGGCCAGAAATCAAGGCGTAAAGCGATGGGTGCAGCTTTCCAGCGTTATGGTGTATGGTTTTAACTATCCTCCTCACGTCAGCGAGGAAGGCCCCTTGCGAGGGGATGACAATCCCTATTGTATTACAAAGATCGAAAGCGAGCATGCTCTTCTCGGGCTGAGCGATGTCCGCTCCATGGATGTCGTGATATTACGACCTGGAGACGTTTACGGGCCGGCCAGTGTCCCCTGGGTAGTGCGGCCGCTGGAGATGATGCGAAAGAAGCAATTCCTCCTGCTGGACGGAGGAAGATATACGATTAACCATGTGCACATCAGCCATATTGTCCAGGCGATAGAGCTTGCGTTGAAGAGTTCCGGCGGTCAGATATTCAATGTGACTGACGGAATAAGCAGTACATGCGGCGAATACTTCGGGGCTCTCGCGGCCATGGCCGGGTACGCGCCGCCGCCTTCCATTCCTTCCTGGGCCGCTCGCATGGGCGCGTTGATTATGGAAGGCGGTAGCGCCCTTATCGGGCGAGAAGCTCAACTGAACCGCGAGGCTCTGAAATTTGTAATGCGTCCGCATCCGGTGAGTTCCCGCAAGGCCACGGAACTTCTGGGCTACCGACCAAAGGTTTCGCTAACGGAAGGCCTGGAGGAAATCCGTTCCTGGCTGCACGAGGAAAGGCCGGATTTACTGGCCCCCGGCCTGACGAAATAGAGTCCCGGTGGTTCGGGAAATCCCGCCGGGTTGGACGGCTCGTTCGGCTACCAGATCGTCCGTTCTCTGTGTGAAGGCGGCAACAGGTCGCCGCCTCAATTTCCGATTTAGAGCCAGGCGGGCCATAGAAGCCATAGGGACCAGGATCGGGAAAATACTTGAGGCTAAAGATAGGGCTCCAGGGCTTCGGCGAACTTGCGATAACCTTCTTTGTTGAAGTGCACCTGATCCACCTTTCCTTTGTCTTCCAGAAAGAGTTGATACTTCTTGTCCAGCACCGGCTTCTTTTCGTCGGCCAGGTGCGGCCATAGATCAATGTACTCTACGAATCGCTTTCGCTGCACAAGTTGCTGGAAGCCCAGGTTCAAATGGCCCGCTATGCTGGAGACTTTCCAGCTAACCACTGGCGGAATACTGACGAGCAGTACCTTCGTTCCCGGCAACTTCTTGTGGATTCGGTCCAGAATCATTTCGGTGTTTCGAAGGATTGTGGTAATGCACCGCCCTCCCAACAGATCGTTTCCGCCGATGGCCAGAATCACAACCTTCGGGCGATGCTTGATTACAAGCTCATCCAGAGCGGCCATAAACACCACGGTGGTCTCTCCAGGAATGGCACGATTGGTTATTTTGTGATCGGGCAAATACTCATTTAGAAGCTCCGGCGTGAAGAGCGCTGCGGTGGACTCGCCGGCCAGAATGATCGGGGAGGAGGCACCGCGGTTGTTTAGTTCGTTGATCCAGAGAAGTCGACGGGCATGGTACTTTTCGTTCTTCTCCTGCTCTACGGGCCCATGAGTGCATTCGAATTCATCGTCGAAGTAGTTTGTGCCGTAAGCCGGCTCCATTACGGTGCCGGAAGCGCACTGCGCCAGTAGAATGAGGGAAAAAGGAATCAGTAATCCCAGTCGCTTCATGGTTCTATAGCGATGACTACCTGTAGAAAGGCAACCTTTTATGGACGAATTCTTGAACACCTGCGCATAATTAGCGCGGTATTCTGATTGCGAACTTTATGGCTGTCTCTGTGGCCTCTCAAGACACGGCAAACCAGGCCAATACCAGAAACCACCGAACGCTACAGGACAACCGGGCCTACCCGGAAGGGGGTGGCCGGTAAATGAAGGCCGGGTCCCGGTCTTTGCCGGGCTAGCTCTGGATTACCGATTCCTGGCTGTCCTGGTCCCGGAAAATCTTTTTGCGCTTCTGTTTGCGACGCTTCTCGCGTTCGGATCGTCGCAAATGCAAAGCGGCCTGCTTCTGCTTGGGCGAAGATTTGAGAAACTCGCGGACTTTTTTGATTGTGCCGGAGACTCGACCCTTGCGGCGCTTGTTTCCGTAGCGATTGAGCCATTCGTGGACTTCAGGAAATATCTCTTCGGGAGCTTCTTCGCCGAGTACCAGTCCAATGTGGCAGTAATCGGAGGAGTAATCCTCGCGACTGAGGATAATGATATCCTTGTGCTTCGAGGAATTTAATCGGTAGGAGTGGATAACCGTTCGTGGCGGCGCCACAAGATCGCCTTCGCCGGCAATGTACAGCGTAGGAATCTTGATATTGGAGAACCCGGTACGGTAACTGTAAGATCCATCCTCCGTGGTTTCCGTCCCTTTCTGAATCCATTCCAGCATCTGGGCCGAAACCCCCGGATTTATGTTTTCGATGGCATTGTTCAGGAGCTTTCGTATAGTCTGACTGGATACATTTTCCGGAGAATAGATGAAGCGTTCCACCGGAGTCGTAACGCGCCCGCTCACAGGGGCGATTACATTGGCGCCCAGCTTCAAATCCAGCGCGCCTTGAAGCCAGGGATACTTTGCCAGTGTGCTCCAGAAGCGACCGTTTACATGATCCAATCGACCCGGACTGCCAATAGAAACCAGGCAGGCCACATTTTCGCTTTCCGGTAGTTTTCGTCCCAGAAAGCCGCTGGCTACCATGGCCCCCATGCTGTGTCCCACCCAGCTAACTTTGGGCGCGCCGGTAAGCTCTTTGACCCGGCGAATGGCGGCGGGTATGTCGTATTCTACAATGTCGTCGAAGCTGAACCGGGGCGGTTTTTGGGCCCCCGGACGATGGGACTTACCGGTGCCCCGCATTCCCATCACAAAGACCGGATAACCTCTTTGCTTCAGATAAAAGGCCAGGCTATGTCGGCGGTCCATATCCACGCCGAACTTGTTTACTGCGATTCCGTGGCAGAAGATTACTGGAAACGCTCCCGGCCGGGGATAATCCGGGCGGTGGAAGTGCAGGGGAATATTCCAGCCGTCTTCCGTGCGGGCAAAAAACAAAGCATCGGCTATGTCTTCGGCGCCGTAGAGACGGTTCCAGATAATCCTGAATAGAGGATATACCAGAATTAAGGCCAGAAGACCAAAGGCCAGGGCGATGGCCGCTCCCCCCACTAGAAAGGAAATAATCACCAGCCCCATAGCAGACAAAACAAGATGTAAGGGTCGGATATTTTCCAAAGCAGGGAAAGGGTGGAACCCGGCCGGATACGGTCAATCTCCTTTAAAGCAGGATTGACACTGCTCTGCAGCTCAAGCCTCTGACAGTTAGTGGCCTGGACACAATTCCGCGGTACTTTTTTTGAACTTCTCTACCCCCGGGACTGGGAACTGGAAATAATAGAAAATATTCCCTGTTTTTTTGATCCGGAGGGGGGCGGAGCTGTGCAGGTAGCGGCCTTTCGGCAGCCGGAAGGACAGGATTTCGACTTCGATGGCGAAATGGAGCGCTATCTGAACGGTCATGGGATCCGCATGGACAAATCCAGGATTGCCGAGTTCGCCCTGGCCTCCGGTCTTCCGTGTCGGGCCTGTGAGTTCGTTCTGGAGGATCGATTCTGGCTCGTGAACATGATCGTTCAGGGTTCTCGGATGATCCTGGTGCTCTTCAATTCAGATGAAATACCGGATCAGGAGACCGTGCAAAAAATCTCCGGTCTGATCCAGACTATCCGTCTGGAGGGGCAGTAGCCGGTGCAGCGGATTCTAACACTTGCTTCCGGAGCCGGTTCGAATTTTCGGCGGCTGTTGGATGAGCATGCCTCCCGCCCCTTTAATGGCGAATTTGTTGGTTTAATCGTGGACCGTTCCGGCACCGGCGCCGCCTCCATCGCGGGGGAAGAGGGCATACCTGTAAGGGAGTTGAACTATAATGGCTTTCAGACCCGGGCCGAATTCGAACGGAGCCTTCTGTATGAAATGGAAAGGTTTCAGCCCGATCTAATCGTAGGCGCCGGTTTCATGCGAATATTGCCGGAAGCGATTATTCAAAGATTTGAAAACAGAATTATGAACCTGCATCCTTCCCTTTTGCCGGCCTTTCCTGGACTGCATCCGCAAAGACAGGCCCTGGAACGAGGAGTGAAGGTAAGCGGCTGCACCGTACATTTCATGGACAGTGGAGTGGATACCGGACCCATCATACTGCAGGCGGCGGTTTCCATTCCGGAAGGTTGCAGCGAAGCGACATTGATAGAGCTTATACGGGTAGAGGAGCATGAAGCGCTACCTCGAGCGGTACGGCTGTTTTGCGAAAACCGGCTCAAAGTGGAGAACGGAATCGTTCGGGTGATTGGCGATTGAAATCGCAATGCCGCTTTTCGGACAAAGAGCAGGTATGGAGTTTTTCATTTTTCGCAAATGCAATTCTATAGCGCAAGCAATGCGAGGGGCGAATGGATCAGAAGCCTGAAGCCCAGGTAGGAATACAGAATTGAATACATTATGTGTGCCCGGTGGGGACAGCTGGTTCGAATTGCTGTCCGGAAACGGTAAGGAAGGGGGCACCAGGAGAAACGAATGATCAAAGTAAAAAGAGCCTTAATCTCGGTGAGCGATAAATCCGGTCTGACGGATTTCGCCAGCTTTCTGCACAAGCAGGGAGTGGAAATCATCTCCACCGGCGGAACCTTGAAAGCCATTTCCGATGCCGGTATTCCCGTGAAGCCTGTGGATCAGGTCACCGGGTTTCCCGAGATGATGGACGGTCGACTAAAGACGCTGCATCCGAAGGTGCATGGCGGCCTTCTGGCGCTTCGAGATAATCCGGAGCATGCAGCTTCCATGAAAGAGCACGATATCCATGGCATCGATTTACTTGTTGTTAATCTATACCCCTTCGCGGCCACAGTAGCTTCTGGAAAGGATTTCGCCACCTGCATTGAAAACATCGACATTGGCGGTCCGGCCATGATTCGCGCCGGCGCCAAAAACCATGGATATTGCGCTGTAGTCTGCGATCCTTCCGAATACGGCGCGGTAGAAACCGAGATTACTTCCCTGGGAGCGATTTCGGAAGACACCGCGAAGCGGCTGGCCGGAGCCGCCTACGCGCACACCGCATCCTATGACGCCTTGATCTCGGATTATTTTCACAAGACTCTGCTCAAGCAGGATAAGAGCGAAGAGCGCGCGACTCATAACCGGGTAGCGGAATTCCCTCCAACGATTACGCTTAGCTATCGAAAGCAAACCGACTTGAGATATGGCGAAAATCCGCATCAGCAGGCCGCATTCTATAGACCGGCTCTTTCTCTGGAGCAGGAAAAGCAGCAGGGTATCGCCGGCACCGAGCAACTTCAGGGAAAAGAACTGTCCTTCAATAATTTGCTGGATACGAGTTCGGCCCTGATGTGCTCGCTTTCCCTTCCCGATTTCGGCGTGGCTATTGTGAAGCATTTGAATCCCTGCGGCGTAGCCAGCGCTTCCAGTCAGGATGACATTAACCAGGCATTTCTTAAAGCTCGCGCCTGCGATCCAATTAGCGCCTTCGGGGGAGTGATTTCCATTAACGGCGAAGTGGACAAAACCCTGGCCGAAACAATCGCCGAACAGTTTGCCGAAGTGATCGTGGCCCCGCATTTTTCGCCGGAGGCGTTGGAGGTGTTCTCGGCCAAAAAGAATCTAAGATTGCTGCGAGTGGATCGTCCGGAGCGGTTTCTGGAAGCGCAAAAGGAGATTCGTCAGGTTCACGATGGCATCTTGCTGCAGGACATGGATATCAGCTATAATGATCGCGATCAATGGAAAGTAGTGAGCAAAAGGGAGCCGGACAGCCGCGAATGGCAGGCCATGCAATTCGCCTGGCGATTGGTGAAACATGTTAAATCCAATGCAATCGTATTTACCGGTCCTTCGGAAAGTCTGGCCATTGGCGCCGGGCAAATGAGTCGAGTGGATGCGGCCGAAATCGCCATGTCCAAAGCCAGGAAGCTGGAGATTGATCTCCACGGTTCGGTGGCCGCCTCGGATGCATTTTTCCCGTTCCGGGACGGATTGGACATTCTGGCCCGCGCCGGCGCTACCGCAGTCATTCAGCCCGGGGGCTCGGTGCGGGATGAAGAAGTGATCGCCGCTGCCGATGAGCAGGGAGTGGCCATGGTGTTTACTGGAATGCGCCATTTCCGGCACTGAGCGCCATTTCCGGCACCTAGACGGGGCCCCCTTCCGGAGGCCCGCGGAGAGTAGCGGCCAGTAATGGCCCGGGATAGTGCGAAAGCGGCGGATGCGAAAAAGGGCAGTAGAGAGGAGAGTTACCGTGGTGTGTGGCAAGATTATGCGGCGGTTCGGGTTTCAAGCCCGCGCTTTGCTTCTGGTTTTGGCAGGCGGGCTTCTGCCTGCCTGCGCCACCGTTCAGTCCCCGGAACCCTATGAACCGGGAAGCGTTCGCAATCCGATCCAGCTCAACGGATTCCAGGGACAGCTGGACTATTTAAGAGCGCTCCATGCCGGGCCCGAGGCGGTGGAGTTCCGGTTCGAAAAAACCGTGCCTGGCTACGACAACCACTGGCTGGATGTCTATTTGATCTCGCCGCCCCATCCAGGTTCCGAATTGGAGGTCATTCTGGAAGAACGGCCGGATGCGTTTCGCATCTATCTGGACGGCTATCATCCCGAAGCGGATCTTGAAAACGCTCCGGTGCCGGCCGGCTACCGACTGATTCCGTTCCCGCAGGCTACGAACTGATTCTGTGAAACCGACGATTGACGATCCGGCAGCTTAAAAACTAATCCTGCGAAACTGAAGATTGACGCTCTGGAAATGGTATTCAGAGGCCGAGGCGGCGCTACCGGCGGAACCTGTGGAGCTGTGTCCGTTTTTCCCGGGGCGATTCGATGATATGGAAACGGACCTGGAAACGGAAGTCTATTTCAGCGCTTCTGCTACAGCCTGGTGGGCCGGGTCATTGATTCCCGGGGAAGACATGGGCGCAGTGAGCGGCAGATAGTCCTCGGTGACGATGTCGGTGGGCACTCCGTTCAGGTGAAGGGCGTTGCCGTCCGGTCCGCGAATGATTCCGGTAGTGAGTTTGAGCATCCCCTGGCCCAGCGGAAAGGAATCGGCCGTGAAGGCATTGCCTTTGAGCCGGGGACCTACCAGCGATACCCGGGGAGACGCGGAAAGGGCGGCTGCGAGCACTTCGGAGAAAGGGGAGGCGCTGTTGCCTACCAGGACAAATACAGGTCCTTCGTAGCTTACCTCTTCGCCAGCCTGGTAGGTTCTTTTCTGGTCCGGTCTCGTTTCGCTGGTTCCCAGGGCGCCGCCGGAAACCAGCAGGTCGGCCATGCGAAATACCTCATCGAACTCCCCGAAGTTAAGCTTGCGAAGGTCCAGCACGAGAGCATCCATTGTTTCGCTACCCCGGAGCATGGCTTTCAGATCATCGGAAGCCCCGGACAATGCAGAGCGTAGCTGAATTACCAGTACTTTCTTTTCGCCCACTTTCCAGGTGTTTCTTCCTGGCGTGGGCCCCGGAAATTGAGATCGGACCAGGGTGTAGCTCTTTCCATCCAGGGTCATCTCGACTTCGGAATCCAGGGGGCCTCGAATTCTGGCCGCCACGCCTTCTACGCTAAGGCCCTGCACGTTCTCTCCGTCCACCGATTGAATAATGCTGCCAGTTGGAAGTCCCCTTCGCTGGGCCGGAGAGCCATCCAGAACATCTACGATTCGAAATCGGCCGTCGTCGTCCTTTCTGATTACAATACCGGTGCCAGCTTTTCTGGAGGAGTCCTCCAGGAGTTTGTAGGAACGGGAATCTATGAAATAGCTGGATTGATCGGGTAATCGCAGCAAGGTTGCATGAAGAAAATCTACGGTCTTTTTGGATACAATTTCGGGATCGCCTCCGGATGCCTGGAGGTTTTTGATCACAGTGTCCAGGTCGGCGGCGCTATTTTCGTAGCCGGTGACAGATTTCAACGCTTCGGCATAGACTTCGTTCAGGGAGTACTTGAAGTCCGCATCCGGATAGAAATAATAATGGTCTTCCAGAGCTTTTTGGAATTCCGGAAGAAGCTGCTCCGGATCAACCAGCGCCGCCCGGTCTTTACAGCCTGAAAGAAGTAGAAATGAAAGAAATAGAAGAGAAATGCTGCGAGTCACGAAAGGACTGTGGCCGTTTCCCTGTACCGGTCAATGCTTTTTGAACCTTTGCCACCATTCCGGTCGGGCCGCCCGCTGCCTTAGATAGGCATCCATAAGTGTTAGATTAACCACGGACTCCACAATCGGCACGGCTCTGGGCAGCACGCAGGGATCATGTCTTCCTCCGGCCCGTAGAGTGGTGGCCTCTCCGGCTTCGTTCACCGAGTCCTGGCGTTTCTTGATTGTGGCGGTGGGTTTGAAGGCAAGCCGCAGCGTTATCGGCATGCCATTTGAAATACCGCCCTGAATGCCTCCGGATCGGTTCGTTGTAGTGTGAATTTGCGGCACTCCCTCGATGCCGGGCCGGTGACCGGGCTCGGGCGCCGGGCTATCGGGTTCAAAAATGTCATTATGCTCGCTGCCTCGCAATCGGGTTCCGGAGAAACCGCTACCTGATTCGAATCCTTTGCAGGCTGGAATGCTCAGGCAGGCCCTGGACAGATCCGCTTCCAGTTTGTCGAAAACCGGATCTCCCAGTCCGGGAGGCACGTTGTATACTATTACTCCGATGGTGCCCCCTACGGAATTGCCATCCAGTTTGGCCGCTTCGATCTCCTTGACCATGGCTTCCGCCGAAGGTAGGTGCGGGCAGCGTACCTCGACCTGGTCCACCTCATCGATGGACTGAGGAGGATTGTCCATTACCGGCGAATCTACCTTGCCGATAGAGTTCACCCAGGCCACAGTCCGAATTCCCAATTCCTGCTCGAGAATCTGCGCCGCCAGTTCGCCGGCGGCTACGCGTCCGATAGTTTCCCTTACGGAAGCGCGGCCCCCTCCCAGGGGAGTTCGGTATCCGTATTTAATATGGTACGTATAGTCCGCATGGCTGGGGCGATAGATGTCGGCCCAGCGCATGTAATCGTTCCCTTTGGCGTTTGTGTTTCGAACGAAGAATGCTATGGGAGTTCCCAGGCTGATGCCTTCATAGACTCCGGAGAGAATCTCGAACTCATCCGCTTCATTACGGGGAGTGGAAAGCTTTCCCTGTCCAGGCCTGCGTCGGGTAAGCTGTCGCTGGATCCGGTGGGTATCTATTTTGATTCCTGCCGGGCATCCGTCCACCACGGCGCCCACCCCTGGACCGTGGGATTCTCCGAAGGTAGTTATCTTGTAGAGAGTACCGGTGGTAGAAGACACAAAAAACAAATTGTAGCAGGCCGCTGCAGTGGCAAGTCCTTACAATGTTTCAAGCCAGGACCAGAAACATGCGCCAATTATTTTGGGCCCTGGTTCAGGCCGGCCAGCAAGCCTCTGGTCAGAAACAGGCTACGTTAATCCGAAGTGGTCATGGCCCCGGAACCATAGAATTTCCCGGTTTCTCATGTATTCGATTTACTGGGGCTGCTGCTCTTCAGGAGCCGGATTGTCCGGGTTATTTCGCGGCATCCTCTCGGCAACGGCATCCATCATCAGCGTGGTAATCAGTGAGGCCCGTTCTCGAGGGAGTTTGGTAATTAAGAACGGTACAATGGACTGCTCGCCCGCCTCTTCGGCATTTCGCTCCATTTGAACAAAGACATCTACAACATCCACATTACTCCAACCGCGAACAATGGCCACCGCATCGTCCGGGGGCATGGCTCCCAGTCTTTCGGCCATTTGTTCTATCTTTTGCTTTCGTGTGCGAGTGGCCTCGGTTTCTTCTTTAAGTTGCTTTCGGGCTTCCTTCAGTCCGTTCCTGGCTTCTTCCAGTTTTTGCTGTTCCTGCTGTAGCGCTTCCTGCCTGTCCTTCAGGTTCTGTTCCATCTCCTGAAGTTCCAGTTCCTTTTCTTTCAGTCGCTCTTCTTGCTTTTCCAGCGCTTCCCTGTCCAGCAGAGTCTGGCTGTCTTCGGAGAGCGGCGCTTTAGGAGGATCGGATGCCAGGAACGGCAATTTTTCTTCCAGGCGAATCACTCCCCAGGTATCCAGTAAATATACAAATACGCCTCCAGTGAATAGAATCACCAGAGTCAGATACACAATACGTACCTTGGCTGAAAATCGACTCATATTAATACCTCAAAATGCACTGGTCGGCCCTTGCGTGAAAGGCAGCTTCGAAGGTTTGTTGCCACGGTCTCCATATTTTAGTTTCTTCCGGCCGCTCCCCGTACTGCGTCTCTTTCGCTTTTGCAGGGCTTCATAATCTATGCAGGTCAGTAGCCGAGCGGATCCTCGCCGTCCACTGGCATGCCCATCTGTCTGTAGTATTCCTTCAATTCCTGTGCGCGACGATCCTTTAAATCTTCGCCGGTGTCTTCCATTTGCTCCTGGTCTTCAAAGGTTCTCTTTGCGGATACTGCTTCGCTAAACAGGGAGCTTTGAAAGGCTTTTGCATTTATTTCTTCCAGTTCCTTCCTTTCCTGTTTTCGTAGTTGAAGATCGTAGTCCGCTTTTTTCCGTTCCTTGAGAATCTCCAGGGCCCGTTTCCTTCTTCGCGCTTCGCGAACCTTTTCCTGTTCCGCTTCCAGGGCCGGCCGAATCGCTTCCAGCTCTTCGTTTGCCTGAACCTGTTCGGCTTCCAGTCGCTCCAGGTAGCGGTCATACATCTGGAACAACTCTAATCGGAAGGACTCTCTTTGTTCCCGGCTAAAATGCTCCACCTCCGAGCGGTAATGCTCGGCGGCGCGCTTCTTCTTCTCTTCGCTGGCATTTGCTTTTTCCAGCACCTTTGCCAGATCCGCCATAGCCATTTTCTCTTCATGGTTGCGAATGCGAAGAAGCGACTCCAGGGAAAAGCGAAACCGTTTAATAGAGATCCTCCTCTTCGCCTGCCGTTACCAGACGTTTGAGTCCGGCGATGGTTTCTTCGAAAGGAATTCCTTCTTCCACTCTCTGTCGCAAGAAGGCATTGATGGCAGGCATCAGATCTATGGCTCGATCTACGTCGGCATTGGAGCCCCTGGCATAAGCCCCCAGATTGATAATGTCTTCATTTTCTCTATAGGCGGCCAGCAATGCTCGGAGACGCCGGGCGTTCTCCCGATGATCCGGTTCCACTACATTGTCCATAACCCGGGAAACCGACTCGGTGACTTCTACGGATGGATAATGGTTTCTACTGGCCAGCCTTCGCGACAGCACAATGTGACCATCCAGCATACCCCGGGTATTGTCCGCCACCGGATCGTTCATATCGTCGGCTTCTACCAGAACTGTATAGAATCCGGTTATACTACCTGTTGGCAGGGCTCCGGAACGTTCCACCAGGCGGCTGAGTTTGAACCAGACGCCGGGCGGATACCCTCCTGGCCCGAGCTGTTCGCCGGTGGTGATGCCGATTTCGCGCAAGGCCATACAGTATCTGGTGACCGAATCCATCAAAAGGTTCACTGTCAGGCCCTGATCTCGGAAATATTCGGCGGCTGCCGTGGCAAAACTGGCCGCGTACACCTTTTCCATGGCGCTGCGATCGCTGGTGGCCACAAAAACCACGCTTCGGGCCAGACCTTCTTTGCCCAGATCACGTTCGATGAATTCCCTGACTTCTCGACCCCTTTCTCCCACAAGACATACAATGTTGATGTCGGCCCTGGTGTATCGGGCCAGCATACCCAGGAGCGTGGATTTACCCACCCCGGTACCCGCGAATATACCAATCCTCTGCCCGCGTCCTACGGTGAGTACAGAATCAATGGCCCGAACACCGGTGGGCAGGGGCTCATGGATGGGAAGGCGCTCTGTAGGACCTGGCGGATTGCGATCCGCATGGAAGATGTTTCCCGTAAGCACCGGCGGTCCATCGTCCAGAGGCCGACCGAGACCATCCAGTACCCGACCCAGCATTTCGTTGCCCACATGGATGGTCATTCGCTGGCCGGTGGCATGTACCATGGAATCCGGAAAAATGCCCGTTGTGGGACCCAGAGCCACCAGAACCAGATCATGCCCGCGGAAGCCGGTAACCTCGGTCATGATGGATGTGCCGTCGGAAGACTCTACCTTGCAGATCTGTCCTATGGATGTGTCTGGCGGGCCCGAAGAGAGAATGGTCTGGCCGCTCACCTGAATCACCTTGCCCAGGGGACGCATGGGATCCATCTGATTCAAGATCGTATTGTATTTGTTCAGCACCAGCAGATGATCTTTTCTTGAATCTTCCGACATTATTGCGAGTCTGGCCTTCGAGCCCGTGATTTGTACACAAAATTTTCTTCTTTATAAGCCATTATAGCGGTATTTTTGTAGTCTGCTAACGTAGCGGACAGCTCTACTGTTTCAGGATACTGGAGCCAAACCAGCAATCCAGGACAAACCCGGGGCTTGAATTTCGGATAAATATTATGCAGACCAGTGACGGCACCAGTCCCGGGCTACCCGGTGCGGCAAACCTGGATGAGGTAGCCATTCTGGGTGTTCTTTCGGACCATAAGCTCATAACCCCCGCACAGAAGCAGGAAGTCATTGACCTGCACAACGAAACCGGCACCCCTCCGGGTCAGATATTGATCCGAAAAAGGATCCTGAACGAAAAGGCTCTCTACAAGTTCATCTGCAAGGATCTGGGAATGAATCCGGACAAGCCCTACGGCACCCGATCCTTTACCATCGCCGGACTGACGATTTCCAGGTTCAAAACCAGCGGGGATTTCTACGGCATTTTTCCCATGGCCCACGGTCGCATTGCGGTTACCCTGAGTGACGTAAGCGGCAAGGGACTGGAAGCCGGTATACTGGCGATCCTGCTGGCGAACCTGCTTCGCGAGGGGATTCAGATGCAAAACATTGTGCCCAATGCCATCATGAAGCGGATCAACCTGGCCAGCTGGAACTTCTTTGGCGCCGATCAATTCGCCACTTTTGTTGTAATGGTGCTGGATCTTTATTCCGGTACGGTGGAATACTGTGCTGCCGGTAGCCCTCCGCTACTTGTATACCGTCACAGAGATCAGTACGTGGAAGAGGTGGATCAGCGAAATATTCCGGTAGGTATCTACGACGATTTTCAGTTCAAAGGGAACCGACTGAACCTGGAAAAGGGCGATATGCTTCTGGCCTACACGGACGGCGCTTTCGAGGCTCGCGGAATAAGCGGCGATATGTACGGAGTGCCCCGACTAAAACATGCATTGATGCGATTCAAAGATCGAAAACTGAGCCGATTGCTTTCTGGACTCAAGGGAGACATGCGAAGGTTCTCCTTTTTTCGCGGACTGGCGGACGATACCAGCTATGTAGCCATTGTTCGGCACAGAAAGAGGTAACCGTGGAATCCCTGCGAAAGGAATACTACGGTCTTTGCTCGGTGGAAGGCTATGCCCTGGGGCGCATTCGAAAATTCCCGGAACATCCCGTGGATTTTCATGCCGGGGAAATCTCCCGGGACGATGTACCGGACGAGCTGGAGCGATTTCGCCGCGCCCTGGAAGAGGCCAGGCGCGAAACCAGGGATATCTCCAGGGATCTCGCTCCGGAGTTAAAGGGAATCTTTGACGCCCAGGATCTAATGTACGAAGATCCCATGTTTGTGGATCCCATCGAAAAGAACATCAGCCTGGGAATGAATGCGGAAGGCGCCCTGGAAGACACTTATCTGGATCTGAAAAAAGGTTTCGAAGCTTTGCCAGAAGGCGTCTTCAAAGAGCGGGTGTCGGACCTGGAGGACGTAGTTCATCGTTTGCTCAAGCGCCTGCGGCAGCATCAGGATGAAGTTTTTCCGTATCAGACATTTCTGGAAGGTCTGGGTGGCGATGACATTTTAGTGGCCCAGGATCTGGATCCTTCGGCGCTGTTGCATATTCGCAAGGTGGGTGGCATCGTTCTGGAAGGGGGAGGGCCCATGGGGCACCTTTCGGTGCTGGCCAGCAATCGAGGGATTCCTACCCTGGTTCGTTGCGAAGAGGCCTGCAAACTTCAGGATGGTAGCGCCGCTCTGCTGCTTGCCCATGAAGGGATTATCGTCGAACATCCGGCCGAAAAAGAAGCCAACAAAGCTCAGAATAGAACTCTCAGCCATCTGCCACGAAAGGTAAGACCGTCCGGGGCATTTCATTCCATTCAGATTTCGGTGAACGTGGATGATCTCGAAGGAGTGCAGCGGACCGCCGAACTGGGCGCGGGTGCCATTGGTTTATTTCGCACAGAGTTTCTGTATATGAAACGTCCCGATCTGATCCTGGATGAGCCCGGTCAAATTCGAATGTATGGCCAGATCCTTGCGCCTTTCAAGGACCGAAAGGTAGTGCTCCGGCTCGTGGATCCGGACGAAGACAAAGATCATCCGGCTTTGCATCGATCGGCCAGCAGTCGGGGACTTCGGGGCCCGGCTTATCTGATGGCGGAGCGCCGAATCATCGAAAGCCAGCTCCGGTGCATCTTTCTGGCCTCCCAGGAAGTGGGTATGCAGCCGGAGCAATTGGGAATCCTCATTCCGCTGGTTTCTTCGGTTACCGATTTGCAGGATGTGCTCGATATCTGGAAGCCGCAGATCCACAATTTATTCGAAAAGCGAAGACCCCTTCTGGGCGCCATGCTGGAGACTCCGGCGGCCTGTATGAGCGTTCGCGACCTGGGACGTTACGTAGATTTTTTCAGCATTGGCACCAACGATCTGGTGCGTTACAGCTTTGCTACCAGTCGCTCCTTTCTGGCCGAATACTATCGTGAACCCGGACTGTTTCGCATGCTTCGCAACGTATTCGAATCCACCGATCGGCCGGTCAGCGTTTGCGGACAACTGGGTATGCGGGAAGGTTTTGCTTCCGCTCTGGTTGGGCTGGGGGCGCGGGAGTTGAGCGGCTCCTTCAAGCAAACCTATCGAATTGCCATGGAGCTTGAATCGCACAGCCTCAAAAGTATGCAGGACCTGGCCGATCAGATATGTCAGGCGGCTACGCGGGACGATGTGGATTCACTGATTTATAATTACTTGCATATCGGCCGGTAGATCGGAGCGAAACTCCATAGGCTTGCCGCTTTCGGGATGCATGATGCGCAGTACATGGCTGTGCAAGGCCACCCGCTCCATTCTCAGCTTTGCCAGTTGCTCCGGAGTTTCCCGGTCATGAATAAACCGTAAATACTGAGCCGGATCCACGCCATACATACGATCGCCCACCACTGGAAATCCCAGGCTCTGTAAAGTAGCCCGTATCTGATGCATGCGTCCGGTATGTAATCGGCATAGGATCAGACTGAGCCCATGGATTTGTTTCAGGCATTTGAAATCCGTATGGCAGGCTTTGCGTCCGGCATCCCGGTGACTCTGATCCCGAGAGTCCTGGTCTCGGGCCTGCTCGCGGTGGCCGCTCCCAGTAGCGCGGGCATCCTGCGGATGCGGATCGGTAGAAACAGGAATGGCAATCTCACGGACCGATGTAGCGCTCACGCCGGAATAGGGCTTTCTTGATCCTTTTTCCGAGGGCCGATGGCTATGTTGTCGATGGGATTCTGGATGCGCGCCCAGAGCCTCCGGATGGGAGGCCAGAACTTCCAGTACCGCTGTATTGTTTCTGGAAACTGCGGGCCAGAATCGTTGCTTCTTTCGGACTTCGCTTTCGGGGTCCGGACCAATCCATCCTGCTGCCTGTAACCAATCGCCCTCCGCCGGAAAATCGCCTTCAACAATCACCAGATACTCTTTTTCCAGGTTTCCGGTACGCACCATGCGGGCCAGGCTACTGGCGCAAGCTCGGCTTTCGGCAAGGAGCATAATTCCGGAGGTTTCCCGGTCCAGCCGGTGCACGGGTCGGGGATGATAGGCCTCATCGTCAGCGGACAATTTTTCAATCAGGATGTGTTGCAGGGTATTCTTGTGGTAGGCTCCGGAAGGATGCACCGGCAGATTGGGCGGCTTATCGATTACAAGAAGGCATGAGTCCCGGTAGATTATGCCAACATCGGTGTTTACCTCGGGCTCTTTTTTCCGCTGATACTCGATTCGGATTTTATCGCCGACGTGCAACTTTCTCGAGGGGCGGGCCGTCTCTCCGTTCACCAGAACATGACCTTCATGGATCCTTTCCTGCCAGCCCGTGCGATTCACCACCGGGAATCGATGACTCAAGAAAAGATCCAGGCGAACCCGGGCCTGATCCGGGGTTACCTCATATTCCAGTTCTGTCCATTCAAGGTCCATAAAAGTGTAAACGAAATCGAAACTGCAAACCCTTAGAGTAAGGGGAGGGCGTCAGGCTTTCCCCTGGATCAGATACAGGAGGATAGAATCAAAATGACCGAAACTCTGCCAACCGGAAAGAAAGCCTGGAAAGAGATCAAAGAAGGGAAAGAAAAGTTTCAAGAAATCATCAAAATGCTTGTGGATTTTGACGAACGCACCGGGCGTCACGGCTACGCGCCGCTCAAGGAGTGCCATTATATGCGCAAGGCAATAGCTGTAGGAGAGCCTTCCCATATTCGCATCCTGGCCTGCTCCTATCCGGCTTTCCTCTACTACGTAGCCGCCGAGCTATCCAATGACCAGGGTCATGTGACTACATGTTGGGTCCATGAAGACGGAGTGAAAGCCGAACGCAAGGACCGTCAGGATGAACCCGACCACCCGGTACACGGGGTTTTATGCATGTCCGATCTATTCGAACAAAATGCCGAGATTGGCGCCGAGGACAGGCAGGCTCTGGGACCCTTGATGCAGGAATACATGGGCCGGGCGGATAGTTCTGCCGAGGAACTGGTGGAAGAGCGCAAGGAAAAACAAAGAAAAGAAAGCGCCCTGCGAAAAAAGCAAAGGGAGCAAAAAGAAAAAAGGGAAAATCAGGCTAGAGCCAGGCAGAATTCCGGCGAAGATCTCTGACCCAATCGGCGCGCGGCCCGATGTAGGGCCTGCAGGGAGTCCTGTTCGTAGAATCTCAGTAGACACCGGACACAAAAAAGGCCGCCTGGATGGCGGCCTTCTTCTCAGTTCTTCCGTTCGGGCTCTTATGAGCCTGGTTGGACGGAAAACCGATTATAGTTTCATTTTGTATCCGAAACGGTAGCTCCAGCCGCCAATCGCAATTGGATAGGAAGGGAAAGGAGCAAGACCTTGCTGACCTGCCTGGCTTTCAGCGCGGGCATTGCCCATTCCACCGGAATAAGCTCGGTCGATTTCGAAGTACAGTTTGTCCCCGTTGGACATTTTCTTTTCAACTCCAATCAGGAAGTTGAAACCCAGTCCGTTTACACGGAAACGAACGGCTTCACCGATTACGTTACCGCCTTTAGGCGCGCCGGTGTTTGCGTCCAGAACAGTGTGAGGACCGGTAGCTGTTCCCAGCAGATAGGTAGGAACATCACCCAGGACGTATCCGCCTACGTTCCATCCACCGTTGAAGTAGTGAAGGCCAGCGCCAGCATATACTGAAGCGGACTCGCCAATTCCGGTTTTGAAACCATAGTAGAAAGGAACTTGCCAGGCATAGTAGTCCCATTTTTGATCCAGCCACTTGAAGCCCATCAGACGGGATTCAGTGTGACCACCCATGATCTTTTTGGTGTACATTACGCCAAGTCTCCAGAAGGTGTTATCTCCTTCTGACTCATAGAAAGCCGTTAGCTGCAGACCAGTCATACCACCGCGCAGATCGTTGTCGAACAGGAAGCCTGTTGTCGATTTGTCCAGAGCATCCAGGTTTCTTTCTGAGATAATCAGATCCTGGTTGTTTCCGCGAACTTCGGTCTGGCATGCGGTGTTGGTTCCGCACCCTTGCAGTCGGGTAACGCCATTCAGGCTGGCATTCCCTACGGAACTTTCCAGACCATCCAGAACGATAGTATTTGTGAGCTGACCCAGGTCAAATTGTAGACCTGCTCCCAGCCCCAGGTAGCTTTCAGCATGAACACTGCTGGCGAACACGGTAGTGAACGCTACAGCAAGTAATTTATTGCGATACTTCATGAAGTTGCAATCCTCCGATATTTTCAGCGAGAAGCCGAATTTGAGCGCGAGTATGCGACTCCATATATATAGTCGTCAAATAAAAAACGGTTTTATTCGTCATCCGGTCTATATTTGCAAAATGATGCGCTGCACCAGCGTGGTTTCGCCGGTCCAATTGTGCAAAGCATTACAACTCTCGAGATAAACCGGGCTTTGATCGGCACATTAAGGGGGAATGGATTTCGGGAACTTGATATCAATGCGGCTGATTGGCCCTTATATGCTGTTCCCTGCTAGGAGACACCCCTGGCGACTTCCAATGGATTCACCTGCATACTTCCGGTTGGTTCAATGGAAACTGAGGGGATGGTATCTCGTCCTCGGCGCAGGGTTCCCTACCGACACTGACAAGCACTCTATTTTAGCGCCTCATTGGCCAGGGCATCGGCCCTTTTGTTGAGCTCGCGGGGGATGTGTTGCACCGAAAAGGAGCCGGCCTGCTTCAGTACCGACATTACTTCTTCGTATACAGGCTTCAGATTGGCATTCTTGACCTTGTATTTTCCTTCTATCTGGCGAATCACAAGCTGCGAATCCATCCGAATGTTGATCCGATGATTGGCGTACTCGGCTCCCAGGCTACTCTGGATCGCTTTCAGTCCTTCGAGCAAGGAGCGGTATTCCGCTATGTTATTGGTGGCCTTTCCGATGGCCCGGCTAATCTGGATTAGCTCGGAGCTGTCCGCACTCCTGTCCGGATCTCGGTCATACACCACCGCTCCTATTGAGGCAGGCCCTGGATTTCCTTTACTTGCACCATCACAGTACAGGTATCTTTCTGGTTCTGGAAATAGACTTTCGGAATCCACATCACCAAACGGCAGGACAGTTCAATGAGTGCAACACAGAAAGCGCAGGTATTCCATTCCTTTGGCCTGAATGAATTAAAGATCGAGGAGCGACCGGTGCCTACTCCGGGATCCGGGGAGCTACTCATCCGGATGAAGGCCGCCTCCCTGAATTATCGAGACCTGTTGATGGTCACCGGTAATTACAATCCGAAGTTAAAGATGCCCATGGTACCCTGCTCCGACGGAGTGGGGGTGATTGAATCGGTGGGTCAGGGTTGCTCGATGAAGGAGGGCGTTCGCGTGAGTCCCATTTTTGCCCGCACGTGGCACGATGGTCCCCCTTTTCGAGAAATGCTAAAGCGAACCCATGGAGGTCCACTGGACGGAACCCTGCAGCAGTATATGGTGGTGCCGGAGGCTGACGTAGTGCAGGTGCCCGATCATCTGAGCGACGAGGCGGCAGCGGCCCTGCCCTGCGCCGGACTAACGGCCTGGAGCGCACTGGTGGAACGCGGCCCTGTACGTCCTGGAGAAAAGCTTCTGATCCTGGGCACCGGTGGAGTTAGCATTTTCGCGTTGCAGTTTGGAAAGGCTCTGGGCGCCGAACTGATTGTTACTTCGGGGAGCGATGACAAACTACAGCGAGCCCGGGACATGGGAGCCCACCATCTGATCAATTACCGGTCCAGCCCCAACTGGGAAAGGGACGTGTACAAGCTCACCGGCGGCCAGGGGGTGGATCATATTGTGGAAGTAGGCGGAGTGGGCACCCTGGAAAAGTCCATCCGAAGCGTAAAACCTGGCGGCTCAATCTATTTGATTGGCGTTCTTGCGGGAAAAGAAGCTCCGTTGGATCTGACTCCGGTGCTGATGCAGGATATCCGGATTCAGGGGGTGGTGGTAGGTAGCCGCCGGGCCTTCGAGAATATGAACCGGGCTGTGGACGTTCACAAGATGGAGCCAGTGGTGGATCGGGTTTTTTCGTTTGATGAGTCCGCAAAGGCATTTGAATACCTGAAAAGCGGCTCCCATTTTGGCAAAATCTGTATCAAAATAGACTAGGGTTCAGCCTGGCTCAGGCCTCAGCGGCAGCCGAGGAATTCTAAAGTTTACACTTCTTAAGTTTTACAGAAGAAAGTTAAGGTTTTTTCCAGGCTGCCATTGCCTTCGAAGGTAAATCCCTTGACTGGCCCTGGAAATGTGGGTTTGATCGGGAGCCAGTGGGGTTTTCGATACAGACAGCTATTCAGGGCGCATTTGTAGTCTCTCTGATTCTTTCCATTGGGCTATGGCAGGCCTCGCTGCGGGCAAGCCGCATCTCTTTTGTTCGATACTGGTCCGCTGGAATCGCGCTGGTATCCCTGCGATATCTCCTGTGGATGCTTCAGCCGCTACTGGGAAAGGATTTGTCCCAGCTGCTGGGGGAGATGGCCCATACCCTGGCCATGTATCTCATCTTCTTCGGCGCTACCCGGCTCACCGGAGTCAAGCTATCCCGATACACCATCGCTATTGTGCTACTTGTTTCCGGGATGTGGCTCTATTTCACCACCTATATTCAGCATGACTTTCTGCTTCGCACAGTTCCGGTGTATCTCTTCGCCGGCAGCGCCTTATTCTTTAGCGCACGACTCTTTTACATCTTAATGAAGAAGCATCCCAATACCGGATATGGTTTTGCCTGCACCGCATCCATACTATGGGGACTGCATAAGCTGAACTATCCCTTTCTGCGGCCCATTCCCGAGGTGGCGCCATTTGGCTTCATGGCAGCCATCGCATTGATAACCTATCTGAGTATAAGCCTGCTGGTGATCGGTCAGAACCGACGAAGAAATCTCCTGGATAGCCTGGCCAGAGCCGCGGCTTTCAATGCGAATCACGATCTGCTTACCGAATTGCCCAATCGTCGCTTCATGATGAGTAGCATGAACCGGCGCACCTATGCTCAGACGGAGTTTCACCTGCTTCTGGTAGATCTACGAAACCTGGGTCAACTCAACGATTCCTGGGGCAGGGAAGTGGCGGACAAGGTGCTTGTCAATGCGGCGCGAAGACTGGAGCAGATCGTTCCGGAAAAAGGCCTGCTTTCGCGGGTGGGCGGCAAACAATTCGCGATCATAAGCGAAGCCCATTCCCTGGAGCACCTTATGCAACTTGTGCAGCAGGCCTGGAAAGCTCCGCTGGTACTGGAAGGTCATCGGATCAATCTTGAGATTCGTATGGGAGCCTGCACTTTCCCCGAAGAAGGATCCTCCGCGGATGAACTCTACAGGCATGCTTCCCTTGCGCTCACCGATGCCAAGAATGCCGGCGTGGAGCATCGCACCTTTGGAGAATTGAAGAGTACGGAAGTCCTGCGAAGGCTGGAACTAAAGAGAGATCTATTCGACGCATGGGAGCGAGAAGAACTCTACTGTCTGTATCAACCTCAGTATGACCTGCGAACCGGTCGAATGACAGGCGCCGAGGCTTTACTTCGATGGAATCACCCCCGGTTTGGAAACATTTCCCCTGCCACATTTATTCCCATTGCTGAATCCAGCGGCGCTATCAGTGGCCTGGGCGAATTTGTGCTCAATACGGTGCTCAAAGATATTGCCGGATCCTCTCTGCCGACGGACTTTCGCATTGGCGTGAATCTGTCCCCCATGCAGTTTGCGCAGGAGAACCTGGTGTCGCATCTTGGTCAGCTACTTGACGAATACCGGGTTTCGCCGGATAGACTGGAGTTGGAGATTACTGAAAGCGCCATCTTTCACGATGTAGCTTTTGTGGACCGAATCCTTCGAGATCTGGGACAAACCGGAATCCAATTTGCTATCGATGATTTTGGAACCGGTTATTCGTCGCTCAGTATTCTGAAAGCTCTTCCAGTCCACCGTTTAAAGGTGGATAGTTCGTTCGTGCGCGATATGGATCGAAGTTTCCAGGATCGTTCCATTGTGGAGATGACCGTTTTTCTAGCGCATACCCTGGGATTGAATATTGTGGCCGAGGGCGTGGAAAATGAGGCTCAGAAGAAGATTCTGCTGGATATGGGTTGCGATCAGATCCAGGGATTTCTCATGGCTCGTCCCATGACATTCGCGGAGTTGGAATCCATGCAGGGCGAGGAACTCAAGGAAGATCCAGTCTCGCTGTAATGCGGGGCAGTCCCACCCTAATCCAGAAACGATGGCGGCAGCAGGTCCAGACCTGATTTTCGTTCCGCATTCATTAAATGATGCATACTATGGAAGATGGCCATGTAAGCCATATCCATGAGAATTACCTTGCCCAGTAGAGGATGATAGAACTGCCTTCGCATCAGTTTTTCATCGTCAAACTTTTGCAGGCGTTCGGCTATAGGTTTCCAGGACTGCTTCCATTCCTCGAGTATTCGGTCTTTTCGTTCCTTCTGGTTCGCGGCCGACGGAGATTCGGTGGCCGGACGAAAGGGCCCGGCGTTGAAGCCTTTCTTCAATCCGGCGTGGTAATCAAGCATCATCTGCTTGAGCTGCGACAATTCGCCGGTATGATGACCCATCATCCCGATAACCGGCGCGCTTATCGGAGCAAAGATCAACGCCATGGTTCTGGCTACCTTTGTGATGTGTGTGAAGTTTTCGGCCACTGACCAGCCCTGTTGCGCCGGCTGGAAAAACGCTTCCGGATCTACCAGGAGGGCTTTCGCGTAGGTCTCATTATGAAATCTCTCAAGTTCATAGAGAAATTGCTGCTTTGTTCTCAGATTCTGCGAAGCCATTGGCCTTATCCTTTAACCACAATGTTCACCAGTTTGCCCGGTACTACAATCAATTTGACTTCTTCTTTGCCTTCCGTATAAGCCTTTACCGATTCGTTTTCCCGGGCCAGGTTTTCCAGTTCTTCTTTTGATAGATCGGGGGCCACATGAGCCCGGGCACGAATCTTTCCGTTTACCTGAAACACTACTTCGATCTCATCGGCTTTGGCCAGGGACTCGTCGTGCTGCGGCCAGGGCTCCAGGGCAATGCTTTCATCATGACCCATTTTGTTCCACAATTCCTCGGCAAAGTGGGGCGCAAAGGGAGACAGAAGCTTCACAAAGGATTCCGCGGAGAATCGCCCCACGCTTTCTTTATTTAGCTCATTCACATAGATCATCAGCTGGCTGATTGCGGTATTAAATCCCAGCCTTTCTATGTCTTCGGAGACCTTCTTGATCGTGCTATGAGTGACCTGTTCCACTTTGCGTTTCGCATCCTCGGAAGGTTCCGTCAGCAGTCCGGGATTAAGCTGGCCGGATTCATCGATGAACATGCGCCATGCGCGAGAAAGAAAGCGAAACACGCCTTCGATTCCGCGCGGGGACCAGGGCTTCATTGCCTCCAGCGGGCCCATAAACATTTCGTAGAGTCGAAAGGAATCCGCCCCCCAACTGGCGATTACTTCGTCCGGGTTGACCACGTTTCCTCTGGACTTGGACATCTTCTGTCCGTCCTCGCCCAGGATCAGCCCCTGGTGTACCAATCTATGAAACGGCTCCGGGCTTTTCACAACCCCGTAGTCGAACAAGACTTTATGCCAGAAGCGGGCGTAAAGCAGGTGCAAGACCGCATGCTCGGCGCCGCCGACGTAAAGATTGACGCCGTCTTTGCCCATCCAGGATTTCTCCCTTTTCGGATCAAAGATTTGTTCTTCGTTGTCTGGATCCAGAAAGCGAAGATAATACCAGCAACTGCCGGCCCATTGAGGCATGGTATTGGTTTCTCTATGGACTTTGATCTGCTTTCCGTCCACTTCGATGGTGTGGCTCACCCAGTCCTTCAGTCGAGCCAGAGGACTTTCGCCGGTTTCGGCGGGCTTAAAGTCATCGGACGGGGGTAGCATGAGCGGCAGTTCTTCTTCCGATAAAGCGTACTGGTTACCCTCATCGTCAAAAGAAATGGGAATGGGTTCGCCCCAGTAACGTTGTCTGGAAAATAACCAGTCCCGCAGGCGAAAGTTGATCTGCCTTTGGCCCAGACCTTTCTTCTCCAGATGCTCAATGATCTTCGCTTTTGCCTCATTCGTGGGAAGGCCGGAGATGAAGTCCGAGTTTACCGAAATGCCTTCTCCGCTAAAAGCTTCCTCTTCTACCGAGAAGTCTTCGCCGGCCTTTTTCGGGGCCACCACAGTCTTGACGGGAAGATCAAACCGGCGCGCGAATGCGAAGTCTCTTTCGTCATGGGCAGGAACGGCCATGATGGCGCCGGTGCCGTAACCCATGAGCACGTAATCGGCAATCCAGATGGGCAGTGTTTCGCCGCTTACCGGATTAATGGCGTAGGCGCCGGTAAAGACCCCGGTTTTCTCCGCTTTTTCGCCCTGGATCTGACGGTCTCGCTCGGATTTCAGCGACGCATTTTCTACGTATTCCTCGACTGCTTTGCTCTGCGATTTGGTCGTAATCGACTGTACCAGTGGATGTTCCGGGGCCAGAACCATGTAAGAGGCGCCGAACAGGGTATCCGGCCGGGTGGTAAATACCTCGATGTGTGCAGGATCGGACAGTGAACTGACTGAAGCTTTCTTTTTTGCAGCCGTGTCTTTTGACGATTTCTTTGCTGCCTTCTTCGCCGTCTTCTTTGCGGATTTCTTCGCGCTCTTTTTGGAGGCCTTTTCGCTTTCAGCACTGGCAATTTCGAATCGTACCAGCGCTCCCTCGGAGCGACCGATCCAGTTCTTCTGTAGTTCCAGGGTGCCGGTGGGCCAGTCTACCAGTTTAAGATCCTCCAGGAGTCTTTCGGCATAGGCTGTGATGCGAAGCATCCATTGTCGCATGGGCTTTCGCACAACTTTGTAGCCTTTGGAAGTCCATTCATCCACTTCTTCATTGGCCAGAACGGTGCCCAGTTCCGGACAGAAGTTCACCGGCGCTTCATCCACATAGGCCAGTCGTTTGCTTTCGATGAATTCGCGTTTCTCTTTTTCTTTTCCTTTCTTTTGTAGCTCGGCCGGTATCTTGAGCTCGTCGATGGGTCTGGCCTTCTTTGCTTCTTCGTCGTAGAAGGAGTTGTAGATCTTCAGAAAAATCCATTGAGTCCATCGGTAGTATTTGGGATCCGTGGTGTTTACTTCCCGGTCCCAGTCGTAGGAGAATCCCAGGCTCTTCAGTTGACGTCGGAAGTTATCAATGTTCTTTTTTGTTGTCTCGGCCGGATGGATACCGGTTTGCATGGCGTACCGTTCTGCCGGCAGTCCAAAGGCATCCCAGCCCATGGGATGGAGTACCCGGTATCCCTTCATGCGCTTGAACCGGGCCATAATGTCGGTGGCGGTGTAGCCTTCCGGATGACCTACATGCAATCCCTGGCCCGAAGGGTAGGGAAACATATCCAGAACGTAGTAGGTGGGCCCATCGCCTTTTTCCGGGGTCCGGAAGGTATTCTTCTCCTCCCAGTAACTCTGCCATCGTGCTTCCAGCTCTTGAAAGGGATAACTCATAGTCCCATTCGTGAGAAATGACCTGCACTGACCACCGTTTTCAGCTTCATGGGATAGGCGCCGGGCCCGATATTTTCTTTAGTATGCTTCGGAAACCTGTATCAGCCCTCCTTCTCATGATTGGAGTATCACTCCTTCTTTCCCGCCCCGGTGATCTGGAATCCAGGGAAAGACGGGAGATTGTATACGCATTCAGAAACTACGAACGGGCTCGCCCCATGAAGATGATTCTGGTGGGCGAAATCAAAAGCAAGATAAAGGCAGCACAGAGTTTCGACCGGGAATCCCCCTACCAGAACTACGATGTGCGAAAGGATCAGGTTACCGTTCGAGTCATGAACCGAGAAGGACTTCGAGTAGGGCAGAAGCTATTTGTAATCGAGAAGAATCCCCACCACAAGCAGTACCGGAATGGCATGATTGTGGCCGAGATCACCGTGGAATCCATACTCAATAACCCTTTCTACGGCTGGGTACTTACCGGGCAGGGAAATTTGCTTCGTGTGCGGGAAGGCCAATTCGTGGCTCGGACACTGGATTCGGAAAACCTGGAGCAAGCCCGCGTGATCAAAAAGCGCGGAGATATGTTTATGGATCGCGGCGAGTTCGAAAAAGCCATCGCCGCCTACCAGGATGCGCTAAAAGCCGATAAAAATTTACCCGAGGCGCACGCGGCCCTGGGTCGGCTATTTCTCAAAGAAGCGCATAAGACCGACGAATACCCGGTACGAGCGCTGTCCGCTCTGGAAAAAGCCTGGCAGAACCGAGAGCACTTCTACTACGCATCCGAAGCATTCTCTTTCTATCTGGATTACATGGAAGCCCTTTACCTGGCCTACGGTCAGGATCGCTATACTTCCGCTTCCGGCAATTCCATCCGGCATCTTACCCGAATTGATGAAGTTGGCGCCACCTGCAGTACCATTACCGATCATCCGGACTGCAATTTGCACCGCGCCCGGGCGAACTACTATCTAATGGAGTATTACAGTAACCAGGGAAGCGCGGAGGAGCGGGCCAAATACGATGCCTACCGTTCGCAGGCAGGTCAGCTGTTCAAATCTCTGGAAGAGTCCCTGTACGGATACAGCGAATACGGAGCCAGGTTTCAGAACTATCAGTCGGGTCAGACCAGACATCCGGAGACCAGATTCGATCCCGCCGACTATCATACGATGGCGGCCCTGTATTATGCGCGGGTCTTCAACGATTTGCCCACAGGCTCGGTGAAACTAAAGGAAAAATCGGACCTAATTCGCACCATTCAGCATCATTATAGCCGGGCGCTGGAAGAAGGTTCGCAGAACCCCGACCTGCAGAATTTGAAATCGATCCTGGAAAAAGCGGACAGCCTGGTATCGCGATAGTGTTGTCGGGCCTGGGCCGGCCTTTATTGGCCTGAGCGCTCGGTTACGATAGTAGTAAGTTGAGCCCGGCAAAATGCTGCCCGGCCACCTGGGTCTCTATCAATCGAGCATGGCCGCTTCAGTCAGTTTCAGGATTTCGCCTGTCAGTCCACTATCGTAGCAATCTGCGGAAGATCGCCCTGTACTTCCAGGGCCCCTATGTCCGAGTGACCTTCCAGAAGCAGCTTGTTTGTTTTTCTATCCCGTAGTTGAAAGCTGATGCGTGCCGTCATGGTTTCGCTTACACGCTCAATCATCGCTTTTTCGTAGGGCGCCATCAGTACCGCGCCGTGGGAACGGTGGCTTTCTATTTCCAGTCTGTATTTCTTATCTTCTACCGTCATCCATACCTGTTTGGGCGATACCTTTACTTCGCGGAGTTTCGCTCCGGTATAAGTAGCAAAGCGGATCAGCTTCCCATGAAAAAAGAGCGCCATAATGAATCCGGTGAAGCTTCCGGTGATGTATGGTATCTTTGCCGCGCTTGCAAAGAGCGATCCTTCCGTTTCAAAATGGTTGGACTGCATCCAGACATAGGCGGAAGGGAAGTTACGGCCCCAGTCCTTTTCAATGTAGCCCCGGCCTCCGGTCAGATCCACATTCTTGCCGTTAATGGACAGCGCCCCTTCCAGCTTATGATCCAGACTTACCAGGCCATGATAACACTCCATAAAGGGCGTATAGGCAAAGGGCCCCATGATGCCCGGACTGCTCAATGTCACAGGAAAGCGAACCGGATCGATATAGTTCAATTCGCCCTGTATCTGGAAATCCTTTCCCTTTAGATCCAGACTCAGTCCATGCAAACCGAATTGATTATGCGAGACGCTTGCTTTAAATATCTTCCGGGCTGCATTGAACTGCTCAAGGGGAAAGCGAATGTACTCATAACGCGCATTCATTCCGTCCAGAATCTGAATGAATGCATGCGAAGAGGCCTTTTCCGGCCCGATGAAGACGCCAGGGATGAGCGCCAGCCTGTGCTTTCGATCTTTTGATACGTGCTTGAGATACCAGCCTTCGAAATAGGCTCGACCACTCTTACCTTTTCGAAGCACATTAGTGCCCTGGAAGCTGTCGGGATGAAATAGATCGGACACATCTACTTCAAGCCTTGAAGGTAACCTTGAGTAAAGCGGGTTTTCTTTCGGCGGGGATATTCCAGGATTTACTTTCCAGGGAGTCCCGGTCCGGGAAATAGGATTACATGAGTCTGGACTTCAAACAACAGAATAGAGATCCGGGAAGCCTTGCGCGTACCGGCACTTTGAAGCTGGCCGGCGTAGAGGTGTCCACCCCCATGTTTATGCCCGTAGGAACCCAGGCGACGGTGAAGACTCTGGACTCCCAGGACCTGGAAGAGATGGGCTATGGACTGATCCTGGCCAACACCTATCATCTCTATCTCCGACCCGGGGAGATCATTCGTTCCTTTGGCGGCGTTAAGCCTTTCATGGACTGGAAAGGCGCATTACTTACCGATTCCGGCGGCTTCCAGGTGTTCAGTCTGGCCGCCATGCGTCGCTTTGTGCCCGGCGGCGTGGAATTCCAGAGTCATATCGACGGTAGCAAACATCTATTCACTCCGGAGAAGGTGCTGGATATCCAGGAGATGCTGGGCTCGGACATCATGATGGTTCTGGACGATTGTCCGCCAGGGGATGCAGAAGAAAAGCGTCTACAGGAATCCCTTGAACGCACCCATAGCTGGGCCAGGCAATCATTGGATTATCTGGAGAATGGGAAAGCACAGGGTCGGTTTGCGGGTCAGAATCTTTTCGGCATAGTCCAGGGCGGAATCCATGAGTCTCTTCGATCCGCATCCCTGGATCTGATTCAGGGGCTGCCATTCGCAGGCGTGGCCCTGGGCGGACTTTCTGTAGGGGAAAGCCGGGAAGACTTCTATAGAATACTTCATCATCTGGGACCGGCGCTGGATGATAAGCGGCCCCGTTACCTGATGGGCGTGGGCACAGTTCCGGACTTTCTGGAAGCGATCCGCTGCGGAGTAGATCTATTCGACTGCGTGTTACCCACCAGGAATGCCCGGCACGGAATTGCTTATACACGAGAGGGTAAACTTAATCTGAGAAATGCTATCCATGCGGAAAGTCAGATCCCGTTGGATGCCGAATGCCAATGCCGTGCTTGCAGTCGTTATAGTCGGGGCTACATCCGGCATCTACTCAGGGCGGGAGAAATCACAGCATTGCGTCTACTCACCCTTCATAATTTACAATTCTTCTTTGACTTCTTTGTGATGGCGCGCCAGGCTATCCAGAACGGCCAATATATGGCCTTTTACGAGGGCTGGAAAAAAATAGGATTTTGACTTTCATTTTTTATGTTGACAGCCACCTATCCTGGTTATCATCTCAGGAAAACAAAAATTAACGGGGTTTTTCAGGACAGTCAGTTATGGAAATTTCCAGAAGAGAAAGCGGCGATATAGTCATTCTGGATGTAAACGGGGAGATCGATCTCTACAATGCACCAGAGATTAAAGAGCTGATTAACAAGCTCATAGAAGAGAAAAAATACAATGTTGTAATCAATTTGGATCGCGTATCCTACATTGACTCGTCCGGAATTGGTGCGTTAATCTCCAGTCTATCCAACCTGAAGAAATATCAGGGCGGACTGAAGATTACTAACGTATCCGGGTCGGTGAGGAAGGTATTCGAGCTAACCAAGCTCACCTCCTTCTTTGAAATCTACGACTCTGAGGCGGATGCCCTGGCTGCATTCAAGTCTTGATATCCCGTTCGGGAAGATGGATCCCGTGATTTAGAGATGGCCGGCTCCCCGAAAGTCGGCCATTTTCTTTAAGACGGGACCTGCAACTATCTGGAGGAACAAATGGGAAACATACGAATTTTTCTGAAACCCGCATTGCTGGGTTCAATGGCGCTCTTTGTAATGCAATGCGCCAGCACAGCTCCTGTAAAAGAGCTGAGCGATGCCCGCCAGGAGATTGCTCTGGCGGAGCAAGAAGATGCGAAGAAGCATGCTTCTGATGAACTGGATGCTGCGGTTAGCAGCCTGAAAGAAGCCCACGATCAACTGGCCGCTGGCGAGAATGATACCGCCAAAGCAACAGCCCTGGCTGCGGATGCCACAGCTACTAAAGCGCGACTGGACTCTGTAGGCCCCTTTACTGCAGACATGCAGGAAAAAGCGGAAGAGCTGATTGCAAGCGCCGATGAGGCCTATGCCGAGAAGCTGGCCACTGATGATTTCGAGTCAGCTAAACTGCTAAAAGAAAAAGGCGACGACGAGCATGCAAAAGCTAAAGATGCAAGCTCCAGCGCCGCCGATCAGGGCGACGGAATGACCGCACTGGAATCCGGAAACATTCTCGATCAATACCGATCAGCGTACTTGAACTACCAACAATCGCAGGATGCGGCCGCCAAAGCGCGCGCAACCGCTCTGGCTCAAAAAGACCAGTTGCTTTCCAGCCTGTCCGGCGCCGAATCCATCCTGGAAAAGGCTCGCTCCTACGAAGCGGAAAAAACCGCTCCGGAAGAATACGCGGCTGCTCAGGAAGAAATTCAAAACGCTCGCGATCTAATCAATGACGACAAGTTAAAAGATGGCGCCATGTCCATCGAGAAATCCGAGGAACTGGCCCGGGCAGCCCTGGAAGCCGCCCTGCCTGCCTATGCGAAGAAGCTAAAAGCAGAGGCCGACCTGGCTGTTGGCAGCGCCGACAAAGAATTCGCCTCTTTCAAACGAAAAGGCAACCAGGCGGAAGTACAGAGCATTGGCGAGTTTCTACGCGCGGCCAAAGAGGCTCTCACTGAAGCCGGAACCAATCTGGAAGAAGAGAACTATGAAGAGTCCATCGCCGAGTCAAAAGAGGCTCTGAGACTGGCCTCCGTGGTAGCGGAAAAGACCGGAACGGCCCTGGCGGAACGCTCTACAGATAACGACTCCAGCGCGCAGAGCTCTGAAGGCTGGAAGACCTACACCGTTAAGAAGCGACGTCCGGCAGATACTCTATGGAGAATCTCCGGCTTGCGCGAAAACTACGGAAACCCATTCCTGTGGAAGCGAATCTATGACGCCAATAAGGATAAGATCAAGAATCCTAACCTGATCTATCCCGGTCAGATCTTCGACATCCCTCCGAAGACAGGTCCTGTCACAAAACCTGCAAAGGATGATGGCGTAGAAGATATGGATTCTGACGACTCCAGCGATATGGATCGCGAAAACGTAGAATAGATTCAATCAGAACCCCTGCAGCGTGAGCTGCTTCAAGAGGCCCTCTATCTGGAGGGCCTTTTTTTATTGATCCGGCTCTATGCTGTCCAGTCTGGATTTCCCGTCTTTTCCACCTCTACAGTCTTTCCGCAGTGTGCGTTGAATCCTGGAGGACCCGACCCAGATCCCGGTGTGGGCGCGCGAGAAATGCGCACGTGATCGAAAAAAGGGTCTTCGAACACCTATAATGTGCCTGTTAAATGTAACTTATGAAAGTTAGAAAGCGGCTCTCCGTCATAGCTTCTGTGGCACTCCTCGCGCTCCTGGCATTCCTGGCGCTCCTACTCAATGGACCGGGCTGTGCTTCACTGGCTTCGCTGTCAGATTACCGGCACGGGAAAATGCACTATTCCGGGACGGCGCTGGACCTTGCATTCATTGGTGATGGTCCGTGGGTCATGCTGCTATGGGCCTGGCCTTTCGTTTCTTATGCCTCGTAAATCTTTCGCTGAGTTGTGCAGTGGATACGGTTTTGCTTCCTGTGCATTTTGTAATAGATCTGGCCAATCCGTGATAGTCAGACGGGCTATTTTCCGGCAAAGCTGAACTCCGATAAGCCCCTGGACGTCCTATGAATGATCTATGCTGTGTTTGTCAACAATGCGTCAATTGTGGGCCGGTCCACCGGTCGTCTGGATCTCGAATACGCTGAAGCCCGGGCCTGGGGCGCTTGCTTTCGTTTCCTCCCGTCACTTCAGGTTTGTTTCGCTGAGCTTCTGTGCTCTGATCTTTGCTGCCAATTGCTATACTCTCCGAACGGAAACGAAATTCAAACCTGGAAAAGAGCGCGTCCTGGAAGACCGCTATGACGAGCATTTCTTTCGAAACAGCTACAAGGTCCGGCATCAGCTTTCCCATGGGTTCCAGTTTGATATAGAAGCCTGGCGAATCACTCGTAAGATCAAAACTCAATTGGTGGAGAAGCGCGGCACTGCCAGCCGAGATCTGAGTCAAGACCGGGACGGCTCCTATCAGGTTCACTCTCATTTCTTTTTCTCCTGGAATCGAAGCCGAGTAGAAAGTGTAGAACAATACCTTTTACTGAATACCTTGTTCGCAATTCCTTCCCTGGGCCTGTCATTGGTAGCCATGACTCTGGATTTAGGCACTTTGCCTTTCCGGACCCTGGATTACGAATACCGCGACGTCACCGAAGAAAAGGTCTGGCAGCGCTACATTAGAAAACCCGTGCAGGTGACCGGTACCCTGGATTGCGATGGGCTGGACATTGAAATTGTGAAAAACCATGGTAAGGCGGCCATAGCGGCTCAAAGGAATGCCCCCTGGAAGTCTTTTCGCATCTGTACCTTGCCCGGGATGGACCAGGAGTATTTCTGGGATCTATCGGAAACCGATCCGCGTAGCCGACCGGAAGCGGGTTGGTTGGTGGACATCGCCCTGGACCGACAGCCGGCGATTCGTCAGGAGTTGAAGGAAACCCTCTTGCAAGGCCTGCAACATCTGGAGCGGAGCAGAACTTACGACCTGCATCCGCATAGTCGCACCAGGTTCTGTGCTATGGCAAGAGCATCGATTTACTTTCTGGAAGATGAGTCTCTGCGGAGTTCGCTGGAGTCCCGTCTGGCTGCTCTGTGCGATAAATGGCCCACAGGCAAGAAGTCCGTATATGAGTATGGCGCGCCGTTGCGCGAAATGCTCCGGGAATTGGAGACCACAACTATTTCGCAAGCTGCTCGTAGGGGCAATATTCCGGACCGCATTGTTCTCGTTCAAAGAGCTCAACTCCCGGACCCGAAATCCAATATCGCTCACGGAAGCTGCAGTTCCCTATTACAGGAATCCAGCGACTGTGGCCGAGAGTCAGAAACACCTTATCGCATCTCCGGTCACACTTCTTACCTGGAGTCCTTCAAAGCTGACTCTGGAGCCCCGGTCCATGCCAGGATGGTAAAAGAATGAAGCGCTTCGATCCAACGGTCAAAGTTCGCCGAATCCGGCAGGGATTCCTTCTGTTGCTGATTCTCCTGTGCTGCTTCGTTTTCTGTTCCGGCCCCCCGAATCGCTATGAATATAGAGGCGATTTCCCGTATCTCTTTGTAGGGCTGTCCTGTCAGCCGAGCATGTATGAGGATTCGTATGCGATTTGTCCTGAAGGGAAACCGGATAACATCGTATATAGCGGTTGGATCATCCACAGTCAGGAAAACCATGACGGTATGTGCGGAATGCTGGATCGCGCGGATTTTGGTATGCAAATGGCAATGGATACTTTTATCAATCCGGGTCTGGATCATTACACCTTCTATGATGCCGCCGAATGCGTTCTGGCCGAGAGCGAGTCTTCATTAATGTATTGTGAGCAAAAAGGCAAAGCCTGTGGCTGTCAGTATTCCTTTCGCTTCAAAAGCGGCGATATCATTGGAAGTACAGTACAACGCTGTATGGAGCAAAACCCAGGAACGTATATGTAATGGCCTTTGCTCATTTCGTAAAACCGCCGAGAACAAACGCCGTTAGATTGGACACTCCGTCAGGTTCGGCTCCCCTCTAGTCGCTCGCTTCAAAATCGTAACAATCGTTAAATTTAAAAAATCCTCTTGAATCTCCTGCCAGAATCTGTTCAAATCAAAAAGGAACAGTGCGTTGCGTCTGCCCAGGGATGCGACGTTATAAATCCCTCCGGCCGAGCGCAGGGTGGGCTAACGTTGTAAATCCAGGATGGTAAGGTCTTCTGGCGCATTTACCACGGGAAGCTAAAGGTTGTCTACACTCAGGCCAAAGCAGCTGGCAACAGCGCTATCCGTCGCTAAAGGAGTACCTCTATGAAAAAAGCATTCATTGATCTATTGGAGCGAACGGAGTTTTCCCTTCCGTATCGAGTAATCTTTGAGGACGGGTCCACATATGAAAACAATGTCAAGAACACGGTCCTGGACGGCCCCAGCAATTTTCACAGGAACACAAGGCACAGCGGACCGGTTTTCACGCTGCACTTCAAGGCCCCGGGGGCGCTAGAAGACGTATTGCGCCGAGGAAGTATGGGATTCGGCGAATCCTACATGGATGGCGACATAGACGTGCATGGGGACCTGCAAGAGTTACAGCATTTGAGTACTTACCTGGGAGTTGGCGGCCTCCAGCCCAGCCCTCTGGAAGTAATCAAATTCTTCTGGCGGCTAATCCAGACCCATCCGACACGAAAGCGCGCTCGAAAGAATATCTCGCATCATTATGACCTGGGAAACGATTTCTACAGTCTCTGGTTGGACGAGCAAATGCAGTACACCTGCGCCTATTTTCAGCATCCATCGGACAGTTTGGAGAAGGCTCAGAAGGCGAAGCTGGACCTGGTGTGCCGTAAGCTTCGGCTGCAGCCAGGCGATACGGTAGTGGAGGCCGGCTGCGGCTGGGGCGGTCTGGGGCTACACATGGCGCGGTATTACGGCGCTCGCGTTCGTTCCTTCAATATTTCGAAAGAGCAAGTGCAATATGCCCGCGCAAGAGCCCGGGAGGCCGCAATTCCCGAAAGTCAGCTTGAGTATGTCGAAGAAGATTACCGGGCCATCGGAGATGAAAAGCGCCGGTACGACAAGTTTGTATCCATCGGGATGCTGGAGCATGTAGGGCTTAAGAATTACCGTCGATTCTACGACATGATCTATCGCGCACTTCCGGACAAGGGGATGGCGCTGGTTCACAGCATTGGAAGAGTGTGGAGTCAGGCAACCGATCCCTGGCTGGAGAATTACATTTTCCCCGGAGGAAGAATCCCTTCCCATGCAGAGATGATCGGTCCGGTGGAAAAGAAAGACCGACCATTCTTTGTGGCCGATATGGAAAACCTCCGGTATCACTATGCCCTGACGCTGGACCACTGGTACCGGCGCTTCCAGAAACATGAAGACTGGATTCGAAATCAATACGGCGAGTCATTTGTGCGTATGTTCAAGTTGTACCTCAGAGGATCGGCGGCCGCCTTTCGATATGGTGGTATTACGTTGATCCAAATACTTCTTCACAAAGGCTACATCAACGACGCTCCCCTGACACGGCATCATTACCTGGGCCTGGAATCTCCCTGGTCCGGTCAGCCTCTGGCCACGGTGCGGAAATCGCGATCGAGCAAAGTGTCCGGAAACCGCGGAGAAAAGGTAAGGGCCAAAAGCAAGACAACCAGCAAGGGCAGGAGGTAGCAAAATGATTGAAACAGATGTCCTGATAGTGGGGGCAGGTCCGGGCGGGTCCAGCTGCGCTCATGAGCTGCGAAAGCACGGTATGGAGGTCATAATCCTCGACAAGGAAAGCTTTCCCCGAACCAAGCTATGCGCTGGCTGGATCACGCCGGGGGTTCTGGAAAGCCTGAAAATCCAACCGGATGATTACCCGGAAGGAATGGTCACTTTCAATGAAATATACGCTGAGTATTTCACTTTGAAAGGGAAGCGACCGCTTACGTTCCGGACCACCCAGTATTCCATCCGTCGCTACGAGTTGGATAATTGGTTACTGAAGCGTTCGGGGGCGGAGTTTCAGGTGCATCCTGCGAAAGCCATTCGAAAAGAGGGGAATCGGTATATCGTGGACGAAACGTTCAGCGCCCGCTACCTGGTCGGGGCCGGTGGAACTCACTGTCCGGTTTTTCGACACATCTTTGCCGATTTGAATCCAAGGAGCGCTTCCTACCAGGTGGGCGCCCTGGAGCAGGAGTTTCCCTATCAGTGGCAGGACGATCGCTGCATACTCTGGTTTGGCGAGCACGGTCTGCCTGGCTATTCCTGGTACGTTCCCAAACAAGGCGGCTATCTGAATGTGGGCATTGGCGGCTTTTCGGAGCATATGAAGCATTCCAGGGTTACGCTTCGACAGCACTGGGATTTGCTCACCAGAAAGCTAGAGGATCTCGGGCTCGTGAACGGACATAGCTGGAAGCCCAAAGGGCACACCTATTTTGTTCGGCAACGGGCCAGGGTGACTCAGAAGGATAACGCATTTATAGTCGGGGATGCGGCGGGATTGGCCACCTGCGACCTGGCCGAAGGAATCGGACCGGCCATCGAAAGCGGTATTCGCACGGCCCGGACTATCGTGAACGGAGGCCAGGTGGACTTATCCGATATCGGCAGGTATTCGGCGCTGGGAAGCGGCTGGAAGGCGAATCTGTTTTCGGCAGTGTTGGACCGTAAAGGCACTTTCTTTCGCGACAAGATCTATGGCCGCAACTTTCGCAAGAAGGAAGATCTCTACCTTCAGTCCTCCGGCGCTTGATCTTCGAGGAGAGGAAAGGCCCTGGTTATTCCGCCTTTCCGGCCGTTTGGCCCGATTGCAGGCGGCACAACAGGGATGTCAGGTCTTGCTCAATCACCGGCTGAAGGTCGGCCAGGGCAACGTCGTAGTCTATTTCATAGGACACCATGCCCCAGCGGGGATTGTGAAAGCCGTAGAAAATCTGGAAGGGAATCATGAGCCAGCTCAGGTACTTCACTCGATGGAAGCGGTATCGGTGGCCGCCAATTTTGTTTCCGTCCTGTAGAACGTCGATTTCGAAGAATTCCTCCGTCTCCGAAGAGTAGGGAAAAACATAAAGGGTGAGGCAGCCGAGAAAGGCGGAAAGCTCCGAACCCTGCGACCGGAATCTATCCGCCCCGGAATCAATTCGTTTTAGCGTAATGCGAACCGTGTTAGGGGCATCCTGCTGGCTCTCCAAATATGGATGAGTCTTGATATGTGACTGCAACATGGCCGCGATGGCATCCATGGTTTTCACTTCAATATCGGAATTGTCAAAAGTGCCTCGATGCATGATCTGGAAGTTTGGCGATTCGTCCATCTGCACATCTATCCTGGCCGGAACGCGCGAAGACAGGGAGCACTGCACCGGCGATGGCTCATGATTTCCCGGTTGCGCGGTAACGCCAATACAATGCGAGCCGAAGGCCAGGGCCATGGATAAGGACAGAGCCGGACCAATAAAGAATCGTATGTATTGACCGAGCTGGCGCCCGGGGCAAGGCTTTCGGTTTGCACTGCGATGCAATCGGGCGGTTCTGCGAAAACGATTATACTTCAAAAAATTAGATAGAATATCCATTAAATATTAATTCAATAGAGTGGCCGCCGAATTTCACGCAAAATTTTCAGGCCAGCTCGATTTTCCTTAAAGGAAGGCCCCGGGGGCCTTCTGCGGCCATTTTTCTCCATCGGGTCCGCCTCGAAATTCATTGCATCTTTTGGAAGGCCTGGATAATCTATGTCCATGTACCTGCCGAATTTCGGACAGAAGCCAGGTTCCCGCGTTTGGGGAGCGTTCTGTATCCCGCTGGTCTTATTGATTCTTGTGTTCACAGGGGGAATCTCCGCCGAGCCTCCATCCAGTTCCGGAACAGATGAGTCGGCGAATTCGCAAGAAGACCCTTCCCGCGAAGAACAACAATCATCGGAAAACGAGGACCCAAACCGGGAAGGCCCGAAATCCCAGAATCCGTCCGACTCTGGCGAAGGCTCCGATGAGGTAATTATGGTGCCGGGGGACGATCCGGAGATGAACGCCGCCATCCAGGAGGCCCGGGATACCCTTCCCGAGTTCTGGACGAAGTTTGCCAACCCGGAACCAGGCGAAGACTCTTTCATGATAAAGGTCATGATTTCCGATTCGAAGGGAATTGAACACTTCTGGTGCGGCCGCCTCAAAAAGGAAGGGGAGTCGATTCAATGCACTATCGCCAACGAGCCCCAGACCGTAGAATCGGTTGAGTTCGGGCAGTTGATTGAACCGGATCCAGCGGACATCTCCGATTGGATGTATCGCAAAAACGGATACATTTACGGGAATCGCACAATGCGGGTTCTGATAAAGCGAATGCCCAAAGAAAAAGCCGACTACTATCGGTCCATGCTGGCGGATCCCTGATTCGTCTGTCAGTCTTCCTTGCGCATCAACTCTGGATCACGGACACGGAGCGGCCATCATCCCCGGTATGAGGGATCAGTTTCAGATATAGCTTCACATATTGAGGATTCCACCGGAGCAGTCCACTCCGCCGGGATAAGGGCCCAGAAAGCACATTTTAAACCACGGATTCACTCGAGCCATTTCATTGAGAAACTCTACACTGTGTAGCTTAGCGTATTCGGCCGCCAGGCGATGATACGTGATTCCGGGGCTTCCCGGAACGACGGTGATGCCTCTGAATTGCTGTTCGCTGTCTTTGTTCATGCAACCGTGGGTGGCGCCGTGGATTCGGAGTCCCCAATCCTCGACCGGAAAGAGATAGCAGTCCCTTTGCACTGCAGGCGGGCTGACAAACTCCGGGTATAGACCGGTCTGAAGGTTTGCCGGAGCGGGTAACCAGGTAAATGCCTCCACCGGAGCCAAAAACATTGAGAACTGCGCATTTTCTACCCAGTTTGAATGCGCATAGAAGTCTTGAATCAGATGCAATGCCATTCCCATGTTTCGCATACTGCTGGTAAGTTCCACGGCATGTACCGCCTGAAACTTCAGTTCCGCCAGGCGAAAGGAGCAATCCGCCAGGCGATCGTTGTCGCAGTGCAGTGTATAGTCCTTCGCGTAGCCCCCGGAATCGCTTATTACGGAAAATTGGCGAATCATATCGCCGCAGAAAGGGTTTATGGAAATATTCCTATCGGCTGCAAAATCCTTAAGAGCCTTGCGTGTGATGGAAAAATGAGTCTCCGGACCGGCGCCAGCAAAGGCGTCCAGGCGAAGGCCCGGCAAAGTCAGGAAGCCTGCCAGCGCCAGAAGGGCGCCATACCGGGAAAACTTGTGAATAGGGACCATTGACTGCCCGACCTTTATGCCAGCGATTTCGGTAGCTTTAGAAGTACCAACCTCTATTCGCTCCCGGCAATACTCGGGTTACTTCCGCCATCGCATCCGAAAAGGGCAGCGCAACTGACCGGAATCTCAATGCAGAGAAAAAATCCCCGCATTTCAATGGACCGTCGAGCCGGCTCAGAGCATGGGCCAGATTACCTGGAAGAAGACGATCAGTATTACGGTGACGAGAATAGAAAATAGAAAGGCAAGGCCCAGGGCTTTTCCGGTGGAGGGACTACCTGTTTTCGCTCCCAGAGCTCCCGCAGCACCGGAAATCAATCCAAAGGCGCCCGCCACCAGGGCTGATTCAGAGAAATTGGTGAAGAAGCCGGTGGACAAAGCAAATCCTAGAACACCCAGCGAAGCAAACACAACAGCAATAATTCGGGGACCTTTTTCCATAATAAACCTCCCATGGACTCTCAGGGTCCCAGGATTCTAGCACAATGGAGTTTGAACTTCAAGGGATTTCCGGAATGTGTAAGACATCAATCCTTCGAAGTGGTATTCCGGGATTCGCAGGTACGATCCTGCTTCCCTGGCTCAGTGGCGATCTGCTCGCCGTTTGGAACCGGGGCAACTGCCCGGCGGTGGGGCGGCTATGAATCAGGCTGGTAAAGTAGAGCTTTGAGCTCCCATCCGGAATTGGAGCTGCTCGGAATCGCTATCCAGTGGCTGCCTGTCAAAAACCGTGCGGGTTGCGAAGTGGACGAGAGTAAGTGGGGCTGCTCCGGCCCACTCCGGCCGAGGATTAACTCAGGACAAAGGTGGCTACCAGGCTTTTTACGATTACCAGAATGCCGAATACAGCTTCCAGCACCGCGCCGATTTGTACAGGCCGGACCAGCGTAGCGAAACCCACCACTGCAACATGGACAGCCAGCACACTCATGGCAAGACCTGCCAGCAACGAAGCCGTGAGATAAGCCGGGTGGTCGAAACCGTAGAGAACAAAGAAGATGAAGGGAAGAAGCCCGCAGAATGTCATGAAGGCTCCCTGGGCTACCCAGGCCATGATGACCACCCGGGCTTCCTTTTCATCCGGGTTGCCCAGCATCGCCACGGCTCCACCGACAATCAGCTGATGAAAGAGTCCCCAACAGGCCAGCAGAATTCCGCTGCCGATTACCATGTAGTTCAGTACTGTAAGCATTTCTCTAATCGACGTACATCGGGGTTGGAAGTCCGGAACAGTGCATCCGACAATGAGTGTCGGCGCGCCGCGTGACCGGAACCGAGGTTTCCAGAAATCCGAACTCCAAGACAATCAAACGACCACCGGCTCTGTTGGGAAAGCAAAAAGCGCATCGGCGCGGCCGAAAGGGCCAAATCCGCAGTCATTCCACCAACTTGACCCCGACGCTATCGCGGCTGGCCGTTGGTGTACTGAATCAAACCGTCGATAGTTTGAAATACTTCCCGGTATTGATCCATTTCTTCTTCGGGGGCGGTGTAGTAGATGGCATGGATTCTTCGGTCCCGGAACCTGAGTTGGCCGATCTTGATATAGCGCACCGTACCTTCAATGTAGCTACCTTCAAAAGTGAAGGAGCGGGAGTCCGCATCCTTATCCCGATTAGCATACTTCCATCCGGGGTAATTCAATCGCATGGCATCATACCAGCCGCTGGCGTAGAGATCCCTGGAGCGTTGATCTCTGGGCTCCGTATCCAGACCCCGGTATTCCAGAACGGCCAGGGGCTCTGAACCCTCCCTGTACACGGCTACAAACTGAAAATATCTATCCCGACTGAGGCTTACATCCCATCGTCCCGGAATGCGAAAGGTTATTCCGTAGTCGGTGAGCGCTACCGAGCGTAGTTCGTCATTATAGTCAAAAAGGGAGCCGGACCGGCAGGAAATACCAGTCAGAGGCAACAGAAGTAGAATTGCCAGCTTCTGAAGATGTAGCCGGACCGATTGCAATCTCAGTTCTCCATCCGGGTGAGCACTTCGTAGCCATCATCGGTTACCAGCACGGTGTGTTCGAACTGAGCGGAAAGACGGCCGTCTACGGTTGTGACGGTCCAGCCATCCTCTTTGCTGAAATTCACTTTCCAGGTGCCCTGGTTTACCATGGGCTCCACGGTGAAGGTCATGCCCGGCTGCATTCGCTGACGCACCTGGTTTTGTTTGTAATGCGGCACCGGAGGGTCCTCATGGAAGTTGCGGCCAATTCCGTGTCCGGTAAGATCTCTTACTATTCCGTAGCCCCGGGGGGTCAGGAATGCGTCGATGGCTTCCCCTATGTCGCAGATGCGATTATCGGGCTTCACAGTGCGAATGCCTACCCACATAGCCTCCTCTGTATCCTGGATTAGCTTTTCCGCATCTTCCGAGATAGCTCCGACGGCGAACATACGGGATGTGTCGCCATGGAAGTCATGGTAGATCACAGTGACATCGATGTTCATTATGTCGCCATCTTTCAGGACATCCTTTGCGCTGGGAATGCCATGACATACAACATCATTTACCGAAGTGCAAATACTCTTCGGAAAACCCTTGTAATTGAGCGGCGCGCTAATGGCCCCTTTTTTGCGCGTGTAAGACTCGGCGAAGTCATTTAGCTCCAGGGTGGATACCCCTGGCTTCACGCGCAGACCTGTTTCATGGAGCACTTCGGCTGCCAGCTTGCCGGCATCGCGCATTTTCTGGATTTCTTTACTGTTCTTAATATGAATCATCACTTGCTTCGGGAAAAATTTCAGACTGTTCCTCGAAAAAAAAGATATACAGCGAGGGCCAGCTACGCTTTTTATTTAACACGAAGTCCGGTAGGCTTTCAAGTTGCATTTTTCATCCGGGCATCAGACGTCTCGCATAATTTCATTCTGCGAGCATTTTTCTGGAATGAACGACCATTCACATAGCGAAATAGACCGCAGTGATTCCTCGGATACCGCCGACCCTTTATCGGCGGGCCTTCGTCGTACTGTCCTATTACACAATCCTGACGCGCTTCCGCGTCGCCACCCCAACGCCAAACAGGCACGCATGCATTTCTCGGTTCGGTTAGCCGGCCAGGAGGTTTTCTAAAACATCAGCCCATGGGCAATACTACCCTAGATTTTCTCATCATTCTAGTTTTGATTCTTATCAACGGATTCTTTGCCGCCGCAGAGATCGCCTTAATCTCAATTCGCAAAGGCCGAGTGAAAGCCCTGATCGAAGAGGGCAACGTCAGGGCGAAGATCATTTCCCGGCTCCAGGGCGATCCGGATCGGCTATTTGCCACTGTTCAGGTGGGTGTGACACTGGTAGGGGCCATTGTCGGTGTATTTGGCGGTTCCAGTTTTAAGGAAAAGCTGGAGCCGCTAATCAATCGAATCCCTTACGAATTCGTACAGAATTTTTCGGAACAGATCTCTTTTGTAATCGTGGTGATGGCCATCACCTATTTGAGCCTGGTGGTTGGCGAACTGGTTCCCAAATCCCTGGCTCTGAACTATTCCGAGCGCGTGGCCATGCTGGTAGCATATCCGCTGCAAGCATTCAACCGTGTGGTGTACTGGTTCACTCGTTTTCTAACCTTTTCCAGTAACTTGCTTCTGCGTCCCTTTAAGGATCGAACAAGCTTCTCTGAAACGCGGCTTCTGGCGGAAGAGATCAAGCATTTGCTGGAAGAAGGGGTTAGGCACGGAACGATTGCTCACTCCGAACACGAAATCATCGAAAACGTTCTGGAAATCAACGACACAGCCGCCCGGGAAGTGATGGTTCCCCGAGTAGACATAAAGGCCATAAGCGTGGATGCGGCGGAAGACGAAGTGCGCAAAGCGGTGGATTCCCTCTATAGTCGGCTACCGGTTTTTGGCGAAGGTCTGGACAATATCATCGGAATCCTGCACATGAAAGATCTGATGCGCTGCCTGGCGCGTCAGGAAGCCTACCAGCTGTCCAGGCTGGCGCGGCCGGCCTACTTTGTTCCGGAGAGTATGAAGATTGGAAAGATTCTCCAGGAAATGCAAAAACGAAAGACCCATATGGCCATTGTTGTGGATGAATACGGCGGTACCGCCGGCCTGCTGACAATGGAGGACATTCTGGAAGAGATTGTGGGAGAGATCCAGGATGTGACGGAGATTCCCGATGAAGACGAGTTTATGCCACTTCCCGACGGAAGTTATCTGGTGAGTGGCTCCTGCGGGATTTCCGACTTCAACGAATTTATGCAGGAAGGCCTCCCGGAAGCGGACTCCTATACCAGCGTAGCGGGGTTTGTGATCGAACAGATTGGCCGATTTCCGGAGGTGGGCGAAAAAATCGTTTCCGGGAACCTTTCCTTTGAGCTGGTTAAAAGAGTACGACAGAAGATGGTGCAGTTTCGGGTTCGTAGGCTGGAGCCACTGCCGGAAGAATAAACCGGAAGGCCAGAAGGATAACGATCTCCCTTCGATTTCCTTTCCCTTTGTCCCGGCATCGCCGGGCGGGTTTCTGCTGATGACGCTGGCCAGACGTCCATGCCCGGGGGGATCCGGGTCACCGGGAAGCGGATCGCTTCCATGGTCGCCGTTTTTTCTTGTCCCCAACCTGCCTCGCCGAAATCTGGTTCGTAACTCTGAATGAAGGTGTGATCCATGTCTGAACCTCAAATCACCATTGGCCTGACAGAAGACCAGGCCATGCTACGCGACCTGGTGCGCGATGTTGTTAAGAATGAAGTAGTTCCCGTTCGTATGGAACTGGATGAGAAGAACGAGTATCCCCATAAGGTACTGGAAAAGTTCAAGGAAGCTGGTCTGTTCCAGGCCATGTATGAAGAAGAATTCGGCGGTATGGGAATGGGAATGATGGGAAACATCATCCTGGCCGAAGAAGTGGCTCGAGGATGTCTGGGCGTAGGCACAGCTTTCCTGGCTACCAAACTGGGATCCCTGCCAATTGAAGTAGGCGCTACCGACGAGCAGAAGCAAAAGTATCTGCCCAAGCTGGCCTCCGGCGAGCTCATCGCGGCCTTTGGTCTAACCGAGCCGGGCGCGGGTTCCGATGTTCCTGCCTTGAGCACTACTGCCGTTAAAAAAGGCGACAAGTTCATTCTGAACGGAACCAAGCAATGGATTTCCGGCGCCGGACAGGCGGATGTTTACACCGTATTTGCACTTACCGATAAGAACCGCGGCCCTCGTGGAATCAGCTGCTTTATCGTAGAAAAGGACACTCCGGGATTCTCCTTCGGAAAGAAGGAAGACAAGCTCGGTATTCGATGTTCTGAAACCCGTCAGCTGATCTTCGAAGACTGCGAAGTTCCTGCAGAGAACATTGTCGGCGGTCGCGAAAACAACGGCTTTTTGCATGCGCTCAAGACCTTGAACCTGTCACGACCCGCTGTGGCGGCCAGTGCCGTAGGATGCGCGCAGGGCGCTTACGAAGCCGCCATTCAGTACGCTCGCGAAAGGGAACAGTTTGGAGTAAAGATTGCCACTTTTCAGGCGATCCAGCATATGCTGGCTGAGATGGCCATGAACATTGAGGCTTCCCGCCTGCTGACCTACAAAGCCGCGCAACTGGCTCAGATGGGTCACAAGGATACGGCGAAGTTCTCGGCCATGGCAAAATGCTACGCGGCTGACACTGCCATGCGAGTGGCCACCGATGGCGTTCAGATCCACGGCGGTTACGGTTACGTTAAAGAATACCCCGCAGAGAAGTTTTTCCGGGATGCAAAGATTCTTCAGATCTATGAAGGAACCAGCCAGATCCAGAAAAACGAAATCGCAGCCGGTCTCGTAAAAGAAGCTGCCTCTCGCCGATAAATATATCGTCTGGAATCGCAATCAGGTTCCATTCGATAATCATCTTTAGGATGATCCGAAGCCCGCCGCCTGGCGGGCTTTTTTTCGTCTCTGCGATAGTCCGATGCCCGCTGTGGTCTGGCGACGCGTCGAGTGCATTTCCACAGCGTTTAAGTCTTTAATAAAGCCTTCGCTGCGCGGTGATGGCCACGCAGGGCTACGGCTGGCTACGCGTGGCAACGCACTGCGTCGAACCAGGCTCTATTTTAGCAGGCCCGGACGCTCTTTGGCTTGCTTTGCCGGCCAGTCTAAAAAGAACTCAACTCCGAATCCTGCCGCTAACTTTTATTTGTAAGTGTTAATAATTCGGCAGTTCCCTGGACGCTGGAATGGCAGGGATCGCAAGTTTAGATTGGACGAAGGCAGCCGGGTATGGCCGGATCAGCCTTGTAGTATATCGCGCCACCACCGGGAGGAGGGGAGCTTTTCGAATACTTTCAACTCCCGCTGTCCCACCGGATGGCGAATTTCAAGCCGGTAGGACCAGAGTCCCAGTCGGAAGTCCGCAAGTCCCTGGTCTGCGTATTTGGCCTCGCCTGCCAGAGGGAGGCCGCGACTGGCCAGTTGATACCGAATCTGATGAAAACGCCCCGTAAGGAGTTCTACTTCCAGAGCGGTATGCTTGCTTCCGCTCAAGTCTCCAAGAACAGAAAATAGTAATCGCGCCTCTTTCGCATCCGGATGGTCGGCTTCGCAGGCAACAGCCATTCGGGAACGTTCATCCTTTCGGTACCTGTCGCTGAGTTCGCCGCTTTTGCCCGGCAGAATAGCAAGCGTTTCATCCAGAGAGCGGTTCACAACGGCAATATACTTCTTGGTTACCCTTGATTTCTGAAAATCCTCGGATAGGCGGGCCGCCGCCTTGGAGGTCAGGGCCAGGACCATAATTCCTCCGGTGGCTCGATCCAATCGATGTACAAGACCAACAAAAACGTTCCTGGGTTTGTTCCGACTCTCCTTGATGTAGCGCTTCAATATCGATAGAACATCCGGATCGCCGGAGGCATCTTCCTGGCTCAATATTCCCGGCGGTTTAACGACAACCAGAAGATGGTTATCCTCATAGAGTATTTCCAGGCCTTCGGGTTTCCTGTGAGAGGTCCGTACCATCTTACCTGTCGATTGCAAAATCCACGCGAAACTGTCTTTCGGCCGTAACTTCAGGCCATTGCCAGGCGCGAATGCTCTGCAACACCTGATTGTCCAGGATATCATAGCCCGAGCTACTTAGCAAATCCAGCTTTGCTAGCTTCCCCTCTTGCAGTGCAATGAAAACGATAACCGTGCCCTGGATGCCCTGGCTGGCAGCCAGAGCCGGATAAGGGATAGTCTGTTTGAGCTGGCCCAGGCTCTTCGTAAGCAGGCCCGGGTTACTACCGCCGCCGTCGTTCGCATTCCGGGAAGATCCCTGTCTATTCTCCTGGGCTCTGGACTGCCGGTCGTTTCCCGTAGCGCTGGATTCAAACGAAACGGAAAACCCTTTGCTGGCATGTATCAACGGAGCGGTGGTGGAAAGCGGTTGCGAAGTAAAGAACAGGACAGCGAAGGCCAGAGCATGAAGAAACACGCTTAGAATCAAGTAGGGAAAATAGCTGTCTGAGAGTCTGAACGCTTGCACTACTTGTGTCTCACTACTCCCTGGTGGCCCATGCGGGCAGGGCGAGATCCTGTGGAGCCTCGGAGAGCCTTGGCTATAGGCCTGCCCAGGCCTGAGCAACGTGCTCTAATCCAGATAAAACGTGTATCCCAGCCTCGCGAATCGATTATGCCCGCGAATCAGATTGGCCGATTGAAAGGCCCCGATCGATCGAGTCAGTACCATAACCGCGGCCACCTGACCGCCATTTTTGGATAGATCAAAGGGCTCCTGAAACCAATCACGACCTGCGGCCCAGATCAGCAGCGAATCCACCAGGAAGTACATGATGCCTCTAAAGTACGTTTGACCGGTGGTCAGCCGGGGCGAGTCCCAGGAGGCATACATGACGCCGGCCCAGGGCGCCAGGAGGTTCAGCCCCTGGGCGTAAAAATGCGATTTCTCCGTGAGCTGAATGGCTTCCGGCTGAAACTCCGGTCGAGGAACTTCGATAAAGCCTTTGAGCTCAAGGATTCGCGTGATGCTTTTCACGTCGCCTGAATCCCCTTCAATGCGAATCATGGCGTTTCGATTTTCCAGGGATACGGTCCCGGTATAGATGCTATAGTTGAACGGAGAGAGAAAGTTGGATGACCAGGCTTTGCTGAAGCCCAGGGTTTCCTCTTCTTCTTCGTAGCCATCTTTCTGGAATTCGTCTATGATTCCCGGTAGCCTGGCTTCGGCCTGTTCCAGCTCCAACGGGGTTTCGTACACTCCAAAGGAATCCGCCATCAGGGCTGCCGGCGCCATAAGCAGCAAAAAAACCAGGATCTTCATTCCAGAAATCAGGCGCCTGGTAGTAGTATTAAAAGGGGCTTCCATGGATTGAAATTGCATAGGCTCCGCCGATCAGTGCAGCATTGTAAACGGCATGGCTCAGAATGGCTGCCAGGGCATTCCATCTGATAAATACCAGTCCAAATGCCAGTGCAGGGATTAGTAGAACAGGAGCAATGAAATAATCATGGGAAAGCAGGAAGCATGCGGCGCTAAAGAGCAGAGCAAGAAGCTGGCTACGCGGGCCGGCGCCGGAGTGCGCAAGAGACAGGGTCAGATAGCCCTGTAGGAGGAGCCGGTAGTAGGCTTCTTCCACCGTCGGGGTGACCAGGGTTATGGCCAGAATTTCCGATAACCCGGGCAAACCTGGATTGGATGAATCGGGCCAGAACCTGGAGATTAGAATCACCCACAGGCTGCATGCCAATCCCACCAGTGCCCCCATCATGAGCGCTCGCGCCCGACCGAGGCTGCCGGACACGGGCCCTGCGCTGCGGCCCTCTGATCCCCTTCCGGCGGCCGGTAGCAGAAACCTTCCCGGACGTTTCCAGTCATCACCCAGAATGGAGCAATAGAGCACGTAGAACAGCGGCAATAGCAAAAGACCGGAAACAGGGCTGCTCCAGTGCGGCGAGACTCCGATGCCGGAAAGAAAGGAATTAACCTCTTCGAATAGCAGCCGATACAGAAGGTGAGCTGTTCCGGCCATCAAAAAGGCCATGAGCGGCTTCGGATACCTACTGGACCATGAATGGAAAAACGGCATTTCTCTGTTTCCTACTGGCCTTTTCTGTGTCCACTGTTGATGCAAGAAAGCAGCCGGAGAAGCGATGGATCTCTTCCCTGGATAACGGAAATGATCAGCTTCAAGGCCTTCGACAGCAGATCCGGGACAACCTCAGATCCTCTTTTCGGGAGGAGCGATTACAGGTTCCCCTTAAGATCTATCTGTACCGCCTTAAAGCGAACGAGAACTTCTTTACCGTGGTGACCCGCACAGGCCAGGATCCGGATACCCTGGCTTCGTTGAACGGACTGGCCCATCCCAACTCCGTGGGGCCGGGGGATGTGCTTCTGGTTCCCAACGCCCGGGGAGTGTTTCGCCGAAATGGTTCCATCCAGGAAGTGGCGCAACTGCGACAATCCGCCAGCGATGGAAAGCACAGCGACTTCGATATCTTGAAGGGCTTTCGTTTCTATCCCGGAAAACGATTCGAGCCGGAAGAAAGGTTCTATTTCAGAGGTCAGGTTTTTGCCCATCCGTTGCCCGGTGCCGTGCTTTCCAGCGGCTACGGAAACCGCAAAGATCCAATAAGCAATCGTAAGTCTTTTCATGGAGGCATCGATCTGGCCGCGAAAGTAGGCACTCCCGTACTGGCCAGCGCTCCAGGAAAAGTGATCCATGCCGGTCCTGCAGGAGGCTACGGCAATCTGGTAATCCTGGAGCACAGATACGATTACACCACCTACTACGGGCATCTATCGAAGATCAATGTGAAGAAAGGGGATACGATAATCCAGGGACAAAAGATCGGCGAAGTGGGAAAAACCGGTCGCGTTACCGGTCCCCATCTTCATTTCGAAATACGCAAAGACGGCAAACATACGTCGCCCGCCAGGTTCTTTCATCCCTGAGGTTTGAAACCAGTTCTAATTCGAGTCAGTCAAAGACGGTTCAAAAGATCTGCGGTTCGTTCTACATCTTCCACCGTGTTATACACATGGGGAGCGATTCGACAGTAGCCGCCTCTGTGGGTTACAACCACGCCATTATTTCGCAGGTAGGCGCAAAGCTTTTCCGGATCCGAATAGATCAGCGAAAGGATACCGCTACGATGTTTTGATTCGAACTGCACGGGTTTAATTTCCGGATTCTCCAGCCTGGCCAGAAAGGCATCCTGCAACTTCCAGTTATGCTCCCGGACCTTTTCTATGCCCATACCCAGGTGCACGTCACGAATGCATTTTTCCAGAGCGATGGCCAGCGAAACCGGCACGGTGGAGTATTCGAATCGTCTGCCGTCGTCATAGGGTTGCCAACTATGGTTCAAGTAATCCTGCCCCTGCTTCATCAGATCGGCCCCGGCCATGGTCTGACGAATCTTCTTTCTGAACGCCGGCGAAGTGTACAGCAGGCCGGTTCCCACCGGTCCCATCATCCATTTCCAGCCCGACGCTGCGATGGCCGAAACGTTCCACTTTTCGGGATACATAGGCAAACAACCCAGGCTCTGGGCGCCGTCGATTACAAGATCAATTCCTCGATCGGCGCAAAGTTCTCCCAGCTCTTGCACATCGCAGGCGAATCCGCTGGTAAACTGAACATGGCTCAGGGCAATCATCCGCGTTTTCTCGGTGATCAATGATTCCACATCCTGGAGCGAAAAGCCCCCGGGCATGCCGTCGCGCTGGGAATCATGCATCTTGCGATCCGGTATAAGCTTCAGGACCACGCCTCGGTCTTTCTGGAGCACGTAAGGGTAATGATTGGAGGGATACTCATGAACATAGCTTACGATTTCGTCCCCCGGTTCGAAAGGGTAGCCGCCGGCGATGATAGAGAGCCCTTCGGCGGTATTCTTCATAAAGGAAAGGTTTTCGGCGGATGTTTGTAGAAGCTCCCCCGCCGCTTCGCGCAGCCCGCCGGGCACGGAACCGAAGTCCAGAAAGGCCATCTGTCCCTTTTCGGCACGGGCCCATTCAAAAGCGGAGCCGGCCTGCCAGCCCGGAGCATACATCGGTGCAATACCGGAGTTGTTCAGATAGGTCCAGTTCTTGCGGATGGGAAACTGTTCGGAGCTGTGCATGACCCCATTCTAACCGGGCAGGCAGACTAGAAAGAAAATTCAAGAAAACCAACGGTGAGACCACTGGTTCTCATGGGAGGCCGGGAGCCGCAAATACCCCGGGAGGAGGCACAAATCGGAAAAAATATGGAAGAATCCGTAATCCCAAAGGCTTAAAGTGCCTGCCTGGGAGGCAAAAATGATTGCCACGGCCATAACAACGGCGGAAATTGCCAGCAATCTCTGCCCCGGCCCTTACAGGTCTGGGTATAGAACGACTGTTCCATGGCCGATGTTAATTCTGATCCCTGGACGGGAATCAGAAAGCGACCATAGCGGTTTCTTCAGGGCTCTCTCTGAAGAATAGACGGGGGTACAAGGCGAGTGGATGACAAAAAATCATGCCAGGCGCCTTTTTTCGAATCCTGGTCGTGTCCCATGGTCGACTGAACAATTTGGAACGGACAAAGTATAAAGGAATCATTATATCCTGGACAATTCGATGAAAAAAGCAATTCTACTCATTTCACTTTTTCTAAGTGGAGCCCTTCTGGCCGTACAGCCGGAAGCGGATACCGGGCTGGAAACAGTAACCATAGACAACAAAGTAATCCAGGTTTACAACGGAGAGATCGGCCGCTGGGAAGAAACAGCCGGTCAGTCGCTGAATAGTCTGGCGCACCGGTTTGGCACCACAGTAAAAGATATCTATCGTGTAAATCGGGGCCATGTAAGCGACGACTACGTATTCGTTCCCATGAGCAAGGATTACTACGCCGAGCTTCTGCGCAGCGGATATGGGCGACGCATCCTGCAGGTAGATCCTCGCAAGTTGATCTGGCCCGTGGAGACTCCCAATCGCTCTTCGGGTTTTGGTAACCGCTTTGGCGGACACCACAACGGACTGGATTTCGCATGTCCTTCCAAGACCATCGTAGTGGCGGCCATGGACGGAACCGTGATTCGCTCGCAGTGGATGGGCGGATTTGGTAATGCAGTGGTGATTCGTCACTCGGACGGGACAGAAACCACATATGCTCACAATACGAAAGTCCTGGTGCGTATCGGTGACGATGTGAAACGCGGCCAGGCCATCGCCCTTTCCGGAAACACCGGCCGTTCCACCGGACCTCACGTCCATCTGGAAGTTAGATTCGAAAACATTCCTCTGGATCCGGAAGACTTTCTGCAATACGGCCTTGCTCGACCGGAGACCGTTGTACGCGAAAGACTGGAAGATCAGCCAGGCGAAGCGTCAGCTCTAAACCTGCAGGACAAATGACAAAGCCCGGTGCCGACCAGTGGACACCGGAAAATCGAAAGCGCATAGAATCCTTGCTTGAGGGGCCTCCGGGCCATGCGGTTTTCGATTTCGACAATACTCTAATTCACGGCGACCTCGGGGAAGCATGTATGTACTACATCGCTTTCCAGGGGCTTGTGCGCGCCGACCTGGACGAGTTCTGGCAGGAGTTATCGCATCCATCCCTTTCAGCCAGAGAGCTGGAGCGCATCCGCGCATCCTGGGACAGGAATCAGGCCTTCGAAGACTTGCAGGCTCACCTGGAGTGGGTGGATGAACTTGTAGGATTGTATGAGACCATCCTGAAGTCCGCCGGTCTGGAAGCGGCGTATCGATGGACCAAAAGTCTGTTTGCCCATCTTCCGGAAAAGGAACTCAGAAGCATAGCTACCTACGTTTTTCAGGATGAGTCTCGATTGCCCATGGACTTCGAAGAGCTACCCTCCGGAAGACGAATCCCCCGGGGCATTCGAATCATTCCCGAAATCCACGCTTTGATTCAATCCATGTTGGCCGGTGGCTGGACTGTGCGAATCATCACGGCTTCTCCGGAACCCACCATTCAATCCGTAATTCAGCACTGGAATCTGGAAGAGGCGGCTGTGCGCGGAATGCGACTGAAGAAAGAAGGCGATCTCTTACTGCCGCAAATCGAAGAGCCCATGACCTATGGCCCCGGAAAGGTCCAGGCCATCCGCGAACTGGATGAAAGGCCCATCGATTTCGCGGCCGGAGATTCCTTTACCGATCTGGATATGCTACGCGCCGCCGGAATGGCTTTGCTGGTGGACCGGGATAAGCAGGATCTCAAGGCGCTCGCCGAACAGGAAGGCTTTCTCATTCAGGCCTTTGAGGTTCAGGATTCGGAAGGCAACAAGGATTATCGTCCGGTTGGTCATTAGTGCATCGAATCACACTAACTATAGCCGGAATGCCCCTGGGACATCCCGGGGAGATGCCAATAGCCGCTCTGGAATTGGCGGCCCATTGTAGTTTTATTCTCTGCGAAAGCAAACGAGGAGCGCAAAGCCACTTCAAGCGGGCCGGTCTGGAACTACCGGATGAGCGCTTCCTGGTCTTCGACAAAAAAACGGACTCCGTGCAGTATCAGCAGTTTCTGGACGAGTTAATCAATCTCAGCCTCAAGCAGCCTGTGCATCTGCTACTGGTTTCCGATGCCGGCATGCCCATAATTGAGGATCCAGGCGCGAAGTGGGTTGAACTGGCCGAAGAAAACGGATTTCAAATACATGTGATTGGCGGCGCCACTGCCATCACATCCGCTATCGCCCGTGCCGGACTCAACGGACCTTTTACATTTGGCGGATTTCCGCCCAGGGACAAGAAAGCCCGGGCTTCCTTCTTTGCGGCTATTGCCGGTTACAAGCATACATTCGGTTTTTACGAAGCTCCCCATCGCGGGCCGGACGTTCCGGCGGAATTGCAGGCGGCCCTGCCGGCCCGATCCAGGGTCTTTGTGGCGGTGGACATGGGCGGAGAATCCGAAGCCTTTCATCGGCTAAAAGCCAGTGAACTCAAACGATTGAGGCTTCCCAAAAAGCCCGTCGTATTTCTCGTGTACTGATTTCGCGCACGGGCGCCTCCCTGGCAATAAGGCCAGAGTCCGGCAAAAACCGCTGGATTGCCTGCCGCTTTCCCTGTAGCTTGTAGAGATGATCCCCGAACGGTCCCTGCGGATGACCGAAACCACCGACGATCTGAATCTTCGGCCGGACAACCTGGAGCAATTCATTGGCCAAACCGTTCTAAAGGAGCGATTGCGAGTGTCTGTGGAAGCAGCGCTACACAGAGGGGATGTTCTGGATCATGTGTTGTTTTCCGGACCGCCCGGCCTCGGAAAAACGACTCTGGCCGCCATCATTGCCCGGGAGATGGGCAGTAGCCTCCATTCCACCAGCGCTCCGGCCATTACTCGTCCCGGGGACCTGGCGCGCATGCTTACGCTCCTGGAAAAAGGGGACGTACTGTTCATAGATGAAATCCATCGATTGAATCGTCAGTGCGAAGAGATTCTGTACCCGGCCATGGAAGATGGAGTGATCGATCTCGTTCTTGGTGAAGGAGTGGCCGTTCGCAGCGTTAAGATTCATCTGAAACCGTTTACCCTGGTAGGGGCTACGACTCGGTCCGGCATGCTTTCCGCTCCTCTCAAAAACCGGTTTGGCCTGGATCTCAAGCTGGACTTCTACAGCGCTGACGATCTTTCTACAATTCTGAAGCGCACAGCCGAAGTGCTTTCCTTGCGACTGGACGGGGATGCTACCATGGAAATCGCCCATCGAGCGCGAATGACTCCCCGGGAGGCCAATCGATTGTTGCGTAGAATTCGGGACTATGCTACTGTTGAAAAGGTTTCCTTGATTCAGGCCGATTTCGTCAGAGATTGCCTGGAAAGGATGGGTATCGACGAAAAGGGCCTGAATGAACTGGACCGAAAGATTTTGCGTCTGATGATTGATCGCTATGGCGGGGGGCCGGTAGGATTGAAGACCCTGTCGGCCCTGGTGGATGAAGAGGATCGCACCCTGGAAGAAGACCATGAGCCCTTTATGCTACGGCTGGGCCTGATAGAAAAAAGTCCGCAGGGAAGACGAGTGACGCAAGCCGCCTACGAACATTTTGGACTGGAGTATTCCTCCTCCTCTGATTTATTTTCATGATAATGGCATCCCGGAAACCTACCGGCCTGTACGGTCGACTCACTGCATCCTTTACCCGAATTACCACGAGTAGCTGGGAGGATCGAATTCTATTGTCCGGGGCTTGCGTATTCTTTCTATTTTCATCGCTGGTTTCTTTTATGATCACCGAGGAAAGGGATTCCAGAGTTCTGGACTTCCTTGAGAGACAATTGATCCGACCTACCATGAATCTATCCAATAGCCAGGTTTATCCCGTGCTACTGGAGCAGGATTATGCGGCCCCCGTTACTCGTCAGGAGACTGCGGCGCTTTCCGATGTAAATGCCGGAGGTTCCGGCGGACTCACAAAGAGCTACGGTTTTCATACACTGTCCAGTGATGACGTTCTTCAGGTCTCCTACGGAAGCGCAAATACCGGTCAGCCCAGTCCGGCTTCCGGCGGAGCGCCGGGCGGCGGGGGCCAGCCTGCCAACAACGATACCCAGGCGGCCTTTGAGGGATTTCAAAGCGGCGAAGGTCCTGGCGCTGCACCGGAGCAGGCTCGACGGCAAAATCAGAACCAGAACCAGAATACAAACCAGAATAACAACGGACAATCCAGGCAGGCCACCACGGCGCAGCAGGGTCAGTCGGACCAGGTGACCGAATCGCTGCCCATGCGAATACCGGCCAACTATCGTTTTCAGAATGATTTTTCCATGCGGTACGATCAATCGCCCAGCCTTTCCATACCTCGACGGGAACTGGAAGGCTACAAGTATTTCCGGGACTTGCTGAGGCAGGTTAGAAGTAACTTTGCTCCGCCGGGATTAAATGTGGCGTATCGCGATTCTGCGGGCACTGTGATTTCACAGCCAATCAAGCCCCAGGTAGTGCGAGTCCTTTTCTTGATCGATAAAGAAGGTACGGTGCGCGATACCCGTGTGGTTTCCAGTATGGGTCAACAGCCGGTAGATCAGGCCTGCGTCCGTTCTCTGGAGGGGCACAACTTCGGACCGCCTCCGCCGGAAATCTTCAAACACGGAAACATCTTCGGGATCAGCTTCATATTCCCGGCGGTGATGAATCGCTAAGGTAGCGGCCAGGATTGCTCTGTAGCGAACACGGACTGCCCGGCGCTGCTATTCAGTATGCCGTCCATACACTATGTACGCCGCACTAACCCTGAATAACTAACCCTGAATCTGTAGCGCCATTGCTTCATTTACAGCTCTGAAACCAATTTCCAATCGGCTACCGAGCTCATTACCCCATTGCTCCAGGAGTGAATTGGTTCTATCGGTCGCAAGCTCGGATGCTGCGTACAGCTATTTCGTGCGCTGTATCGGGCCCAAAGCCAGTTCAGGTAATCTACTCGGTTTCTGGCTCGGGCTCGGCTTCTGGCTTCGTGCCGAATTTCTCTTCTTTGATCTTTTGTTCGCGCTCTTTTCGCTTCTGTTCCAGGTTTTCGTACTTGAACATCAACCTTTCCCACTCTTCCAGACCCAGATCCTCTTTGGTAATCCCGAATTCTTTCATGATCAGTTCTCGCTGATCGTAGATTTTCAGGTTTGGATCATTGGCGCAGACTCCGTCGGTGGGAGCTTCGATTCTTTCTCCGTTTTCCTCTATCGGGGCCAGAGCCAAACCGTTGCAGTCTGCTCCGGCGATGCCGTCCGGTCGGTCGCGGTCAAATCGGGGGGCATCCCGCCGAGCTCGCTTATAATAGGAAGACATGATCCTTCCCACGGTAGGAGCCGCCAGCGAGCCACCGGCCCATTGCCCACCCATAGAGAACTTCCCCTGGTCGTAGCCAAACCAGATTGCCTGGGCAAAATCCGGATTAAAGCCTACAAGCCAGGCGTCGGACCATTGCTGTGTAGTTCCCGTTTTAGCGGCGAAGTCGCCCTGGAACAACCCGCCGTCATGCTGATAGCTTCGCAGTCCCGCCTGCGCCGTTCCCGCATTGGCCACTTCTTCCATCATATCGCGCATGATATAAGCAAGAGCGGGCTCGATTACCTGGATTTGACCCGTTTGAGTTTTGATCGCAATAATCTTGCGGATGGCAGCCTCTTTGTTGTAGAGCACATTTCCGTCGGAGTCGGTTACGTATCGAATGGCAAAAGGAATCACATCCTTGCCCTTGTTCGCAATGATAGCCAGGGCCTGCGCCATTTCCATGGGAGTTACTTCGCTTGCTCCCAGGGCCATGGCCGGATCCGGATTGAATCTGGATCGGTCCTGAATCTTCATCAGTCGCGAAGACAGATCAATTACCGGCTCGGCGCCCACGCGGAAAAAGGTCTGCACGGCGCATGTGTTCAGCGACAGCGCCAGAGCTGTTTTGGCCGGAACCACTCCGCTAAATCCTTCGGAATAGTTGCTTGGATCCCATACGCGTCCCGTACGCGAAATCAGCGCAAACGGGAGGTCGTTCAAACCTGTGCTTGTGTTAATGGCTCGCTGTTCGATGCCGGCGCCGTATACATAGATCTTGAATGAACTACCCGGTTGCCTTTTGGCCAGTATGGCGCGGTTGAACTGGTTTCGCGGAGAGAAGTCCGCGCCGCCTATCATGGCGGTAATGTAGCCCGTTGATGGATGAATGCTAATATAGGCCGCCTGAACCTGAGTATTGGTTCTATAATTCACGCTTTCAGCCCGGAACTGATCCACGGCTGCCGTCGGGTTCCAGTTAGGGGTAACATATCCAAGAAGTTGTAGCGCATCCAGATCGGCGCTGTCTTCCAGACCTTTGCGAAACAGGCTGCGGGGATCCTTCGCGGTGTAGCCGTAAACATCCTGCCGGAGAATGGGGCTGCCCACGTTAACCTTTCGCAGGGATTTTCGTATTTCTTCTTCGGCCACTTCCTGTTGGATGAGATCCAGTGTAGTGTACACGCGCAGTCCTTCGCCGTAGAGCTTTTCTTCGCCGATGGAAGGGTTGGCTTCCAGGATTTGTCGCACGTGTTCGGTGAAGTAAGGGGCTTTGTATAGCTTCTGTCCCCAGGTGGTCTGACCGGGGTATTCCACCACTACCTGTACCCAGTAATCTCTCCAGAAGTTCTTATGAATGCTTTCGATGTTGTCTCTTTCTATGATACCGTCATTGGCCATCAGGTTCAAAATCACCTTGTGTTGTTCCATGGCCTTTCGGGGATTTCTAAACGGAGAGTAGTCCACCGGGGCTTTGGGCATACGGGCCAGCACAGCCCCCTGGGGCAGAGTCAGATCCGGAACTTTCTCCTTAAAAAAGATCTGACTGGCGCAGGCCAGGCCCTGGCAACCATGACCCAGATAGATGATATTAAAATAGACTTCCAGGATCTCTTCTTTACTCAGCTCCTCTTCTAGCTGCAGAGCGAGCACCGTTTCCCGAATCTTCTGGTTGAAGGTACGATTCCGGCTGCCTTCCTCGTCCAGGATCAACTGCTTGGCCAACTGCTGGGTAAGGGTGGAACCTCCCTGTACGACCCGACCGGCCAGCAGGTTCTTCATGGCCGCTCGAAAGATACCCGGTATGTCTATTCCAAAATGATTGAAGAAGTTATCGTCTTCCGTACTTAGAAAGGCATGTACAACATGGGGCGGGATAGTATGGAACGGGATGAGTTCCTGTTTTTGACGGTAGAGTTCCGCGAATACCCGGCCTTCCCGATCGTAAAGCCGGGTAGGGGGCGTTGGTTCGTAGCCCACGAGAAACTTCAGTTGCTTCTGGCTGTGTACCTCAGATATCAGATAGCCGATGAGCAAACCGCTAAAGACCGTTCCCAGGGCCAGCATAATCGGAGCTCCGATCCGCGCTACCTCCAGGCTAATCCGCTGAAATTTCTCCCACCTGTTCATACCATCTCCTGCCCGAATACCATGGGCAATGCCCCAATATTCCGTGGCCGCTCAGACTCTGAGTGTGGCCAGAATCCTGAATGCTGGAAAGGTGCAAAGGACAAAACGAAGGCGAATCCGACCGTGCCTGGGCCAGGTTGCGGCTCCACCGATCCAGGCTGCCGGGCTTCCGAATTGGAAGAATACCAGTAGCGCCGGTGTTATCGGCTTTAGTGAAGAGACAGAATCAGACTGTGTTTTCGGAAATTCTCGGTCGCTTTCAGTAGAATTCGCGGATGAACCTTTCGTAATCGGGATCCGGAGCCACAGCGTAGGGGTGCAGTCCCATTTGCCGGGCCGTTTCGCATGTGGTCCTACCCAGACATAGTAGTCTGATCCCCTGCGGATCCTCCAGAAGCCCGGAGTCCTTCAGATTCTTGAGACAAAGCGGGCTTCCGGCCAGCAAGTAGGCGGACTCCTCGTTTTGCAGGATTTCATTGATGAGATCCCGGGGCAGAGGCATGACCTCGGTCCTGTACACTGGTATTTCCAGGATTGTACCCGGGCCACTGCGAAGGGCCTGGATCAGTTCCTTGCGTCCGTCCCGCGCTACCAGAAACAGAAATCCGGTATCCTTGTTGTTCAACGATTGTAGTTCCAATTCCAGGCCGGCTGACGTGCCGTCCTCGCTGATTAGAATATCTTCGCCCTGGTCCAGCCGCTGGATTTCGTTGGCCGTAGTTTCCCCGGTAGTGGCCCAGCGAACGTCCATGTGCTTTCCGGTCAGCCCCAGTCGTTGTTTGAGTGTATCTCCGTCGCTGAACTTGCTTCGCAGTATGTCCACAGTGGATGTACTGAAAACACAGATCACCACGCGCTTCATCGGGGCCAGGTTTTCGGACACTTCTTTCCACTGACCTGGAGAGATATCTTCCGGAACAACCCGGATGGCAGGGAAAGGCTTCACGCTTTCATTGTCTGGTAGGATTTCCGGAAGCCGCTCTTCCAGTTCTTCCATTCGCTGCTGCTTGCCAAAAATATATAGCCTGGGCGGGCTCAGAAGTTCTTCCAGAATGCGCCCGGCCAGTCTTTCGGGATCGGAGTCTTCCCGGTAGGCGTAATGGGACCGCTGCCGCCGATTGGATTGGAATTCCTCGCCCAGATAAACATGGGCCCCGTAGGCATCCAGGCCAGAAACTCGTTGCGCAAAAACTCCCAGCGGAAGATTGCATCCGCCTTCCAGTCCGGCCAGCACCGTGCGTTCGATATTGGATAGCAGGCTCACTTCGGGATCGTTTAGCTTTTTCAACGTATCTATGGTGGGCTCATCGTCCTTCCTGCACTGAAGAGCCAGAGTGCCCTGGGCGGGGGCCGGAACCATATGATACGGTTGCACAGACTCAAATACCAGTTGTTCGCTTTCCAGTTGGTCCCTGATACTGTCTTCAATCAACTCGCCGGTGGCGGACAATCGTTCAATGCCGGCGCCGGAAAGCAGGATGCCGTTTATGGCGTTTTCGCCTTCGCTGGTAACCATTTTGCGGATTCGGGTGGGCACGTTACCGCGAATGTCGCAGGTCTTCAGATAGTGGGCCCGAAACCGTAACTGGGACACCCGTCGCAATGACGAGGTAGCCACAAAGCCGTCCTCGCCTATCCAGGGAAAGGAATCCTTCACCTGATGCTTCTTTAGAAAGACCATGGTATCCAGAGGAGATATCCGTTCGGGCAGGGCGGCGATAATAAGACCTGGAACGTCCGATGTGGGGAGATCCTTATAGGAATGCACGGCCACATCCGCTTCGCCGGCGATCAATGCTTCCTCTATTTCTTTGGTGAAGAAGCCTTTAGCTTCGTTGGATGACAGGTGCAAAGGGGTTTCGATTTGATCGCCCCTGGTTTTGATTATCTTTAGCTCGGATTCCAGACCGGCCTTTTGTTTTAGCAGGCTTTGTACGGCCCGGGCCTGGGCCAGCGCCAGATGGGAACCTCGGGTGGCTATGCGAATCACAGAGCCAGACCGCCGCCTACGGTCTCGTCGGCGGTTTCGTTCAGTTCAGGAGTCTCATCTACAAAATAGTTCTTCAAGATTTGCTCCACGCCGCTACGATGAATTCGATTCATCTCTCTGTGGGACTTTATGGCCCAATCGTAGAGGATTCGTCGGTCCCGGGCATTCAGATGCGCCAGTCGTCCCTGGAGTAGACCCTGTAGACGTTTCTGGGCTTCTTTGCGAATGTCCTTCTGAAGGTCTCGAAGTATGGGACCGGAAAGGGAGTGAATAAGCTCGGACTCCAGGCGAAAAAGAATCTCTTCCACCGCCGATTCGGCCCGGGAGGCCGCTTCTTCGCGCTGCTTCTTGTTCGCCTCAAGCCTTTGTCGAATTCTATCAAGACTGATTAGCTCTATGCCGGATACGCTTGCCAGTTCCGGAGACACATCCGACGGCAAAGCCAGATCCACCAACACCAGCTGCCCATCCCGATCCATTCGGCTAACCAGTTGTGCGTCAATGATGGGTTTTTCGCTGGAGGTGGCGCTTACAATGGCCCTGAGTTTGCCGACGCTTTCCGGTGCCTGCAGAAAATCCTGAAGCGACAGCGTCCGTGCCCCTACATTCTGGGCGGGGCCTTCAATTTTTTCAAGAGTGCGATTGATCCAGACCAGATTGCGGCCGCCCCATTTGGAAAGATACTCGGCCGTATGCCGGCTCATGGGCCCGGAGCCAATGATTGCAATGGCGGAGTCCGAGCTATCCAGACCGCCCAGGGAGTCTTCCAGAAAGCGCACCGCCAGCGACGATACTGAAAGCGGAAGATTGGCCGGAATAAAGCTTCGAATATAACGGGAATGGCGAAAAACTCCCTGCAATACGGTGCGAAGGCGGTAGTCCAGATGACCGCCACGAATGGCCGCCGCTTTCGCTTCTTTCATCTGGTGACGAATATCTGTTTCGCCCAGTACCATGGACTCCAGGCCCGCAGAGAGTCGGAGCAGATGCCTGGCCACCGGACGTCCGGTTTTGAAGACCGGCGCAGGTCCTTGAACCGGCGGCAAAGATTCCAGTAACGCTTCGTAAAAGGAAGTATGCTCGGAGGGATTCTCAATCGTATAGATGATTTCTACGCGATTGCAGGTAGAGAGCAATAGGAAGCCAGAAACAGAAAATCCGCTCTGCTGAATGCGGGTTTCTAGATGTTCCAGGGTCAGTCCTTTCCAGGAAAGTAGATGGCTCAGGTCTTCTCCCTGCTCATGGCTCAAAATGATGGCACCCAGGTGTCTCATACGAAAATAATTCCTTCTAATTCCATCTGCACAATAATTCTGCGCTATTGCCTGAAGTCACTCTGCCCGGGGCACAGCGAATCCAGAATACTGTATCATGCTGCGATTCAAAGTTGTCAGAGAAATGTCAGGGCCGGCGGATACCAGTATTAAATGAGATTCAGTCTCAGGGAGTGGGGCTCATCCATGATTTCCCTTGCCTCCCAGGCTAAACGTCCAAGGCTGTCCCTATCTTCCGGGTGGAAAGAGGTGCAAATCCTCTGCTGTCGCGCAACTGTGATTGGGTTTTCCCATTAGCCAGATCTTCCCCGCCGTAAGAGCCGCGCGTTTCGGTTCGGCAATGCCATTGGGCAGGGGCCTTCGGAAAGAATAGGAGTGCCATGCCTGCTTATTTCTACGAAATCTTCCATTATTGGGCTCGCTGCTGCAATATTCGGTTTCGCACCCATAGCAATGCTCCTCGGATTGCAGTGCGGCTCCGGAGGGTTATTTCCGTTTTTCCAGGCCCTTCTTCAGTGGATCGATTCCGCCGGCTTCGAGCCCATCCCGGGCCCGTGGCCACCCGCATATTCCTGTGCAGTATTCCGGCAAGACTGGCTTTCGGTCTGGTAGCCGCTTTCGGAACTCTACAGGCAGAAGAAGCAAGCCAGCAGGCCGATACAGAAACCATAAAGGTCATTGCGCCGTCTCGTTCCATGGACCGAGACGATACCGAAGGAGGAACATCCACCCGGATTTCCCTGGATGACCTGGAAAACAGAAACCGAAACCTGAGCGAGATTCTGGAGCGGGAAGCTTCGGTGCGGGTAGAACGATCCGGAGGCGACGGCGCCTATAGTTCGCTTTCCATCCGCGGTTCCAATGCGAATCAGGTGAACGTATACATCAACGGAATTCCTTTGAACAACGCAGTCACTGGCGAAGTCAACCTGTCCGATCTAGACAGCAGTTTTCTACAGTCCATGGAAATCCACCGGGGAACGGCCATGATGCTTTCCAATCCTACGGTGGGCGGCGCAGTCAACCTTAAGACATGGGGTCGTAGCTGCCAGGATAGCGCATACATTCGCGGAGGCTCCTTTCGCACTTTCGGCGCCGGGGTTTTTATTTCAGATACAGGTAATTTTGATTCCGGAAGCGCTTGCGATTCGTCAGAGCCTGAACCAGATTCGCAAGAAGATGAGAACGATTCCTACTGGGATCCGCAATACCGGACCACCGCGCCGGACAGTCCGCTGAAGCCCGGAGATTACTGGTACTCCCTGGGCGCTGGCGGCGAGATTTCCGATCAGAATTATTTGTTTAGAAACGAAAATGGCACGCCGGTAATCAATACTTTCGATGACTTCGACGACCGGCGGAAGAATGCGCAGTACAGAAAAGCGTCATCCACCGCCACCGCCGGTCTTTTTGCGCTCAAGACTCGATGGGAAATACTAAACGACTTTTTTTACAGAGAGCATGGCATACCGGGGCCGGGAAGCAACCAGACGGAAAAGACCAAGCGAAAGCATCTGCGAAACACTACGGGCCTCAGTACCGATACACGGGCCGCCGGTTGGGACAGGCTCAGGTTCAAATCCAGACTCTACTATACGGAAGTTAGAGAGCACTTCTTTGATCCGCGGCAGGAGTTCAGTTTTCAATTTCCTGGAAGCAAAAGCAGACTGCAACAGCTGGGACTACATTTGATGCCGGAAATCCATGTGCCGGAGTACTTCCAGACCTTCAAATTCTTGCTGGGAAATCAAAGGGAAGTCTACCACGAAGATGAAAGGAATGCTCTGGATAAGAAAGTGGACAAGGTTCCAACAAAGTTTAGAAACCAGTCCAGCCTCCATCTCGTAGACGAGATCTCCCTTTTCAAGGATCGCCTGCAAATCCATCCATTCTTGCGCTACGAAAGGTACGTAGATCGATTCAACGAGCCGGCCACCGTGCAGGATCCTCTGAAAGAAAACAAAGTGGTGCGCGAGTTTCTCGACCCGGGCATTCGCATCAAGGGGCTGGCGTATTCCAGCGATTCCTGGCAGGTGTACCTTCGGGCCGGGGCCTATCGATCCAGGCGGGTTCCTCTATTTGTGGAGTTGTTTGGCCAATCCGGCACTATCGTATCCAACGCCGATCTAAAGGAAGAGGATGCGGAGACTTTTGAAGCTGGATTGGACCTTCGCTATTCCGGACCGGTGCAGTTGGATTTTTCTACCACAGCCTACCAGCGAAACATACGGGATATGATACTCTTTGTGCCCAACTCCAGGTTTACTCTCCGGGCCGAGAATGTGGATGCAGCCAGCATAAAGGGATTAGAAAACAGCGCGAATCTCCGCTGGAAATGGTTGGACGTCTTTGTTCGCTACACCTACCAGGAAGCAATCAACGAAGGTAAGCAGGACTTTGCCCGGGGCAACTATTTGCCGTTGCGTCCGCTTCATGATTTCGCGGGCGGAGCCGCCATTCGTTTTCAGCCGGTGCGGACAGGCTTTGAATCGCGCTATACCGGGGCCGCTTTCCAGGATCGCTCAAACGATTTCTTTTTCTATCAGGAGCCGCGCTGGGTTCACAATCTGTTTCTGGAATACCTGATCATAGATGAAGCAAAGCACAGCCTGAGCTTTCGTCTGGACGTGCAAAACATTTTGAACGATCGCACCGAGGACCTGGTGGGCTATCCGCTACCCGGAAGGAGTGTATATGGAAGTCTTGAATATAGATTCTAGGCAAGGCAAGGAGATGGGAACTGGTGCGCGAATTAGGCCTGGCGATCTTCGAGGACGGATGCAGTCTCCGGCGCGAATTAGACCTG